>Ga0163144_10020779_pt1 | contig 13096 bp, 8 predicted proteins | sample OliLak19BULKMAT1_FD_123175 | JGI IMG/M metagenome (GOLD analysis project Ga0163144, IMG submission 123175) | Freshwater microbial mat bacterial communities from Lake Vanda, McMurdo Dry Valleys, Antarctica - Oligotrophic Lake LV.19.BULKMAT1 | ecosystem: Environmental > Aquatic > Freshwater > Lake...
GTGGATGTTTCCTGCGGGGTCCGGCCCACAGGCGTCGGACCCCGCAGGCTGCCTGACCGACGGCGGTCGTTCTCGATAGCCATGGAGCGCGTCCGTCCGGGCCAGGCGTTGAACAACGTCAAAGCCGAAACCGTCGCACACAGTGGCATCGACCACGTTCAGCTGCCGCGCAGTCGGCTCCATGGCAATCCACTGACGCGGCCGATCGAGAGAAAGCGTCGGGATAGAAATTTCGATCAGGGTCGGTGGACGTTGGCAACGAAAGCACACAGCTCGACGCTGGAAAGTCAGCTCTGGAGGAGCACCAGGCCGCACAGTCCGGCATCCCCGATTCAATCCGATGCTGCTGCCCTCACCTGTCCGCGGCGGCCGCTGGTCGACCGATGCCTGGACGAAAGTCACTGGGGCGACGCTGCACGTGGGCGTTCGTCTGGTATTCGGAGATCCACGTGGTGGCGTCACGCCCCTGCCAACGTCGCGCGGGCCCACGACCGAGTCGGGATGGGAACGAACGCGGGGCGTTCGCACTATCTTCCCGTCATGCAAGTTCTCGGGCGCCTGTCCCTCACCGTCGGATTCCTCGCGCTCCAGCTCGCGTCGTTGGCGGGCGGGCCTGGATGTACGATTCCGATGGGCGAGAGCGCAGCAACGGGATCCGGCGCCTCCGAGATGCGTGGCATGGCGATGGCCCCGCTGGCGGAACCCGACGCGCCGGACGCGGCGCGTCACGACGCACCAGCACCAGTCCAGGCATGCGCGACGTTGGCGCCGTGTGTCTACGCGTCCGCCGCAGCCTTCGTCGAGTCGCCTGTCACGCTGCTGCTGCTGCCGCGGCGTACGATTGTCGGCGGCCGCGAAACAGCGCCTGCGCAGGTGGTTGCCGCGCCAGACACGCCACCGCCGCGGGCCTGAGGCCTGCTGCGCGCCATCCGGCGCGCGCGTCTCGCCGACTGCGGCCACTGACGCCGCACTCGTATCACCGTTGAAGACCGCGCCCGCATCCGGACGCGACACGATCAGCGAGTGTCCTGCAGCCGTTGCATACATGCCATTCAGAACCTCCGCCGCGCTCACCGCGCCGGTGGCGTCGTCGGGCCGTCGCGTGCGAATGTCACATGTATGGCCGACGTCGCGCGTGCCTCGCATCGTCCTGCTCCTTGCCCTCGCGCTGTGGCGTCCGATGACGGCGCGGGCACAGCAACCCGTCACTCTGGCGGCACTCCTGCGCGACGCGGACAGTGCCAGTCCGGCGCTGCGCGCGGCCCGCGCGCGCCTTGCGGCAGCGCGCGCACGCATCGAACCGAGCGCCACACGACCGGATCCGACACTGCAGGCAGGCATTCTCAACCTGCCGGTCACGCGGCCCAACCTGCGAGACGACGAGATGACCATGAGCATGATCGGTATCGCGCAGTCATTTCCCGCGGCCGGCCGGTTGACGCAGCGTCGCCGGGTTGCGACGGCCGACGCCGAAAGCGCAGCAGCCGATTATGTCAACGCACGCCTGTCGGTGCACGCGGAGATCGAGCGGCTGTACTTCGAGCTGCTCTTCGTCGACGCGACGCGCCCGCTGGTGGAGCAGCAGCGTGACGCGTTGAGCGCCATCGCGCGGGCAACAGACACGCGATACGCCGCCGGCCAGGCGCCGCAACATGAGCTTCTCGCAGCACGCATTGCCGCGCAGCGAATCGCGGAGTCAGCGCTGCTCGTCCGCGAGCAGCAGCGCACGCTGACAGCTCGGCTCAATGCGCAACTGAATCGCGACGACAGCGTCAGCCTGACGCTTGCAGCGACCGACGTCGAGGCGCGTGCGGAAACGGCGCTCACGCTCGCACGATACGCCGACACGACACTCGGTTCGCGTGTGGCCGACTCGCCCCTGTTGCCGCTCGACAGCCTGCAGCGGATGGCGGTCGCCCGAAGCCCGATGCTGATGTCGCATCAGGCCGTGATTCGTGCACAGACCGCACGCCTGGCACTCGCGCAGGCCGCCGGCGCGCCGGACATCGACGTTTCGCTCCAGTATGGCAACCGGCGTGGTCGACGCGACATGCTGACCGCCATGGTGGCCATTCCGCTGCCTGTGCAGCGCGCACGCAATCTCACGCCCCAACGGATTGCTGCGCAGGCCGATCTCGACGCCCTGGTGGCCGAACACGATGAGCGCCAGGCGCAACTGCGTGCGGACGTCACGACACTCAGCAGCGACGCCGAGCGAGGCCGCGCGCAGACCGTCCTCTACGCGCAATCGATCCTGCCGCAGGCGCGCGCTGCCGTGGCGTCGGCGTTGGCCACCTACCAGGGAGGCCGTACCGAGCTCGGCACGGTTCTCTCGGCGCAGTCAGCAGTCCTGACCTACGAGACACAGCTGCTCCGAGCACGGATCGACGTCGCGATCGCGGTATCGCGCCTGCGACAGAGGGTGGGCGCGGAGGTGCTGCGATGACACGCACAGGTAGAGCCATCACCGGGAGCGTTGCACTCCTCGCGGTTGCGATCATCGGCGCGATCATCGGCGCGTTCCTCTGGCGCTCACGCGGCGCGCCAGACGAGCCAGCGGCAGCGCGCGTTGCGGTGGCGAGCGACGGCATGGCCGGCATGAACATGTCACCCGACGGCGCCGTGGTCCTGTCCGCGTCGCAGCTCCGGCAGTTCGGCATCACGTTCGCGACCGTCGAACCGCGGATGCTGACTGACGAAACGCGCGCGGTCGGAACCGTCGTCGTGGATCAGTCGAGGCAGTCGATGATCTCGGCGCGCTACAGCGGATACATCGATACACTCTTCGCGAACGTCGAGGGGCAGCGTATCGTCACCGGACAGAGGCTCGCGGCCATCTTCTCACCGGAACTCCTGTCGGCACAGGAGGAGTTGCTCGTCGCACGGCAGCTGGATGCCAACAGCAGTCGCGCCGCCATTCCCGGCGTGCCCGAAGGCAGCGCGGCGCTCACCGCGTCATCCACGCGACGATTGTCGGCGCTCGGCATGAGTGACGCGCAGATCGGGGCGTTGCTCCGAACGGGACGCGTGCAGCGCACCGTGACGCTGACCGCACCCACCAACGGGATTCTGACCACGCGCAACGTCGTACCGGGTCAGGCCGTGACGACCGGCATGCCACTCTTCGCGATCACGGATCTCTCCACGGTGTGGATCGATGTGCAATTGCGCGCGCGTGATGCATCACATGTGCGCGTGGGCAGCACGGCCGAGGTCACGATGACCGGGCAGAACCGCGGCGGCATCACCGGGTCCGTGTCGTTGATCTATCCGACGGTGGACGCCACGTCGCGCACCGTGACCGCCCGCGTCAGCCTGTCGAATGCCGACGCGCGGCTCAAGCCAGGCATGTTTGCGACGGTGCGCCTGGTGTCCCCAGGGCGCCAGGCGCTCGCAATCCCGGAGTCGGCCATCATCTCGACCGGTGATGGCGCCGTGGTGTTCGTGGATCTCGGCGGTGCCGACGGATCACCCCGCCTGATGCCGCAGCGCGTTGAACTGGGGACGCTCGCCGGCGGATTCGCCGAAGTCCTCGCAGGGCTCACATCGGGTCAACGGGTGGTGACGTCCGCGCAGTATCTGCTCGAATCCGAATCGAATCTGGGTGAGACCATGAAAGGCATGGTCGGGATGGGCGCGAGCATGCCTGGCATGCCGCGAATGAGCAGCGTTCCTGGTCCGGGCAATGCGCCTGCCGCCAAGATGTCGTCGATGCCCGGGATGGCGATGCCGCCCAGGCCCGTCCCTGCCACCGAGCGTCGCCCATGAACCGCGTGATCGCGTGGTCGGTGGCGCATGCACGCACGGTCATCAGCATCACACTGGGCCTGCTGGCACTGGGTGGATGGGCCGCGATGACGACCAGCGTGGACGCGATTCCCGATCTCTCGGACGTACAGGTGATCGTGATGACCGAGTGGCCCGGGCAGGCCCCGCAACTCGTCGAAGACCAGATCACATATCCACTGGAGACCGAGCTGCTGAAAGTGCCGCGTGCGAAAGTCGTGCGCGGCATGAGTCAGTTCGGCCTGTCGGCCGTGTACGTGGTCTTCGAGGACGGCACCGATCTGTACTGGGCGCGCTCGCGCGTGCTCGAATATCTGAATGGCATCCGGAGCCGGCTGCCCGGCACGGCGATGCCGACACTCGGCCCCGATGCGACCGGCGTCGGCTGGGTGATGCAATACATCCTCGCCGATACCAGCGGCCGACTGAATCTGTCGGACCTGCGCGCACTGCAGGACTTCCATGTGCGGCCGGCATTGACCGCGGTTGGCGGTGTCGCTGAAGTCGCATCGCTCGGCGGGTTCGAGCGGGAATATCAGGTGCAGGTCGATCCGGCGCGACTCCAGGCGCTGAACATGACACTGCCGATGGTGGCGACGGCGGTACGCGCATCCAATCAGGATGTCGGAGGTCGGGCGCTGGAAATGGGCGGCACGGAATACGTCGTCCGCGGCCGTGGACGGTTCACCTCACTCGACGATATCCGCGGGGTCACGGTTGGCACCGGCGCTGACGGCACGCCGATCACCGTGGCAGACGTCGGCACGGTGGCGATGGGGCCGGCGCTGCGTCGCGGCATCACGGATGTGGACGGCCGCGGCGAAGTCGTGACCGGGTGGATCGTGATGCGGTCGGGTGAGAATCCACGGGACGTGATCACGCGCGTGAAAGCGCGCATGTCGTCCCTGCAACCGTCGCTCCCGGCGGGCGTGGTGTTCATCAATGGCTACGACCGAGCCAGTCTCATCGACCGCGCGGTGGCGACACTCCGTGACAAGCTGCTCGAAGAGAGCGTGATCGTGGCATTCGTCGCGCTGCTGTTTCTGCTCCACGCCTCGAGCGCACTGGTCGCGATCATGACGCTGCCGGTGGCGATTCTGAGCGCCCTCCTCGTCATGCGGCTCCTTGGCTTGAGTGCCAACATCATGTCACTGGGCGGCATCGCCATCGCGATTGGCGCAATGATCGACGCCGCGATCGTGATGGTCGAGAATCTGCACAAGCACATCGAGCACGATGCTGCCACCGGCAGTGCGAAGAGTCGCACCACACTGGTCGTCGAGTCGGCGCAGGAGGTGGGCCCTGCCCTCTTCACGTCGCTCCTGATCATCACCGCGTCATTCGTACCAGTGTTCGCACTTGGCGATCAGGAAGGCCGACTCTTCCGGCCACTGGCCATCACCAAGACGTTGTCGATGGCGGCGGCCGCGCTCCTCTCGGTGACGCTCGTGCCCGTGCTGATGACGCTGTTGATTCGCGGCCGCGTGCGTACCGAGGCGGCAAATCCGATCAATCGCGTTGCAATTCTGCTGTACCGCCCGATGATCCGACTCGTGCTGCGGTATCGGTGGACGACCATTGCGCTGGCCGCGCTGCTGTTGCTCGGAACCATCACGCCGTGGCGCCGAATTGGCAGCGAATTCATGCCGCCGTTGCACGAGGGCTCGATGATGGACATGCCCTCCCTCGCGCCAGGCATCGGATCCGAACAGGCGAAGGCGATCCTGCGGCAGCGTGATGCAGCACTCGCGACGATTCCCGAAGTGGCGTCGGTCATCGGCAAGATCGGCCGCGCCGAGAGCGCGACCGACATGGCGCCGATGTCGATGATCGAGACTGTGGTCACGCTGAAGGACGCGCGACTGTGGCGGCGTGGCATCACGTACGATTCCATCGTCGCGCAGGCCAATGCGCGCGTGAAGACGCCTGGTGTCGCGAACATGTGGAGTATGCCCATCAGAAATCGCCTGGACATGCTGGCCACGGGGATCAAGACGCCGGTCGGACTCAAGGTGTTTGGGCCGAACCTCGATACGCTGGATCTGATCGGGAAGCAGCTGGAGCGGATCGTGTCGCGTGTTGCAGGCGCCAACACGGTCTTCGCAGAACGCATCGTCGGCGGCCGCTATGTGAACGTCGTCGCGGACCGCGAGGCTGCGGCACGATTCGGGATGACGACCGACGAGGTGCAGACCGCCGTCGCTGATGCCGCGGGAGGGACCGACGCCGGGACGGTGCTCAGCGGTCGCGAGCGCTTCGGCGTTCGTGTGCGCTATCTGCGTGGCCTCCGCGAGACGCCAGCGGACCTCCGCGCGATCTCCATCCGGACGCCGGGCGGCGCGACGATTGCCGCCGGCGACGTCGCACGCGTCGACGTGGCGCGAGGGGCGACACTGATCAAGTCGGAGGATGGCTTCCCGCACGCGGTGGTCTACGTCGATGTGCATGGTCGGGACATCGGCGGCTTCGTGGCCGACGCTCAATCGGCAGTCGCGACCGAACTGACGCTCCCGACGGGGTACCGCATCGTCTGGTCCGGTCAATTCGAGTCACTGCAGCGTGCGTCACAGCGCATGCTGCTGGTGGTGCCACTGACGCTGCTGATCATCGTTGGGTTGCTGTACCTCAACTTCCGCAGTGCGGCCGAGGTCGGGATCGTGCTCCTGTCGCTGCCGTTCGCGTTGGCGGGTGGCGTGTGGCTGGTATGGATACTCGACTACAACATGAGCGTTGCGGTCGGGATCGGGTTTATCGCGCTGGCTGGAGTCGCGGCGGAGACCGGCGTGATCATGCTGTTGTACCTCGATCAGTCGTATCGGGCGGCGGTGCGCTCACCCGCCCGCATGAACCGGGCAGACATCGATGCGGCGGTGGTCCATGGCGCGGTCGAACGTGTCCGGCCCAAGCTGATGACCGTCACGGCAATCATGGCCGGTCTGCTCCCGATCCTCTGGAGTCAGGGGACGGGGGCGGACGTCATGAAACGCATCGCGGCGCCGATGGTGGGCGGCATGGTGACGAGCACCGTGCTGACGCTGCTCGTGATCCCGGCGATCTATTCGCTCTGGAAGGAGCGCGTGCATCGCCATGCGATGCCTCTGGTGTCAGGCAGAACCGAGCGGGAACGACCTTTCCACGACCCTGGCTGAGATCTCCATGAGAATGCTGCTCGTGACCCACACGACCGTTGCGCTGCTGCTGGGTTGCAACGCATGCTCGGCATCACGCGAAAACAGTCAGCCAGAGCGTCCACCCATCGTCACCACCGACTCTGCTGGCGCACTGACGGCGATGCCCGGCATCACGTCAGCGCCTGCGATGGCCGGTATGGCGGTATCGAGCGAGGCGATACGCCGGATGCGATTACTCCTCGACTCCGTCGGCGCGACGCAGGGCCGCACAGTGATCGGCATGATACCGGCACACAGGACGATCACGGCCAATCTCCTCGCGAACATGCAGAGCGATATGACAGCCATGAGCATGCCGGGCGACGCCTCATGGACGACGACGGTCGATTCCGTCCGTCAGGATCTGGTGCGCCTGGCCGAACTCACCCCGGCAGAAACGCTGGCACTGATGCCTGCGCATCGCGCGCGCGTGCTCCGATTGCTGGCCATGCATTCGGCGATGATGTCACCACCAAGACCGTAGCGGAGTGTGCCGACATCAGACCAACGCGACCGCTGGACCGATGACACCACGATCAGGCCGCCTTACGCGACCCGATTCAGGGAAGAGCTGGCACCGTTGAGCACTTCACTGATCTGCTGCAGCAGCTCGTCGTCATTCCATGGCTTGGAGATGAACCCCCTGGCACCACCGTCGAGCGCACGCTGGCGATTGCTCCGCGCGTCGCGCGCGGACACGACGATGACCGGGATCAACGCGAGGTGCAGATTGTTACGCAGCCGATCCATCACGACGAAGCCGTCGCCCGCCGGCAGGCCGAGATCGAGGATGATCATGTCTGGCTGCTGCTTGCGCGCTTCGCTGATGGCCGAGAGTGAGTCGGCCGCGAAACAGGTGTCATAGTGGTTCGCCTTGAGGAGTATCTGATAGCCGAGCCGGACGTCGGCGTCGTCCTCAACGACGAGAATCTTCTTGTTGCTCATGAGTATCGATCCTGGTCCAATGGTGATGAGTCAGTGCCTCTTCGAACATCGCGGACATCGCAGCCAGCATGTCGTCGCGTGGTCCCGCCAGAGCCTCGGTACTCGGCAGCAACATCATCACCGACACGGTGATGCCTCTCCCGCGCTGGCGGAGGCACGCCAGGCGCTCGAGTTCTCCGCGGATCCTGCGGGAGAGTATCGACACCCCGTGCTCAGTAGCGAAGGCCGCGACGAAAAATCGTTCACGGCCGCTCCCGGTCCGCACGCTCGAGAGCAGGACATCGAGGTTGGGCATCAGGCAGCGGAGAATCACGGCACGGACGTCGTGCGACCAGTGCGCGCCGCCGCCCGTCGCTGGCTGCTCCTGCACTTCGACATCAACGACGACGACCCCGGCCTCCTCAGCAGGCCATCCCTCGTCTGTGAGCAGGGGCGAGAGGGTCGTGGTGAGGGTGTACGCCGGAAGTGTGAACGAAAACGTGCTTCCAACGCCGGGTTCGCTCACGACCGCGATCGTTCCACCCTGACGAACTATCAGTTCCCGGCAGATGAAGAGACCCAGACCAAGCCCCTTTCGGCTGTGCTCCACGTGTGCTGCCGATTGATACATCCGGTCGAAGATCCGGGAGGCGACCTGTGCCGTCATCCCAGCACCGGCGTCGGTGACGCTCACTTGCAGCAGGCGGTCATCGAAGGGGCATGCCTGCAACGTCGTGTGCACACACCCTCCGGAGGGTGAAAACTTGATCGCATTGTCGAGCAGGATGATGAGCATCTGCCGCAGTCGCATCGGATCGGCGTAGAGCCGTGGCAGCGTCTCCGGGATGTCGCAGGTGAGTGTGATATCACGCAGGTGCGCACTGGCGCGGAGTGTGTCGAAGCAATCGCTGACTGCCTCGGCGCAGGAGGCAGCCTCTGGCTCAATGCTCAGCTTTCCGGTCTCGAGGCGCGTGACCTCGAGCAGATCGTCGATCATCGCCTGCAACTGATGGATGTTGCGGAGAACGATCTCCTGGTACTTCCGCTGATCCGGATTCAGTTCGCCGGCCAGGCCGGCCAGCAGAATCGCCGAGAACTGCTTGATCGCCGTCAGCGGCGATCGCAGTTCATGCGAGACGTGTGAGAGAAAGTTGTCCTTGAAGCGGAGTTGTTCCTCCTGGAACGCCTTCAGTCGCGCGAGGTTCTTCACGCGCACACTCAGCTCGGCGCGGTCCACCGGCTTGCTGAGAAAGTCTTCGGCGCCGGACTCGAGGCCAAGCAGGCGTGCCTGGTGGTCGTGGAGCGCCGTGATCATGATGATCGGGATGTGGCGCGTGTCCATCCGACTCTTCAGCCGCCGGGTCACCTCGTAGCCATCCATCCCGGGCATCATGACATCGAGCAGGATCACATCCGGTGGCTCGCGCTCGACGGCGACGAGTGCCGCCTCGCCGCTGTCCACCGCATCCAGCTGGTAGCCATCGGTCGCCAGCAGGACTTCGAGCAGCATTCGGTTCTGTCGATCATCGTCCACAATCAGGATGCGAGGCCGCTTCACACGCTCTCCGGCACGGTCGGGGCTGCCTGCTCCAGATGCGTGGCCACGGTCTCGAGGAAGACGCGATAATCGATCGGCTTCGCGACGTAACCATCGCACCCTGCCGCGCGGATCCGTGCCTCGTCGCCGTTCATGGCGAGGGCCGTCAGCGCGATGATCGGGATCGACCGGGTCGTCACGTCGCACTTCAGCCGCCTCGTCGCTTCGAGACCGTCCATCCCGGGAAGCTGGATGTCCATCAGGATCAGGTCTGGGCACCATGCGGCCGCGATGACGAGTCCCGCCTCGGCGTCGCGGGCCGAGCGGGTCGCATAGCCCGCCTGCTCGAGCAGGAACTCTACGAGCGTCAGATTCATGGCGTTGTCTTCGATGATCAGGATTGTCGCCATCTCAGGTCACCACGTGTCGATGGGCCAGTGCGCGGCGCACCTCGAGCGCGAACCGGTCGCCGTCGAAGGTGCCCTTCTGCATGACGGTGCTGACCTGTGCGTGGAGCCTGTTGCGATCGTGCTCCGTGAGCTCCATCGCTGTCACGACAATGATCGGGATCGATGATGTCGCGGGATGCGCGGCCAAGGTGTGCACCACGTCGAACCCGTTGACTTCCGGCATCATCAGGTCGAGCACGATCAGATCGGGCAGGTTGTTGCGAGCCAGCGCGATGGCTTCGCGACCGCCATGCGCGCTCAACACCGTGTCGACCAGCCCTTGCAAGCGCGCGGTGAGCAGATCCACCGAGCGTCGGTCGTCATCCACCACCAGAACCGTGAGCTGCTGTCCCCTCACGCGGGGGAGGAGACCGAGGCCGACCATCGACTCGCTGAGCGCCTGCCGCGAGACAGGCTTTTGCATGATCGCGGCCGCACCAAGAGCAAACCCGCGCGCACTGTCGGCCAGGATGGAAATGATCACGATCGGTACGTGAGACAATGCCGGTATCTGCTTGATACGGCCGAGCAGTTCCCATCCATCCATGTTCGGCAGCATGATGTCGAGCGAGATCAGCGCCAACGGCTGCTGCATCGCGAGCGCAAGCGCGGCTTCGGCGGACGCGGCATGCAGCACGTGCATTCCTTCGTCCTCGAGATGCAGGCGCAGCAGACTGGCCGCCTTGAAGTCATCTTCGACGATCAGCGCCGTCGGGATGTGGTGGCGTGATTCCATCGTTCCGGCGAAGACGCCCACCTCGGCCAGCGAGTCGACTCTGGTGGGCACGGATGGTTCCACCGATGACGTCATCGGAATCCAGACCGTGAAGCAGGAGCCCTCCCCGGTCGAGCTTTCGACTGCCAGCGTGCCGCCGTGCAACTCGGTGAGGCTGCGCACGAGCGCCAACCCGAGTCCGGTGCCGTCGAAGCGTCGCGCGAGCCCCGACTCGAGTTGGCTGAACGGCGTGAAGAGTTCCGCCAATCCGCCTGGTGCGATTCCGATGCCACTGTCCGTCACGCTCAGCATCAGGAACTCGGACGAGTCACTCTGCGCCAGCGGAAACGCACGACCGGGCCAGGCACCGGACAGTTGGCCCACGCTGGAGCGCGGAACGCATTTCGCCCGCAACACTACTTGTCCCCCTGCCGGAGTGAACTTGACCGCATTCGACAGCAGGTTGTAGAGGATCTGCTTGATCTTGCGCACATCCATCTGCATGTCCACGGCGCTGCTTTCCATGTCGACCGTCGCGAGGCGGATGCCACGGGCCATCGCTTTTTCGCGAATGATCGACAGGCTGCTGACGAGTACCGACGACACGATCGCCCGCTCGAGGTCGAGCGTCATCTTGCCTGCCTCGACCTTCGAGATGTCGAGGATGTCGTTGATCAGCGACAACAGGTGCTTGCCGCTGTCGAAGATGTCGCCAATGAAGCTTCGCTGCTTCTCGGAAATGTCGCCGATCAGCCCGTCGCGGAGCACCTCCGAAAATCCGATGATGGCGTTCAGCGGGGTGCGAAGCTCGTGGGACATGTTGGCGAGGAATTCCGACTTCGCGCGGCTCGCCAGTTCGGCCTCCGCGGCGAGCTCGTTGGCGTGCGCGTTCGCGCGTTGCAGCACCGCGTTCGCCTCCTGCAGCCGTCGACTGTAATCGACCGCTTCGCCTTGCATGGTCTGCAACTGCTCGTCACGCTCCACAGCAGCGGTCACGTCGGTGATCGTACCGACGAGACCGACGATGGCATCTCCCGCGTCGCGACGGGCACGACCATCGGCGCGCACGACACGCATGCCGTTGACGTCAGTTCGCGTGCGCAGCTGCAGCGAGTACGGCACACCATCCCGCACGGCGCTGTAAATCGCGTGCTGAAGCAGGACGCAGTCAGCGTCTGTAAAGATACCCGTTGCCACGTCGAAGTCCGGCGGACCGTGAGCCGAATCGAGCCGCAGCATTGCATAGGTTTGCCGCGACCATTCAACGGCGCCCGTCGCCGAATCGTACGACCAGCTGCCCATGCGCGCCATCGTCTGGGAGTCGTCGAGGAGCTCCAGCGTGCGTGCGAGCGCGTCCTCCGAGATCTTCTGCGCCGACATGTCAAAGCGAATCGACACAAAGTTGGTGATTTTGCCGGCTGCGTCCGCGTACGGCACGATGGTGCTGTCGACCCAATACAGCGATCCATCCTTTCGTCGATTGCAGACCTCGCCGCGCCACGGGCGCCCACTCGAGACGGTACGCCACATCTCGATCCAGAAGGACTTGGGGTGCACCCCCGAGTTCAGCAGCCGATGATCATGCCCGATCAACTCGTCTCGCGCGTATCCGCTGATGCGTGTGAAGCCGGTGTTCATGTCGATCATGCGGCCGGCACGGTCGGTCACGGAGTAGATCGCGTGGACGTCGAGCGCGGCGCGGAGGGCAGCCAGTTCCTTGACGGCGGACGACGCCGTACCCTCCTCGCCTGAGTCAGGGCGCACATCTGTCGTCATGGACGCGTACTCACGCCCACCGTCGGCGCACGACGGCGACGCGGCGGCAACGCGGCTACGGTGACGGCATGAGGTGCGTGGCGAACGGCGCTGCGGATGTTATGCACGGTGTTTCACACGGAACCTGCCCATGGCGTACGGCAGGGATCATTGTTGTTGCGTCAATCTTCCTGTGCGTGTATCGGCGGCGGAGACCTTTACTTGAGCCATCACGCGAACGGGACGCAGCGCGCAATGCCGAGCTCATCCGCTATGCATCGTGCCGACGTTGCCCTACCATGGGGTCCGAATCGATGGGCGGGCGGGCGTCTGACAAATCGAGTCACGGAACCCGACCCCAGGCTCGAACGACACCATGCTCCTTCGGCCGGGACAGGTTCCGGGACGAAACGTCGCCGCCACCCTCGCCACGCTACGCGCCCTTCAAACGCTCATCGCCGATGCACCTCTACTGATCAGTTCAGGGCGTCGTCGGGCATGTGCACGCCCGAGGTGGCTGGCAGGCTCTCGTTCAATGAACGGCTCGTGGCGGCTGGCATCGTGGTCGAGTCTCGAACTCGTGCTTGCCTCCAACTGGTGTCGTCTCGCCGCAGTCTCGTGGCAGTCGCGCGCGTCGTTCGACGCAAGCCGGCGTTGCAATGCCTCGCGATCCGTTCCGCCGTCCTTCAGCACAGAAAGAACAAACGAAGAACAAACGAAGAACAAACGAAGAACAAACGAAGAACAAACGAAGAACAAA
>Ga0163144_10020780_pt1 | contig 13095 bp, 12 predicted proteins | sample OliLak19BULKMAT1_FD_123175 | JGI IMG/M metagenome (GOLD analysis project Ga0163144, IMG submission 123175) | Freshwater microbial mat bacterial communities from Lake Vanda, McMurdo Dry Valleys, Antarctica - Oligotrophic Lake LV.19.BULKMAT1 | ecosystem: Environmental > Aquatic > Freshwater >...
CAGAGCGAAGAAGACTTCGAACAGACGGGCGTCCTGATCGGTTCGGGCATCGGCGGATTGCCCAGCATCGCCGAGAACGCAATCAAGCTGCACGAACAAGGACCGCGACGCATCTCGCCCTATTTCATTCCTGGCAGCCTGATCAACGAGGCAGCCGGCGTCGTATCGATTCGCTTTGGCTACAAAGGTCCTAACCACGCGGTAGTCACGGCCTGTGCCACGGGCGCGCATGCGCTCGGCGACGCCGCGCGCTTAATCGCCCTGGGCGACGCCAACGTCATGTTGGCGGGCGGCTCCGAAGCGGCGACCTGTCGACTCACTTTGGCTGGCTTTTCGATTATGCGAGCCATCTCGACCTCGTACAACGACACCCCACTAGAAGCCTCACGTCCGTTCGATCGACTGCGAGACGGTTTCGTGATCGGCGAGGGAGCAGGCATGGTCATCTTGGAAGAACTCGAGCACGCCAAAAGGCGTGGAGCTCACATTCACGCCGAATTGGTCGGCTACGGCTTGTCGGGTGACGCTCACCATCTGAGTTCGCCCGAACCCAGCGGCGACGGCGCGCGGCGCGCCATGCGTGCGGCACTCAAGAACGCTTCACTCGCGCCCGACAGCATCGACTACATCAACGCGCATGCGACCTCGACGCCGGTCGGAGATCCAGTGGAGCTGGTTGCTATTCGCAACCTGTTCGGAGCGCACGCTCGCGCGCTTTCGATCTCTTCGACCAAATCAGCGACCGGCCATTTGCTGGGCGCAGCAGGCGCTTTGGAGGCCATTTTCAGCATCTTGGCGCTCCAGCAAGGCGCGGTGCCTCCCACCCTGAACCTGCACGAGTCCGACGTCGGCACCGATTTGGATCTGACGCCCCATGAGACGCGCCCACGCAAGATCCGCTACGCCCTCAGCAACTCGTTCGGCTTTGGCGGAACCAACGCTGCGTTGATCTTCGGGCCAGCTCCCTGAGCGAGCCGGTTCACGACCGGTTGGGCTTGGCGTGGACGCGACCATGTGCGAGTGCGCGCAGCTCGTCGGCTCGCCCCGCGGCGCGCCAGGCCGCGTCGGCGCTGGCTGAGGCGAGAACGAGTGCTCCGCGTTCGCCGAGTTCGTAGTCCACCGCCTCGACGGCTTCTTCGATCTTGGAGAAGCGTGCCATGGGTCGGCCGTCGATGGTCACCTGCCAGCGCTTGCCGCGCGCGGCAGCGGCCAGGACCAGAACTTCGCTGACCTCCCCCGGTTGGCGTTCGAAGTGCAGACCCAAGCCGCGCGAACCGAAGGAAAACCAAGCGTACGCAGAGATCGCGCGGATCTCGGCGTCCGCTTCGAGAGTGAGCGGATCGAAATGCTCGGCGCGGGCTTTGATTTCGTCGAGCGTGACGGCGCCAGCTTCCAGCTCGAAACCCGGTCGGTCGAACTGGATCCGTTCCCAGACCCGTCGCGCTGCAACCACGTCGCGGCCTTCGAGATCGAGGTCCCGCGGCAAACCGAACAGCGACGGCAGCGTGCACAAGCTCAAATTCGAGAGGTCGACGAAGTCCAAGATCAGGCAGTTCTGCTTGCCCGCATGGAGCCGCGTACCTCGCCCCACGCATTGCGCGTAGAGCCCAGCCGAACGCGTGGGGCGCGCCAGCGCGATGCAAGAAACCTCCGGATCGTCGAAGCCCTCTGTCAGCACACCGACGTTGCTCAGCACCGCGAAACGGCCGGCACGAAAATCAGCGAGTACCCGAGCGCGCTCGCCGCTTGGCATTCCGCCATGCACCACTGCTGCCGGCACGCCGAGGACGCGCAATGCATTCGCCAAACGTCGTGCATGCTCGACCGTGACGCAAAAGGCGATCGTCCGACGATCACGCGCCAACTCCTGGATGGCCCGCGCAACCAGGGCGTTGCGATCCTCGATGTCGACCGCTTCGGCGAGCTCATCCTCCGAGAAGTCGCGCCCCCCCGCCGACAAGTTCCTCAGATCGGCGTGAGTCGTGACGCGATAGCCGACGAGCGGCGCCAAGAAACCGTCGGTGATCATCTCGGGCAGGCTGCGGGCGTAGACGATTCGCTCGAACACGTCGTCGAGCCCTCTGCCGTCGCCCCGCTCGGTCGTCGCAGTGAAACCCAACAACGTACCGCTGAAAGCATCGTCGAAAACGCCCATCTGGCGCAGCACTCGCAGGTTGTCCTCCGCGGCCGCGTGGTGGCACTCGTCGTAGACAATCAGACCGATGTCGCGCCCGCGAAGTATTTTGGACAAGCGCTCTTCGTGGAGTGAACGAATCGAGCACACAAGCACGCGAGCGTCGGCTGGCGCTCGCTGCGCTCCGCGCTCGAGCGCTACCACCGAGCTTTGACCGAGCGCACGCTGCAGCTTCTCGCGCGCCTGACCGAGCAGTTCTTCGCGGTGCGCAAGCACCAGCACCTGGCGCTTCGCCAGTCGGGCGAGGTGCGCAAAGATGACTGTCTTGCCGGCTCCCGTCGGCAGGCTGATCAACATGCGCCGCAGGCCCTGCTGGCGGGCAGTCAGCACGGCCTCGATGGCCTCGCGCTGGTAGGGGCGGAGCGTGGGTGCGGTGGCGGTCACGAGCGGACGCGATAGGGTAGACCGGTCATGACCGCTCCGGCAGCCCTGTTGTCTTACGACGATCCGACCCCATTCGAGGTTTTTCAGCCAAGCGCCACCTCGCCTTTCCTGGTGCTTTGCGACCATGCCGGACGCGCCATCCCGCGCGCGCTCGGGTCGCTTGGCATCAGCGGTCGCGAACTGGAGACGCACATCGCCTGGGACATCGGGGCGGCGGGCTTCGCCAAGAAGCTGGCGTCACGGCTGGGCGCCACGGTCTTTCTCCAACGCTACTCGCGCCTGGTCATCGACTGCAATCGACCGCTCACGGCCGGCGACTCCATCCCCGAGACGAGCGGCGGTGTAGCCATTCCAGCGAATCGAGCTCTGAACGAAGAGGATCGCAAGACCCGCGCCGACGAGATCTTCAGGCCCTACCACGGTGCGATCGAAGAGGAGCTCAAGCGGCGTCAGGCCGCGAATCGAGACACGATTCTCGTCTTGGCTCACAGTTTCACTCCCGAGCTCTCGGGGAATGCGCGCGTCTGGCACACCGGCCTGCTGTACAATCGCGATCGACGTGTCGCCGAGCCCTTGCTTGGCTTGCTGAGCCGCGAGCCTGGACTCGTCGTGGGCGACAATCAGCCGTATTTCATCTCGGATACGAGCGACTACGCCGCCAATGTCTATGGCGAAAAGGCGGGCAGGCGCTACGTCGAGCTCGAAATCAGACAAGATCTGCTCGCCAGCGAGGGCGGGCAAGCCGAGTGGGCCGAGCGCTACGCGCGACTCCTGATCGCTGCCACATCGTGAAAGTACGAGGCCCGTCCAGAAACGCACAAGGCCCGTCCAGAAACGCACGAGGCCCGTCCAGAGGGGACGAGCCTCGCGCGCATGATCACCAACGCATTCAGTCGCCGATGACCGGCAACAGCACTTCGTCGATGATGTGAATGATGCCGTTGGCAGCGTAGATGTCCGCCACCTTGACCGTAGCGTCATCGCTGGTCGTGTTCTCGTCACTCACCGTCACCGTATCGGCGCCGTCGCCATCCACGACCACCGTGTGCGTTGCGAAAGACGTCTCGAACGAATCGTTCACGAAGTCGAGCGCCTCCATGAACGTGACTGCAAAGAGACTGGTCACCGTGTGGTAGGCGAGCACGTTGGTCAGATCCTGGCCACTGGGCGGCGTGGACAGGCCCGAAACTGCCAGGTTGTTGGGAGCAAATACCGTCCACTTGCCGTCGATCGGCCCATCGATGTCGGCGTTGGCGTCCAACACCAGACCGAGCTTGGGTGTCGAGCCGGTGGCGCCGTCGGCATCGACGATCCAGCCCTTGAGCCCGCTCAGCGACGGATCGGTGGTCACGATATCCGTGATGCTAGGCAAGAGCACCGAGTCGATGTGATGAATGACGCCGTTGGTCGCTTGGATATCGGCCATCGTCACGGTGGCCTCGTCGATCAGCAGGTCGCTGCCATCCAGCGCCAGCTCGTACTTGCCGCCAAGCGACGTGCCCTTGCCGTCACCGGGAGCCAGTGCTTTGGCCTCGGTCGAGCTCACGACGTGGTCGAGCACGTGGTAGAGCAAAATGGGGCGCAGTTGCGCCGCGGTGAGGTCGGACACGGAGTCGAGAGCGAGATCGTCGAGCAGCTCCTCCATCGCGGCGTTGTCGGGTGCGAACACGGTCAGGTCGTCGCCAGAAAGCGCCTCGACGAGACCTGCCGCCGTGACCGCCTCGACCAACAGCGAGTAGTCGGAGTCAGCCGAAAGAAGCTGCAAGATGGTCGCGCCGGAGTCGGCTCCGCCCTCACCGCCGTTGCCACCCAAGTTGGCGAGCCCACCAGTGCCGTTCGTCGCTCCGCCGCTCCCCGAGGCCGTTCCACCCGTATTGTCTCCGCCCGCGCCGTCGACGTCGCTCGTATCGTCGTTGCTGCAAGCAACGGCTCCGAGACCCAGTACCAATGCAGCCGATAGGATGGTGACGCTTTTGAATGTCTTCATAGTCTTTGTTCTCTCCCCAATGGAAGGAAGCCCTCTGCTTCGATCCGTAAAGTCGACTCGAGACCAAGCCTCGCGCCGCATCGGACGACATGAGCACACGCCATGCCACACGCGCTTTGCTCGAACGAACTCGTCATCGCCGCGTCGACGTACCGCCGTGTTGGCGCACCTGTGCTGTGGGCAGACGCCACAGTCGTGATGTACGGCCACGCGACATCGCGGTCAGTGTCGCGGATTCTTCGGCAAAGCTGGTTTTCCAAACCCACGCAGATTTCCGCGCACTCTGGACGGTTGAAGGCCTAGCGCAGCGCCGCCGTGCGTTTCCTACGACCGGGGCACTTTACCCCTTGTCGCAATTCCACCATCCAGCCAGTTTCAGCCGTGGCAGCGATGCCACGATCCGCTGTCATCGCAAACTTTTCGGGGGAAGACCGCAATGAAAACCAACCGCAACCGCGCACTCGTCGCTTCGACACTGCTTCTATTGGCGTGTAGCTCAGAGTACCGCGAAGACGAGATCCTGGCCGAGAAGTGGTCGTCACTGACCGTCTTGGGTGTCGACGCCAACGTCGCGCTGCAAAGCGATTGGAAGAGCGGCTATTGCACGGACGTCGTCATCAAGAACAACGGAGCGGTCGCGATCAGGAACTGGCAGGTGATGTTGAACTTGCGGCAGTCGACCATCAACAACGTTTGGGGCGGCACAGCCGTTGGTAACAAGGTGACGCCCGCGGCTCACAACGCGACTGTGAACCCCGGCCAGAGCGTGAACTTCGGTTTCTGCGCCAACGCGACCGGCACCGACTACTTGCCCTCGGTCTCGGGACTCACTTTCCAGCCCGGTGGTTCGACGGGAACCGGCGGTTCGACCAGCACAGGTGGTTCGACCAGCACCGGCGGGACCACGAGCACCGGCGGGACCACCTCTTCGGGTGGCTCGACGGCGACCGGTGGCCGCCCCAGCACGGGCGGAACCACTTCGTCCGGTGGCGCCGCTTCGACCGGCGGTACCAGGAGCACCGGCGGCTCGACGAACTCCGGCGGCACGACAGCGACCGGTGGCACGACGAGCTCCGGCGGCACCAGCTCCACCGGTTCCGCCACGATCAAGTTCGATAGCGACTGGGGCTCGGGCTACTGCGCAACGGTCACACCGGGAACCAGCGGTCCTTGGCGCGTCGTCGTCAACATGAACAACTCGGAGTTGAACAACCTTTGGAACGGAACGGGCACCACGTCGGGCAAAACGCTGACAGTCAGCGGCACCGCGGCCAACTTTGGCTTCTGCGCGCGCGCTCTCGCTGCGACAAACTACCGCGCGACGGTCAGCGGCAGCAGCTCGGGTACTGGCGGCGGCACTTCGACGGGCGGAACAACCAGCACCGGCGGCTCGACGAGTACCGGAGGCACGTCCGGCAGCGGCGGAACAACCAGCACTGGTGGCTCGACGGGTACCGGCGGTAACAGCGGCTATCCGCCCATCACGCAAGGCTGCAGCGGCTACGCCACTCGCTTTTGGGACTGCTGCAAGCCGCACTGCGGTTGGCCCAACAACGTGCCTAGCGGTGTCTCGCCCATGAACAGCTGCACGGCGTCGAATCAAGAAATCGCCAGCTACGACACGCAGAGCAGCTGCACTGGCGGGAGCGCGCACACCTGCTACGGCCTGACACCGACGAAGATCAACGACAAGCTGTCGTACGGCTACGCGGCGACGTCGAGCGGCGACGTCTGCGGCCGCTGCTACCAACTGCAGTTCACGGGCGCATCGCACAATGCAGGCAGCGATCCGGGCTCGAGCGCACTGGCCGGCAAGACCATGATCGTACAGGCCATCAACATCGGTTACGACGTGGGCGGCGGGCAGTTCGATCTGCTCATTCCGGGCGGTGGCGTGGGCGCGTTCAACGCGTGCTCCGCGCAGTGGGGCGTATCGAACTCGGAAATGGGCGCGCAGTACGGTGGTCTGCTCTCTGCATGCAAGAGTCAGCTTGGCTACAACGCCAGCGGCGGCGCCTACAAGAGCTGCGTTTCGAACAAGTGCGACAGCCTGTTCAAGTCGCGCGGCCTGAACGACCTGGCGTCCGGTTGCCATTGGTTCGCCGACTGGTTCGAGGCAGCCGACAATCCGGCCGTAAAGTACAAAGAAGTCGCTTGCCCCGCCGAGCTGAGTGGCGAATCCGGGATGAACCGCAGCGGCCGCAACGACGTCAGCAACGCCTGCGGCAACTGATTGCTGCTGACATCTCCTGACAGCACGCTGTCAGGAGGGGATGGGTAGCTTCTGGGGGTCGCAACTTCGCGACGCCCAGAAGCCCAGCGGCGCCGGACTAGTGGAGGCTCGCCACGATTGGCAGGGCGTTCCACGGCGCGACCGTGCCGAGCGACAGTGAGACACCGACGCCGACCATCGGGTTGGCGACTTCGGTGTCGAGTTCGAAGTCCGCTTGCGGACAACAAAGAACGACAACCCGACCTGGATCCGGGCCATCGATACGGGAATCAGCAGGCCCGCACCGAACGCAGTACCTTCGAGCAGCTCGGGCACGCGGAGCAGCACGAGCGCCGGCATCGACACCCAGATGACGAAGGCGTTGAGGGCTTGAGGGGCGTTGGTTGGAAAGCGACCCGTACGGCGCAGCAAAAATCCGAGCACGAGGCACAGCAAGGCCACGAGCACGCCAGGGAGCGGCGAGGTTCGCCCGATGACGAATCTCGATCCGCTCCAAAGCTGCTTATTTCTGCTTGAACTCGTAAACGAAGGTGGCCTTGCCGTCGCGCTCGTCCGCGGGATCGAGCTTGAGGCCGGCGACTGCGTCGAGCACGCATTTGCGCAGAGCCTCCGAGTCGCTGCTGCCCTTCTCCTTGATGGCCACGTCGGTGAACTCGCCGGTGCCCTTCTGGACGGTGAACGTCAGCACGACCTTGCCGCTGGCCTTCTTGTCTTCCTTGAGCAGGGTGTCGTAGCAGCTCTTGATTTGGTCGCCGCGCGTGTCCAGCAGCGCTCGCGTGTCCTTCTTGTAGTCGTCGGGACCACGAGCGTGGAAGCTGCAGCCACCCAGCGCAAGGGCGCTGAGCAGCAAGGAACCGATGAGAGCGTTCTTCATCATTTGGCTTTCTTCTGGGCGACGATGTTGAATTCGACGCGACGATTCTTTTCGCGATTGTCTTCGGTGTCGTTCGGCGCAAGGGGCTTGTCGGGGCCGAAGCCCTTGGCCTGCAAGCGCTTGGCGTCGACGCCGTGATCGGTGAGGTACTTCACGACCGCCTTGGAGCGATCGTCCGAAAGCTTGCGGTTGAAGTCCGCGCTGCCTTCGGAGCTGGTGTAACCCTCGACGGAGATCTTGGTGATGTCCTTGTTCTCCTGGATGACTTCGACGATTTCGTCGAGCAAGCCGTGGGACTCGGACATAATCTCGGCCGCCGCCTTGGCGAACATGATCTTCTCGTCGATTTCGATCTTGTCCGCCTTGACGCTGACCCGCTTCTTCTTGGCCACCGGCTTGGGCGGCCCTTCGCCTTCGATGGTGAGAGCCGACTTGTCCTGGAACTCGATCGTTCCACCGCAAGCGCTGGCAACCAACGACCCCAGCACCACGGCTGGCGCCGCCAACCACTTTCGAGATGTGTGCAACTTCATGATTTCTCTGCTCCTCCCCAATGGGACTGCATCGAGGTAACACGAAAACGTCAGCTCCCTAACAGCGGTCTGACGCTTCCGGTTGCACTGTACGGACCCCGCGGCCCAGTCCTTCCCTCGGCGATTTCACGGCCTCGTCGAGGCTGAGGCAGATTGCCTCGTTCTAGAAACCGCCGTTGCCGGCGCCCTTGACCACGCTGAACTGGTTGTTGAAGTCGTAGAGGCCACCCCCCGAACCGCTCACGGTCACGTTGTCGACGTTCATGCTGCCGCGCGCAGCGGCAGGCAGATAGATCGCGAAAGAAGACTTCATGATGGATGCGCGAAGAGCCGCTACCAGCCCGAGTTGCCGGAGACTTTGTTGGCCGCGAACGGCGTGTCGACTCGCAGCAAACCGTTCGCCGAGCCGGTGTAGACGACGCTGGTGAAGTCCGCCGCGCCCTTTGCGCCGTCCTGGAAAATGCCGGCGCTGACCGGATTGGTGATGGTGACGTTGCTGAAGGACGCATTGCCGACGTAGTCCCCACCCTGGATGTGAATGCCGTAATGGCTGGCGTCGACAATCTGCATGTCGTCGACGTGAATGTTGTCCACTGGCCCCTGGTCCGCCCAGATCTTGAAGGCGCCGTGTGCCGGTGCTCCGTCGTGCTCGGTCTTGAATAGTCCGCCAGCACGTAACAGCGTGTTGCGCGTGATGTCGTTGCCGCCGTAGATGGCGATGCAATTGGCCTTCCACGGAGCCTGAATGTAATTGTGGCGGAAGGTGTTGCCGGAATTGACTGGCCTGTCGCCCTTGGACCACGCAGCCAACGCGTCGTCGCCGGTGAAGCCTGGGGTCGAGTCGAAAGTTCATAGAGGCGTCACTCTGATTCGAGCCAGCAGCTCGCTCAACGGAGAATCCATGATGATTCGCCAATACAGCGCTGGCGCGAAAGTTCCGTTTTCTCTTGGTCAACTCCGAATCGAACTGTCGCGAAGGGGCGACGCCTCGCAGCAACGGAAGTCCGGACGTACACTGCCAGCATGACGACGACGACGTTTCCGAGCCCCACCAGCCCCGAAAAAGAAGCGATGTTGGCGGGTCGGCTCTACCGGGGAAACGACGCTTTGCTCGTCGCCGAGCGCCTGCGCGCACGGGAGCTCGTGCACCGTTTCAATCAGAGTTTGCCAGCGGAGAAGTCGACGCGCGACGCTCTGCTCCGTGAGTTGTTGGGGAGCGTGCAAGACGCCATCACCATCGAACCGACGTTTCGCTGCGACTACGGCTACAACATTCACGTCGGCAAGAACTTCTACGCGAACTTCGGCTGTGTGATGTTGGACGTCGTTCGCATCGAGATCGGTGACGACGTCTTGTTCGGTCCCAACGTGCAACTGCTGACGGCCGGACATCCTCTCGATCCCACCGAGCGCACCGATGGCCAGGAGTTCGGCGCATCGATCCGCATCGGGCACAGAGCTTGGCTCGGTGGCGGCGCGATCGTCTGTCCCCAGGTCACGATTGGTGACGGTGCGGTGATCGGCGCAGGCAGCGTTGTCACACGTGACGTGCCTGCCTACACGGTCGCTGTCGGGAATCCCTGTCGCGTCGTACGCACATTGGACACAGCTCGCGCCGCCGCGGAATCAGGCTGAAAATTCGCGCCGTCGTCCACGGCGCGCTTTCCATTTGCTCACGGGCACGCCGCAGACCTGGGCCGGTTTAGCGAATTTTCTTTTGCGCCCCGAGGATCGTCGTTAGTGTTCCAACAGCGAATCGTCGCACCACGAGGGAGATAGGAAATGCGAGCGCATATGGCGACTTACGGACTAGTACTTGGCTTGATGACACAAGCCTGCGGCGGCGCCGCAGTGCCGCACGAGCAGATGACGGCAGCCGAAGCCTCCGTCCGGGCAGCCGACGTAGGTGGCGCGCAAGCGTCTCCGCAAGCGGAGTTGCGACTCAAGCAAGCTCGCGACCAGATCGAGGAGGCCAAGAAGTCGATCGCCGAAGGCGAGAACGAAAAGGCTTACTACATCTTGCTGCGCGCCGAGTCCGACGCCGAACTGGCACTGGCTCTGGCCGAAGAGGAGTCGGCCAAAACTCAGGCTCTCGAGGCGCTCAAGCGCATTCAGAAGCTGATGGGGGAGGCGCAATCATGATCACTCTACCTTCGAGTTCTCGCATTCTGCTGGCTGCCGCGTGCGTCAGTCTGGCCGCGTGCGCTACGGCCGTGCCCCCCTCCGAGCTAGTCGACGCCCGTTCGGCCTATATTTTGGCCGAAGAGGGACCTGCTCAACAGTTTGCCCCGGCCAAGCTCGACACCGCCAAAAAGGCTCTCACCGAGGCCGAAAAGGCGTTCGAAGAAGACCCGGAATCCGAGAAGACCAAAGCTCTGGCCTATGTGGCCGAGCGCAAGGCGCGGATCTCGGCCTCGGCCGGCGAACTCGAGAAGTTGAAGAAGAAGCGCGCCACTCTCGACGCCGAGTACGTGGATCTCGAGCACAAGCGCGCCACGATGACCAAAGAGGAACTCGCCGCGACTCGCGCGCGACTCGATCTCGCCGAAGGCAAAGCCGCCGCAGCAGAGGGCAAAGCGGCCGCAACCGCAACGGAACTCGCTGCCAAGCGCGCAGAGCTAGAGAAAGAGAAAGCAGCTCGTGAAGCTGCCGAAGGCAAGCTGACGGCAGCGCTCGCCAGCCTGAAAGAGATGGCCAGCGTCAAAGAAGAGGCGCGCGGCATGGTCATCACCTTGAACGGTGCTGTGCTGTTCGCGACGGCCAAGAGCGAACTGTTGCCCATCGCCAAGACGAAGCTCGACGAAGTCGCCGCGGCGTTGAAGGCGCAGGGTTTCAAGAAAATCGTGATCGAAGGCCACACCGACTCGCGCGGTACGGTCGCCGATAACGAGAGGCTGAGCTTGGCTCGCGCCACGTCCGTGAAGACGCACCTGGTTTCGCAAGGCCTGGATTCGGTCAAGATCGACGCTCAAGGTTTGGCCTCGACTCGGCCGGTCGCGACGAACGACACGGTTGAAGGCCGCGCCGACAACCGTCGCGTCGAGTTGATCGTCACGCCAGAAAAGTGAGGCGAGAGCGTCACACCGAGCTCCGAGGCAGGGCACCGGATTCGTTCTGACCCTGGGGCTCAATGCCCCGGGGTTTTTTCGTTGTAAGCGCGAGGCCGGTAGGCTGGTGCAATGCCGTTGTTTCGTTCGCCCGACAGTTCGAGTTCGCGCACGAGATAGGCGAGCCAGCTGCCTGGAAAGCGCGCGGCTAGGTCTCCGAGTTCACGGGCCCGCAATGGGTACTGCTTCTTGTCCCAGAGGCACTGTAGCGCGAGCGACACGAGGCCGCGCTGATTGGAGCCGAGCTCGAAGCCGCGTCGGTAGCTGAGCCACGCCTCGTCGAGACGTTCGCGGCGACACAGTGCGTCGCCCAGATAGACGTGTCCCATGGGCCAGTCGGGCGCGAGCGCGACCGCTTCGCGCGTCACGCTCACGCGCGCCTCGGTTTGCCCGCGCGCGCCGAGCATGACGCCCAGGTTGAGCCGCGCTTTGGCGCTCCGTGGCGCCGCTCGTACGGTAGCGCGCCAGAAGGTGAGGTCGTTCGAGAAATCGAAGGCGTGCGAGCGAGCTGCGAACGCCTGCATCGCCAGGAAGAACCCAAGCGCGGCCAGCGCCACGGGGCGGCTGCGCGAGTTGGAGAGAGCCCAAGACACCAGAGCGCCCAACCCGAGACAGAAGCCGAGCGCAGGCAAATACCAGAGTCGATCAGCGCGAATGGTCGGCAACAGCACGAACGCGTTGGAGACGGGTAAATGCACGAGCGGTACCCATAGCAGCGCGAAACCGACGAGCTTCTCGCGCGAGCGCGCTCGCTCCTCGGACCGCTTCGAGGGCCACAGAAGGAGAACTCCAAAACCGATCGCGAGCCACCAAGCGGCAGCCCCGACTACGGCCGCAACCGTCCAACCGGCAGGCACGCTGTGCGCGAGCGAGTAGTCTCCGCTCAAACCGATAGGAACGACGAGCTGCGAGGCCCCGGCCGCGTAGATGGCCCACGCCGTGGGCAGGCGCTCGACGAAGCCGCGACCGAGCAGCGGATTGTTGACGGCGTCGAGGGGCAAACCGAACGAAGCCTCGAATGGAAAGCAGCTCTGCCGCAGAACGACGTACAGAGCGACGCCCACCAGCGCCCAGCCGAGCACGAAAACCCAGCGTCGAAAGCCAGCACCGCGAGGGCCGAAAACGAGCGCGAACAGAACGACGAGCGGTAGAACCGAGACGAGCGTCTCTTTGGCCAAAAGACCAAAAAACGTCGTCGCTGCGACGAGGACCAAGCCGCGCGCTCCGGGCACCAGAGCCAGCTCGAGCAAGGCCGCAGCGGCGATGCCGGCGAGAATGTCCGCCAGACCTACGACGCCGCTTACTACCTCGACGGCGAGAGCGAGCGTGACAAAGGCAAGCGACGTCGTCCACGCGGCCTCGGCATCTCGAGTCACGCGCCAGCTGATGCGACCCAGCAGAGCTGCGAGCAGGCCATGCATGAGAACGTTGACCAGCTGCAAGTAGAGCGGCGTATTGCACTCGAGCGTGAATGCCAGCGAACGCCACACCAGATTCGGCAGCGGCCGGTACGAACCGATCGTCTCTGCAACGGGCCGTCCCCAGAAGTCGAGTGAAAAGGCTCGCCACAGCGGCATGTCGCCGCGTAGGAAGGGGTTGGCAAGCAGCGCCTCTTGTTCGTCAAAGACGAAGTTCGTGTGCGGCCCCCGCAAAAACAGGCAGAAGGCGAGCGCCAGGCAGACTCCCAGCACCGGAAGCTTTTTGAACGGTGGCGGCTGAAAGGACACGCGCCGCCCTTTCTACACGCGCTAGCCGCTGTAGGCTTGCCCGCATGGAGTTCACG
>Ga0163144_10020781_pt1 | contig 13095 bp, 12 predicted proteins | sample OliLak19BULKMAT1_FD_123175 | JGI IMG/M metagenome (GOLD analysis project Ga0163144, IMG submission 123175) | Freshwater microbial mat bacterial communities from Lake Vanda, McMurdo Dry Valleys, Antarctica - Oligotrophic Lake LV.19.BULKMAT1 | ecosystem: Environmental > Aquatic > Freshwater >...
ATGTGCTGGTCGAGGGCGGTGGCGTTCTGGCTGCGCGACAACAGGTTGCCGTCGACGTCCATGCCATCAGGACCGACGATGAGCATGGCATTGTCGATGTTCTGGCCGGGCTGGCGCATCTTGCTGAGCTGATCGCGATATTCAGAGGGCTGAAAGCCCTTCTGCATGCCCTGCGGGTAGATGCGGATGTTGATCTGCTTCGGTTCTTCGACCGGCTTGGTCGGGGTCGAGGCCATCTGACCCTTGTTGGTCGGCAGGAGGCTGCTGATCGCCTTTTCTTCAGCGGTGAACTTCGAGGTCAGGATGAAGAACATGAGCAGCAGCATGACCGTGTCGATCAACGGCACGAGGTCGAGTTTGCCCTCTTCTTCTGTTGAGACATGGCTCATGGGTTGTCCTTCAGTTCTCGCCGGGACGGCGGGTGGTGAAATCGATGTTCACAAACGACTTCAGCTCGCCTGGCTTGGCGACCCTTGCCAGCATGTTATTGTACGGATCGATAGTGTCGGAGACGACCTGCTGGATCTCCTGCACCACGCGGTATTCGGTCTCGGCATCGGCGCGGATCTCGATGATCACCTTGGGCAGCTTCATCCCGGTGCCCTTCGGATCGTCGTACTTTTCAGCCTTGTCGTGCACCTTGTTCAGGGTCTCGCGTAGCTTCTGGTAACCGGTGAAGTCATCGACCCCAGCCGTCACCCAGGGCGCAATCGGCGGGACCGCAATGGTATTGCGCGGGGGGCTGCCGAGCTTGGTGCTGCCGAAGACGTTGACGACGATGCGTTCCCAGCCCTTGTCTTCAAACTTGGCCGCCGTCCGGGTCGGCGGCACCGTGATCTGTTCGGTGCGGGCGTCGATGGTCAGACGGCCGCACAGGATGAAGAATAGCAGGATGAGGAACACCACGTCGATCAGCGGGACGAGATCAAGGTCGTCGCCAATCTGGCCGAATTTGCGCTTCTTTTTATGTTTCTTGCCCGACATGGGATCCTGCTTCCGGGTTGGCTTGGATGCGGCTGGGTGGGCTCAGCGCTCGATGCGGAAGTAGTCGAGGATCTCTTTGACGTAGACCGAGGTGTCGAGGGCAGCCTGGTTCACGCGGTTGCGGAGGAAGAAGAAGAAGTAGAGGCCGACGATGGCGATCGCCAGACCCATGAAGGTACAAACGAGCGCTTCACCGATGCTGGTGGCCAGCTTGCTGGGATCGACTGCACCCTGTTGGCTGCCCATGCCAAGGAACGCCCCGATGATACCGGACACCGTGCCGAGCAGGCCGAGCAGGGTGGCCGAGGACGAGAACAAGCCGAGCCAACCGACCTTGGCCGAGTACTTAACGTGTTCGGCGACACCGACTTCTTCGGCAGCCTCGACCATCGCGGCGTAGCCGAAATCCTTCTTGTCGAGGCTGGCGGCGATCACCGCACCCAGCATCGAGGGCGAGCCGGCGACCACGCCCTTGGCCTGTTCGACGGCCTCGTCGGTGGCGCCCTCGGCGAAGAGCTGGTGGATCTCCTCGGTGATGCCGACCGGAACGAGGTCCTCGGGACGCATCGTGAAGGTCCAGGTCAAAGCCAGGGAGAAGGTCACGAAGCTGAGAATGGTCAGCAGGCCTCCAACCGGCATCGAATGCAAGTAGAGGTCGAAGAGGCTGCTGGACTTGCCTCCTCCGGCTGCAGCTTCGGCTGCAGATGCCACGGTCGCCGTGAGCGCGATGAGGGCGAGGACGGTGAAGGAGGTGGTCAATTGACGGCGCATGGAGGCTCCGGTGAACGGTTCAGGCGCGGATGCTACCGCGCGCACGTGGCGGCGAGGAGTGTCAGAGGGCGGCTTGGGGCCACAAGGATCCCCGAGCTGCGTTGTCTACGGGCTGTGTGGTACATGCCGCGAGGTTCCTCATACACGAGGTCAACGCCTGGAAGTGGTTGTAGTTCGCGCCCACGGCCGCCATCGGGATGACGTGGAACACACACCGGGAACAGCCCGAATCCGCAACGACAATGAACTCAATGAAACGCTATCGACCGATCGGACGAAAGCGTTCGCCAGATGGGGCGGCCAACACCGCTTCCGACTCGGGGGCGAGTCCGCTGCGGACCTCGGCGGTCAGTCCCGCCTCTGCCAAGGCAGCCGAGACCCGTTCGCCCGGCATCTCACCAGCATACCACATGGCACTGCGGGCATCAGGGGAGACCACGCAGCGCCGCACCTCGGGCAGCACGGCGGCCGCCAGCATCAACCTGGTGCGGGCATCGCGGTCGAGCGGAGTAGCGAAGGCGAGGTCAATGCGGATGGACACGGACGGCATGCTGCCAGGCGACTGCCACACCGGAAGCGCTTCCCGCGGGGTGCGCTTCCGCCCCATGACGCGGCTGAGACAGTCAACCCACGCGCATGACCTCGATCCTCATCCTGCAGCACCAACGCCCCGACGGCGAGGTCGACACCTACCATCTCAAGTCGGGTCGACGGTACCACCTCGGCCGGGGCTCGCAGTGCCAGGTCCGCATCCTCGACCTGAAGCTGTCTCGCCAGCATTGCGCCTTTGAACTTGGCGACCAGGGTTGGTTGGTGGTCGATCTGGCGAGCACCAATGGCTGTTCAGTCGACGGACTCCGAGTCGCAGGAACCAGGTCTCTCACGCCCGGAGCCGTGGTCACCGCCGGCGCGGCCAGCGTCAGCGTCGACCGCATTCTCGATGCCGCCGAAGATCCGCCGGCCGCGCACGCCCAGCCGGCGGCAGCGACTCCGCGATCCATGGCTATTCCGTCGACCCCGGCCGGTGGCACGCCTGAGCCGTGGCCCGAGCAGGATGAAGGCGAGGATCCCCGCGCTAGCGATCGTCTGGCAGCGATGGCCTCGCGTAGCAATCAGGACCACGACGACCTCGAACCGCAATCGACCCCCAACCGGGTCACCCAGTCAGATCCTCTGATACCAGCACTCGTCGCCCCAAAATCCGCTGCGATTCCCCCCTCTGCAGCTTCCGCGGTCATCGATCACGACATCCTCGCGACCCTTCAGCCCGGCCACCGCGCATCCCCGCAACGTGCTACGGCACCGGCACCCGCAAACGCCAGCCTGCCCGCAGCCGCTGCCGATCAGCCCGCCGCCGAAAGTGGCTCGCGCACGTTCTACATCAATGTCCTGGGCCGTAGGGTGGGTCCGCTGAGCAAGGCCCAGGCCCGCGAGCTGAAGACCAAAGAGCTGAAAGGTTCGCTGACGCCATCCGATCTGGCCAACCTCGAAGCCGAGGCATCTCTTGCACCCCAGACGGCGTCCGAGAGCGCTGGCGGCGACGAACAACGCACCTACTACATCACCCTCCTGGGCAAACGGGTCGGCCCGCTGACCCGCACCCAGGCTCGCGAACTCAAGGCTCGTGAACTGCGCGGTATGCTGCCGGCCGACGAGGTCGATCGGCTCCTCGTCCGCTGACCGTTGCGATAGATCCACCCCAGCCGACAATCCCGCCGTGGCCTCGACAGCACCTACCCTATTGCCCGTTGGTAGCCGGATCGCCGGTTACGAGATTGGCGCCATCCTCGGACGTGGAGGCATGGGCGAAGTCTACCGTGCCAAGCAGATATCGATGGAGCGCGAAGTGGCGCTCAAGGTGCTGGCGCCGAAGCTGTCGAAGGATCCCGCCTTCTCTGAGCAGTTTGTTGCCGAGGCCCGCGCCGCCGGGAAGCTCAACCACCCCAACATCGTCGGGGTGCATGACGTAGGTGAGGCCCCAGCGCCGGCCGACTGTAACGGCATGGAGGCTGGGGAGGCGGTCCACTATTTCTCGATGGAGCTGATCGACGGGGAGACCGTCAAGGACGTGATCGAACGGCAGGGAGCGGTCGATATCGCCACCATCAGTAAGATCATGGCGGCGATGGCCGAGGCGTTGTCCTTTGCCGAGGCGCACAAGATCGTCCATCGCGACATCAAGCCTGACAACATCATGCTGACCTCCACCGGCTTGGTGAAGCTAGCCGACCTCGGATTGGCCCTGCAGGCAGACTCCGCCGAGGCAGTTGCAGGCAGCAAGGATGACCAGGGTCGCGGTAAGGTCATGGGCACGCCGATGTACATGGCCCCCGAACAGGCCAGGGCCCAGCCAATCGACCATCGCGCCGACCAATACGCCCTGGGGGCAACCCTCTTCCACATGCTGACCGGCAGGCCGCCCTACCAGGGCGATAGCGCCAAGGCAATCATGCGGGCCCACTGCTTCGAGCCGGTGCCGGATCCGAGTGAGGTTAATCCCGAGGTGCCGCCACCATGGCGGGACATCTGCCTGCGCATGATGGCCAAACTGCCTGATGAGCGGTTCTCAGGGGCCAACGACCTGCGATCAGCGATCAAGGCGGCGGCGCGTTGGAAACCAGGGACGGTCTACCGCCCACGTGGTGCCACCAAGTCCCCACCGTATGCGCTGCTGGTCGTACTGTCGCTGGCTCTTGGCGGTGGCCTGTGGTGGTTCCTGCGTGCGCCCGCAGGCTCGACCCCGACCCAACCCGTCGACCTGCGTCCGTCCATGGTCATCCCAGCCGTCGATAGCCCGGATGCCGCTGCCCGCGCACGCGCGGCCCAGGTCTTGGCCGGACTGCCCAAGGACCCGGTACAGGCGATCAGCGAACTCGAACGCCTGATCGGCGATGCCACCCTGGCCCCAGCCAAGGAACAGCTGATCGCTCGTCGCGACGAGTTGCGTGGTGCGGTCGAGGAACGTCGCCGCGCGCCCCTGCGCCAGGCTCTCGACCAGGCCGAACGGGACATCGAAGCAGGCAAGCTGGACGATGCCCGGGCAGCGCTGGCCCGTTCTACCGATGAAACCTGGCTACGCGAACGCCGCACCAATGTGGGCCGCAAGTTGGAAGAGGCCGAGAAACGCATCGAGAGCCGCATTGTCGAGGGCATCTCGGCCGCTACCGATAGCGCCGCCCTGGACGCCCTGGCTGCCTCTGTGCCGAAGTCGGGCCTCGCCGAACCCCGGCGGGCCATCCTGCTGAAGCAGATCGACGACCGCCGGCGCGCCCTGGCTCCCAAGCAGCCCAAGCAGCTGGGTGACGTGCGCACCCTGTGGCGGCAGTTCGGCGAGCAGGCCGAAGCCCTACGCGGTGCATTGCCCTACGGCACCTTCGCCGAACTCTGCCGCGGACAGGCGCGGGGCTTCCCGGACGACGACCGCGTCCAGATCGAATCCCTCGCCACCGTGGGCGACCTCGCGCAGCAGGTCGAAACCGCGCTGCGCCTGCATATCGGACAGACCAATCCCAAGGCTGAATGCCGCTTCGGCAACCGCAGCGGCATGTTCATTCTGACCCGCCTTGAGAAGGACTGGATTGGCTTCAAACTGGTCGATGTGCCCGCCGAGTCGCGCACCGACCGCGCTGGGGCCGTGCTACCCTGGGCCCAGCTGCTGCCAGCGGCTCTGGCCGCGCATGGCAAACCGGATCCGCGCGCAGAAGCCGCCTTTCTATGGTTCTGGCGTCAAGCTGATGCCCGTCAGGCCTTGGACAAATTGAAGAACGATCCGCTGATCAACGCCATCGCCACCTACGAACGGCGCATCCGTCCCCTTGAAGTGGTCGGCGACCAGGAGCGCAGAGCTGATGGCGTCGTCGCGGTGACCTACGCCTTCGGTGCAAGCAAGGACCGCAGCCTGCTTGACGCCTGGAAGGGCGACGGTGCGGCCATTGCCGATCGCGGCATGCGCTGGTCCACCACTGCGAACGTGGCGAAGGGGTCTGCCGCCGAAAGCACTCTCCCAGGACTGCGCTGGAAGGCCTCTTTGCACGCTCCGATGACCCTCGAAGCCACCGTGCATCCCGACCCGGATTCCGAGGTTGTGCTCATTGGTATCAGCGACGGTCAACGCACCTACCGGGTGGCGCTCAACCATAAGCTACGCAAGGCCTTCGCTATCGTGACGAAGGACGACGATCTGGCCACTTATCAACCCCAGGGCAACAAATCTCCAATCGATTACCCCGGGCTAGAGGCCGTACGTATCCGTCTGAACGTCGATGCGGGAGGCAAACTGACGATGGCCGTGGCCGACAAGCCGGTGATCTGCGAACGGGACCTGGTGTTCCCGGCCAATGCCCAGCTCTATCCGGTCATCCAGGGCCGACCAGTCGAGAAAAGTTCAGGTCTGACCATCGCCAATCTAGTGGTGACTGGTAAGCTCTGAGCGACAGCGGCCGAACCGGCTACTGCCTCGATTTCGTTCCCCTCACACAGATTCCAACACCGGACAGGGCGGCGCCGGACGCGGTTCGCCGCGACGCAGTAGACCACTCAGCCGGACTGCCAAGGCGATCGCCTCGGCTGCCTCGTCCGGCTCATCGATGAACTCTTCTGCGATGATGTCGGTGACCATGGGACCCTCCGGGCAGGCTGTTCATATCCGGGGAGGTGAATGACCGATGAAGTCTGCGTGCATGCGCGGTACAGATGGATACGAGCCGCATATGTCCGAAGCCTTCCGCCTCAAGTCCCCATACGAACCCACTGGGGACCAGCCGCAGGCGATCGCCGGCCTGGTTAAGGCCCTGGGGGGTGGGGCGAAGGCAGCCACCCTGCTTGGCGTTACCGGCTCGGGCAAGACCTTCACGATCGCTAACGTGGTGGCCCAGCTCAACCGCCCAACTCTGATTCTGTCACACAACAAGACTCTGGCCGCCCAGCTGTACACTGAGTTCAAGGGCTTCTTCCCGGACAATGCCGTTGAGTACTTCGTCAGCTATTACGACTACTACCAGCCGGAGGCCTACGTCCCCGGCAAAGATCTCTACATTGAGAAGGAATCGGACATCAACGAGGAAATCGACAAACTGCGCCTGTCGGCGACCCGCAGTTTGCTCGCCCGGCGTGATGTACTGATCGTCGCCTCGGTCAGCGCGATCTATGGCCTGGGCAACCCGAAAGAATACCAGGATCTGACCCTACCACTGGTCGTCGGACAGGGCGGCGGGCGGGAACCCGTGCTGAATCGCCTAGTCGACATGCAATACACCCGCGGGGATTTGGATTTCCAACGCGGCCGGTACCGAGTACGCGGCGACGTGGTCGAACTGTGGCCCGCCTATGAAGACACCGCGATCCGTATCTCGTTTTTCGGGGACGAGCTGGAGGAGATCGCCACGGTCAACACCTTGACTGGGGAGATCCTCGGCAAGCACGAGCGCCTGCACATCTATCCAGCCAAGCACTTCGTCGTCACCGAGGCGACCCGTGATCAAGCCCTGGGCACGATCAAGGCCGAGCTGGATGAGCGCCTGCGCGAGCTGAATGCTGCTGGCAAGCTGCTGGAGGCCCAGCGCCTGCAGTCACGCACCACCTATGACCTCGACATGCTGGCCGAAGTCGGCACCTGCCAGGGCATCGAGAACTACAGCCGTCACCTCACCGGACGGAAGCCAGGCGAACGTCCGTACTGCCTGTTCGACTTCCTCCCCCCCGACTTTCTCTGCGTTATCGACGAAAGCCATGTCACCGTGCCACAGATTGGTGGCATGTATGCTGGCGACCGCAGCCGCAAAGAGACTTTGGTCGCGCACGGTTTCCGCCTGCCCAGTGCGATGGACAATCGGCCCCTGCAATTCCCCGAATGGGAACAATTGTGCCCACAGGTGCTGTTCGTTTCAGCCACGCCGGCCGCCTACGAAGCGAAGACCGAAGTCGTCCGGGTCGAGCAGCTAGTCCGGCCCACCGGCGTGACAGACCCGCCGATCTCGGTGCGCCCCACCGCCGGCCAGGTCGAGGACCTGATCCGCGAGGTCACCTCGCGCTGCGCCAAGAACCAGCGTTCGATCGTCACCACTCTGACCAAGCGCCTGGCCGAAGACCTGGCAGAATATCTGAGCGAAGCCGGCGTGCGCACCACCTGGCTGCACAGCGACATCGATGCGATCGAACGCATCGAAATCCTGCAGAACCTGCGCGCCGGACAGACCGAATGCGTGATCGGCGTCAACCTGCTGCGCGAAGGTCTGGACCTGCCCGAGGTCACCCTAGTGGCGATTTTCGACGCCGACAAACAAGGCTTCCTGCGCAGCCAGACCTCGCTCATCCAGACCGTCGGCCGCGCTGCCCGCAACATCGAAGGCCTGGTCATATTCTATGCCGATTCGATGAGTCCGGCGATGCAGTACACCATCGACGAAACGACCCGCCGCCGCACCTATCAGATTGCCTACAACGAACTGCACGGCATCACCCCGCGGACCGTGCTGAAGCAGGGCGATTTTAGCTCATCCTTCGCTGCTCAATTGGCGGCGCGCAAGGCTGGAGCCGGCGGGGTCGCCTATGACGGTGCGATCTTGACCCTGGCCGATATCCCCGAACTGACCACCCGGATGGTTGCCGCTGCCGAAGAGTTGCGTTTCGAGGAAGCAGCGCGCCTGCGCGATACGATCAAACGTATCGAGGCGGAAGGCAGCGCGCCATCGGGCGATGAACCGGGCGAGAAGGGCCGCAAACGCAACGCGCGCAAACGACGTCGGTCCTGATCAGCGCAGCTGCCAGGGCTGGGAAGGGGGATCCGGCCAGGCCACGTCTGGCAGATGCTGGCTGAAATCCCAGTGACCGCCGTGGGGCGGAACCGGTAGCTCGACACCCCAGGCGCGCGCCTCGGCCAGATCGGCTGGCGCGCGACCGCGCTGATCGGCCTCACCCTGGATCTGGGAACGCTGGCCGAAGGTCTGTTTGAGAAATCGACGCTGATCGGCACCCGGGCTGACGACCTCGGCGCCACGCCTGATCCACGGCCAGCCGAACGGATCCGCGCGCAGCTGCCAGCCGCTGGCGTCGCGCATGACCGGTGCCCAGGCCGGCACGCTGCGTGGCCATTCGGCCGCCGCCGCACGCACATCGAGCTGCGGAGGTGCCCACGGCAACAATGAACCTGATGGCAGCCAGCCCTGGCTGCCGCCGGCGATCCGCTTGAGCACGGCGCATCCGTGCTGGGCTAACAACTCGCGCACCGTGCCTTCGACAAAGTCGGCCATCGCCGTGCCCGGCCTGGTGCCGCGTAGCTGCTCGATCCAATAGGGCAGGGTTTCCAACCCTTCGACGTGGGTGAACGCCAATCCACGTCGCCAATCAAGCACCGCCTGCCGCCCGTCTTCGCTCTCCGCCGCGGCCCACGCGTTCAGCCAGCGGTCAAGATTAGCCGGATTGCGCTTCGCCCAGTCGAACTGCACCGCCAGCATAGCGCTGGCCAGGCGCCACAGGCCGGTGTCGTGAGGGCGCGCATCCAGACCGCGCATGATGATCGATAGGGCCGCCTGGTGGTGCTTCAGCACCCCACTAGTGTTGACCACGCCGTGTTCGTAGAACGGGACGAAGGCCGGATCGAGGGTGATCAGGGTGTCATAGAGGCGCTCGAAACCGCCACGTTCCCCCTCACCGGCGACGCGGTCGTCCTGGCGATCGAACTGCAGCTGGGTGTAGGCGAAAGAGTCGATCCAGCGCAGTTTAGCAAGCGCGGTGCCCTGACCACAGGCCAAGGCCTGGGCGACCACCGGCGGTGGCAGGAAATCGAGATTCTTGGTGCGCGGCTGCTGCACCGCACCTACGAAGTGCGAGGCGTTCCACCCCAGGATCCCCGCCCCGAGGATGATTACGATCGGCCAATAGGCGATGCCGGCGCGGTGCATGGCTCAGAGCTGCTTGCGCCGGAACACGGCGATCGAGACGACGAGCAACAGGGCGATCCACAGCGCGGCATAGCCAAGCGAGACCGCCGCATCCGTCGCGGTCATACCATGGCCGTGAATAGCCTGGCCGCGGAAAGTGAAGTACCCAAGGTTGGGGATCAGCGCGGCGGCCGCGACCGCCAGGGTGCGTTTCCAACTTTCCAGATGGTCGATCAGCTGCGGCAGGGTGGCAACGGCGTGTCCGAGGGCGTAGACCGCCAGGCACAGCACCGCCGACAGCAGCGGGCCGGCCAGCATCGACAGGCAGATACCGACCGCCGCCATCACCAGCACCTCCAGGCAGGTCATGCCGACCGCGAGCAGCAGCCAGGGATTGAGGCTGGCGCCGGTGATCCACACCCAGGCCAAGCCGATAACCGCCATCGCCAGCTGGCCGGCGATCAGTGCCGCGGCCAGGCCGAGGTACTTGCCGATGACGAAGCGCCAACGCGGCAGTGGCCGACTGAGCACGGTATAGAGCGTTTTCTGCTGGATCTCGCTCTGCACCAGCACGGTGCCCGTAGCGACAGCCACAAGCACGCCGATAACCGACTGCAGCGACATCACCAGATCAAGGGCGACGATGTTGCCATCGGTGGCGCTGACCCAGCCGACCACGCGGGTGAGCAGGGCGGTGACCGCGAAAATCAGCAGCAGGCCGAGGAAGGCTCGCGAACGCACGGCTTCGCGGCAGGTGGCTCCGGCGACGATCAGGATCATGACGCCACCCCCAGCTTGACGCCAGCGTGATGGGAACCCTTGATGCGCTGCACGAACCAGTCCTCGAGGGCGATCTTCTGGCGCTCCAGCCGCAAGATGCGTTCTGCAGGGAGCGCCGCGAGGATGCGTTCACGCTCGCCGTCGGCGATGCGCAGCGACCAGGTGCCGTCGGCTCCGGCGATGGCGCCTGGAGGGGCTTCTCCGGAACCAGTCAGCTCCAGCGGAGCCTGACCGAGCAGGTCGGCGAGACGACCTTGTTCAAGCACACGGCCATGATCGATAACGCCATAGCGGTCGCACAGCTCCTCAACGTCGCCAAGGATGTGACTGCTGAAGCACAGGGTCGCGCCACGCTTGCGCTCTAGCGACATGACCTCCTTGAAGCGCGCCCGCCACAGCGGATCCAGCCCAGAGAACGGCTCGTCGAGGATGAGCAAGTCGGGCTCGTGGACGATCGCCTGGGCCAATCCGAAACGCTGGCGCATGCCTTTGGAGAACGAGCGCAGGCTGCGTTTCTTAAGATCGCCCAGGTCAAGCAGCTGGCAAACGCGGTCTACCGCGGCGGGGATGCGCGCCACCGTCATGCCAGAGAGCTGGGCGAGCCAGGCGAGGTATTCGCCGACCGCCAGGTTGTCATAGAAGTACGGCTGCTCAGGCAGGTAGCCGATGCGCGCGCGCAGCCGATGGTCCTCGCCGGACAACTCCTGGCCAAACAGACGGATGGTGCCGCGATGGCCGTGCAGCAGGCCGGCGACTAGGCGGATGCTGGTGCTCTTGCCGGCACCGTTAGCGCCCAGGAAACCGTACGCACAGCCCTGCGGCACGCTGAACGACACCTCGGTGAGGGCGTGCACCAGGTTCAGCCAGTCGCCACGATAACTGTATGAGACCGAGGAAAATTCGAGCAGGTCGCTCACGGCGTAGGTTCCTTCTGTCGGGTGGTCCACAACATAGCCAGATAGAGTATGGCAAGTCCGGCGCAGGCACCGACGAGCCATAGCATGTCGCCCTTCACCGCCGCCATGAAGCGCTCTGGATCCTCGATCGCGCCGGGATTGAGCCGCCCGAAGCGTTCGCCGTACCACGCGAGCACGCTGCACCAGAAGAACGACCCGACCAGGGTCGCAGCCATATAGACCTTGAGGTTTATACGCAGGATGCCGCACGGAATACCGATGACGTGGCGCACCACCGGCAGCAACCGGGAGAAGAATACTCCGCCGACAGCATAACGGGCGAGCATGCGCTCAGCTCGCTCGACCTTCTCGGCACCGCAGCCGATGTAACGGCCCCAGCGCGCCACCAAGACCCGGCCGAGCCAGCGCGCAGCCAGATACGTCAGCAGGGCGCCAATGCACGAACCGAGAGTGCCGGCCGCCACCACACCCCAGAAGTTCATCCGGCCCTCGGCAGCCCAATAGGCGGCGGGTGGAATGACGACTTCAGATGGGACGGGGAAGATCGACGATTCCATGGCCATCAGCAGGACGATGCCGCCATAGCCCCAGTCGCGGACCAGTCCAAACCAGATCAGAGTGAGGGCATGCATGGCGGTTGGATGTCCTAACAGACGTTCATGCCCTGGACAACCTGTCAGCCTGGCATCGGATGCGGGCATGGCTCTGATCGCTCTACTCATCAGCATCTGGTTGGCGATCATCTCTTGGCGGAGACGGCTGCAGACCCTGCCTGGCTGGAAGCCGCTCGCCTGGGGAGCCGGCGTTGGTGGAGTCCTCGCCGTGATTCTGCTGCTGATCGACCTGGAAGCCCAGAAAATGGCCGCCCGCCTCGCCACGCCGCTGGGCTTGGCTTGGCTGGTCCTGTTCGGCCTGACCCTTGACCTGTTGCGCAACCGGCGCTGGTGGCCCGGCGGGCTGGCCGCCTCCTGCTGGCTGCTGCTGACACTCGGAGGCAACGCGTGGATCGGTGCGTGGCTCCTGGGTGGTCTCGAACGATCGGTTCCACCCGCCCAGGCCAACAGCTGGGACGCGGTCGCGGTGCTCGGCGGCGGCACCGACCTGACCCCGGACGGCGAGGCCCAGCTCGGGTCTGCCGGCGACCGGTTGCGGGTCGCCTACAGCCGCATGCGCGCCGGACAGACCCCGCTGCTGGTCGCCGCCGGCTCGGGGCTGTTGGGTGCCGATGACCAACGTGACCTTGCGGCGGAGACAGGCAGTTTGTGGAGATCCTGGGGCGTGCCGCCGCCCAGCATGTTGCTGTTCAGTGGACCAGTTAACACCCGGCAGGAGATCCAACGGCTGGCCGACGAGGCCAAGACCCGTGGCTGGACCCGCATCGGCATCGTCTCCTCTGCCTGGCACCTGCCACGAGCGATGGCTCTGGCTCGCCGCTTCGGTCTCAATGCCGATCCGATCCCTGCCGACCGCCGTGGCCGGCCGGCGCCGGCCAGCCCGGTCTTCATCATCCCCTGCGGCGCTGGGTTCCACGACGTCCAGCTGTGGTGCACCGAAGTGCTGGGGCGGATGGTCGGCAGATAACGCATTGCCAGCTGGCTGAGAAGCCGAAGCTCCGACCATGATCCGTCCCGCCAGCCTCGTCTTCTGCATGCTTGCGGTGTGCGCCTGCACGCCACGCGACCGCAACACCTGGCACCCGGCCCCGCCGGGCGGCGAGTCAGCTGCCCGCATCCCCAGGGCCAATGAGCCGGCCCCGCGCCACAACG
>Ga0163144_10020782_pt1 | contig 13094 bp, 13 predicted proteins | sample OliLak19BULKMAT1_FD_123175 | JGI IMG/M metagenome (GOLD analysis project Ga0163144, IMG submission 123175) | Freshwater microbial mat bacterial communities from Lake Vanda, McMurdo Dry Valleys, Antarctica - Oligotrophic Lake LV.19.BULKMAT1 | ecosystem: Environmental > Aquatic > Freshwater >...
CAATGACATCCCCTCGATAAGATCAACTGAGCTTTCCATTGAAGACGTGATAAGACAAGGTGATAAGTTTGAAAATCTTAAAAAAGTAGGATGCTCACAAGCCGATTTACTTTACAAGATCAGTCAACTAGCTCTTACTCATTTTTATGACGAGATCATTTCTATCGAAGTTCTTAATGAACCCCAAGATGTTTATGACGTTACGGTACCGGAAAATCATTTATTTTGGGTAGATGGAGTAATCTCACACAACACGAAAGTTTTGAATGAAGGATTTGCGACCTTTACCCACTATTACATTATGACTCGTCTCTGGGAGAAGGGGTTAATCGACGCCGGAACGATGATAGAGTTTTATGGTACTCACGGAAACGTCATCAACCAACGCTCTGGAGCTGCTCTTAACCCGTATAAATTAGGCTTCTCAATTTTCATGGACATCAAGCGGATCTGTGAGGCTCCTACCGCTGAGGATCGCTACTACTTCCCAAGGCTAGCTGGAAAAAATTGGGTCGAAGAGGTGCGATATGCAATGGAGAACTTTAAAGATGAAACGTTCATTTTGCAATATCTCTCTCCAAAAGTCTGTCGTGACATGCAGCTCTTTGCGTTTGTTGATGACATGAGCTCACCCAACTATGAGATTACCGAAATCAGCGATGAAACAAGTTTTAGAGATCTACGCGAGAAGTTAGCCTCACAGTATGCAGTTGAAAAACTGATTCCTAACGTGCAGATCGTCGCGGTCGATTCGAAGGGAACAAGAAAGTTGATGCTCAAGCACTTTCATCGCAACGGTCAACCCCTTAATCTCAATGATGCTCGTAAAGTTGTCCAGTATCTTGCTAAGTTGTGGGAGTACTCAATCTCGTTAGAAACGATTGAGTACTCTGAACAAGGTGAGATAGAACCAATCTTCTTAATCTCAAGCGGAAAATATTCATCTCCAGATAAGTAATTTTGTTTACTTCTTAATCATTATTTGATATAATTCTCCTATCGGATGCGTTTAGGAGAAAGTTTTGAAAGATATTGCAGCTCATAATTATGGATTCAACGGACAGCTTCCCGCGAATCGCATTCACTTTCAGCTTAAGTCTAGCGCCAAGCTATTCGGTATGCTGAGTGACGGGATCTATCAAGACAAAATCCTAGCAGTGATCCGTGAGTTAAGCTGCAACGCCCACGATGCCCACATCACCGCCCAGCGCAAAACCCCTTTCATTATCAAGCTTCCTACCAAGTTTGATCCAGTTTTCGCAGTCGAAGATCAGGGAACCGGAATAGACCCTTCGATGATCGGTGAGATTTATTGGACTTACGGAGAGTCCTCTAAGACAAATGATAATAGCACGATCGGAGCTCTCGGTCTAGGGTCTAAGTCACCCTTCGCGTACACCAAGAGCTCGTTCATCGTTAAGAATCGCTTCGGTGGTCGCGAGTACACTTACTTCTGCTTTATCAATGAGGTGGGAACTCCCGATGGCTCATTGGTCGGTGAAGAAGATACTACGTTGCCCTCCGGTATTAGCGTCGAGATGGCCGTCAAAACAGCTGACATCAACGTATTTCATGAGCGTGCCAGGCGGTTTTTTAAGTATTGGCCGCACACGCTTCCCACCTTCATTGATGCGACCGAAGAAAAGCCAATCGATCTCGGAATTCCTATCCCTGTTCACTCGGCGGCAGGACAGGGATGGTTTCTTGAAGAACAAAGCGTCAACAGTCGAGCTCTTGCGATCATGGGTGGTGTTCCCTATCCGATCGACGCTGACGCAATCCCTGATCTGCCTGGTCATCTCAGCTTGATTGTAAGCAACCCTTTCGTCATCACCTTCGACATGGGGTCGCTTAACTTCACCCCGTCACGTGAACACTTACAATATGATGAACGATCCTCCAAGAACGTGATCGACCGCCTTGATGAAATTCGCGGAGAGCTCTCTCAAGTTTTTCAGAAAGCTGTTTTTGCGAAGGGGATGACCCAATTGGGATTCATGGAGAACTTTCGCAAAACCTTCTACAGTATGTCCAATGCTCTCGGAGCAAGCACAGGTGATGACGAGTTTTTCACTCAGCTCTTTCTTAACAAAACTATTGAGGACAAGATCACGTATGGGAAGAATTCCTACAAAATCAACCACGTTCTCAAGAGAATGATTCGTGTTAAGATTTCAGGTCACCAGAGTTTCGGTCTTTGGGATAGCGCTCACAAGGAAAATCGAAATCGTTCTACTATAAAACCGATCACCGAGATGATCTACACCGCCAAGAATGAAATGAAGGGAGACGAGGTTTTTACTAATCATTTAATGCCTTTTAAGGCGCTGATCATTTCGAAGGGAGACGATTTCAAGTTTCCCTGGAGAAGCACAACCCTCAAAATTAGTGCCAAAACCGTAACTCGGGACGAGCAAATAATTGCGAAAGCGAATCTCTTCGATGTAGCAACGATCAATCTCCTGACAGATATTAATCCCTCACTGACTTTCGTTCTCAACGATGACGGGGGTAACGGCGAAAATCGATTCCGGCTCTATGCAAACACTGTCAGAGAGCGTATGCTGTTCGTGCGGAATGACAAGGCTAACATCATTGATGTCAAGGCCGAGGTTGAACGGTTTATTGATACTCACGGTCTTGGTGGCGCTAAAGTGTTGATGGTTTCATCCCTCCCTGATCTCCGTCCGGCCGTCGACAAAATCCCAAAGGATCGAGGCTCAGTGAAACTTCGGCATCTTACTATCGACAATCCCGGTCTTCGCACTTCAGTTGTCACTTTCCGAAATATGGGAGTTCGGGTTAATGTTGCTAATGTTTCGGCGATTATTACTGAAAAACACCAATTGATTGATCTGGTAGGAACCGGGATGATTTATGTTGTTAAACGAATGTCCGGTCGGCTTTTTTACGATGATGCGACCTCCACTCGCCACTCAGTGATTCACAATGACGTATTAATGCTCGCGGTTCACCTCGATTTGGTGCTTCCACAGAGCAAAGTGTTTGCGCTAACGCTTGGCGAGCTCGAGTATCTCAAAAAGCGAAACGTTCCGTTACTTCCCTTCAGCGAGCATCTCAAAAACGGGATCATCGCTATGGAAACCAAGGAAAAGTTTATCGATAACGCAACACGTTATCTCTCATTCTCGGAAAATGAGAAGTTAACCGAAATCCTTGAAGCAGTTGAGAGCGTGAAGAATGACTTGAAACCCTCTCTCTTTCTTACCACCCTAAACGAGTATTTGACCCTCAATACACAGATCGATCGAAAAAGCTTGGTTCCACGCTTGCGGATGTATGAACGGATGACTGGTGGCGCTCTACCGGTAGTTTCTGGAACTGATGCCAAAAAACTTTTCACCAAGTATAAGTTGCTGAGCGCAATCAACTGGGGATGTCTCTCGAAGACAGAGCTGAGCAACGTGGCTGATTATATCAATTTGGTGGGGTAAGCAGTTTACTTTTGCTACTCCTCGTGATATAATAAATTTTCACTGATCGGAGGCGATTATGACAATAACGATGGACACGGCGGTGTATTACACTAGACACAGTGGGGGAATCTCGCTGTACATCAATGGAAAACCCAAGCAAGTGGTCAATGACCATCCGAATTTCAGTCGTATTTTAGACGCCCTTAACGCCAAAGATTATAAGCAGGCGTCAATGCTGATGAACATCCAGGAGCATTTGACCTCGCTGGGGGTTTCTAAGCGTTTCAAAGATCGAAAGATCTTTGTCAAGGGGGGTAAGGTCTACTTCGAGGATACTCGGGCTGGAACCACACGAGAGCTACACGGCACCTTGGTCAAACGGATCATGAGCAATCTCGGTCGCAAAACGACAGACCGGTATGCTGAAGCCCTCTTGATGCTCGAGGACAACATCCAGAAGAACAAACTGAAGGACATCCGCGCTGAACTCTACGAGTGGTTAATGTCAGGTAACACACCGATCACGTATGATGGGTGTTTTTTGGCTTATAAGAGGGTGCAGAGTAATTACCTGGACTTCCACAGCAGCTCGGTTCGCAACAAACCTGGTGACATTCCCCGGATGAAGCAGGACGATGTTAATCGTGACCGTACGGAAGTTTGCTCGGTGGGTTATCACTTCTGTTCAAAGGGGTACCTGCCTACCTATCATGGTGGTTTCGGTAGGATTGTGATCGTCAAGGTTAACCCGCGCCACGTGTTTGCGATTCCTGTCGATCACAACTTCCAGAAAGGTCGGGCCAGTGAGTACTTTGTGGCCGGTGAGTTAAACGAGAACGATGAAAAAATGCCAATCAAGGATCAGTTCATCGACTCGTTTATTGATGAGGACAGTAAAGCGGCGTCGGCGCCTGATGTCACCTTTGTCGGTAACCTCCGTCCGAGTCTGGAGATGTTGGGTAAGTCCTATGGTTTGATCGACGAAAACGGTGTTGTGCGGATTATCGAGCGGCGTGGTAAGTATCTTCCGGTGACGTCTGCGAACGCCGACGTGCTTGGAACTCCGGTCGATGGGGATGTCAAGGAGATGTCCTTCAAAACGAAATCGGTGCGTCAGGCCGTAAAGGCGGCTATTTTGAAGGCCGAGCGTGGCTTTGTGAAAAAGGCAGTCTCGAAACGTTAAGAAGTAACCAGTTGACTCGCCTCCCAGCTGGCCGCGGCCACGTAAATTTCACGTGGCCGCTTTCATTTGTAAGTCTAATCTTTTTCTTGTTTAATCTCGTGGAGGTTTCCATTATCGTCAAAGGTCAAGGTAACCTCACGTCTATCATATTCAGTTTTCTTCGGAGCTGTAGCGTCACTAAATTTTACCTTGACTGGAATTAAGCGACGATCACTTGATAGTTTTATATAAAGTTCCATGCTATTATAGCTATTTTCTTCAGCACTATCGCGGTCAAACTCAACGTGCACTGTTTTGCCTGTCAAAAGCTCTTGCATAGTATGACTGTAAAAATACCGATCTTGCTTATAAGATCTTCCAGTAAGTTTATCCTCGATTGACAATTTAGAGTGGGAATGGGTAGATCCGTGAGTTACCGACTTCGGTACCGCATTGTAAGTAATTCCAGCAAACTTAATCTTCTTCAATTCACCCTTAAAAACTTTGTCGAGGAAAGCGTTGAGATCTTTTCCACCATCGTCGATTTTTGAATTTTTGTACTTTCCTAACCGTTCTTTAAGACTTAATGCAAAGAGTGAGATTTCTGACTTAAGAAGTGGTCGCCCCCTTGACCATCTACCCTCAACCTTAGAACCGGTTTTGTCTTGCGTTGAACTAAAGTTCCCTGCTGTTGGATGATCATATTGACTAGCAAAGCTGTTCGATTCACGGCCTTGGCGTTTCGTAAAGCTCTTAGTATCAGCGAGGATGATCTTCGCTGTTATCACAATTTCACACAATTTATTGATCGCGTCACGAACCTCAACTTGCCATTGCGGTGACCCCTCAAAGTGTTCGGGATTAGTTAGTTCGTATTTTTCCTCTTTCGAGTTGTATTTCTCCCTCGTTTTCGATTTCCTCGAGACTAGTTCGTCAGTATCTCCGATATAATTTTTGTTGATACGTAGGCTACGATCATTTCGGCGATGCAAAAATGAGATAGTCTCTTGAGCTATCTGTGAAGGAACTCCCCTCAGATCCCATGATGTCATGATCGCACTTTTTTTGTCGATGAAGAGATTCTCACGGTTACCGAGCATAAATATTACCGGTCTTTCGTTATGATAAAGCGCTACACCGATCGGAGGGTTACGTTCTGCCAAGCTTTCATTGGCTTCACTTGCCTTGACTAGCTTATCATAAATCTTCTTGAGTCCTAACCAGTTTTTAATTTGCCCAACCTCAACGATTTCGGAGTTGGGTCCGAATCCACGCGAACTTCCATATGGCATCTTTCGTGCAATGTGTTCTGCATCAGGTTCGGATGCATTTCTACGACCACCTCCACCACTGTTCCACCGTTGCTTCAAAATGTTGAGCATTCGCCCTAACTTAAGATCTTTCAAGTTACCAAAGTCCTCAAAAAGAAGAAATTGATTGAGATCAAGGAGTTCTAGTAGAAGTTTCATGACACTATTTAGTAAATAGATAATGAAAATTTCAGATCTTTATGAGCAACAGTTGACATCCCAGGCGAAGATAGAGAAGTGGCTTGAAGAGCAACGAATCACTGAATATGAAATCTTCCTTGGATCGGGAATTAAGCAATTTTTGGTAAATGTCAACAAGAAAGTCAACATCAGCAACCTTAAGCTGAAAGAGATTCCTGTCAAGTTTCACACGGTGATGGGAAACTTTGACTGTTCGATGAACTTCTTGACCACTCTCGAAAATATTCCTACTGCTCTTCACGGTAAGCTTTTTTGTTGTTTCAACAAGAAAATGACGTCTCTCAAGAGTATCAGCAAACGTATTGAATATTGTGAAGAGATGGATTTCACAGGTACTCCGATCACTCATGACATTATGGGATTGTTGATGATCTCGGGTCTCAAGAAAGTCATTGGGTTACCAGAGGACATCACGAAGTATATCACTCCACTTCTCATGTCTTCAGACTTTTGGCGTCCAACATCTACACACAAAGATTCTACAACCCATTTTACACGCCAAGAACTTATCGACATCCAAGATGACATGATCACTAAAAACCTTGATACTTGGGCTAACCTGTAAGATTTACTTTTTCCCTCCTTCATGTTACAATAGCTTCTTCGCCAGGCATAAATAGGTGAATAGGAGATTGAAATGAATACCTCAACGATATTGACACTTGACAAGAATTGGAGACCACACCGTTGGATCTCACTAGAGGCTGCTATTATCCTCGAGTCGAAGGATCTTGTTCTAGAGCACATGGGCGAAGACATCTTCGTGTACAACGGTGGTATCAACCGTGTAACAGACATCCGTTCGAGTTTGGTGACTAGCTCGATCATCGTTGAGGATGGTGCGCCTAGCCCACGCCAGTATCGTGATCCTGCACTGACGAACACTGCGTTGTTCGCGCGTGACATGAATGTGTGCGCGTACTGTGCGTCGGTGTTCAAGTCTGGTGATCTAACCCGCGACCACATTGTGCCACGCTCGAAGGGTGGGCGTGACATGTGGATGAACGTTGTGACAGCATGCAAAACCTGCAACTCCCTCAAGGGTGACACAATGCCCGGCGAAAAAATGGAGTTCGAGCAGTATGGTCCGCAGATGACAGGAAAAATGGAAATTTTGTATGTGCCTTACGTGCCATGCAAGGCAGAACACATGATCATGCGTGGTCGTAACGTTAAAGTAGACCAAATGGCATTTTTGCTGGCGAGAATCTCTAACAAAAATCAGTCTCGTGTTTACGCAGCTGGGGTCAAAAAGCTCGCGTCGCAGGGAATCGCGGTAAATTAAGCTAAGCCCTTCGGGGCTTAGTTTTTCATACTAGATCGCAATGCACTGGATTCTTCAAACCAACCTTTTCAACAAAACAGAGTGGCACCAAATGGTGACCGCTCTAGAGCGTCTGGAACTACCCTATAGTGTTCATAAGGTCATTCCATTCAGCGGTGAGCTCGAACCGGTTGCTACCCCTGTTGAAAAGAAGGTGGTTTGCTTCGGTTCGTACTCGATGCGTCATACAGCCAAAGCTCAAGGTTGGTCACCCGGTGTCTATGATTTAGCTGACCTTGATTTTGAGAAGCAGGTCGAACAGTGGGGTTCGCACATGCTCAATCATGATTCGATGGTGTCAGCTTTCAAGGATGCCGAGGTGATAGATCAAGCGTTCATCCGTCCGACGACCGATTGCAAGTACTTTGCTGGAAAGATATTCACACAAGAAGAATTTTACGACTGGAAGCGCAAGGTCGTCATTCTTGGACATGATTACGGTGACTTGACCGGTGATACTCTGATTCAGGTAGTGCCTGTCAAGGAGATTTACGCCGAGTATCGCTACTGGATAGTCGCAGGCCGTATTGTCACCAAGTCTCTTTACAAGCGCGGTGATCGAGTTGTTTATTCACCTGACGTTGACGAGAAAATCGATCTGTTTGTTAGAGCCCGGTGTAAAGAGTGGTCACCATCACAAGCTTTCGTGATCGATATTTGTGAGGTACCACCTGACATTTTCAATGATGGACCGTATTCTGACGATGCATCACTGAAAATTGTTGAGATTAACATGATCAACGCGGCTGGCTTTTACGCCAGTGATGTGTCGAAAATCGTTGTTGCATTAGAAAATCTTGAATCTGAACAACCGATGAACCCAGTTCTCGGTCTGCAAGTGGCAGGCGACCCAACGCTTTTACCTCCAGGCTGGAAATTTAACATGAACGGAAATCCCACATGACTGCCAAATTTACAATCGATGATGGATCTAACGAGATCTATGACATCGACGGCATTGTTGATGAGTTGATGCTTGAACCATATGAGGTTCTACAGCTAGAAGGGTTAGATGTTAAAAGACATGTTACGTTTGGTGACGGTCTCAAAGTGGTGCGAGTTGAATGAGAGATCCTAAATTTACCACTTTAATCTGCTATCTTCCAACCAACGAGCTAGGCCGTGATTTTATTGTTGGTGACATCCACGGATGTTACGAAGAACTGATGTGGCTTCTCAAGAAAGTTAAGTTTGACAAGAAAGCCGATCGATTAATCTCGGTAGGAGATCTAGCCGATCGAGGCCCCTTCTCTGAAAAATGTATGCAATTAATCAAGAAACCTTGGTTTTACGCAGTACGCGGAAACCACGAACAGTTGATGATCGACTGGTATCATTGTCGTATGGGCAATGATAACTCTGAACAAGGTCTTTGGGAAATCAACGGGGGAGCTTGGGGTGTACAGTGTCATGAGGCAGGTAAACTCAAATCTCTCGTTAAGTTAGCCGAAGAACTTCCGGTAGCAATCGTTGTTGGACGAGGCACGAGAGATCGCTATAATGTACTTCATGCCGAATGGTTGGGAAATGACGCAGAGCTTGACACGTTAAAGCAACCACAACCCTTCACCCAGTGGACGAACTTTAGCAATGCAGAGAGAAATGAAGAATACGAGCAACAAAATAAAATAATCAGAATGCTCTGGGGTAGATCACTCTACAATTTTGCTTCCAACGGACACACTTTCGAGGGGCGAGGCCTTTCAACGACCTTCGTTGGTCACTCGATTGTTCCCGAAGTTTCGCATCATGCCCAACATGTTTTTCTTGACACTGGGGGATTTACCGCGTACCCAGGATATTGGAACCCTAGTGATGGAATTCAAGGGCGGCTGACGATGTTAGAGTACAAAACACAAGAGATCTTCGAAAAAACGATGAAGCAGTATCAAGGCTTCAAGAAAAAGTGAACTCTACGTTAGACTACGACATACTCAGTTAGAGTAAGACGATGGTGACGTCTAATCTCATCAAGTTTCATAGTTGAGCGAACCTCTCCATGTTTGCTTCGATCAGCGCGTCTTGGCAATCATAGATCGATTTGGCATGTTGAATGTGATGATTGAGAATGTCTTGAACAGGTCTTAAGTATTCACTAAGCCTAACTCCAGTAAGCCCTTTGATCCGCATGAGACCTAACACGTGACTGTCGATCATGTTCTCATCTGCGTAGAGCCATCCATCAATTCTCTTGATGTGCTCGTTAATTCCTTTGAAATCGGTAAACGAATTCATTGTAACATTGAGATAACCGAGAATAAATTTTGGCGCACCCTTAAAAGACGAGAGATAGTTGTTAGCGAGATTGAAGTTGCAACCTACAAACTCCGGGCAACCCTCCAGTGATGTTAATCTTTTGCTAGCTAGAGAGTGCCAATGAGAAGGGATCTCATACGTATCGGGAAAAACAAGCCAATGGCTCTTTAAGTATTGATCAACAGAAAGCTGCTTGTTGTTAGACATCCTACTAGGAAATCTAGTAATCTCGGTTAATCTCATCACATATTTATGATAGCTTGGAGAGCTAATGTAAATATCAGATGGATCTCACTACACAGCAACTTCTCTCAATTATGCCTTTTGCCTCAAAAAGGATTCCCATCTTTCTAGAGGCAATCAACTCCACCCGCAAAGAATTTTTGATCGACCAAAGCCTGATCAGAACCACGATGTGGATCGCTCAGTTAGCTCACGAATCAGGTGAGTTAAGATACGTTAAAGAAATAGCGTCAGGTACCGCTTATGAGGGACGCAAGGATCTCGGTAACACCCAACCTGGCGACGGGGTTAGATATAAGGGACGAGGCCTCATCCAGATCACCGGTCGAGCTAATTACGAAAAATTAGGAGCTGCTCTCGGTCTTTCGTTGATCGAAAAGCCAGAGCTTCTTGAAGAACCTCTTAACGCCGCCCGCTCCGCCGGTTGGTTCTGGTTTGCCCATAAACTCAATGAGATTGCTGAGACTGGTGATTTCATCAAGGTCACTAAGAGAATCAACGGTGGCACCAATGGATTAGCAGATCGACAACAATATTGGGATAAAGCTAAAAGGGTAATTGTATGAAACTACTTAAAGAATTGTTAAAGTTGCATGAGGTTAATATTGACCGAGAGATTCACGGTTTAAAACCAGATCTTGATCAATCTCCTAGAGGCAAGCTCAAGGTGGGTATGATCGTGATCGCGGGCGGTCGTGAGGGACAAATCACCAAGTTCGGCGGAGATGCCGTTTACGTGTTGCACACTGGATCTCACGGACGAGCAGATGAGTACGACATCTCTGAGGTTGAAGAGCTTCGAGGTGGGCGATAAGCACAACCGGGATGTTTAAGTGAAACTCCTTCAAGATCTTCTAAACTCACGTAAAACTCACGATGAGCTTATAGAAGCCGTTGATCCGGGATTGATCGCGATCTTATCATCACTAGGACTCAAGGCCTTGTATGACTTAAATGAGTACCTAAAGTCTCATCATGGATCTATCCCTGGTCCTGCAGTCAAGGCCGCAGTTGAAGAGTTGCTAGCTAAAAAAGGTAAAGTATGAAACTTCTCCAAGAACTTTTCAGTCACATTTACGAGGGTTGGTATCGCAAAGATGGCAAGTTTAGCACCGAGATGTCTGATCTTCAGAGCCATTTTGGTAAAAAAGATCCTAAGTGTCCGGCCTGTAAGAAAGAATTCAAGATCAACTCTCTTCATAAAAATGTCGATGGTGAGAACGAAACAACCCATTGGTTTGGCACCTGTCCTCCACCCTGCGGCGCCAAACTAACGATCTTCAACGACTAATATCATCTTTATCCATCTGTTGTTAAGATGGAATCTTTGGAGATGATATGCTAAATCAATATGAGTTGACTCTTCTGGCCGCCGCTCGAGCCAGACAATTAGCCAAAGGTGCTGATCCTCTGGTTCCGGTTGAAAAGGGTAACGAAGAGCTTTATCTGACAATCGCACTTCGAGAGATCGAAGGTGGTTTTATCACGAAAGAAACCCAAAACCCTCTACAAAGTAATTAGAAAGACCTACCTGTTCACAGGCTAATCTGATTTTAATTGACCATAGGTAACCACCTACTTAGGAATTGTGATGCTCAAGACCTTCCTGATAGCTTTTTCAGTGTTTACATTTGCTAGAGGTGTGTCTTGTTACAATTTAATTGTTTACTTTTGATCAGATCGTGTTAAAATAATTAATCTGAAATCGTGCAACACCTATAAATACATTTACCATGAAAAACTTCAATCTCAGTCTGCTTAGCTGGTCGCTCTTATCCTCATATTTGAGGATCGGCCCTAGCTTTATGGCTCTCGGATGAAGTAGCAGTTTCCAGAATCTAAAACTAGGGCTCCTAAAACGGAGCCTTAGTTGTTTTTGCAGTACGTTCTTTAACAATTCGAAAAAGTAGTACCTTGCCTGAGTGGCGGAATCGGTAGACGCACCTCACTCAAAATGAGACGTCGTTCAAATCGGCGTGAGAGTTCGAATCTCTCTTCAGGCACATAGAAGTTTAGTAAGAATGGGTTCCGCAAATAAGGAGAGAGGGTCTCTCGGCCGGCTGTAAACCGGTTCCTACGGGCAAGTCGTTCGACTCGACCGGAACCCACCATGTGTTTGTAGAACGTTATGGAGACGTCGCCGGCTGTAACCCGGTTCCTCATCGAGGCATCTTGGTTCGATTCCAAGCAGACACACAGTAGTATGTTATAATTACCGTTTAGGAGATTAAGATGAAATCATGGCACGTGACGGTGATGGAGGGTTTTAAGCAGATTTTTTCCAAACAGTGTCTTGGTGGAGCAGGCGAATCAAAGAAACTGTTTGACGAGATGAAAGAAAAGTATCCTCCGGCTAAGAAGGAGGGAGACCCGAAGTACACGGTGTATCGGGAGCAGTATTGATGTTTGCGAGTGTGGCGGAATTGGTAGACGCACCAGGTTTAGGTCCTGGCACCGTAAGGCGTGGGGGTTCGAGTCCCTTCATTCGCACCGAAGTAGAAGCATTGCCCGCGTGGCGGAATTGGTAGACGCGTAAGATTGAGAGTCTTATGTCCGAAAGGGTGTGTCGGTTCGAGTCCGACCGTGGGTACAGTTTAGTATTGCCCGAGTGGTGAAATTTGGTAGACACAGCGGACTTAAAATCCGCCGTCCTTGCGGCGTGGGGGTTCGAATCCCCTCTTGGGCACCGGAAGAGTGGCAGAGTGGACGATTGCGCCAGTCTTGAAAACTGGAGATCTGAAAGGGTCCGTGGGTTCGAATCCCACCTTTTCCGCAGTTTATGCCCTTGTGGACAAATTGGTAAAGTTGCCACGTTCAGACCGTGGAGTCGCGAAAGCGTATGTCGGTTCGATCCCGACCAGGGGTACCAAGATATGGAAGATTGGCAGAGTGGCCTATCGCACCGGATTGCTAATTCGGCGGCTCTTAACCGGGCCCGTGAGTTCGAATCTCACATCTTCCGCCACTAGATTTTGAATTGTAACAGAATTTGGAGAGTAGATCGCACAGGGTGCGGCCACGCCTGGAAAGCGTGTGGATCGGGAAATCGGTTGTGGATCGAGACCACTGCTCTCCGCACTAGATAGGGTCAGTGGCGTAGTGGTAGCGCGTGGAGCTCCAACCTCCAAAGCTAGGGTTCGATTCCTTGCTGGCCCGCCATG
>Ga0163144_10020785_pt1 | contig 13093 bp, 12 predicted proteins | sample OliLak19BULKMAT1_FD_123175 | JGI IMG/M metagenome (GOLD analysis project Ga0163144, IMG submission 123175) | Freshwater microbial mat bacterial communities from Lake Vanda, McMurdo Dry Valleys, Antarctica - Oligotrophic Lake LV.19.BULKMAT1 | ecosystem: Environmental > Aquatic > Freshwater >...
CCTCGCGTCTATACTGTCGCCGAGTGATTTTGGTCCAGACCATCGTGCTCTCCTCCGAATCGATTCAATCCGAAGGAATCACAACTGGCTGAAATCACTCAGCTTCTTTTTCGGTCAGACACTTAGCGTCCCCGGTAATCTTGCCGGACGCTTCTTTGATCGTGTCCTTCGCCGTAAGCGGTGTTCGGCTCACACCTTTGCAGCGTAGTTCCACGGCAGCAGGGCTTTGATGCTGGATTGCCTGTGGCCGTTGACGATGGCGCTGAGGGTGTTGGTTAAATAGGCCAAGGGATCGCGGCTGTTGAGCTTGCAGGTCTCGATGAGCGAGGCGATGACGGCCCAGTTTTCGGCACCGGCGTCATGACCGGCAAAGAGAGCGTTCTTCCTGTTCAGGGCAATGGGCCGGATGGTGCGTTCGACGGCATTGCTGTCGATCTCAATGCGACCGTCGGTCAGGAACAGGCAGAGCCCATCCCAATATTTGGCAATGTAGGCGAGGGCCTCGCCGAGCGGGGATTTGTTCGATGCGCGGGCACGCTGCTGGCTGAGCCAGACTGCCATGTCGGCAATGATGGGTGCTGAGCGCTCCTGCCGTGCGCCAAGACGTGATGCAGGATCAGAACCCCGGATAGCGACCTCGATCCTGTAGATCTCACCGATGCGTTTGAGCCCCTCCTCGGCAATGGGAGCAGGTCCGCCTTGGGTGATCTCGAAGAGTTTGCGGCGCGCATGGGCCCAGCAATAGGCAAGCTGGATCCCGTGACCGGACTGGACCAGGCGGTTGTATCCGGCATAGCCATCGACTTGCAGAATGCCATGGAAGCCCTGCAGGATCTGTTCGGCATGCTTGCCACTACGCCCGGGAGCATAGGTGAAGGCCACACCCGGTGGGGCTTGGCCCTTCCAAGGCCGGTCATCACGGGCCAGGGCCCAGAAGTACCCCGTCTTGGTTTTGCCTGCCCCGGGATCAAGAACCGGGGCTCTGGTCTCGTCCATGAAGAGTTTTGTGGATTGTTTGAGATCAGCAATCAGGGCGTCAAACACCGGGCGCAGCTCAAAGGCCGCCCTGCCGACCCAGTCAGCCAGGGTGGAACGGTCAAGCTCAATGCCCTGGCGGCTGTAAATCTGGGCCTGCCGGTAGAGCGGCAGATGGTCAGCATATTTTGAGACCAGCACATGGGCCACGGTGGCTTCTGTTGGCATCCCACCCGCGATCAGGTGGGCCGGAGCTGGGGACTGCACAACACCCTCCGTGCAAGACCGGCAGGCATATTTGGGGCGGCGGGTCACGATTACTCGGAACTGGGCCGGAATGATGTCCAGCCGCTCCGCGACATCCTCGCCAATGCAATGCAGGCATTGCCCGCAAGCACAGGTCAGGCTCGCAGGCTCAATCACCTCTTCAATCCGTGGCAGATGCTGGGGAAGAGCGCCCCGGTTGGCGTTGCGCGGCTTTGATGCCCGTGGCGGCGGATGGGGCAGCGTATCCGCTTCATCCGCGGCATGAACCGCGGCAATAGCTGTCTCGATGTCTTCCAGCGCCAGATCATATTGCTCAGGGTTGGTCTTCTCGGATTTGCGTCCGAACATCGCCTGTCTGAAGGCTGCGACCAGCTTTTCCAGGCGTGCAATCCGCTCGTCCTTGCGCAGGTTCTGCGTCTGCGCGGCGATCACCATCGCCTGCAAAATCACAATATCCTGAGGAAGATCGGCAGCACTGAGCATGGACTTTGACATAGCAAATTATGCTCTGCTTCGCCCGTACAAAACTTCTTGCGAGTCAGTCTGCCGCAGCTATTCAACCGCTTCTGGTGCACGCGAATGAAGCGCATGCACCCGCCGCCAATCCAGTCCGGAAAACAGCGCCTCGAACTGCGCATGGCTCAGGTTCATGATGCCATCCCTGATCTCGGGCCAGGCAAACTCGCCATCTTCCAGGCGCTTGTAGGCCATCACCAGGCCGCTGCCATCCCAGTAGATCAGCTTCAGCCGATCAGCTTTCCTTGAACGGAACACATAGACCGTGCCGGTGAAGGGATCGCGGTGCAGTTCGTTTTTCACCAGCGCTGCTAACCCGTCATGGCCTTTACGGAAGTCAACCGACCTTGTTGCCAGCATCACTCGCACCCGGTTCGACGGGAAGATCATGGAGCCGCATTCAGGGCGTGAACAATCGCCGCAAGGCGGGTGACCAGTACATTTGCTTCCAGCCGGATCGTCACAGACCCATAGAGGATGTCGATGTGCTTGGCGGCCTGCACCGGCACGGCAGCTGCTGCTTTGGCAACCACAACAGGGACAAACCCAATCACACCCGCAACAGCAGGAAGCACCAGTTTGCCCTTGCGCGCCAAGCTCCGCCACGATGACAGGTGATGGGCTTGCAGACCGTGACGTCGCGCAACGGCACCAACCGTTGCATTTGGCTCAAGCGTCTCGGCGACAATCCGCGCCTTCTCCGCATCCGGCCAGCGCCGGTTCCGCCGACCCCCACCGCGCCTGCCCACAGTACTTAGAACCTCAAATGAGTGCTCCATGGAGAAACTCCCTCCAGCCAAACGAAGGTCCTTCTCCCAGATATTTACGCCGCGAAAAAGGTGGGGGCGGAACAGCGCTTACCCTTCGCCTACTAATCCCTTCATTGTGTTCTTGTATATCGATCATTCCTTTAATAATTTTAATTGAGCACAGCGCTGCAGCCGCCTAAAGGTTCCCCTTGGGCAGCCAGGCGAAACTCCCACGCAACGAATTACCTAGATGGAGGGTGCCAGTTTCGAATGCGGTGTGCTGTCTGTAGCCTTCCTTGAGCCATAGCGCTTGGCATAGAGCCAGGTGAATTCAGCTCCCAGCAAGAAAATTTGTGCCGAGTAATAGACCCACAGCAACATGGCTATCACCGAGCCCGCCGCCCCAAATCCGGAAACTACGCCGGTCTTGCCGAGATAGACGCCAATGAGGAATTTACCGACATTGAACAGCAGGGCGGTGAATATGGAACCGATAAGAACATCGCCCCAGGCCACGGAAACGCGCGGCAGCATTTTGAACATGAGCGCGAAAAGACCAGCAACCATGACAAAACTAACGACAAAATTGACAGCTTGCCAGGCAACGATCAGTTCATCGGCAGGCGCACGCCACAGGGATTGAAGGGCTGAAATAAAGGCGCTCACGGCCAGGGATACAAGTAGCAAAAAGGCAATCGCCAAAAGCATTCCGAATGTGACTATGCGCCGCCGGATCAAATACCACAGGCCTGTTTGCTCTTTGCCCACGGACGTTTGCCATATGCGGTCCATCGCTCCCTGCAATTCCGCGAATACAGCGGTTGCGCCGATCAGCATGAAAATAAGGCCGACAAGTGTAGCGACAAACCCGTCTGTGGGCTGGCTGGCGCTTCTTACTAGGCCCTGCAGTGCTGATGCTCCGTCATTTCCCAACAGGCTTCGGGCCTGCGCGTAAATCTGGCCCTGCGCCGCCTCTGAGCCAAAGAAAAATCCCGCTGTGGCCATTGTAATGATGAGCAACGGAGCGATCGAAAATATTGTATAGAAGGCAAGTGCTGCACCCATGCTAGCAGCGCCATCGGTATTCCAGGCTAATCCCGCATCTTTCACCAATGCCGCGATCTGCATTGGACCAAGGCCCTGAACTTTTAGGTCACGGGAAATTGGCAGAGTTGTTTTCCTTTTGGCTTTTTGTATCATCCTAGATACAATCTCCGATATTCACTAGGCGGCGGCTTCTACCAATGCGGCCTGCGGCTTGAGGTTTGCCAATATCCAGTCGTTAAACGTCAGCATGAAGTGTTGCAGGCGCTTGCGCATGTCGTCATTAACGAGTTTTCCGCTTTCATCAAAGAGTTTGTCCGCGCCGCCAATATAAATTTCCGGCGCTGCCATGGTTGGGGCATTTAAAGCTACAAGAGACTGGCGAAGGTGATGGTTGGCGCCAAACCCGCCAATGGCCCCTGAAGATGCACTGATTACGGCGCTCGGTTTGTCGTTCCAAACATTCTTGACGAGAGGCCGTGATCCCACATCTAGGGCGTTTTTCAGCACGGCAGGAACTGATCGGTTGTATTCCGGAGTGACGAACAGAACGGCGTCAGCTGCCTTGATTTGGTCGCGAAATTTCGTCCAACCAACGTGGGGGTAAGTCTCGTCATCTGGATTATAAAGGGAAAGTCCTCCGATCTCTATTAACTCGAACTTCAGAGACCTTGGCGCAAGATCAATCAAAGCCTGTGAAACCTTTCGATTGATCGATTCCTTGCGTAGGCTCCCCACAAGGATGACAACACTGTGTGGTTCGTTCATTTAACGGACTCCTCATTCTGGACTGAGCGCCAGGGCATTTGGCAACAATAAAAATGCACTATAATGCCCTTTCGAGCTTTGCATGTGATCAACGCGCAGCTTCGAATATCGTTCCTGCCAACATGCCTGACTGCAATACGAATTCGACCAACTTATGGAACAAAACGGCCATATCGGCGTTTGTGTGTCGGTCAACGCCCGGGAACTAACTGCCTTCTCTGGTGTTAAGTTTTATCGCACCGAAGGATTATTGGAATATGACAAATTCCCAACAGGCTTTGCTGTCCAGGACTCTAGGCGTGTTTCTGATCGTACTCGGAACCGTTCTGTGCCTTGGCGGTGTTTGGCTCGCCTCGCTGGGAGGTTCGCTGTACTATATTCTTATTGGCATCGCCTTCATTGCCTCTGGCATATTTGCCTTCCTGAGAAACGCCATAGCCTTGTGGATTTATGCCGCGGTCGTGGCAGCCAACCTAGTTTGGGCTTTGTGGGAAGTGGGGCTCGACTGGTGGCAGCTGGCGCCGCGCGGCGGCCTGATAGTCCTCATTGGGATTATCCTCGTGCTGCCGCCGGTTGTACGTTCCATCTACCTGCGACATTTCCGTAATAGCGCCTGGGCGGCACTTGTCGCGACACTTTTGGTCTCGGTCGGAATCGCCACGTTGGCGGCGACGGTCCCCACTCACAACATGGCTGGCACACTTCCCGGCCCGACAATAGCGGCAGAAACTATTGCAACTGCCGGCGTGCCGCTGGGAGAGTGGCATGCTTATGGTCGCACTCCGCATGGCCGACGCTATTCTCCGCTTGATCAAATAACGCCCGGCAACGTGAAAAGCCTTCAGGTCGCTTGGCAATATCATACCGGCGATGTCCGCGGCCCGGAGGATCCAGGAGAGACGACCTACGAGGTGACGCCGCTCATGGTCGGCGATACGGTTTACCTGTGCACGCCGCATCAGCTCGTCATAGCACTTGATGCCGAGACGGGCGCTGAAAATTGGCGGTTCGATCCGAAGCTCAAGGAGCCACAGGCCAGCGATACCCAGCACCTGACCTGCCGTGGAGTTTCCTACCATGATGGGAAAACTCAACCCGGCACGGCCACGCCAGACTGTATCCAGCGCCTGTTCCTGCCCACCGTCGACGCACGCATCATTGCACTGAGCGCAAAAACTGGCGCCATTTGCCCGGGTTTCGGTGGCGAGGACGGAGCGATTGACCTTTGGCAAAACATGCCCAATGTCCTGGCCGGGTCATACTACTCAACGTCACCACCGGTGATTACGAGAAATCTTATCGTGGTCGGAGGCGCGGTCAATGACAATGTCTCGACCACTGAACCATCGGGGGTCATCCGCGCATTCGATATCAATACTGGCGCCCTGGTATGGAACTGGGATAGCGGCAATCCCGGCAGCACGGCGCCCCTGCCGCCAGGAGAGACCTATACGGCGAACTCGCCGAACAGTTGGAGCGTGTCGAGCTACGATCCGGAACTGGATTTGATTTACGCGCCGATGGGGAACTCGCCCCCCGACCAGTTCGGCGGAGCCCGGAGCAAAAATGCTGAGATTTATTCCGCCGCAGTCGTTGCGTTGCGTGCGGCAACCGGCCAGGTCGCGTGGGTTTTCCAGACCGTGCATCATGATCTATGGGACATGGATGTGCCAGCCCAACCCAGCCTCATTGACCTGAATATCGGCGGAACACGAGTGCCGTCGCTGGTCGTGCCGACGAAGCAGGGGGATATCTACGTTCTCGACCGGCGCACCGGCCAGCCAATTCTTCCGGTGACCGAGGAACCCGCGCCGCAGGGCGCTGTGGACGGCGATTTCGTATCCGCAACCCAACCAACGTCGGCCCTGTCTTTCAACCCTGCTCCTTTGACCGAAGCCGCGATGTGGGGCATAACCCCGTTCGACCAGCTGTATTGCCGCATCAAGTTCCGTTCGCTTCGCTATGAGGGCCGCTATACGCCCCCATCGACGCAAGGTACGATTGTTTATCCCGGCAATTTCGGCACTTTCAATTGGGGTGCTATAGCTGTTGATCCCGAACGCCAGGTCGCTTTCGCCATGCCGGTGTATCTGGCCTTCACAGTGAAACTTATTCCCCGTTCCAACGATACCGAGCGCCTTATCAGCAAAGAAGGCGAACCGGCATTCAACGAGAACTTCGGTTCGCCTTATGCGGCCAAGATAAGCCCGTTCCTGTCGCCTCTAGGGCTTCCCTGCCAGGCCCCGCCTTGGGGCTACGTCGCGGGTGCCGATCTCACCACAGGGAAGATCGCGTACCAGCATGTCAACGGCACAGTCCGCGATCTGGCGCCTATTCCTTTACCCCTCAAGATGGGCGTTCCGGGTATTGGCGGACCAATCGTCACCAAGGGTGGCGTCGCGTTCCTGAGCGGCACGCTTGACTATTTCGTGCGCGGCTATGACGTGACGACGGGTGAAAAGCTTTGGGAAGACCGGTTGCCCGCAGGTGGACAGGCAACGCCCATGTCCTATTGGTCGGAAAAGAGCCAGCGCCAGTTTGTGATTGTAGTGGCCGGCGGCCATGGCTCGACTGGCACTAAGGCCGGGGATTCGATCATTGCTTATGCGCTGCCAAAGTGAGGAGAAAGATATGCGCAAAAGAATATCTGAAATAAAGGCGCGAGGTGCGGAGATCGTGGGACACGGCGTGGTGTTGAAGGTTTTGCTCACATCACTCGGGATGTTGGTCGCAGCTTTCATCATTGTTTTCACGGTCGCATGATTTTAAGTGTGGCGGCGAATTGTAAGTTACTGCGGAACCATCCAAAGGACCAGTGCTTCGAAAGTGACTGCCAAGAACGACAAGATAGCCAATCCCCGAGTAATGGAATCGTGTGCTGTCCGCCACAGGACAAGGGCAACGGCAGCCAAGGCGGTGACCGTCGCACCCCATGACAAATCGCGAATTGCCGCCGCATCAAGGCCAAACGCACCGCCAAACCCGGCGGCGCCATAGATGAAACTGAAATGCGCGAACCAGATAAGCGGACCAGCGAGCATGAACAGCAGGCGGGACGTGAAGCTATGGGGCGAGTTTCCAATCATTCCGCAATCCTAGGGAAACCGTGCACGATCAGCAAACTCATTAGGCCTTGGCCCACCGTATAGTGCCAGAACAGCATGGTGTTATCATACGTAGCGCGCCGCACCGGCGTGAGCATGCCGGCTACGCTGCGTGCCACGGTATAAATGCACATGATCAGCGCGGCCACGGCCAATTGGGCCTCGACGGTGAAAAAAGTGTAGACGAGCGCACCATAACTGCTGGCGGTGGGGCGTAGGCCGCTGTCCCATTGCCCGTGAAACTCAAGAGCCAGGGCTGTGGCAAGCGCTACGCAGGAAAACAGCAAAGTCAGGCGCAGCGGCCAGACGCGCGCCTTCGTCAACATCACTCCAGAATAGGCAATGGCGGCGCTGCTAGCAATAAACGCTGCAGCGCTCCCAATAGGCCATAAGAGTTCTGGCATCGGTTGGCCCTCGGCAATCGGCCAGACCTGTGGCGACACGGTCCAGATATAAAGATAGGAAAACAGCAGGGCGACAAACATCGAAGCCGCGACCAGCAGCAAGATGACCACCGCCCACCAGGAATGCGATATTTTACCCGTCACATAGACGGGCAGCTTGATGCCGCCGCCGATACTGACAGGCGGATGATTCTCACCCGGGTCCGTCTGCCACATCCAGGCAATGATCATGGCCAAAGCCAGAACGCCGCAAACCAGCGCCAGCGTTACCAGCTTGACGGTCAACAGCAAAAAGAACGCAGCGGTAAACACGGCTGCGAGAAACGATCGCCAGCTTTGCCCCGGCACTTGCAGCAGATACTGTGGAACCGCATCGACCGGACTGGTGACCAGAGTTTCACGGCCGCCGGTAGATGCGCCGGGAAGATAGTAGCGGCCCTTCTGCACGTCCCCTGCGAGTTCCGGATCATCCCATAGGGGCTCGCGACTGGTAATGATCGGGATACTGCGCGTACCGTACATCCCGTTCGGCAACCAGTCGAGTGTACCAGCCTTCCAGATGTTTCCCGCGGTTCCCGATACGGCGAAGCGAAAATTCAAGACAAGATCAACCAGGCAAACCAGAATTCCCGCAGCCAATACAAAGGCGCCAACCGTCGAAATAAGATTGTACCACTCCCAGCCTAGCCCTTCCGCATAGGTATAGACGCGACGCGGCATACCCATGAGCCCGGCAATGTGCATTGGAAAAAATGCGATATTGAAACCTGTGAACATGAGAGCAAACGCCCAGCGTCCAAGCCGTTCCGATAGCGCTCTGGCGCTAACCGCCGGCACCCAGTAATATATCGCGGCGAAGACCGGGAACACCATACCGCCGAACAACACGTAATGCAGATGGGCGACAATGAAGTAGCTGTCATGCACCTGCCAGTTGAATGGCACCATGGCCACCATCACCCCCGTCAGTCCGCCGATCACGAAGATCGCGAAAAATCCCAGAATAAATAGCGATGGCACGGTTAAGCGGAGGCGGCCCTTGGCAAATGTGGCGATCCACGCAAACACCTGAATGCCGCTGGGAATAGCCACGGCCATGCCGGCCGCGGAAAAAAACGCCAGCGACAGTTCGGGAATGCCGGTCGCAAACATGTGGTGCACCCACAACCCGAAGGAAAAAAAGCCCGTGGCGACCAGCGCCACGACAATGAGTCGGTAACCCGCCAGCGGCACGCCCGTCATGGTGGGCACGATCATCGAGACCATTCCGGCGGCAGGCAAAAAGATGATGTAAACTTCCGGATGCCCGAAGAACCAGAAGAGATGCTGCCAGAGTAGCGGATCGCCGCCCATCTCCGGAATGAAGAACGGCCAGTGGAAAGCGCGTTCCAGCTCCAGCAAAAACGTGGCGAGGATCACCGCTGGGAAGGCGAACACGATCATGCCCGCAAATACCAGCATGGACCAGGCGAACACCGGCATCTTGTCGAGGCTCATGCCGGGAGCCCGTGTGCGCAAGATTCCAACGATGATTTCAATGGCGCCGGCGATTGCTGAAATCTCAATGAAACCGATGCCGACGAGCCAGAAATCGGCGTTCTCCGCCGGCGAATACCGGGAACTGGTCAGCGGCGGATACATGAACCAGCCGCCATCGGGCGCCAGGTCGAAGAACAACGAGCTGAAAAAAAACAGCCCGCCAATGAAATAGGCCCAGAAGGCATAGGCGCTGAGGCGGGGAAACGGCAGGTCGCGGGCCGCCAGCATCTGAGGCAAAAGCAGAACGCCGATGGCTTCTACCACCGGCACGGCGAACAGGAACATCATCACCGTGCCATGCATGGTGAAGAACTGATTGTAAGTGCCCTGGTCGATGAGATCGTTGGCGGGAACCGCGAGCTGCAGGCGCATCAGCAATGCCAGAATGCCGGCCAGGACGAAAAACAGCAAAGCCGTGCCGATATAAAACAAGCCGATATAGGTATTGTTGACGGCGGTCAGGAGTTTGAAACCGCGCGGCGGCGCCCAGATGGCTTCGAGCTTCGCCAATTCACCTTTCGGCCGGGGCAAGGAATTGGGATAATTTCTCACTGCAGACTCTCGAGATAGGCACCCAACGCCGCGAGTTCGCCGTTTGACAGGATGCCGAAGGGAGGCATGCGATTGTTTGGCTTGATGAACTGGTTGTCGCGGATCCAGTGGCTGAAGGCGTCCGCGGTGTTGGGAAGCGTGGCCGCGGCAAGCGAAAGCCGGCCGCCCACATGGGTGAGGTCGGGGCCAATCATGCCTGTTGCACGTGTGCCCCGAATGGTATGACAGGCATTGCAGCCGGACGAGAAGAACACGCCCTCGCCGGCTTTCTGCAACGGTGGCGAAGCTGCAGGCTGGCGCTGGCGGTCGAGCCAATCCTCATACTGCGCCGGCTCCAGCGCCACGACATAGAACGCCATCATTGCATGGGGTCCGCCGCAATATTCGGCGCACTGGCCCCGATAAACGCCGGGGCGTGCGGCGCGGAGGCGAATGCGGTTGACCATGCCCGGGATCATGTCGACTTTGCCCGCAAGGCTTGGCACCCAGAAACTATGAATGACGTCCGGTGAAGAAAGTTCGATCTCGACCTCGCGCCCTACGGGAATGCGCATCTCATTTGCGGTCACTGCTTCCGCTGCTTCTCCGGAAGCGGGATAACGCACCCGCCACCACCACTGCTCGCCAGACACTTGGATGCGCAGCGCAGTGCCGGAGGAGGCAATGACCCGGGCGCCGGTCAGCATCAATCCGTAGACGAGCAGCGCTGTCACCGTGACAAGCGGAAAGATCACGCCGCCCCAGAAAATGAATTTGCCGCTAGCAATGCGACGCCGCATGGTTTCTCCGCCGACATATGCCAAGAGTGTGAGGCCGGCAACGCCAAAAAAAATGGCTGTGGCCCCGCCGAACATGATCCAGCTCAGAATGGCGATCGTCTCTGCATCGGTTCCGCCAGGATGCAAAACGGAATGCTGTGTCTCCATCAGTTGGCGTCCCCGACGGGGCGCACAGGCAGTTCTGCGAAATAGATCGAGACGGCGTTGATCTGTTCCTGCGTCAGGCGCTGGGCAATAACTGACATGATTTGCGACGCCGGCGTGCCGCGGCGCTTGCCTAATTTGAAGAGCGCAAGCTGCTGCGCCGTAAAACTCGCGTATTGGCCGGCGAGCGCGGGGTAAAGTGGACTTCGTGAATCCGGGTCCACCGCATGGCACGAGAGGCATGGCGGCAGGCCCAAGCCCGGCATTCCAGCCGTGGCTAGCGTACGGCCCAACTCAAGCGCTGAGTCCTGGCTCGTTGCGGGGACCGAAATCCCGGTTGGCCGCTGGGCCGCAAAATAATCCGCAAGCCGGCGCATGTCAGTTGCATCCAGTTCGGCCGCGACCGGCTGCATGATGCCACTTTGGCGCTTTCCCGATACGTAAGCCTCTAACTGTGTTGCCAGATAATCTGCTGATTGAATGTCGAGCCGGGGAAATGCGCCGTTGGCGCGCGCGCCTCCATCCAGGCCATGACAGCGCGAGCAGGCCGCCAGCGCGGTGCCCACGGGCCCCCCTTGCGCTAGGGCACGGACGGGAATGGCGTCACGAAGCTCGATCCCTGCCATCTCAAGATACTGACTGGCGTCGACCTGCGGCAGCCGCATGAGGAACGCAACGATTGCCCAGACCTCGTCATCGCGCTCCTGCGCCGCCCACGCCGGCATTCCCGTATATTTGAAGCCGTTCTTGACAATCCAGAACAATTCATGGGCCTTCCACGTTGGAACGGTGGCGCCGAGGTCCGGCGGCTCGGGCAGCATGGCGTGAACTATCGGACTGGACGGCCGCCCCGGCGCACCATGGCAGTGCGCGCAGCCACCCTGAAAGTGCCCCGCACCGCGATCTATCAGCGCCGGGTCGTCAAGGTCTGGCACATCAATGCCCAGCGAATGGGTACGGACCGAACTGCGCATGCCGAATTCGAGAATGAGGCTAAAGCCCGGCCAGTGCCCCCGGCTTGCCGCGACGCTGTACAGGCCCGACCAGGCAAACATGAACCCGCCCGCCGCCAAAAGCGCAAAAAATATTACAAACCATGTTGCACCGGCTTTCGCAAGCGGCCAGAAAGCTTTTCTCCGGACATTACTTAGCGATGGTCGCGGCATGGGAGACGCTCTGGCGCGGTTCAATGGCAAAAAGCCAATTGCCAAACAGCGCAATCGCTGCGGCGACGTAGATTAGGGCGCAGGAACTGACCATCAGCAACCCGGCCAAGTGCTGATCTTCCAGCGCCGTCAGCCCCCAGGCTTCCGGGTTTCCAAAGGTCGGATAAAGTGTCCGGCGCGAGAAAACAAATGCCGCGCCGAGCAGACAGAAGAGTTTCGCCGTGATCAGCAAGGCGAATATCCGATTCCAGACCGAGGAGGCGTGATTAAGTATGTCTCTCCAAAACAGCAGCGCGACGGCCAGCAGCGACACCTGCATTAGACCTTGCACAGCGACGCTATGGTGGGCCGCGTCAAAAATTGCCGGCATATGCCATATCCAAAACACCGTCATCTGAAGGGCGGTGACCACCGGCAGTGCCATCGGCCGGCGCTTGCATGCCGGCATGGCCACCGCCATAAACAAAGCCGCCACATTCATCACCAGCAGATGCTGGACCATATGAGCGGTGAACAGATAGTGAGCAAGAAAAGCGAGTGGCCACACCCAGGCTGCCGACAAAACCACCAAGGCTGCAACCATCGCCGCTCCCCGCATCGTCACGCCAAGGACCGCAGACCCAATAGTTATTTCGCGCGGCGTAAAAATCATCTGAATGTAATATCACAATGCCATTTCTGTTCCAAGGCCAGAGGCCTGTGGCTTTGCTGCACGCGGTATGAGGCGGAAAGACTCTAGCTAAACACACTGATTACTATCGATGAATCGCTCTCGGAAAACCGCAAAATAGAGCTTCATCGGGCGAATGCGGGTCTAAAGTTCATTTCGACCTTACACTGGCGAGCTTGTCTACGTCACTGACGCGAGCTTTTTTTCGTCTATTGGAGCGGCGAATCCGACGTGTGTGGACGTGTGTGGACGCCCCCGAAAATGCAAGCAAAATCTTTGTTGATCATGAACAGGTGGTCAGGTGCTGACGTGTGTCCGGCCTCATAATGCGACTTTCCAGACGTCGCGGGCCCCTATGGTAGTTCGCAGATCAGATCCAACACGCTTACCCGCACTTCAAAGTGCACGTCCGGTGC
>Ga0163144_10020786_pt1 | contig 13093 bp, 15 predicted proteins | sample OliLak19BULKMAT1_FD_123175 | JGI IMG/M metagenome (GOLD analysis project Ga0163144, IMG submission 123175) | Freshwater microbial mat bacterial communities from Lake Vanda, McMurdo Dry Valleys, Antarctica - Oligotrophic Lake LV.19.BULKMAT1 | ecosystem: Environmental > Aquatic > Freshwater >...
CCGCCGAAGTCTACGTGCTGACCAAGGAAGAAGGCGGGCGTCACACCCCGTTCTTCAGCGGATACCGTCCGCAGTTCTACTTCCGCACGACCGACGTGACCGGCGCCGCCAAGCTGCTCGGTGGCGCGGAAATGGTCATGCCCGGTGACAACGTGACCATGGAAATCGAACTCATGGCCCCGATCGCCATGGAAGAAAAACTGCGCTTCGCCGTCCGCGAAGGTGGCAAGACGGTCGGCTCGGGCGTCGTGGTTAAAATTCTCGCTTAAGGAAGTTGTAAGTGATTAGTGGTTAGTGGTTAGTCAGAACGTCGATATTCGGCGTCCTTGCTAGCCACTAACCACTGACAACTCACCACTTATTTGTCATGGCCAAAGAAAATAGAGAAATGGTGTGGCTTCAGTGCACCGAAACCGGTGACCTGAACTACCGCACGGAAATCAAGGTCGCCGGCGGGGTGCAGAAAGTCGAGCTGAAAAAATTCAGCAAGCGACTTCGGAAGCACACGCTGCATAAAGTCAAGCGGAAGTGATGGTGGAGTGTTTAGTTGTTAGTTGTCAGTGGTTAGAGGAGACGTCACACAGAGTGCATTGTTTCCTAACCACTAATCACCGACAACTAACCACTACTCTACGCCGGTAGCTCAATTGGCAGAGCAGCCGTCTCCAAAGCGGCAGGTTGCAGGTTCGATTCCTGCCCGGCGTGTGGACCTGTTCTGGTGCAAAGCACGAACGGTTCGGGCCCGGCGGTGTCGGGGACGACCCGAACCTCAGAAAAGAAGCGGACAGTAAGCCGATGGCGAGCAATGCAGTCACGACCGGACAGGGCGGCGGAGAACCTCCGCGGGCGGTCCCGGTGCGTCGTGAGGGTGGCGGGTTCTTTAGCGTCTACAAAAAAGGCCAAGGCAAGTGGACCCGTCTGGGCACCGCCGGCGGGGCGTTGCTGTTGATCTTTTTCTGTGGCACGTTCCTCTATTCCCAGATTCCCGCGCAGTTCTTCCCCACCAAGCCCGATACCGGCAGGCAGGTGGCCGTCTCCGTCGCGGGCGTTGTCGTGTTGGTGCTGGCGTTCATAGGTTGGCGCCTGATGAACAAGCCGACCCAAGCCCAGTTCCTGATCGACACCGACGGGGAAATGAAGAAGGTCAACTGGACGACGCGGAAAGAGCTGATCGGCTCGACGCGCGTGGTGATCATCTTCATGTTCAGCATCGCGGCTTTTTTGTTCGTGTTCGACATCGCGTTCGGGTACTTCTTTTACTTCATTCGGATTTTGTATACGCCGCCTTTCTAGGTCGAAAGAGTTGCCAAAGGTCAGTTGCCAGTTGCCAGTAATTGCAATCGGCCAGCGGACTGGCAACGGGCAACTAACAACTGGCAACCAATTCCCATGAACTTTTTCGTCCTCCGAGTCGCGAGCAATAAAGAAGACCTGGTGCAGCAGAAGCTGGCGCGCAAGGTGAAGATCGAGAACGTCGAGGCATTGGTCGGCAGAATTTTAGTGCCCACCGAGCGTGTCCGTTCCATGAAGCAGGGCGTGCGTAAAGAGGCCGACCGTAAGCTTTACCCCGGTTACGTCTTCATCGAGCTCGAGCTGGATAAGAACGGGATCATCCCCGAAAAAGTCTGGTTCATGATCAAAGAAACCGACGGCGTCGGTGACTTCATCAGCTCCAACGGCCGGCCGACGCTGATGACTCCCAAGGACGAAAAGAAGATGCTCGATGAGGCCGAAAAGGTCGAAGACGAAGCAAACATCAAGACCGAGTATCAGAAGGGCGACAAGGTCAAGGTCACCAACGGCGCGTTCCAGAACTTCGAAGGCAATGTCGAAGAGATCATCGCCGACAAGGGCATGGTCCGTATCATCACGACGATCTTTGGCCGGCCTACGCCTCTGGAACTCGAATACTGGCAGATCGAAAAGATGGATTAGGATTTTTATCCACGAAGGGCACGAAGGACACCAAGAAAAACCGGAAGGCGTAGGCAAGGAAATATACCGGATCGAGACGCATTCAACTTTCCAATGAGGCTTCCCTGCTTCGTATCTTTCGTGCCCGTCGTGGATAAAACTCCCCGTGTAACGGCTACGGGTGTAGAATACGAAGATGTTCCAGTATCAGCAGTATTATGGCCGATTTCAGAACGCCCGCGGGCATTGGACGGGGCTGCCGAAGTGGGCAAGGACGATCGTCTTCATCGCCTCAGTGCCGGGACTGTTGTTGATCGGCTTGTCATTGGTGGCGTTTCTTGTTAGTCTCCTCGCCCTTTTGATCCTGACCTTGCCCGTGTATCAGGTGATGAAGGGATTGACGAGGTCTGGACGGCTTGAAGAGGCGGACGCGGAAGTCGTGGCTTACGATTCGCCCGGCGCACGGAAGATCGACGTCAAGATAATCGACCAGTAACCCAGTCCGCGGCTTACGCCGCGGCGTGAGCCGCGGATGACAATGCCCGGCAAGTGAGCGATAGTCATGGCTAAGAAAGAAATCACCAACCAGTTCAAGCTCCAGGCCCCCGGTGGCACTGCCACCCCCGCGCCGCCCATCGGGCCGGCCTTGGGTGCCAATGGTGTGAACCCCGGTCAGTTCATCCAACGCTTCAACGCCATGAGCGCCCACCTCAAGGGCAAGGTCATCGGCGTGGTCGTCACCGTCTACAAAGACCGCACCTTCGACATCGAACTCAAAAGCCCGCCCTCCAGTGTCCTGCTCAAGGACATGGTCAAGGCCGAAAAAGGCAGTGGCGAACCGAACAAGAATAAGATCGGCAAAATCACCATGGCCCAGTGCAAGGCCATTGCCAAGGAAAAAGGCAAAGACCTCAACGCCTTCGATGAAGACGCCGCCGGGCGGATTATTGCGGGTTCTGCGCGGTCGATGGGGATTACGGTCGAAGGATAAAGTCTTGTTTAGGATTTCACGATGCTCGTCGATAATTTTGACGAATTGTGGATGGCCAGGCCGTTTAAGCCATTCTCCCTCTGCACCGCAGACGGACGTGAAATCCATATCCGGGGTCCGGAGTTCGCATGGCACGCGCCGGCGAATCGGATCGTGTGGGTCGCAGAAGGCCCCGGCGAAAGTCGCGTGAGGATGGTTGATCTTCACCTTGTTTCGTCGATGGTTGTTGAAGGGCAAGTGTTGTTGCCCAGTTCAGATGTCGATGCCGCCTGAAGTTGCTGGCGGCGGAACGAAATTCCGATGGGCGTACCACGGCCCGCAACAGTGGGAGCTTTTCGCCGGTAGGCTTTTCTCACCGGCATGAAAGGGCGAAGCCAGAGATGGCAGCAGTCATTACCCGTTCCAAGCGCTACAAGAAGGCCGCCGAGAAGGTGGTCGATCCGAAGCCGTTGCCGATCGATCAAGCGATCGACGTGCTCAAGTCTTTCCCCGTCACCAAGTTCGACCAGACGGTCGAGCTGATCTTCTCGCTCGGCATCGACGCCAAGCAGGCCGACCAAGCCATCCGCGGGTCGTTATCGCTCCCGCACGGCGTGGGTGGTAAGGCCAAGCGCGTCATTTGTTTCTGCCCCGAAACGCTCGTCACCGCCGCCCTCAATGCGGGCGCGATGCTGGCGGGCGGACAAGAGTTGGTCCAGAAGGTCGAGAAGGAAAACTTCATCGACTTCGACGTCGCCATTTCCACGCCCGACATGATGCGTTTCGTCGGTCGGCTCGGTAAGGTGCTCGGTCCCAAGGGCCTGATGCCCTCGCCCAAGGCCGGCACGGTGACCACCGACGTCGGCTCGGCCGTCCGTGAGTACGTCGCGGGTAAGATCGAGTTCCGTAACGATACCGGCGGAAATATTCACTGCGTCGTCGGTAAGGTCAGCTTCGAGAACAACAAGCTGGTCGACAACATTAACACGATGATCGGGCAAATCCGCAAGATGAAGCCCGCGACCGCCAAGGGGCATTATTTTAAGAAGGTCGTCATCAAAGGCACGATGACGCCGGCGGTTCAATTGATCGTGCAGATGTAGCGAGGAAGTTGCCAGTGGTCAGTGGCCAATTGCCAGTAAAGGCAAAGGCGACTGGTCTTCCTGGCAACTGGCAACTAATAACTGGCAACTGACTTTCCGGTGATTCCATGAGCAAAAAAGTAAAAGCCCTGATCGAACGCGACCTTAAGAACCGCATCGGTGACATCGACACGGTCGGCGTCATCAACCCGCGCGGTCTGGGCGCGACCAAGACCAACCTGATGCGTCGTCGCCTCCGTGAAAACGGCCTGCGCATGACGGTCGTCAAGAACACCCTCGCCAAGCGTGCGGCCTCGAAGAGCAAGATCGACGGGTTCGATAAACTTCTCGACGGCCCGAGCGCGATCATCTACGGCAAGGGTAGCATCGCCGCCATCGCGCGGTTGCTGTTGGAAGAGAAGAAGAAGGACGAGAAGTTCGAAATTCGCGGCCTGTTCTTCGACGGTGAAGTCTACACCGGTGAAAAAGGAATCGAAGCTGCGAGCAAGCTCCCGACGCGCGAAGAAGCCGTCGCAAATCTCGTCGGCGCGATCCTCGGACCGGGCCGTAAGCTCGGTGCCGCTCTCAAAGGCCCCGGCGGGACGTTCGGCGCGGTCCTCAAGACCATCGAACTCAAAGCGAAAGAAAAAGAAGACGCCGCACCCGCAGCGGAAGCCGCACCCGCGGCTGAAACGGTACCGGCAGCGGACGCCGCCCCGGTAGCGGCACCGACAGCGGCAGCGGACGCCGCTCCGGCAGTTTAAGAATCTTTAGTCCACGCGAAGGCGCGAAGACACAAAGAAATGGTTGGTCTCAGTCTTTTCTCTGCGTCCTCCGCGCCTCTGCGGTGAACAGAATTTCCGACGGTCCGACAGTCCCGCAAGGGTTAAAAGGCTTCAAGGTGAAGCCGTCTCTCGGACGGGAACATGTGTCTCGACACGGTTGAACCACGATACGGTTTAAGGAAAGATCCCATGGCAGACGTAGCAGCAGACATCAAGGAACTCGGCGACAAGCTTGCCGGTTTGACCCTCAAGCAGGCCGTCGAAATTGCGGCTTACCTCAAGGAAGCCTACGGCATCGAAGCCGCCGCGGGTGGCGGTGGTGGTGGCGGTGGTGGTGGCGCGGCGGCCCCCGTCGCGGCGGTGGTGGTCGAAGAGAAGACGACCTTCGACGTGATCCTCAAGTCGTTCCCGGCCGACAAAAAGATCAGCGTCATCAAGGAAGTCCGCACGGCGACCGCTCTTGGCCTCAAAGAAGCCAAGGATCTCGTCGAAGGCGCCCCCAAGACCATCAAGGAAGGCGTCGACAAGGCCGAAGCCGAAAAGCTCAAGAAGGCCCTCGAAGCCGCGGGCGCGGTCGTCGAACTCAAGTAAGTTTGAACGGCGCGTTCGTTTTAGCTCGCACCAGGGACGTGACACGAAAGTGTCGCGTCCTTTTTTATTGGCCTGACGCGCACGCCGCTTAGTTTTCCGAATCGCGCCCGACGCCGGATATGCTTTGCAGACTAAAAAGAGACCGGTTCGCCATGCTGAAAACACAACTGATTCATCCGCAGATCATCGCCGCGCTCGGGCGTGCGGGGCATTCTTCCAAAGTTCTGATTTCCGACGGCAACTATCCGCACAGCACCAAGCGTGGCGCGAACGCGGAGGTCGTTTACCTCAATCTCATGCCGGGGCTGCCGACGGTCACGGACGTGCTTCGCGCGCTCGTCAGCGCCGTACAGGTCGAATCGGCCGAGGTGATGGATTATGCGCGCACCGGCCCGTACGCGCTCGACGCCGACCCGACGTCGTGGGCGGAGTACAAGACCGTCCTCGGGTCGACCGATTGCCACGGCGAGCTGGTTAAAATCGAACGCTTCAAGTTCTACGAGTCCGCCGGCGCGCCCGACGTGTGCCTCACCATCGCGACCGGGGAACAGCGGATTTACGCGAACCTGCTCTTGACCATCGGCGTCGTGCGGTAGGGGAGGAGGCATTGCGGATTTTGGATTGCGGATGGAAATGCGGAATGCTAATCCTCGACTTGCACTCCGAAATCCACAATTCTTCGGATCGACATCAGGCGGATTCCCACGACGCGACCGCATTTTGGCCTCATTCCGTTCGCAATTCCAGCCCAACTCCGCTATAACCTTCTGCCCCGCCCGGTGATCGGTGTCGGAGATTACGAGGAACTGGATTTATGGAACGCACTCTCATTATTTTCAAGCCCGACACGGTACAGCGCGGGTTGTGTGGCGAGATATTGTCACGGTTCGAGAAAAAAGGGTTGCAGGTCGTTGGGATGAAGCTGACGCAGATCCCGCGTACGCTGGCGGAGACGCATTACGAGGCACACAAGGAACGGCCGTTCTACGCGGGACTGGTGAACTTCATGACCAGCTCGCCGGTCGTGATTGTGGCGCTTCAAGGCCTTAACGCGATCACGATCGCGCGGGGCATGATGGGCGCGACGTTCGGCTCGAAGGCCGCCCCCGGCACGATTCGTGGAGACTTCGGCGTGAGCAATAGCTACAACCTCATCCACGGGTCCGACTCCCCCGAGGCTGCCACGCGCGAGCTCGGGTTGTTCTTTAAGCCCGAAGAACTTCTCGACTGGAAACCCGCGATTCAAGCGTGGGTGTATGACTACGCCAAAGGCACGCCCGAGTAAATTGGGCGGCGTGGCGATTGTTGATAGGTTCATGATCGCCGTCCCGGTCACGGACCCTTCACCGGTCATCACAATTTGCTTTTCGCTTGCTGCGATCCCGGTTCATCTTTCAACGGTGTCCCCATGTCTTTCCGAAACGTGATCAACGACGGCACGACCAACGTTCCGCGCCTACGGTTGCAGTACAACCAGTGGGCATTGATCGGTCTCCCGCGCGGGCAGGCGGAGTGGTCGTTCGGGCGAAAGCTCGAACAACTGCGCTCGGCGGGGTTCGACGGGTTCGAGGCCAATGAGTCGGACGAGGTCAAGGCCAAGGTGCTCGGTCAGACCTTGCGCGACGCCGGCTTCCGTTTCGGCTGGCAGGCGTACCCGACTGAGGCGAAGGACGTGAAGCCCGCGCTCAATGCCGCGCTCGCCGCCGGTGCGGACTATTTGACGGCGCAGGTGTTAGGGTCGATGAAGCGTCTTCCTCAAATCGTCGAGGTGATCGACGAGCTGTACGACATCGTGAACAGCGCCGGTCTGCCGTTCTTCGTCGAAACGCATCGCGGGCGTGTGACACAGGATTTGATCCGTACGACACGGCTCATCCGTCGGGTGCCGCGCGTACGTTTCACCGGCGACTTCAGCCACTACGTCATCGCGGGAGAACTGGGCGGGACGTGGCCGGACGACGTTCAGGCGGCGTTCAACAAAATTGCGCGCCGTTGTGGTAACTGGCACGGCCGCATCGGTAACGGTGAGCAAGTCCAGAACGATATCGGAGACGGTTCCGGTCTGATGTCGCAGCAGTTTAAAAAGCTCTGGACGTACGGCTTTGCCGAGTGGCTCAAGCGCGCCCGTCCCGGCGACGTGCTCGGCTTCCAGCCCGAACTCGGCCCGCCGGACTACAGCATCCGTGACCTCGATGGAAACGAAATTTCCGATCGCTGGGAACAAAGCCTGGTCGTTACGCGTTTAGCAAAGGAAGCCTGGGCGGATGCGGTAGCGCAGAAGGGATGAAGGGGGTTTCAGGAGTCGGCAAAAATGCATTCCTGAAATCCGAATCCGCTGCCTGACTCTCAAACCTTCGGCGCCATTGAAACAACACCCGCCCCCGCGCGTGTAAACCGTAATGACCACTGCTACACTCACGGCGGCGGAGCGGAACGAGCGAGAGGGATGGGTCCGGGCGACGGGTGCAACCAGCACACCTTCGGACACCAAACCTCGGCCGGCAGGAAGAAGGATCCCCAGCGTGGCGAACACCCCTCTCGAACGACTGCGCACCAATATAGGTAATGTCTTTTTAGGTCACGCCCGTGCAGTCGACCTCCTGCTGATCGGCCTGCTGTCTCGGGGTCACGTGCTGATCGAAGACGTCCCCGGCGTGGGCAAGACCGTCCTGGCCCGGGCGCTGGCGCGCAGCGTCGATTGCAAATTCACGCGCATCCAGCTCACGCCCGACCTGCTCCCGTCTGACGTTCTGGGCGTGAGCGTCTTCAACAACCAGACGCAGGAATTCACGTTCAAGCCCGGGCCGATTTTTGCGAACATCGTGCTCGCGGACGAGATCAACCGGACGACGCCGCGCACGCAGTCGGCGCTTCTCGAAGCGATGGCCGAGGAACAGGTCAGCGTCGAGAACCAGACGCTCCTCCTCGAACGCCCGTTCATGGTCATCGCGACGCAGAACCCGTTCGAATTTGAGGGGACTTATCATCTGCCCGAAAATCAGCTCGACCGATTCGTCTTGAAGATCAACCTCGGTTATCCCGAGCGGTCGGCCGAGCACAGGATTCTCACCACACAGCCGGGCCGGAACATCCTGCGCGACCTCCAGCCCGTGCTGAGTGCCGCCGAGGTGATCGAGCTTCAGGACCGTGTCCCGACTGTCAAACTCGACGTCGCGATCGTCGAATATGTGCTGGACCTGGTTGAAGGGACTCGACACGACGAACTGCTGCACCTGGGCGTCAGCCCGCGTGGCGCGCTCGCACTGACCAGCGCCTCGCAGGCCGCTGCGGTGTTGCACGGGCGGGACTACGTCACGCCGGACGACGTCAAAGGGCTGTTCCTTCCGGCGTGCGCGCACCGGGTCATCAGCAAAACGTACCTACACAACGGTGACGCCTCCGCGACGGCTAGAATCCTTCAGAACCTGCTCGACCGCACGCCCGCGCCGCGGTAGCAGCAAAACCCCATGGCTTTCCCCCGCCGTCCTCGTCGACCGGTCGTGAACACCACCACGGTGGTGCGGCGGAAACCGTCGCTCGACTTTTCCGTCACCGGGCTGGTCTACTGCTCCATGATGATGTTCATGGGCTTGGCCGCCATTAACTCGCAGGCAAATCTGCTGTTCGGCGTATTCGGTTTGATGATCGGCATTTTGCTCATTTCCGGGGTGATCAGTCGGCTTGTGTTACAAAAGATAGGCGTCGCGCGGGTGATGCCCGAAAGCGCGGTGGTCGGCGAGCCGACGACGATCGTGTACGAGCTGACGAACAAGAAAAAATTCTGGCCGAGCCTGTCGATGGGAATCGCCGAGCTCGACGGCGTGCAGGCGTTCATGCGTCAGCCGACCGCGTACATGCTCCACGCTGCCGCGGGCATGACCGCGAGCGTGCCGGTCGAGGTCGTCCCCAGGCGGCGCGGGCTCTATCTGCTGAAACGATTTCAACTCTCCACCAGCTTCCCGTTCGGCTTCATCAAGCGCGCCGTCGAGCGACATCAGGAACACAAGCTCCTGATCTTCCCCGCGATCGCGCACGTCGACCCGAAGCTGCTCGCGATGTGCCGGAGCGCCGAAAACTCCGGCCCCACCATGCGTCCCACGCGCGGGGGGGAGGACGAGTTCTACGGCGTGAAGGAGTACCGCACGGGCGAAAACCCGCGTCACATCTACTGGCGACGGAGCGCGCGCGGCGGGGCGCTGGTGAGCAAGGAGATGACGCTGGTCAGTCCGCCGAGGCTGCTGTTGCTCGTTGACACGTACGCCGGTCCGGAAGACACGCGTACGCCTCAGCAAACGTCCGACGTCGAGCGTACCATAGCAATGACTGCGTCGCTCGTGACGCAGGCGCTGGAGGCCGGTTTGTCGGTGGGCTTGCTCGCGTGGAACGGAAGTTGGTCGCTGCTCAAGCCCGCGCGCGGAAAACGTCACCGGCGTGATCTGCTCGCGCATCTGGCGCAGCTGCCCGTCAACGACCGCCTCGATGCTTCAAAGTTGTTGGAGGAGAGCCACGAAGTGATCGACGCCGGCATGACCAGCATCCTGTTCACGCCGCAGGACATGAAGCTGGGCCTCGGCGAACAGGTTCGGAACATGCTCTTGGTCGTGTCCGCTGCCGAACGCGGGTCGGGCCGGCGATGGTTCCGGTTCAACGACGTCGTCGACTTTTCCGTCTCCATGCCGTTCCACGAACGCTGAGGCGACGGCAGTTTTTAGATCTGACGCCCGAGATTCGTTTTTATGTACGACATCCGCCAATTCAAACCCGCGTTGTACGTACTGGTCCTCGTCGGATTCACCGGCTTTGCGATCGCGTCGAATTCACCGGGCGTGTGGATGCTGTCGGTCGGGCTGCTGTTGTTGCACGTCTGGCTCGACCGCGCGGGGCGCTTCGTCCCGATGCCGCGCCTCATTGCCAATGCGGTGACTCTGCTCTGCGTCGTCGTCGCGTTCATGCAAATCCGTGTCGGAGGGGGGACGCCGATCCTGCTCATCGGTAATTTTCTGGTCCTGCTGCAACTGGTGAAGTACTACGAACTCCGCGCCAACCGCGACTACGCGCAGCTGCTGATTCTGAGCCTGCTGCTGATGGTCGCGGCCTCGATCAGCACTGCCAGTTTGGTTTTCGGCATGTTGCTCATCGGGTACTTGTTTCTGTCGCTCTATTGCTGCCTGCTGTTTCACCTGAAGGTCGAGACCGACACCGCCAAGGCAGCTATCGCGCCGAGCAGCACGTCGGTCGTCAACCCACTCACGCTGCGACAGGACCAGCGTTACCTCGGCAGCTCGATGCGCAGGCTGACTGCGACCGTCGCGAGCGTCGCGATCGTGATGGCGGTCGGGGTGTTTTTGTTCTTCCCGCGCGGCGCGGGGCAGGGACTGCTCGGGCCTTTGCAATTCCGCCCGGCCCAGACGCTCACGGGTTTTTCCGAACAGGTCAGCTTCCAGCAGGTCGCGCGCATCACGCAAAACACCGAGGAGGTCGCGACCGTCAAAGTCTGGCACAACGACAAACTCGTCAAAGGCGGCGAGCCGTTGCTGCTTCGCGGCATGACGCTGGACGTGTATACCGGTAAGAAAGGCCTGCCCGCGAACCCCGACGACCTGCGCACACGCCTGCCCGGCGAGCCGTTCTCCTGGGTGCGCAGTAGCCTTGTCGACGACGCCAGCGTTGACACACTCGCCAACGAATTCACCCGCCTCTCCCGAGCCGATCCTGCCGACGCGTGGAAGCAGCAGGTCCGGCTTCGGCCGACGGGTACGTCGGTGCTTTTTGCCATGCCCGGGCCGATCGCATTCAGCTCGACACGCGACATGCCACTCCTTTTCTCGCGCCGTGACGGAGTTCTGCGCATGCGTGATATTCCGCAGGTGCCCATCGAGTACACCGTCGTCTCACGCAACAAGCTCGGTCCCGAGCGGCCGGGCCTGTCCGATGCGGTGTCGGACACGATTCAACGGTTGCGCGCCTCCGCCGAGGGTCGTAACCGTCGCGCGGAGTATGACCGCGGCGTCGGACTCCCGGTCGAATCGGTCGACCACACCGAAACCGCGCCCGACGCGATCGACGACCGCGTCCGTGAGTACGCGCGCCGGGCGGACGTCTCCGGCTCCGACGCACAGGGACCGCTCGCGCCACGAAGGCCTCAAGACCAACGCGTCTCCGCGTTCGACGCCGACATTGCCTCGAACATCGAACATTACCTGCGCAACAACTTCCGCTACACGCTCGACCTGACCGACGCCCGGAACATCGGCCCCGGTGAAGACCCGATCGCCTGGTTCCTGACCGACACCGTCAACGGCCAGCGCGGTCACTGCGAATACTTCGCCGGCGCGATGGCTTTGATGTGTCAGAGTTTGGGAATGCAGGCGAGGCTGGTCGTCGGTTTCAAATGCGACGACTACAACAGCATCGGCGACTACTACAGCGTCCGTCAGAACCACGCCCACGCGTGGGTCGAAGTTCTGACCGAAGGCGGCTGGCAGACTTACGACCCGACCAGTGGACGGGAGGACAACAAGCCGATCAACGTCAGCACGTGGAAAAAGATCAAGAACCTGTTCAACTATTTCGAATACATGTGGGCCGCCAACGTCGTCGCGTATAGCGGGGAGGACCGCTCGAACCTGATTCAGAACGTCGACGCGAAGCTCACCAATACCGCCATCAACAGCACGGGCGCTCTGATGGGACTGAAGCGCTGGTTCGACTCGGCCAAGTTCTGGTTCATCAGCTCGACCCTGCTCGCGTCGTTCATCGGTCTGATGGCGACGGGCGTTTTCGTCGCAATCGGGTGGTTCCTCTGGGAACGGTGGAAGGTTCGGCGCAGAGCCGCTCGCATCGGCCTTGATTCTCTTCCCACCGATGAGCAGATCAGGCTCGTTCGTCAGCTCGGTTTTTACGACGACCTGTTGCGGCTGCTCGAAAAACACCGGATCACGCGCCCGGCGCACGTCACGCCTCTGGAGTTCAGCGATAGCCTGGCCTACATGCCTAGCGAAGTTTACGATACCGTGCGACGCCTCACCAACCTGTTTTACCGCATCCGGTACGGCGGGGCGGAGCTTCAAACGCCCCAGCGCCGGCGCCTGATCAACGTCATCGGCCGGCTCGAGAGCGCCATGGGCCCGGCGCCCAAAGGCCCGTGAGCCGGTGCTTCATTCCGCCTACCATCCGGCACCTATGTCAAAACGAGCGATTATTTTAAGCATCGGCGACGAGTTGGTTCTGGGTCAAACGGTCGACACGAACAGCGCGTGGCTGAGCGCGCAGCTCGCCGCCGTCGGGGTGGGCGTGACGGCCCATTGCACGGTCGCAGACGATCAAAAAGCCATCGAAGGCGCGATCCGTGAGTCGGCGGGCCGGTGCGACTACCTGATCTGCTCCGGCGGGATCGGACCGACCGAAGACGACCTGACCCGACAAGCCTTGGCAGTCGTGTTGGGCGTACCGCTGGAGATGAACGACGTCTGGCTCAAGAAACTCGACGGATTCTTTATCACACGCGGACGCCCCATGCCCGCGATGAACAAAATTCAGGCGCTGATCCCGCGTGACGCGACGATGATCGACAACACCTGTGGCACCGCCGCCGGAATCGACGCGACGTTTAAGTCGGCGGGGGGAGCTGTCTGTCGGGTCTTCAGTACCCCCGGCGTGCCGAAGGAAATGAAGGCGATGTTCACGCGCGACGTCCTGCCGCACCTTCAAACCAACAGTGACGGCGCGATCATTTTGTCGGCGACGCTGCA
>Ga0163144_10020787_pt1 | contig 13093 bp, 11 predicted proteins | sample OliLak19BULKMAT1_FD_123175 | JGI IMG/M metagenome (GOLD analysis project Ga0163144, IMG submission 123175) | Freshwater microbial mat bacterial communities from Lake Vanda, McMurdo Dry Valleys, Antarctica - Oligotrophic Lake LV.19.BULKMAT1 | ecosystem: Environmental > Aquatic > Freshwater >...
AGATATAATTAGTTCAAAACCTGTTGGACAAAAAGCTACAATAATAGAAGGCCCAATAATAAAAAATGGCACTAAATACTGGCACATAAGTTTTGATGATGGTACAGATGGATGGGTAGATGAAAAAAGTTTAGATTCACTTTTCGGTAAAAAAGAACCATTATCTAAAAAACCTACTCTTATTGGTGGGACTGTTGTATCAAATGAAAACGGAATACCAGTATATGATAGTCCAAACGGAAACATTGTTGCTACGGAAAACAAAGGAAGTGTGGGTAAAATAATAGAAGGACCTTTAGTTGTTGGAGGTGTTAAATTTTGGTATGTAAAGTTTGAAAATGGTGATGAAGGATGGGTAAATGAGAACGATATAGATTACAGACAAGCAGATAATTCTAGTTTGTTTGTCAAAGTTGTCCTTTTTATTTGGCGATTATTCAGTATAACTAAGTATCTTTTGATACTACTTTCCTTAGTATCAATTGGTTGTATTGTATTTCTGGTAAGAAGTTTAAATTCTTTAGCCGAAGAACAAAGAAAACTGATTTATCCAAATTTGAATCAAGATTTTGTTCCAGATATGAGTAAAGCTGTTGTAAACATACAATGGGAAAATGTTTTTAAACATTCAGAATCAGAAAATCAAAATGATTGGAGACAAGCTATAATGGAAGCCGATATAATGTTAGCTGATTTGCTAAATACAATGGGGCTTCAGGGAGATACAATAGGGGATAAATTAAAATCAGTTGAACCTTCAGATTTTAGAACTTTAAATAACGCTTGGGAAGCTCATAAGGTAAGAAACAATATAGCTCACGAAGGAATGAGTTTTGTTTTGACACAAAGAGAGACAAGAAGGGTTATTGGTTTGTATGAATCAGTTTTTGATGAATTTAAAATAATTTAAAAAAGCAAAAACCACCTTTCGGTGGTTTTTTGCTTAGCGCGGCTCTCGGGTGCTGGTCAGGAATAAATTCCCTGCAGGGAACTTTTCACGACCCTAGCTCTTCTGTTTTTTGAGTAAAAACATGACTGCGCTCATCAGTACCCATACGCAAGCAAAGCAGTTTGCTTTAATATGATGGCGCTTTTCATTACATGAACGGTACACCTTTTTGATTTTTTGTTTCGCAGAATCACAAAAATTCTAAAAAGGTCGTCAGCACCCATACGAAAACACTCCCAGCATTTTCTCAGTCCCGCAATAATAAAAAGCATCCTGATGGATGCTTTTTATTATTGCGCGGCTGATGGGTGCTGACCCCACGGCCTCTGTCGTGACAGGACAGTGCTCTACCGTTGAGCTACAGCCGCATTTTAATGAATTTATCGAATACAAGTCTTTTTCTTTTTAAATAAAGCTTGCAATTCATATTATACATAAATTTATAAAGTTTCAAAGCATCCAATGTGCTAAATGATAGTCTATTACAGTTCTTGTTTTTAACCTTAAAGAGTGAACCCCCTTTAATACCTTCCTTCTCTAGTATTATAAGCAAATTCTCGAGAAACTCTTTACATCCACTAGTGAAAGCAACTTGCAGTACTTTGGTCGGTTTTAGTCGTTTTCTATTAACTAGACCCTTCCAAACATTACCATCTCCATCAAAGTAGCCTCGAACAAAATTATTCAAAAGTTCTTTAGGGACATTTGGAACCCTCATTCTTTTAATTTTATTAGGAATAAAATTTAATAATAATAAATCATTAAATATTTCCTAACTTCCAATTTGGAATCTGTAGACGTTTTCTGATTTTCTTATAGAAAGCTTGTGGTTTGATTTCATGACTTCTTGCATAGAAGACAGAATGCTTCTGTCACTAGAATAAAATGATATATAACAACCGCCACGATTTGTGTTTACCATGTTTCCATCTGCAGCAAAAAAACCTAAAACATAAGCCATTTCAGGAGACCACTTTTTAAAAAAGTTTTTATCTATCTTTTTATATATAGGCACTTATATATTTTATCACGTGACAGTGTAGTTAACTAACCATCGACATAAAACAGAAATAAATAGGGGACTTAGTTGTGTCGAGGGTGGGTTACTTCCGCGACTATTTTTTCGTCGACACTCAAAAATGTCGTGTCCGCAACTCGCGCCCCATCGTGGTCGATGGGACCCCGCTCCGTTTATCGTAACCCACTCGAAAGCCGTACCCATGGCTTTCTCCACGCACAAAACAAGTTGTGTCGAGGGTGGGTTACGATCCCACTACCTTGGGCTTATGAGTCCCACGCTCTACCGATTGAGCTACCCCGACAATAGGGTCTACACAGAGAAATATAGCAGAAATAGGACTTTTTTCAAAATACAACTTGTTGTCACAAGCTATATTTTGAAACGCAGATTTGTGACACTCGCTACTGCGAGCGTAACCACAAATCTGTGCAAGTCCTGACGTAGGCCAAACCCTTAGCCTACTGTCTCCGCAACAAGTAAGCAAAAACCCCTTTCGGGGTTTTGCATCTTGTTGCGGGACCAGGACTTGCACCTGGGTCTGCAGGTTATGCTTTACCACTATAGCTTTCGCTACCCAGAAAATATTATTTCTGTTTGTTGGTCTGGACTATACCATCTCCTTTTTTTCTAAAGAAAAGTCAGGAGTCTGCCATCTAGTCTCTACACATCGTCCGACATAGATACATGTCGGGTTTAGCTCGGAATTATCTTTCCTTCACCTTTTGGGTTAAGGGGAGGACTTCTCCGAATTTGGCAAATGCGCACTTAAAAATTTCTAATTAAGGGGCCCATTTTAGTCGAGCCTACCGAGATACTACTTCTCTATCCCGCTGGGGTACATTATAGGTTAATTTTTGCTTTACGCAAGAGCATTTTTATTGATTGTTATTGGACAGATGATTTAGTATAATATACCTTATGCACTACCCATATATAAAGCAAAAAGTGAAAGAGATGCGTTTAGCTGGTAAAAGTCTACAAGATATAGCTAGCAGTCTTAACATGAATAAATCTACGATTAGTTTTTGGTGCAGGGATATTAAACTCTCAGAAGATGCCATAAGGAGGATAAAGTATAATGGAAATACTAAGTCAATGCTTGGTTTAATGAGGTATTCAGAAATAAAAAGGAATGAGAGAATAGAAAGAACAAAAAATCACAAACAAGAAGGTGTTAGTTTAGTGGGGAAGTTGATAGAACGAGATATTTTAATGGTTGGCCTCGGTTTATATTGGGGAGAGGGGTACAAAGAAAGTAACGGAGAATTAGGGTTTACTAATAGTAATTTTAATATTATTGATTTCTATATTAGGTGGCTTTTCCTGTTTGGGGTGCCAAAAGAGGATTTAATTTTTAGATTGACCATAAATCACTTATTTGAAAAAGAAGAAAAAAATATAAAAATATTTTGGGTGAAACATCTTAGTGTGCAAGAGTCTCAATTTTCAAAAACTACAATAATAAAAACCAGTTTAAAAAAATCCTCTATAAAAAATAAAGAAAAATACAAAGGCGTCCTGAGGGTTAAAGTTAGGCGAGGGCTCAAGTTAAAGAATAAGATTCTTGGGGCAATAGATCACATTTCAAAGACACTTTAGTTTTTATGGTATTGGGAAGGATAGTATAATAATTATATGAATAAATTTGGATATACTGTAGAAGAAATTAGACTTTTTCGTAAACTCAGTACTCCTGCAAAAATACAGGATTATTTAAATTCTTTAGCTTTTAATTTTGAAAAGGGGAGTTACTGTATGTCGCCAAGGTTTGTGGTGAAAAATAAAAAAGCACATTGTGTTGAGGGCGCAGTTTTTGCTTCTGCTGTATTAGAATTCCACGGTTTTCATCCACTTATCATTGATTTACGATCAACTTCAAAACCATATGATTACGATCACGTTATTGCTGTGTATAAAAAAGATGGTTTTTTTGGTTCTATTTCAAAAACAAATCACGGGGTATTGCGTTACAGAGAACCAGTATATAAAACAATACGTGAGCTAGTGATGTCTTTTTTTCACGAATATTTTTTAGATACTGGGTTGAAAACTTTGCGCGAATATTCTGTACCATTAAACTTAAATAAATTTAATAAAATTAATTGGAGAACTGCTGAAGGTGATATTTCAGAAATTGCAGAATATTTAGATGAAGTTAAGCACTTTAAGATTTTATCTCCAAAACAAATAAAAAATCTTCGTAAGGCAGATAAAATAGAAATAGAGATGGGGAAAATTATTGAACATGGGAAGTCATAAAATTTATGATATATTGTCTCAGTAAGCCGTTGTAGTTCAGTGGTAGAATGCCATCTTGGTAAGATGGATGTCGAGGGTCCGATTCCCTCCAACGGCTCCATTATTAACTAAAATAAAAATATGGAAGAAGCACCAAAAAGTAGAGAAGAAATTATTGAAGAACTGAAGGTTTTGGTAAGGAATTTTTATATGCCTGAAAAAACGGATGATTATCATAAAATGGTAGAATTTTCTCAGGGTTTAAGACAGAGACATTCCGATGTTGAAAATTATGAACTTTTTCATTTACTTATAGGAAGTTCTCCAAAAACTGGATATAATGCACCTACTGAGTTTGATTTAAAAGGAGAAGATTCAATGGAAAACTTCATAAGAAATCAGTAGTATAAGAATAATGGAAAAAGAAGATTTAAAAATAGAATTAGAGAAATTAGAAGCAGAAATGAACTCGGCGGATTTTTGGACTAACAAAGATAAAGCTCAAGCTACACTAAAGAAAATAAAAGAACTCCAAGCGGAAATAGCTGGCGTTGGAAAATACGACGCTGGTGACGCAGTCGTGACAATATTTTCAGGGGCAGGGGGCGATGATTCTGAAGATTTTTCTGCAATACTTTTAAATATGTATCTGAAATATTTTTCTAAAAATAATTTTTCAGTAACTCTTTTGCACGAAAACCAAAACGACCATGGGGGATATAGGAATGTGACGATAGAAATCGGAAACCCTGCTTCGCACAAGGCTACACAGGGTCAAGGTGCCTACGGCACCTTGAAAATGAATCAGGGGTTCACAGGCTAGTGCGAGTTTCACCTTTTAATGCAAAGTCACTTCGTCACACATCTTTTTCAATGGTTGAAGTAATTCCAAAATTTGAAAAAGTTGGTAAAGACGCAAAAGATTTAGCAGATGATATTCCAGAAACAGACATCCGTGTAGAGCTTTCTCGCTCATCAGGTCCAGGGGGTCAAAATGTAAATAAACGCGAAACAGCTGTGCGTGTCGTGCACATTCCCACAAACCTTTCTGCCCAGAGTGACAATCAAAGATCACAAGCTCAGAACAAGGAAAAAGCCATGCAGATTTTGTACGGTAAAATTTACAAAGCATTAGAGGAAGAAAGAATTTCAAAAGAAAAAGGGATGTATATTTCTAAAACAACTCAGATAGAATGGGGTAACCAGATACGATCATATGTAATGCATCCGTACAAAATGGTCAAAGACCACAGAACAAATTTTGAGACAGCGAACATTGATGCAGTATTGGACGGAGAAATAGAGGGTTTTCTAGAAGCCGAAAAAGACTTGTAATTTCTTTTGCCCTAAGGGGACTAATAAGTTATAATCAAAAGGATATGATTCACTTTGATAATGTTTCAAAAGTATACCCAGACAGTTCAATTGCTCTAGAGGAGGTGTCTTTTACTATTATGCCAAACGAGTTTGTTTCTATCGTAGGACACAGTGGAGCAGGCAAGACGACCCTTCTCAAAATGTTTCTTGGAGAAGAAACTCCATCGAAAGGAAAGGTTTTTTACGAGTCTACAGACATATCTAAACTGAGTAAAAAGAATATGGACTTGTTTAGAAGAAAAATAGGTGTTGTTTTTCAGGACTTTAGACTTATACCAAACAAAAATGTTTATGAAAACATTGCTTTTGCTATGGAGGCTGCTGGCAGAACAGATGCAGAAATAGAGGCAGACGTTCCACATGTTTTGGATCTAGTTGATTTAGGTAAAAAGATATGGAATTTCCCTCACGAGTTATCAGGGGGAGAGAAACAGCGCGTATCTATCGCTAGAGCTATAGTAAACCAGCCAGATGTTATTATTGCAGATGAACCTACAGGAAACCTAGATCCGCTAAATACATTCGATATAGTGCAGATTTTGAAGAAAATCAATGATTTGGGCACTACAGTTATACTTACTACTCACAATAAGGGTGTGATTGACTCACTAAAAAAACGTGTTTTAACTATGGAAAATGGGAGGATAGTAAGGGACGACCAGCAGGGTAAATACGTGATATAATTGTTACATTAAAAAATGTTTACCTTATAACCTTATAACTTTTAAACATTATAACTATCATTTATGTTCTGGATTAAAGCAAAAAGAATAGTAAGAGCGGGGTTCTTCTCTTTCTGGAGAAACGGTTTTATTTCTCTATCTTCAATTTTAGTGATGATGGTGACTCTTTTTGTTATCGGTTCAGTTATTTTTTCTAGTGTGGTTTTAAAATCAACTCTGGATCAAATAAGAGAAAAAGTTGATATAAACGTGTATTTTGTTACAGAGGCAAGTGAAAAAGATATTTTAGAGATGAAGAAGAGTTTAGAACAGCTTCCTGAAGTTGTAAAACCAGTCATATATGTCTCAAGAGAAGAAGTCCTAGAAGCATTTAAAAAAAGACACAAAAATGATCAATTCACTATTCAAGCACTAGATGAGCTTGGTGAAAATCCTCTTGGTGCAACATTAAACATAAAAGCTAAAGACCCCTCACAATACGAAAGCATTGCTAGGTTTATCGAGAGCAAGAGAGCTCAATCTGTGGAAACAGATAACATTATCGATAAAGTGAACTATTATCAAAATAAGGACGCTATCGAGAGACTTACAAAAATCATAAAATCAGCAAACAGTCTCGGATTTGTATTAACTCTATTTTTGGTTGCTATTTCAGTGCTTATTACTTTCAACACAATTAGACTTGTTATCTATATGTCTCGTGATGAAATCTCCGTAATGAGGCTCGTTGGTGCTTCAGACAGATACATTCGTGGTCCGTTTTTCGTTGCTGGAGCAATATACGGTTTTCTGTCTGCAATTATTACTTTAATGATATTCTATCCAATCACTCTTTGGCTTGGGGGAGCGACAGCAAATTTCTTTGTAGGTCTAAATGTGTTTAATTATTATATAGCGAACTTCGGTCAGATTTTCCTTATAATAACTGGTTCGGGTATTGCGATAGGGTCAATTTCATCATACTTAGCAGTTAGAAAGTATTTAAGAGTTTAAAATAAAGAAGAACGTGATTACCGAAAAAACAAAAGCAAACGAAAAAGAAAGCAAGAAAAGTAAACAACACAAATACATTTTCGTCGTCGGGGGAGTAATGTCGGGAGTCGGTAAGGGAATCGCGACATCATCTATCGGTAAAATCCTTCAGTCAAAAGGCTTCAAGGTCAACCCCATAAAGGTTGACCCTTATTTAAATGTAGACGCTGGTAATATGAATCCAACAGAACACGGGGAGGTTTTTGTTTTAGACTCAGGACTTGAGACAGATCAAGATATGGGTAACTACGAAAGATTTTTGGAAATGGATCTTATTTCTGACGACTATATGACGTCTGGAATGATTTACAAACACGTTATTGAAAAAGAGAGAAACCTGGGATACAGAGGAAAATGTGTAGAAGCAATTCCACATATTACGGACGAGATAGCACGAAGGTGGAAAAAGTCTGCAGAGCATCACAACTCCGATATTTCTCTCATTGAAATCGGCGGAACTATTGGTGATTATCAAAACATTCTTTTTATAGAAGCCGCTAGAACTCTTAAGATACGACACCCACAGGACGTGATGTTTATTATGGTTTCTTATTTACCAGTTCCCGGAACACTAGGGGAGATGAAGACTCGTCCAACTCAAAATGCAGTAAGACAATTAAATTCATACGGAGTTCAACCAGATGTTATTATTGCTCGTGGCACACATTCACTAGATGCAAAGAGAAAAGAAAAGATAGCTTTTTCTTGTGCGATACTCCCAGAAAATGTTATTTCTGCTCCAGATATAAAAAGCGTTTATGATGTTCCGCTAAATTTTGAGAAAGACAGAATAAGTTCAATCATTTTAAAGACTTTACATATGAGAACAAAGGCTCACAACGGAGAACTTGAGGATTGGAAAAAGTTTGTAGAAAAGAGAACAAAGGCAAAACACAAGCTAAATATAGCTGTGGTTGGAAAGTATTTTGATACAGGAGACTTTGTTTTATCTGATGCATATGTTTCTGTTATTGAGGCAATAAAGTTTTCTTCGTATTGGAAAGATGCAAATACTGAACTGACTTGGATAAACTCAAAAGATTATGAAGCAAATCCAAAACTTATAAATGATTTAAAAAAGTTTGATGGAATCATTGTTCCGGGAGGATTCGGTGAAAGTGGAGTAGAGGGGGTTATAATGGCTATCAAGTATGCTCGTGAAAACAAAATCCCTTATCTAGGACTTTGTTACGGTATGCAACTTGCGGTTGTGGAGTATTGTAGAAATGTAATAGGTTGGAAAGACGCAACAACTTCTGAGATAACAAACAAATCTTCCCACATTGTTATAGACATAATGCCAGATCAAAAGAAAAATCTAGATAATGGAAACTATGGAGCAACAATGCGATTAGGAGCTTATGTCGCTCTACTCAAAGAAGGAAGTATTGTGGCAAAATCATACGGAAAAAAAGAAGTTTCTGAAAGACACAGACATAGATACGAAGTCAATCTAGAATATATAAAAGAAATGGAAAAAGCAGGACTTGTTTTCTCTGGAACATCTCCGGACGGCAAGCTTATGGAATATGCAGAGCTTCCAAAATCAGTTCACCCATTTTTTGTAGGCACACAAGCTCACCCAGAATTCAAAGCTCGTCCAATGCATCCTCATCCACTTTTCACTTCGTTTATCGAAGTCTGCTTAAAAAATAAATAGTTATCTATAACGTTCTATCTGGGGATGCTCAAAACCACTAGATGCTCTAGCCGTTAGATGTTTTATATGTTTGTTTCTAATATCTTGTAGATCAATTGCTTCTTTGGCAAATTTTTTCACCAGCGACGCTGCATAAGTGCCTCCTAGGAAGTGTGGCAAGATAACATAGTCTGCGCCTGCTTGGTATAGCTCTAGTGCGTTTGTGATACGATGTGACACCACCATAACCACTGGGCCTTTTTCATTTCTTTTTGCTGTAGAAAGTATTATAAGATTTGTTTCCAAGTCAGGAACAGTAGAGATAACCAGTTCGGCTTGAGGTACTTTTAAATCTTCTAGAAAATCTGGATCATTTGCATCTCCATATGCATGAGGCACATTCATTATAGATAATTGTCCTATTACTTCTGGATCATGTTCTAAAACAATGAATTTTCTTTCCTCGTCTTTAAAAAGTTCTACGAAATCCATACCAATACGCCCACTTCCAATTACAACAATAGGGAATTCCTCAGTGAACGGTTGTTTTTCACGAGCCTTGCTTCTTTCAAAAATCCCCAAGTAGGGTGCAAAATATTTGTATATTTTATCTGAGTATAAAATAAGATAACTTGATACAAAAATTGTGAAAATACCCACAAGAGTTACTGTAGAAAGCACAGTCGCTTCAACTTGTCCAAGCGTTACTCCCAAAGCAACTAGTATGAGAGAGAACTCACTTATCTGGGCTGCCATCATTCCAGATTGAAAACTAGTCTTTTTTCTATAACCCATATATCCCATTATTATGAGTTGTAGTAGGGGATTACCAATAAGAACAAAGACTGAAAGTATAATGGCAGGTAAAAGTATTACACTTAGATCACTCACCACCATTCTTGCTCCTAAAAGCAGAAAGAATGAAACAATAAAGAAATCTTTTAATGGTGCAAGTCGGGCTCCTATCTCGTGTCTGGAGGGTAGGGTAGATAGTGCCACTCCAGCAATGAGAGCTCCTCCTTCTAGAGAGAAGCCAAGACCAGCAAAAAGTGCAGACACTCCCATACCCCAAGACGTAGCAAAAAGGAAAAGAAGTTCTTGGGATTTTGTTAGATACTGATGCAGATGTCTAAGTACATAATGAGAAAATACAAAAACTCCTGCTCCAGCGAGTAGGCCTAAACCGAGAACTTTCAACAATTCCAAACCAGTTCCTTGTGAACCAGTAACAAAAGGAATTCCAAAAAGAAGTATTATAGCAATAAGGTCCTGTAGTAGCAGGGAACCGATAGAAAGTTTTACATACAGTTTGTCGAGATCCCCCTTATCTGAAAGAAGCTTTAGAACTATTACAGTACTTGAGAAAGCTAGGGCAACACCGACATACATGGAAGTTATCCAGTTGAAACCAAGTAATATACATATAAAAACCCCCACAGCACCAGTAATAACTACTTGACCAAAACCTGTAACTACAGAAACCATTCCATAGTCTTTAAAAGCTTTGGGATTTAGAGTTAGTCCAACGCTAAAAAGTAGAAATGATATTCCTAGTTGGCTGAAAAGTTCCAAAGCTTCAAGGTTGTGGAACATTCCTACAGCGTAATTTCCAACTAGAAATCCTGTAATAATGTGACCAATAATCAGAGGCTGTCTGAGAAATCTCATTAGAAGGGAAACTAAAGTCGCAACACCAATAAGGACTCCTATTTCTGCATAAACAGTTAAATTCATATTTCAATTATATATTAAATGAACACAAATTACATAAGTTTTATTCGTGCAGTGTATTCTTAACAAAATCCGAACTTTTTTCCAAAAAAATCGCTTTTGTTTTTAAATCAAAAAGAAACTTTGCATTTCTTTGTTCTGCGGAACAAAGTGTATAGGGTTTCATAAAGGATATTGTACCAAACTTATAGGTTGCCAGACTCTCTTATGAAGGTTTCACCTCGATGGCATTAATTATTTTTCTACTCCGAAGTATCCAAAACGACAGGCCCATAAAAACAATCCTTTTTACTATTATAGGTAGCCCACATTCTATCTCCATAACAATAATGCCACCATTCAAGCGGGTAATAGGCAAAACCTGCAGAAGTCATAGCATCGCGTAACACTTTTCTATTTTTACGGTGCTCATCAGTAATCAAATCATTCTCCATATGAACTTTTTTCCCAAAATCGGTAAGACTTGCACCCATATCTAGCCTGATACCATTCTGATCAACAACAGTCAGATCAATTGCACTGGCTGTATGATGTGATGAACCACCGGGAGAAGAAGTATAGGTGTTAACCATTTTTATCCATTTTGGATACTGGAAAATCATTCTAAATGGATGCTTTTTTGCTAATTGTTTTTTACGATTCCAATACATCTCTTTCTGCATATCAAAAGACCTATAGCAAGTAACGACAAGAAAAGTATGTCCAACAGGAAGATTGCTCGCAGCTTTTACGAGCATTTCTGCCACAGTTTTTCTTAAAAATGGATGTAAAAATTTATGACCCTTTAATAGCTTTATCTTTTCTGTCTCTTTTATTTCTATTGCAGGTTCATTATTTTCAATTATTTTAACATCTAAAATTTTTTGAATCTTAAGTCCTTCTGATGTTTGCATTAAAAGCATTATAACAAATTTACACACAGACCGTCTGGTACGAAGTTGGAACCTTTATATCTCTAGAAGCAAAGCAGAATGATCTGAAACCTCATCTGGCATTACCTTAAAATCGCTTACCATTATATCTGCTGAGGTGAAAATGTAATCTGCAAACTTGCCAGGCTTCTCGTAAAAGCTTGTTCTGGTTGAGGTAATTGAGTATTTTGTAACCAGATTAATCATATTCTCCTCTAAAATTTTTATACTCTCAGTCTCAGGATTAAGATTGAAGTCTCCACACAAAATTTTTGGTCCTACAACCTTATTCACAAATTCATTTATTACTTTTGATTGTGAAAGTCTTTCGAAAGTATCACTCTTTCCTTTACCATTCCATAAGCCATGAACATTCATCACAGTGAAATCTTTTCCTTCAATATTAACTTTTATCCACTGCATGTTTCTAGAATGGTGTCCATCTTTTATTGAATTACTCGCAGAGTCATGTATTAAAAGTTCACCCTCTTCTAAGATGAAGATTTCGTTTTTTATAAAAATTGCTATTCCGTACACACCTTCTAATGCAGGTCTGAAAAAACCCTTATGATCCGGTAATAAAGTTTTTAAATCTGTGAACTGATTGAACATAACATCAGGATACTCCCTCTCCATTATTTCTTTCGCCTGATCGTATATTTCTTGAAAACAAAAAATATCGACATTTTTATTATCTCTCACAAAATTTATAAACGGTTCTTTAATTTTTCCGCCCCATGTATTAAGTGTAATTAATTTCATATGTAATTAGAATATAACGAGCTGCCAGACTTGGAATCTCTCCTCCGAAATTTTCAATCTCGACAGATTGAAAATTTCTAGGCGCCTGATTGGCGACAAGCTGTTCTCAGCTCGTAAACCGCCAATCCGTTTGAGTCCAAGTCGCAAAGCATGCTTTGCTTCCGGTTGCGTTGTTGTTTTTGCAAAACTCCTAGCTGCATATTCTGAAATTTGTCCGAACCTATTTTGGCGAGCGGGCGGGCTCTAAAAAAAATCCAAAGACGCTGAGATGACAATTTCAAGTTTTTTTAATGAGTTAATATTAACTCATTTCAAAGAATTTTTCAATTGAGAACTTACTGTAAAATGCTTTGGTTGGCGGCAAATTATTTTAGCTCTTTGAAATATGAAAAAAGGCCCGCGCTGGTTTTGGAAAACCTGCACGGGCCGTGGTCAGATTGCGAGAATAGCTTGCATTTGCCTTTGGTAGCAACCGCAACAGAGGCCGAGGGCTTGGATAGCTTTCGTTTCTTTGCACTCGGCACACTTGCCAACCTTGCTCCGTTGATAACACATACCGCAGATGGCTTTGCCGGACTCGTTGCGCATTGCCACCGGTTTGACCTCACTACATTTGAAACATTTCTCGTGCGTGGAAGTGTCTCGGTAACGAGCCATATTATAGCATTTCTGACAGATGGCTTTGCCGGACTCGTTGCGCATTGCCACCGGTTTGACCTCACTACATTTGAAACATTTCTCGTGCGTGGA
>Ga0163144_10020789_pt1 | contig 13092 bp, 11 predicted proteins | sample OliLak19BULKMAT1_FD_123175 | JGI IMG/M metagenome (GOLD analysis project Ga0163144, IMG submission 123175) | Freshwater microbial mat bacterial communities from Lake Vanda, McMurdo Dry Valleys, Antarctica - Oligotrophic Lake LV.19.BULKMAT1 | ecosystem: Environmental > Aquatic > Freshwater >...
ATGGGTACAGGATCAGGACCGGGATTCCCGGTACTTCGTACTTCTCGTCAAACCAAGCACGATCGAAGTATTTTCGACGATCCGAAAGGTGCTTCAGGACCGGCGCTTCGACGTCGGATATGACCTGCTGCCATCCGACCAGACGGCGATTGATGCGCAGACAGGAGCGGGTGTGCAATGAGTCGCAAATCTGCTCCTTCCAGCGACAGCCTCGATCTGCTGCTGGACACGATCTGCAATACGTTTGGCGGAATTCTGTTCATCGCCATGCTTGTCGTGATTCTGACGAGTCAGATCAGTCGCGATGCTGCGGCGTCGGCCCCCAGCGCAGAATCCAGCCGCGCACTTCGGCGGCTTCGCGGTGAGTTGACGGAATCGGAGTCGAGACTGACAAAACTCCGCAAGGCCGTGCGGCAGAAAGAAGATCTGGAACGACGATTTGCCGATCCGGAAAGTCTCGGTCTGCTGGAATCACTCCGATCGCTTGATGACAATAGTGACGCATTGCTGAAAGAGCGTACACAGAAACTGACGGATGTCGCCGAATCTCAGGCCGACCTGGAGGGGACTGCCAGGGAACTGCAACGACTCGCTCAGCGGTTGGCCGAAGCAAAGGAAAGATTGCAACTGGAGAAGCAGCGGCTTGAGAATGAAGCCAGCCTCAGAAGCCGTACATCTGAAGTCCCCCAACAGCGTGCGACGCAGAAAGATATGATGGTCTTCTTTCTCAAGGCAGGTCGCTTCAGTTCTTTCGCGAATCGTAATGAGGACGGCCAGATCGTCCACAATGAGGCGGAATCGAGAATCGTGGAAGAAGCCCCAGGGAAGAAATACATTGAACTGGTGCCTGGTGCGGGGCTCGCTGTCGCCGTGGACGGATCCAATGTCGCCGAGATCGCAGCGCGCCTTGCCGATTTTGACAAGTCGAAGCATTTCCTCTCAGTGTTTGTCTTCAAGGACTCGTTCGCAAGTTTCGAGACCGTAAAGACTGAAATGATCCGCAGCGGTTTTGAGTATCACCTGGTTCCGTTCCCGGACGACGCTAGGGTATATATTGGCGACCAGACTGAACCGGTTTTTGTGCAGTAAACGGGAATCTGACGCATGAACCAGCAGGGCGGAGCGGACATAAACGAGGAGACAAACCCGCAATTGCTTTCCGGAGAGGGGTCTGCTGAGCAGTTTCGGACGCGAGTTTCAATCGGCACGCTTGTTGGCGTCATGACGTGCCTGTTGTTCGCCGGCCTGCTGATGCTGGTGTCCTGGTTGCCAGATCGACAAAGAGCCTCCCTTGCCGGAAGCATCGACGGAAGCGGCGCTGATGCTGGAACCGGTAACGCAGTCGGCGTTGGTACATCATCCAGTGACGACGCCAGCGGCGATAATGACCGTACCGTAGCGGGCGAGATGGACCCGTCAACTGGCGTCTCTGCTGGTCGCGACAGTCCGGATTCGGGGGTTGATGCGAAGACGGAAGACTCCGGCAATGCAGATCTCGATGCGGCGAATGACGATGCGGTTGCCGCGAAGGGCACGGGGACGGTGGATGCTGAAAAACCTTCGCCGCAATTCTCCTTTACAGTTCCACCACTCGAACAACTTCAGCCCGATCCATCGCAGGACGATGGGGCTCGCGACGCTGCTGCCGCTCGTTCGCCGGGTATGTTTGCCGGTCGTGATGCCGAGCAGCGAAAGAAACTTGCAGAATCAGACGGCGGCAACGCGGCGAGTGAATCAGCCGTGGAACGCGGTCTCAAGTGGTTGGCGGATCACCAGGACAAAGATGGGCACTGGTCGCTGCACGAGTTTCATACGGCAGGAGAATGCAACGGACGATGCTCCAGCCCCGGACATGTCTCCAGTGATGCGGCCGGGACAGGCTTCGGGCTGCTGCCGTTTCTGGGAGCGGGATACACGCATCAGAGCGGCAAGTATAAAAAGACGGTGAAGACCGGTCTCGACTGGCTGATCGCAGACCAAACGAAGGAAGGCACGTTTCGTCATTGCGAAGGCGGTGCCCTTTACGCGCACGGAATCGCATCAATCGCGTTATGCGAAGCATGGGCCATGACAAAGGATCCGAAGCTCAAACAACCAGCTCAGCGATCCATCGATTACATGATAAAAGCTCAGCATGCCGGGGGAGGCTGGAGATATCAGCCCGGTCAGGCGGGCGACACCAGTGTGACCGGCTGGCAGGTGATCGCCCTGAGAAGTGCTCAACAGGGAGGTCTGCAGGTTCCCAAAGGTGTCATGACGAAAGTATCGGCGTTTCTGGATTCTGTGCAGACCGACAAGAAGGGAAGTGGTTACCGATACATGCCAGGTGGCGGAGGCTCCGATGCGATGACCGCCGAAGGCTTGCTGTGCCGCATCTACACATCCTGGAATTCAAAGCGTCCGGGACTCGAGGCCGGAGTCCGGTATCTGCTTTCACATCCGCCGCAATCAGGCGGTGAACTTTACTACTGGTACTACGCGACTCAGGTTCTGCATCATTATGGCGGTGAGCCGTGGGAGGAATGGAATCCTGTCATGCGAGATTTGCTGATTGATTCGCAATCCACTGAAGGTCACGAATCCGGCAGCTGGGCTCCGCAGGGCGGACACGATGGTGCTGGCGGACGAGTCTACGCAACATCGCTGTCGCTGCTCACGCTGGAAGTCTATTACCGACATAAACGGATGTTTTAGTTCACCTCACGTGCGCCCGAGCATGTACTCGTTAAGAAAGTGGATCGTCACTTCCTGGTGATTGCTGTGATGAGCATTCAGGTCACCGATGGAGATCAGACCCTGGACTTTGCCGCTGTCATCCACGACCGGAAGATGTCGAATGCGGTACTGGCGGAAAATACTGCGAGCTTCATCGATCGACGTCTCGGGCCGGCAGCAGGCGACTTCGCTGGTCATGACTTCTCTTACCTGGACCCTCGATGGTGCTCGTTCCACCGCCACGACGCGCCGCAGTACGTCGCGTTCGGTGAAGATGCCCACCAGATTTTCTTCATCATCGATCACGAGCAACGCACCAATGCTGTGCTCGTTCATTTTCTGAGTCGCCGACAACACCGTTTCGTGTGGATGAGTCGATTGCAGAGAATGCCTCTGCTTCTGGTTCAGAATATCGGTAACGCTTCCCATAATCCTGGCTCCTGTCTCGGTGAAAGGATACTACTGAAAAGCATGACGGGACGGACAGGCGTCAGCGATGAGTGGACTGGCAAGGGACGCACATCCGCGAACGGTCACTACAGTAACAACGCCTGGCGACGTGAGCAATTCATGCGACCCGCATGTTCCGAAAATTCAGCAAGCACCGCAGTGTGATATCGCCATTGCCCCGCGTGCCTTTGGAATTGACGCAACTTCAGGCTGTTCGCATCGATTGGGGATTCGTGGTCCGTTCTCTCTGTCACCGGGATTGCGAAGTATGAGTGCGACTCTCAGACAAAAACCGGCCATTCCGTCGGAAACAATCGACGAAGCCGTCCTTGCATTGCAACACGGTGAAAATTGCGAACTGCCTGTATTGCCGGAAGTTGCCGCACAACTATTGAAGCTGACCGGCGATGTCGATTGCAACATCGGCGACGTCGTACCACTGATCAAACGCGACCAGTCACTCACCAGCCATCTGCTGCGAATCGCAAATTCGGTGAGATACAACACAGGAGTCACTGTTTCGTCGGTCCAACAGGCTGTGGCCAGGCTGGGACTCCTGGCGGTGCGTGAGATTGTCGTCCTGATCTCGTGCAAGTGTCGCGTCTTTGATGTGCCGGAGTTTGAAGCACACGTTCGCCAGTCATTTCGGCATTCTCTGGCAACTGCCGCATTCGCTCAGGAAATTGCGCGCGTCCGCCGGATGAATGTCGAAGAAGCATTTCTGACCGGATTGCTGCACGACGTTGGTCGTCCCATTTTGTTTCAGGCGCTTGCTGATCGGCGACGAACGCATGGACTTGTGGCCAGTGACGCGGATGTGTTGCGCGTCGCCGATGAGTCTCGTGTCTCGTTCGCCGCAAAGCTGATTCTTCAATGGGAACTTTCGCAACGTGTGGCTGAGGCAGTGCTGTATCAACTGTCGCCGCCGGAGGCACCTGCGTGTGCGATGCAGGCGGCAACTCTGAATCTGGCGATGTCTCTCGCATGCGGCATTCTGAATCCGATTGCTGCACCACCAGAAGAAGATCAGCCGCATCCGATGCTGGAAGTGCTCAGCATTTATCCCGAACAGTTTGCCACGATTCAGAAAAACAGCAACCAAATTCTGGAATGGGTAGATTCAACAACATGATTGCAGCCAGAAATGACTTTGATGTGGTCGTCATCGGCAGCGGTCCGGCAGGGCAAAATGCCGCGCTGGAAGCTGCAGAACGCGGCGCGCGCGTGTTGATTGTGGAACAGGAGCCACAGGTCGGCGGAGCCTGCGTGCAGTACGGCACGATTCCCAGCAAAACGCTGCGTGAAACGGCGCTGACGCTGACCGCGTTTCAGCGCCGCAGCGGAGATGTCTACAAAATCACCCGAGACGCTGAACTCAGCATCAGCAGCCTGATGAAGCGCCTGAATGAAGTCGTCCACGCGCATCAGGAGACGACTCGCAGGTTCCTGGAACAGGCAAACGTGGAACGTGCCTATGGCCGCGCGGCGTTCGTCTCACCCCACACAATCGCCATCTCAAACGTCAAGGGCGTACGATCGCTTGTGACCGCAGAAAACATTATCATTGCCACCGGTTCACGGCCGCGCAATCCGCCGAATGTTGCCGTGGACCACGAAAACGTGCTCGACAGCGATTCTATTCTTTCCATGACGTACCTGCCACGGTCCATCATTATTCTGGGTGGCGGTGTGATTGCGTGTGAGTATGCTTCGACGTTCGCCTCGCTTGGCGTTAAGGTCACACTACTCGATAAAGCACCAATGCCTCTGGGATTCCTCGACCCGGAACTCGTCGACTACTTTGTGATGCGGTTGAAGGCGAACGGTGGCGAGTTTCGAGGCAACAGTGAAATTGAATCCGTTGATTGGGACGGCATCAGCTCGGTCCGAGCGACACTGAAGACCGGCGAGGTGATCAAGGCTGACAAAGCGTTTGTGGCGTTAGGTCGCGTCGCGAATCTTGAAACGCTGGCGGTCGAAAAAGCCGGACTTGCGGTGTCAGATCGCGGTCTGCTGATCGTGAATGATTTCTGCCAGACGAATGTTTCACATATCTACGCCGCCGGAGACACGATCGGTCCGCCGGCACTTGCCTCGTCGTCCATGGAACAGGGCCGTCGAGCTGCCTGTCATGCGCTGTCAGGAAAAATGCACGCCGGAATCGGATCGCTGCCTGCGGGCATTTACACGATCCCGGAAATTGCGACCGTTGGTCTGACCGAGCATCAGGCCATCAGAACTGTCGGCAATCCGATGGTATCGCGCGTGCACTTCGATCAGATCGCACGCGCCCACATTATGGCGTCCACGTCGGGTCTGTTGAAACTGGTTGCGGATGAACGGGGCGACAAGATACTGGGTGTTCAGATTGCCGGCGACGGCGCCACGGAACTGGTACACCTGGGGCAGATGGCGATTATCGGCAGGATGTCCGTTGATACGTTCGCCAACGCCACGTTCAACTTTCCGACAATGGCCGAAGCCTACCGCATCGCCGCTCTGGAAATTATCCACAAACGCGACTGGAAAGCAGGTTCGGCCGATGCCGATGGACGGAATGCGTCCAGATTGCAGCCTGGCTCGAATGTTTGATAGAATCCGGAAAGCGTTTTTTCGCTTTTCCAGGAGCTGATGCTATGACCCGACTGCCACGCGACCCTCGTTTTGGTTTCCCGAAGAGTTGGCACGCGGTTTTGAACTTTTCGATCTGCACCGTGTTCATGCTTGGACAGGACTTTACGTGCAAAGCAGTCGAAAAGTCTGCGGTGTACGCTCGCTTGACCACCGGGATTCAGGCCGACCTGGATGCTGGCCGAATCACTGAGGCAAAGAAACGGCTTGCATCGACTGAAGAATCTCAGCGGAGTTTTGAGTTTGACTATCTGACTTCTCGCGCTGAGAAAGGCTCCGCGGACGGTGCGGCTGCTCCTGATCTGATCCGAAAAATCGCGAAGCCGGAAATCGAAACTCGCTATGGGGTTCTCAATCCCGTGACGCGGCAATTGGTCTTTATCTGCCGAGACGGTGGATTGAGGATCCATGATTTGGCCTCGCCGGAGTCGGACTCGACCGTAAAAATGCATCCGCAGTCTTCGACGGTATTCTCAGGTACATTCAGTCACGACGGCAAGCGATTCTTTTCCGGTCACCAGAACGGAGAAGTGCTGGTCTGGGATGCGGCCACGTGGGAAATTCTCCAGACTGTTTCGCTCGGGGAAGAGTGGCCAGTGAGAGAGCTCGTTGCCGCTCCGGATGGTTCCGCGTTCGTCGGTGAAAGTAAGTCCGAACTGCAGCTTTGGTCGTTGACTGACGATGCTCCGAAAAAGGTCGCGGCTGTAGGAGATCGCTATAACTTTGGTGAAGGGCTCGCGTTCAGCCCGGCCGGGGACATGCTGGCCACAGGCGGTATGTTTGACATCATGCTGCGCGACTCGCGAACCGGCGCAGAAGTCCGTTCGATGCGACATGCTTCTTATACGATGGGCCTGAAATTCAGCCCTGATGGTAAGAGAATTGCGAGTGCCACTCGTGGCAACGTCAACAAGTTTTTGGCCGTCTTTGAAGTGACTGAGGACAAGCCAATCTTCAATGCGGGTCCATTTGGAAACTATATCGTCGGTTTGTCGTTTACTCCCGATGGCAAGCGCATCGCCGCGACGGGATGCGACAACCTGGTCCGTCTGTTCGACGCCGCGACTGGCGATGTTGTGCTCTCTTTTAATCGTCCAGGTTGCAGCGCCGAACCTGCTTTTTCGCACGACGGTCAGCTGCTGGGTTGGAATGAACCCGCCGGATTCTTTTTCATCGACCTGCGGAAAGATGCGGACGCCGACGCGAAGACATCTGTTGCGAATTGACCGAGAGGTCTTGTTTTATCCGAATTCGTGAGGCTTCGGGCTGAGTCACATCCGCCATTGTTTCAGTTTGTTCAGATTGTTGATACCAAACGCGCAAAGGATCCCGAACAGGATCATCATGCCTTTTGGGTCCGGCTGAAGCATCGATAAGATTGTGCTGTGTGGTTCCGGGAGCCAGGCAAACCAGCTGTATGGGATAAACGGAACATGGAGATCGCTGTTCAGACACCAGGCACCTCGAACTGCAAGGAGAGCAGATGAGACCACAGAAATCTGAAGGACGATTTCCTTGATATTCCTCCGACGCGGCCCATACAGCTCCAGTAGGTTCTCCGTGATGTTGCCACCGTCGAGTGGCAGACAGGGCACGAAATTCACCAGATTTCCAAAGACTCCGAAGAACAGCATCATGTGAACGGCGAAGACTTTCGGCGAGTCGTAGTCTCTCAGGAAATCCACGGGATCCTGTGCAGTGATCAGCAATACGATGTAAACGGTTGCCGCAAGTGCAAGGCCAGCCAACGGTCCGGCGGCTGAGATCCTGAGGTTTCGCCCCGGTGACATACGTGTCGATGTGGCCAGGCCAAACAGGAACACGAGAACAATCTCAGACGGAAACCCATAGCGTCTGGCCATCAGAGCGTGCCCCAGTTCGTGGACAAGCACCGAAACAAAGACGCACACGATTCCGATCAGTGTCAGCGCAATATTCTCGCCGCGCCACGTGACCATTGCAGATGACAGCCAGAACAGCGGATGGACACGGACCGGAACATCGAACAATCGGAATCGCAGATCAAATTCAGTCTCATTGCCAGTACCAATCATAAACAAATCCTTTGGCGACCGGAGTTCAAGCACAGAATGGCAGTGAATTCCCGATGCTAAGCCGATTCTTGCCGAACCATCCTGAAAATCCCCGAAAAACGAACTCTGTGGTCGCTGAGTGTCGCACAAGATACAGTGTTGGGCCACGAAGTCGAATCCCCACAGGCGGACTCGATCCTTTTTCGCAATCGCTGCCGCATGCAGACTGTGATTCGGCCATCAGTTGTTCAAGGAAATCGGTGCGTTGGGAAGTCTGTTTCGAATCATTCTGGAACTGCCGATCCTGCGCGGAGTGCTCAAGCCGTTCACGCGTCTGATGGTGGGTTTGATCGCCATCCCCATCTTTCGCTTTATCCTGAAGCGTGTCTTCCGCCTGCACACTCTGGACAAGGAACTGGAGAAGGATCTGGAAGAATGGTTTCGCGGAGCATTGCTGCTGCTGGCGGCGACAGCCAACATGGAACACCTGCTCTTCTGGTGGGTGCAAAATGTGGACTGGCTGGATCGCGCGGACTGGTTCACGATGGGACTGCGGCTCATGCTGGCGATCGGCGTGATCGAAGCGATGCCCGATCAGGAACTGTTTGCAGTGATGCACCCTGGTCCCCCAAAACTGCAAAAGGGTGAGAACTTCTTCCGTCAGATCTGGCGACAGAAACTGAAGTTTCTCAAAGGGACAGTCTGCCGGCATCTGAATCGTTCGTCACCAGTGCTGGCCATGATGTGCGCCATTATTGGTGCGCAATTGCCGTCCATGGAGGAACATCGTGCAGACATCGCCCGCCACGATTTTGTGATCGGCTGGTCGTATTGCGAGCAGTGCAGCATGGCGCTGCCGCTTCAGTGTCTGGCGTCTGCCGAACAGGTCCGCCGCGTGACGCCTGAAATCGCTGAAATGAAACGGCAGGTCGATCAGTTTGAACGTCGCCGGGAACGCTGGATGGTGGGCTGGGTCTGCTATCTGCTGGCAATCACACAGTATCTGATCATCGGCCTCGTGACGCGCCGTGATAAAGCCATGGATATGCTCAATGAATTCGACCGCGCTGTGGCAGATCGACGGAAAGAGCTCGTTGAGGAATTTGTGGAAGAGGGAAATCTGCCGGTCGATTTCGACGCGACAGCACCGGTTCCGAAACAACCGCCGAGTACACAGGTCCCGGAGAAGCCAGGTATCGAGCCCGCACCGTAGATGCGTTGCATTCCGTGCCAAAGCAGGTCCTGTCCGGCTTCTGCCCCTTTGTGCGTGCCCAGCGAGTGATCGACACCTATTTCTGTATCACACTTGCAAAGCGATGCCGGAAGGCCCTGGCATCGTCGGACGTGGTGACCCACAGAAACATTTTCCCGGCTTCATCGACACGCACGTCGAAACCAAGTTCCAGTTTATCACCAACAGCCGTCAGGAGTCGTGCGGGTGAGATGCGGTCGTCCTTGCGTGTGTATTTGAGCGTGTTGATATCCAGCCCTTTCGCCGTCAATGCATACGCCGACGAAAAATGAGCCACCCCGATTTTTTCGGATATTGCACCGACCAGCGCGCTCAATTCAACATCTTCCACATCGAGCGGAATGGCTCGAAGATATGTGGGCAGGATCTCGCTGAAGGATTGTTCGGGCTTCCAGCCGATCGGCCAGAGATTGTTCGATTCATTACCGCGATCGATTTCCATGTCGTACTGTCCCGGAGCCACATACCTGGGGCGAAAGCCAAGTCCGTACTGAGCCAGGACGATCGCGATCGCCGACCCCTTCGTGAATCCCTGAAGCTCGATGGTGTCGGGAGCCGACTCCGGTCGCTGCTCCAAAGCCTGCTGACGCGCGGCTGCGGTGAACTTCATCCGCATGTTGGTCGGTAGTCCCACGGATTCGACCGCAAGGATTGAAGACTGAAGTTCGACAGAATTTTCCACCGGCACTCCCAGCAGCTGCGTCACTTCCTTGAACTGCTCATCCGTCAGCCCCCAGGTCGGGCTGCTGTCCGGTGGCCCTTTCGCGCCATGCCGCTGTATTTCATCGAGGGCCTGCGTTAACAGTTTCGTACCCTCGATGTCGAATTTCTGCTTTCCGATGCGGATCGATCCGTCCGCTGCCATGGCCGCCACGACGCGAGTCGCCAGAAAATCCTCACGGTCCAGATCTTCGATTCGTGCCGCTTCCCCCGCGCGAGGTTCGCGAAACTTGACGCTGTATCCCAGTTCCTGAAATACGCGCCCCCATTCCTGGGACCTGATGCGATAGGATGGCTGCGACTGGATGAGGACTTCCACGTCCAGCGTCCGCCGTGGCGGTTCTGGCTCATCGGCGACAGCGGGCCGGACGGCCTGAGTCACCAAGGTCGCTGCAACAAGCAGGACTTTTATCTGCAAGCTGGTTAAAGAGTATGGCACAGCATGACCTCCTGAAATGCGATTGGTTCCTGAACACGTATTCTGCGGTTACTGAAGGGAAATCACAATAGATCAAAACCCGGACAGTTGGCGACAGAGGCGGTCCCCGTTATACATCCTTTGTGCGTCAAATACCTGCAAGACCATCACCAGATAAGTTTTTCGATGTCCCCAATTTCTGAAGTGTTTCAAACGGCTGCCCGCGAATCCCGCATGGCGTTTATGCCGTTTGTCACTGCCGGTGATCCGGATCTGGACACCACCGCCGCCGTCCTGCACGCTTTGCGTGATGCCCGGGTGGACCTGATTGAACTGGGATTTCCCTACAGCGATCCAATCGCCGATGGCCCTGTCATTCAGGCGTCGTACACGCGAGCTCTCAACAGTGGCATCTCAGTGGACGGAATCTTCAGGATGATGGAATCGCAGAAATCTGACGCGCTGCCACCGGTGCTGGCCATGGTGTCGTTCGCCATCATCTTTCGGCACGGCACGGCACTGTTTGTCGAGCACGCCGCAAAGGCCGGCTTTCGTGGGCTGATCATCCCGGACCTGCCTGCGGACGAAGCGCGCGACGTGATCGACGTTGCCCGAAAACACGAACTGGATGTCGTGCAGTTGATCGCTCCGACGACAACCCCGGAACGGACGAAACAGATTCTGGCCGCATCGACGGGATTTCTGTACTGCATTTCCGTCGCAGGAACGACCGGTGTGCGGCAGGAGTTACCGCAGGAACTGACGGCACAATTGAAGTCGCTTCGAGCTCAGTCGAAACTGCCGCTGGCGGTTGGCTTTGGCATCAGCAGCCCGGAACAGGTGTCAGCTCTGGAAGGCGTCGCTGACGGAATTATCGTTGGTTCGGCGATCGTCCGCAGAATGGCCGAAGCCAGCAACAGCTCCGCTGCCGCCAAGAGCGTCGGCGCATTCGCGAAGGAAATGCGCATGGCAACAACGAAGACGAAACCGTCACCGGGAACATGAAGACCGCTGACAAGCTGGTAAGCACCCATGCACAAGTTTTCGCATACAACTTGTTAACCGCGTGCCCATCGGGCCGCGTTTTACTCGCGAAAGCGCGGGGCGATGCCCACGCGGTTAAACGAAGAAACTTATGAATGAGTGCTTAGTGCATTGTCACGACTTAATCTTATGACAGGCCGGACCCAGGCTGCAGACTCAACCCCAATTCGCTGGCTTGACAAGGAAGTTGTTTATCCCAAGTCAGATCATCGTCGAGCGTCACTGGCGAACAAGTTTATCAGCGGGCTTTTCACCGTCGAAAATTGTGACGATGATGCCTTTGGCGCGGAGGTCGTCCAACACCTGCTTTTGAGCCGCGTCGCGGAGCTCCTCTAACTTTTTCGCCTCGATCTCTTTCTGCACAGTCTGAAACTCAACAGTCTTTGGGTGACGATGATCAATGACTTTGTAAACCTCAAAACGATCTTCGTGAACCTGAACGCTGGTCATTTCACCGGTTGGCAGATCAAACAGCATGGCTTCCAGTGCTTTGTCCGCGAGCGACCCGCGTTTGATCCAGCCGATGTCCCCGCGTTTTTCGCCGCTCAGGACGTCCGACAATTCCAGAGCGACAGTGCCGAAATCTTCTTTCTGCCGAAGACGCTCCACCACCTGGGTCATCACGTCTTCAGCACCTTCGCGTCCTCCGTGATCGCGGAATCGCACGACGATTTCGGCAAACCGAACTTCTTCGTCCGGAGTGTATTCGTCGAGATGTTCCTGATAGTGTTTCACAAGCACAGCTCGATCAATCTGTTTCGGCACCTGCACCTTTGACTGCACGTAGCCGACAACAAACTGTCGGCGAATGAAAGTGTCTTTCATTTCGCGGCGTGTGAAGCCCTGGTCTTCAAGCCAATGATCCAGATCCTCATCTGAAGCCAGATTGTTATCCTTCATCATCTTCTGAGAAACTTTCTGGAACTCTGGTTCCAGCGAATCACGGATGATTTGTCTTTTGTCTTCCGGGATCGTCGCCTCAAGCGCCTGTACGACGAGCGAATCTTCCGCGTATTCCCGCGTACGAGCGCGGAGTGATTGCATGAGAATCATTTGCCGTTGTTCATCGGACAGATTTGGATCTGATTCGATTCTCCGGCGGACGCCGCCCAGAACGTCATCGACGAACACGGGCTTCCCGTTGACGGTTGCAACGACACTGGAACCCGTCAGCGGTGCGACCCCGATTTCATGGAAGGCCACCGGCACAATACCACCTTCAGCCGGACCCGCCTGTTGAGCCAATCGTTGCTCTTCCGCATCAGCGGCGTGATTGACGAGCGATTTTCGCGGTGGGGCTGACGTGAAGACGGGATTGTCTTCCTTGACCGTCGTCCCTTTGCATCCGAGGCTCAGGCCGAACGATATCAACCCTACAAACATGATCAACATGCGTGCCTGTCCCGTCCGCAAGGCAGGGCTCAGAATCGACGATGTTGGAAAGCGTGAGGCCAAGGAATTCACCCTGCGAGGCAATTTATCGGGTGCGGGAGGATATCATTGAAGAGGGGCGCGCAGATCGGACGGAAGAATTCTTCTGAGACAGGAGCCGGATCATACGGCTTTTTGTGAAAACCGATCAAGGCCGGAATCGTCGTCGTAAATCGCTGTCACCACAGGATTTACAGCGGCAGAATCTGCCGGATGCCGGGCGGCCCGCGGTTCGCCGATTTGATCGAGGAATTTCACTACGGAAAGGATGGTCTCTCAATATTTCAACCGGTTGCCATGCAGTTGGGTGCATAGACCGTGCGCGTTCAGGATTGACGCCATCAACGGCACTCGTTCACATGTCCCTTCTCCCCCGAGATCGGGGGAGAAGGTGGCCG
>Ga0163144_10020790_pt1 | contig 13092 bp, 7 predicted proteins | sample OliLak19BULKMAT1_FD_123175 | JGI IMG/M metagenome (GOLD analysis project Ga0163144, IMG submission 123175) | Freshwater microbial mat bacterial communities from Lake Vanda, McMurdo Dry Valleys, Antarctica - Oligotrophic Lake LV.19.BULKMAT1 | ecosystem: Environmental > Aquatic > Freshwater > Lake...
CCACCGCGCGTGGCAGATCGCCCTCGAGCAGCGCGGCGCGCAGCGTGTGCAGCCGCTGGTGCCACTCGCCCCACTGCTTGGCGCTCCGCAGCAGCGTGTCGCGATCGCCCACGAGCAGCGCGTCCTGCCCCGGGTCCGGCATGCCCACCGCGGGCCCCAGCTCCTCGAACGCGAGGCGCTGCGAGCCGGTGCGCACGATCGTCGCCGCCTGCACCACGAGCTCGGCCGCCTTGGCGCGCGCCGCCCGATCGGGCTGTCCCACCGCGGCGTTCTGGTAGTGCCCGATCGCGATGCGGATCCGCAGCTCCTCGGCGCGGTACGTCGCCGGCGTCACCGTCCACGGCACGCGCGCCGGCAGCGAGAACCAGTCCATCGCGTCGCCGCACCACGGCAGCTCGGCCCCGCGCGGCGCCTCGTAGGTGCGCATGCACGCCGTCGCCTTGCGCGTGCCGACGAGCACCAGCGCCCCTGGAATCAGCAGCGTCGCGGCGAGCAGCAGCACGACGAGCCAGCCGATCGCGGCCTGGCGTCGCCTACGTTTTCGCCTGTTCCGGGCACTCACGGGGCGGGGCTACTACCATGGCGGCCGCGCGCTGGGGGGTGGTCCCCCTTTTCCTTCGTCCCAGTAGTCGAGGCCGCAATCCTCGCAGACCAGGTGGCCCGCCTTTGGCTTGAAGAGGAACGGGTTCGCTCGCGGCCGGTACCGCGGCGTCGCGCCCATTCCGCCGCACCTCGGGCATTTTGCGCGCAGAGCGGCGCTATCCGGCGGCTCGTCGTCGCCGGGCTCCGTCTCCTCGCGGTCTTCCTCCGGGGCCATGGTCCATCAGTGTCCCGCGCCTTGCGCCGTCGGGACAAGTTCGAGCGGCCGATGGCCTCGCCCGAGCGCCGCGAGCGCCTCGTCCGAGGCGCCCTCCCAATCGACGACCGGGCCGACGGCGATGCCCAGCCCGCGCGACAGGTGCGTCCCGAGCCCGAGCGCCGCGTCCCTCACGGACGGCGACTTGCCCGTCAGCTCGGCCAGGCTCGTGACGCCGTGATCCGGGATCCCGCACGGCACGATCCATTGAAATTGCGCGGGATCGATGGTCAGGTTCAGGGCAAACCCGTGCATCGTGATCCAGCGCGACAGCCGCACTCCAATGGCGCCCACCTTGGCAATCTCCGAGGCCCAGGGCTCGCCGCCCCAGACGCCGGGCGCCTTCTTGTCGGCCCAGACACCGATCATCCCAGACACGGTCCCGGCCTCGACCCCGTTGTCGCGCAGCACCAGGATCATGGTCTCGGCCAGCGTGCGGACATACCGCCGCACGTCGCAGCGATCGGGCGCCAGATCGAGGATCGGATAACAGACGAGCTGCCCGGGCCCGTGATACGTCACGTCGCCGCCGCGCGCCGTGGGATGAAGATCGACCCCGTTCTTGGCCAGCGCCTCGTCCGTGTAGAGGACGTTCTCGCGCCTGGCGTTGCGTCCGAGCGTGACGACCGCGTCGTGCTCCAGGAGCAAGATCGTATCGCCGATGCGCCCCTCCATGCGGGCCAGCACGAGCTGCTCTTGCAGGTCGTGGATCATCGCGTAACGCCTCCGGCCGAGCCAGATCGCAAGGGCAGGCTGCGGCAGCTCGGGGCCGCTCGCGGCCCCATCGGGACGAGCCGCACCCGCAGCGTGCGAGCTCACTCGGGGACCTTCTTCCCCTTGTCGCGCATCTCGTCGCGATAGGCCTCGATCTGCTCGGTGAACGTCGCCGCCAGATCCGGATCGAACTGCGACCCGGCGCAGCGCTCGATCTCCGCCATGCTCACCTCGTGCGGCAGCGCCCGGCGGTACGAACGGTCGCTCGTCATGGCGTCGTAGGTGTCGGCCACGGAGATGATGCGCGCGAGCAGCGGGATGTCCGCCCCCTTGAGCTTGAGCGGGTATCCGCGGCCGTCCCAGCGCTCGTGGTGCAGGTACACCCCGGGGATCAGCGGGTGCAGGAACTTGATGGGATCGAGGATGTCGCGGCCGAAGACAGGGTGTTGCTTGAACACCTCGTATTCGTCGTTGGTGAGCTTTCCCGGCTTGTTCAGGTTCAGCACACAGCCGATCTTGCCGATGTCGTGCATCAGCGCGCTCTGCCGCACGACCTCGACCTGGACCTCGTCGAGCCCGAGCCGGCGGGCCAGGAACACGGCGTAGGTGGCCACCCGATCCGAGTGACCCGAGGTATAGCGGTCCATCTTGTCGATGGCCTTGGCCAGGCCCTCGATGGTCTGCTGGAACGTCGCCTGGAGATCCTCGTAGAGCCGCGCGTTCTCGATGGCGGCCGCCGCGCGCGACCCGATGATGCTGAGCAGCTTGCGCTGCCCCTCGTCGAAGCGCTTGCTCACCGTGAACGACGCCAGCGCGATGAAGCCGATGAGGCGGCTCTGCACGCGGAGCGGCACGGCCATGAACGACGCCAGCGGCAGCTTGGGCATCTCCGCGTAGAAGCGCATGCCGCGCGCCCCCTGATCGATGATGATGGCGTCCGGGGTGAGCTGCTCCACCACCTTGCGCGGGTCGATGCGGCCCAGGACCGCGTCGCCCTGCTCGTCCAGCGGCTCGTCGCCCGCATGGCCCGCGTCGCGCGAGTCGACAGGAGCACGGAACTGCGGCGAGACGAGCCGCAGCCTCTCGAACAAGCCACCTTCGCCGGAGGACAGCCACGCAGACACGAAGTCTCCGTGGACCTCGTTGACGCAGCTGTCCGCCACCGTCTCGAGCACCTGATCGAGCGACAGGCTCGCGGCGATCGCCTCGCTCACCTTGTAGAGCGAGACGGCCTCTTTGAGGCGCATGTTCTCGGCGACCATGCGCTTCTTGTCGATGCCGCGCCGGACGACGTGGATCACCTCTTCGAGCTTGAAGGGCTTGAGCACGTAGTCGTAGGCGCCCCGCTTCATCGCGTCGATGGCGGTCTCGACGGTGCCGAACCCCGTCATGATGACGGTGATGGCCTGCGGCGCGATCTTGCCAATCTGATCGAGCAGCGCGATGCCGCCCATCCGCGGCATCTTGAGGTCGGACAGGACGAGGTCGTAGTGCGCGTTCGACAGCTCGTCGAGCGCGCTGGTCCCGTCGTCCGCGGTGCGGACGTGGAACCCTTCCATGTCGAGCAGGTCCGCGAGCATGTCGCGAATGACCTTCTCGTCATCGACCACGAGGATACGGGGACGGTCATCCATGGGGGATCACGGGGTGGGGGAGAAGGGCGCGCTCGTCGCGCTCGTCGCGCCCGTCGCGCCCCTGAGCGCAGCTCGGGCAAAGCCGCTCAATCTTCATCGGGTGACGTGATCGGGTGACGGCGCGTGCGCGGCGGCTCGTCGAAGAAATCGACCACGGTCGAGGGCGGCATGCGCCGCGACATCGGCGGCATGTCCATGCTGTCGTCGGTCGACCGCGAAGCGCGGCTGGACGGTGCGTCGTCGGGGGAAGGGGTGTAGACGCGGCCCTCGCCGAGCGCGTGCTTCGCTTCGAGGAAGCGCAGCACGCTGGGCCCGCTCGCGCGCAGCAGCGCCGAACGGAGATCCCCTGGCAGCGTCGACTCCATGATCATGTGAGCGCCCGTCCGCGGGTGCGCGACCTCGATGCGGACCAGGTGCACGAACGAGCGATCGAGCCCGTGTTTCTCTTCGAAGTAGCGGTTTGTGGGGACGTGCCCGTAGCGCTCGTCGCCGAGCACGGGGTGCCCGATGGCCGCGAGGTGCCGGCGGATCTGGTGCGTGCGCCCACCCTCGGGGATGACGCGCAGGACCGAGTGGCCCGAGGCGACGGCGAGCCTGCGGTAGCGGGTGCGCGCGGGGTACGAGCGGTTGCCCTCGCGCAGGTCGCGCGTGATGGCGCCCTTGGACGGCGTCACGCCCTTGGCCGCCGCGAGGTAGATGAGCCGGCCCGACGTGATGAGCGCGTGCGTCCAGACCGCGCGCGCCGCCTCGGTCTTGGCGAGCAGCACGAGCCCGCTCGTCCCTGGATCGACCAGGTGGATGGGCCGCGGCTTGGCCCCGCGTGGCAACATGGTGCAGCGCGCGAGCAGCGACGACATGTACTCGGGGTGCTGCACGACGGGCTCGTGCGGGCCCTTCTCGACCAGGATGACGTCCTGATCTTCGTAGAGGACGCGGGGCGCCTCGGCCGGGATCTTCCGCAGCACGGTCACCGTCTCGACCTCTTCGGTGAGCGGGATCATGTCGAGCGGCGAGAGCTCGTTGGTGGCGTACCCGAGCCGCGCGAAGTGATCGAGATCGCGCGCCAGGGTGTCCGGGTCGCAGGAGACGTAGACGAAGAGGGGAGCGTTGATCCGCGCGATGGCCTCGCGCGCCGCGGGCGACACGCCGCGCCGCGGTGGATTCATCACGACGGCGTCGAGCTCGGTCTTGGAGGCGGCGAGCTGGCCCAGCACCTCGGAGACGTCGCCGGTGCGCACCTCGAGGTTCGAGAGCCCCTGGCTCTCGGCCGCGGCGCGCGCGTTGTTGGTCGCGGGTGGGAATGACTCCACCATGATGATCTTGTGCTTGGCGTGCGCCAGCGCGAGGGCGATGGCGCCCGAGCCGCCGTACAGATCGAGCACGCGCGTGGGGCCCGGCACCGCCGGCTTGATGGCGGCGATCTCGCGCAGGATGACGCTGTGCACGCGCGCCGCCTGATCGCGGTGGGCCTGCACGAACGAACCGAACGACGCGATGTGGAAGGTCTCGCCGATGCGATCTTCGGCCTGCACCAGGCCGTCGAGCACGAGCGTCTCGGGCCCGAGGATCTGCGGCGCCTCCGCGTCGTGGAAGTTGACCGCGATGCCGAGCACCTTGGGAAGCAGCGGGCGCAGCGCGCGGCCGGCGTCGCGCAGGTCCTCGCGTGAGGGGGCGCGGTCGCGCTGGAGCACCAGCGTCACCAGCACGCCGTCGCCGTTCTCGGCGCCCTCGCGCGGTCTGGGTAGGCGCACCTCGCGCAGATCGACGGCGCGGAGCACACCGCCCGCGACGGGATCGTAGGGCAGGAGCAGCGGCCGCGCGTCGAGCGGCGGCGAGGCGATGAGCGCCCGGAGCGCGCCGGCGACGTCGGCGAGCGCCGGCGCGAGCACGCGGCAGCCCGGGATGTCGACGACCTCGTGATGGCCGGAGCGGTTGTAGAGCCCGATCGCGCCGGCCGACGAGACCATGAGCTTGGCCCGCGTGCGGTAGGCGACGATGGTGCCGGCCCCTTCGACGGCCCGCGTCTGGAGCTGTTCGAGGGCCGGGTAGTAGGCCACGGCCGCCGCGACCTTGGCTCGTTTCAGCGCGAGCTGTTGTCCGTACTCGTGCTCGATGAGCGGGCACCCTGCGCACTGCGCGGCGTGTTTGCACTCAATGACGGTCTTGAGAAGGTCGCTCTGACCCGACGAGCTGCTCTGGCTCGGCGGCGCGCCCTGATTCGGCGGCGCGCCCTGGTTCGGCGGCGCGCCCTGGTTCGGCGGCGCGCCCTGGTTCGGCGGCGCGCCCTGGTTGTGTGGTGCACCCGACGTCGTGCTTGCCGGCTGCTCGGACGGTCGTTCCGTCACCGCTCCGTTGCGGCCTTCTCGCTCCCTGGCTGCGGTCATCGTTTTTTGCCTCTATACACCTTACGGCCCAAAGGGGGAGGAGTATAACTCGCTTCCCCCGCCGTCTTCGACTGTTGTTCGACTGTTGTTCGGCTGATGTTTGGTCTGATGCAGGTAGCGTCGCTCGCCCTTTTGAGCGGGGCCCGGAAGGCTTTCCGTAGCGCCTCGCGCCATTCCGCGCGATGCTCTTCCGTTTTTGCGACGCCGGGTTTGGTCACCACGGCACGGGTCGCGTCGCGCGCTGCAACCCTCGCGCTGGTGGCGCTCGCCCTGCTGACCCTCACCCCGCGCCGCGCCGAAGCGGGGCGCCCCGAGTGGGCGGCCGCCAGGGGCCAGGGCCTTGCAAAAAAGGGCGATTGTGTGGCCGCGACGCCGCTCCTCGAAGAGGCCGAGCTGTCGCGCCACAAGCCGAGCGTCGCATACGCGCTCGCCGGCTGTTACGTCGCGCTCGGCGAGCTGATGCGTGCGAGCGAGCTCTACCATGCGATCGCCGACGAAGAGCCGGCGCGCGGCTGGACCTGGAGCGATCGCCGCGCGGCGGTCGACGCGAAGAAACGCGCCGTCGAGGTCGACGCCCGCATACCTACCATCACCCTCTCCATCGCCGAATCTTACGAAGATCTCGACGTCCTGATCAACGGAAAGAGCTGGGTCGACCCGCTCGAGCCGAAACAGGTCGCGCCCGACACCGCCGTCGAGATCGAAGCGCAGGCCAAAGGGACGCGGGTCTTCACCGCGAAGCTCGTGCTGGCCGAGGGCGAGCGCCACATCCTCGAGCTTCGCCTCGTGCGCAAGGCCAGGCCCCCAGCACCGCCGAGAAAGGGCCCGGAGGCCCCGTCCACCTGGCTGGGCGCGCGCTTTCGCGGCTTTCTGATCCCCAAGTTCGTGCTCAACGCGGCCTATGACGGCGGCGCGACCGTCTTCGCGCCCGGCGGCGGCATCACCCTCCAGACGCGCGTGAGCGATCCCGTGCTGATCTTCTCGGTCGCGTACGCGAGCTACCGGGCTCCCGAGATGCCGATCAAGCCCAGGACCGCGCCCGACACCGACTACGAGATCGCCGACAGCGACCTGCAGGCCCTCTTCGCCACAATCGACATCCTGTGGACCAGGCAGCTCGACAGCGCCGGCCACTGGAACGCGTGCATTGGCTGGGGGGGGGGGGGGGGGTGGATGTTCCTGGGCGGCCTCTACCGCACGCAGGCCTATCCCACGAAGACCTCGGGCAATGACCCGTATCTTTATGCCAAGTGCAAGGGCCCCAATAACCCGGCGGGCTCCTTTCGCTATTGCAATCAGCTCGACGCCGACGCCACCCATTACCCAGGCTATTCCGAGCCGAGCTGGCTCGACGGCGGCCGCCTCCCCACCGTGTTCCCGTTCCTGGCCGCCCCCGAGCTCGGCCTCTCGTGGTCGCCCTCCCGCAGCGTGGCCATCGACCTCGAAGCGGCAGCCTCGGTGTCCGGGATCATGCTTGGATTGGGATTCAGATACGGGTTGTGAGCGCCGATCCGCCAAGGCTACGGGAGTCGGGTCAACCCGTGCACACCGAGTTGCTGATCGCCGCGGATGGAGGCCCCAGCGCTGCCCTTCGGTCGCTCTCAGCATGAAACGCGGGCCGACTTTTGGGCGTGACGTGCGCCCCCCAAGGTCACGCCGAGCCCGAAGTGACCGCCTTCCAGCGCGGGCCGTTGTCGCCTTCAAATTCGAGCAGGTGCCCCAATGCGGCAAGACTTTCCAGGATCGGGGCGACGTCTTGGGCCTTCGCCCCGGTCAAACACGCGGCGACTCGCTCGGTCGCCCAGAGTGCAGCGCTTCCGCTGACAACTTCGCGCACGGCGGTGATCTGCTCGGCCAGCTTCTTCGGCCAGACTTTCGCGGCCACCGTGGCGGGCGCGGCCAGTTCGTCTTCGTCCTCGGCGGGGGCGAAGGCGGTCTGCGTGGCCGCTTGTTTTCCGGTCGGATTTTGGAAGTCGGGACGGAGCCAGCGAATGATCCCGCGCTTTTCTTCCTCCGCACGCTCGGCGTTCAACGCTACGAGCTTTTCGAGGATCTGTTCGTCAGTAAGGTCTTTGGGCCAGCCGTACGCTTCCAAGACAGCCAAATCCAAGTCCTCGTGAATCTTCTTGAGGATCGAGACCAGGCCATTCTTGTGAATGGCGGCCTCCTTGTCGTTAAGAGGCTCGCTTGCTTTGAGCTTTTCGAGAACGTTGTACATCCCTGTGATGGTCAAGTCAGGGTGGTCGGCCCGCCGGGCTTTGCGATGGGCGTCGAGCGTCTCGCCCAAATCGGCAATGCGCTTGCGACGAGCAACCGGCGGTTCGGGAAAGGGGAAAGGATCAAAGCAGCGCGTCTTATTGTATCTCGGATCGTTGCCAACACCGAGCCGTCCGCCTGCGGCGAGTGCCCAAACCACATGCGGCCGAGAAGAAAGCACTCCCATGAAGAATAGATCTTCCAACGCGATGACGGTAACAGTCCCCTCCGCGAGGTCCGTGGCGTCGATAACCTGAAATACGCGGTGCTTTGCAGTCTCAGTTGTGACGATGTAGTGAGATAGCTCTCGTGTCGCGGCGCGCATGCCGGGTTGGTTCTCGCCGAAAATCCACCATCGTTCCCGTTTGAACGCTCGGGGGTTGTGATCGCGAACGGGCTTCACCCTGTCCAGGAGATGCTGGTACGCGAAGGGGTACATCTTACGCAGTGCTTCTTCATCGAGGCCGTTACAGTCGATCGCAAAAAGCCCACGAGGCACACTGGTCAGATCCCGTCCACTCACGAACGGGCGCGCAAGAGGTCGATTCTCCTCGCGATACCCGAACTTGACAGCATCAACGGCTGATACAATGAAGCCGTCCCCATAGAATTTGACGCCCCAATATCCAATCTTCGAGTTGGCTCGCAACACAACGGCTGCGGCTGGAGACGCGCCTGCTCGAAGGTCTTCCGAGATCATTCCCCGTTCAGGTGCGGCAAAGCTGACCCGCACTTCTTCATCTTCCGTCCACTCCTCTTCGACAACGCGAAGAACATTGCCCTCGACTGTGCCCGACGTGACCGCCGTCATTGCGACTCGCACGGCGGCACCGCTCTCTGAATCGAGCCATGGATGATCAGGAATAGCGAACGTGATCGAAAGTCGATCGCTCGCCGCAAGGTGACGTTTCAAGACCACCCGGTTAAACGTCTGCGAGATGCTGTTCGTGGTGATAAGTCCAAATCGGCGATGTCCCTCACCATGAGTCAAGTCGGCCGCCTTGTTCCACCAGAACATCACGTAGTCGGCGTTCTCAGGAACCTCTGGAATTGCCTTCGCGAGGGCATCGACGTAGCCGTCGCCGAGCGTCAGTCGCATCCGTCGCGTTCCAACGAACGGGGGATTACCAATAATGAAATCTGCCTTCGGCCACTCCGCCTTGCGCGGATTGATATATCGATACACCGGTGCTGTTGATGTCTCATCCGGGACTTCCTTCTTCGTCACCGGGTGAGTCTTCGTCGTCTCCCCGTCCCATCGCGTGACCGGCTTGCCCCTTTCGTCCAAGAGCAGTTCCTCCGCATCGTACGCCAAGATCGCGTCGCGGTTCTCGATGTTCTGGTAATCGTGCAACACCGGCTCGAACATCGGCGGCTTCTTGCCTAGCATGCGGAAGTGCCATTGCAGATAACCAATCCACAGCACCAGATCTGTGATCTCTTTTGCCCACGGCTTGATCTCGATCCCCAGGAACTGCGCGGGTGTGACGCGCAGGTCCTGGAGCCGCAGCACGTCCTGCGTCTCGCCGAACGACACTAGCATCTCGAAAATCTCGCTCTCGATTTGCTGGAACAGGTGTAGCGCCACGTAAAGAAAGTTGCCCGACCCGCACGCCGGATCCAGCACCCGTAGCTCGCAGAGCTTCTTATGGAAGCCACGGACGGCATTGATCGCTTCCGCACGCTTCCGCTTGGCAACCACGGGCCTTTTTGCCTTCTCGGCCTTCTCGGCCTCTACGCGAATTGTCTCCACTGCGATCCGCACGGAATCCCACTCGGAACGCAACGGATCTTCAATGGTCGGCCGCACCAGCCGCTCCACGTATGCACGCGGAGTGTAATGTGCGCCAAGGCGGTGTCTCTCTTTCGACGAAAGTGCGCGCTCGATCAATGTGCCGAAGATCGCGGGCTCGACGTCCGTCCAATCGCGCTTAGCCGCCGCGAGCAACTGTCGCAGTGCGTGCTCGTCGAGCGGCAGCGCATTCGTATCCGCGAACAGACCCCCGTTGAAGTGGCGAATGTCCCCCATAAAGCTGGCACCTCCCGTGTTCATGGTGTTCCAAAGCATCTCCACTCCAGCGCGGAAGCTGCTGGGGTGCTTTGTCCACTGCTCCTCCAACAGGCGGGTGAAGATGTGATCAGGCAAGAGACCGATGTCCTCGGCAAACATCGTGAAGAGGCACCGCATCAAAAAGCGGGCGACGGTCTCCTGTGCGTGACCCTTTTCTTCGAGGGTGCGCGCCAGATTGGCGAGAAATTCGGCCACCGTGCGCGTCACCGCGGCGGCGTGGCGGCTGGGATCGAGGCTGAGGGGATCGGTGAAAATGCGACGGAGGGTGTCGGCGTGCTTTTCGAGATCGCGAAAAAAGAGGCGTTTCGTCTGCGCGGTGGGAAATGGCTTGTAACGGCCGGAGCCGTCGAAAGACTCATAGACGTCGAAGCAGTAGTTGATGTCGCAAACGACCAAGATCGGCACCGGCTTGCCGACACTGCCCGCATAGCCGAGCGCTTGCCCGTACGCCTTGTTCATGGCGATGTGCCACGCGTCCGTTTCGCGCCGGGCGGCGCCCACGTTTTTCGCACCGACGTTTGAGCCTTTTTTGGCTTCGACGATGAAATGGCCTTCCTTGTAGTAGTCGATCCGCTTCGTGTGGATCTTTCGTTGCTCGTCGCGAACCTGGACCGGCCGCTCGAACGCGTGGCTTTCATCTCCGCCGCCTTCGAGCGGCGGAACGCCCAGCAACGCGCAGAGTCCCATCAAGAACGGCGCTGCTCCGGAGAGCTCAGTGCCCTCGTACTTTTCCCAATCGGCGATGAATCTGGCGAAGTCCGCGGTCATGAGGCGGCGGATGCTAGACGGGACCGGCCCAAAAATGGAAGCGCCGCGCCGTGGGATCCCCGAACGTCCCGCGAGCATGTCGTTCCTGCAACAGCAGACAAGCCAGTGAATGCATGAGAATACGGCATGGCAAACATCGCGACGTGTTGAGCCCAACGAATGGGGCAAGGGTGGCAGTCGTTCACCACACGCCGAGCTGCCACAGCACCACAACCATCGCGAGCCCGAGCGCCCCCAACACCACGAACGGAACCACCGGCGACATGCGGCGACGTGTTGCGGCGGGGGCCTCACGCTCCCACGGAAGCACCCGCCGCGTGGCAGCGTCGTTCGGCGCCGCGATCGTCGCGCCCGAGATCGGAGCAGCGGTCGTGGCGCGCGCGCTGCCCGGCGCGAGCGCGCTGGCTCCCAAGTCAATTGTCTTCGCTGTTGCCGGTGCGAGCATGCCCGACGCGGGTCCGAGATGAACCGTCGCTGCGGCCGCATGCAACCCGGTCGCGCTCCTCGACATGGACACGGGCGCACCGCCACGCAGCGCGGCGGACGCCGTCGGGTCGATGATCTCCGTCCCTCGCAGCGCTCGCGCCGCCATTGCGACGCTCGCCTGCGGAGGGCTCGCCGTGGTTCGCGCTGCGACGCCGAGGAGCGCTGCTCGGAACGCCTCGGCACTGGGGAACCGATGCTCGCGCCGCTTCGCGATCGCCCTCATTACGATCTCGTCGAGCTCGCGCGGCACCGGATGCACGGCAACGGCCGACGGCGGCTGCGGCGTCTCGTTCTCGTGCGCGCGCCAGAGCTCGTTCTGGCTCGTTCGATCAGCGAACGGCTCGCGGCCGGTCAGCATTCGGTACAGCACCCATCCCAACGAGTAGAGGTCGCTCCGTGCGTCGATGTCGCGCTCGGCGCGGCTCTGCTCCGGCGACGCGTAGCGCGGCGTCCCCACAGTCATCCCCTCCGCCGTGGGTTGCATGAGCGGCAGCGGCGTCCGCGGATCCCGGCCTGCGTCGACGATCTTCGCGATGCCAAAGTCGAGCACCTTCACGCAGCGGACGTCGTCCTCGCGGTCGCAGAGGAACAGGTTGTCGGGCTTGATATCCCTGTGCACTACCCCGGCCGCATGCACCGCTCCAAGGCCGGCGAGCGCCTGACACACCATGTCGATCGCCTCCGCGGCAACCAGCGCGCCGCGCTCGCGCAGCTCGTCTCCGAGCGACCGCCCCTGTAGCAGCTCCATCACCACGAACGCCCGCCCGCTCTCCGTCTCACCGAAGTCCATGACCCACACGAGGTTCTGGTGCCGGATTCGCGCGCACGTTTGCGCTTCCAGCCGCATCCGATCCTTCAGCTCGTAGCGCGTGAAGTGCTCCTTGCGCAGGAGCTTCACCGCGACTCGGTTGCCGAGCGTGAGGTGCTCCGCTTCAACCACTTCGCCCATCCCGCCTTCCCCGACCCGCGCGACGAACCGATAGGGCGTGCCGGCGAGCGGGTCGTCTTCGACGTCGGCGCCGCTCGGCGGGTCGCTTTGAAGTGTAGAGTCGCTCATCGAATCCGTGCCTCGCCGCTGTCCTTCCTGAATCGCGGAATTGCGTTCGGCCGGCCTACGGGCCAATCTTGGCCAGGAAGATATCCAATCCGCCGCTGCTCGGGAGTGGCCCAAAACCCAAATCGATGGTGCCTGTGTAGGTTCCGCCCACAAATACCTGATTCATTGAGTTGGTGGCGGCCGCAATGAAGTACTGGATGCCCGTGTCGCCGAAACGAAGGCTCCACTTGTGGCTACCGTCAGATTCGAGCTTCGTAACGAAGATGTCGGACGCGCCCGCACTGATGAGCGGACCGCCGCCGAAGTCGACCGTCCCTTCGAAATTGCCCGCAAGCACAATCGCTCCCGTGGAATCTCCGACGACCGCAGTCGCCTCTTGCGACCCCGACGAGCCAAAGGCCTTGCTGAGCTGGTGATTACCAAGCGAATTCAACTTGATAAGAAAGGTATCTTCGCCACCCGCGCTCGTCAATGTCGGTCCGCCGTCGATGGCCATCGACCCTTTGAAATGCCCGGCGAGCAGCACGACACCTGAAGAAACCGAGATCGTGACCGGTCGCTGATCCAGCGTGTCACCGAAGGTCTTGGCCCACAGAACGTTGCCATTCGTGCCCAGTTTCAGCACAAATCCATCTGCTCCCCCGGCACTCGTGACGGCGCCCATCCCGAAATCAACGGCGCCCTCGAACCACCCCGTGACATAGATGTTGTCTTGCAGATCGGTGGCAACAGCAACGGCGCGCTGGTATCCGTTCACCGCCCAAATGGAGCGAAGCATCTTGGTAGAGAGGCTTGTCGCCTGACGATGCCCACACCACTTATGCCGCGGAGTCGGGCAATAGAGACGGCGGAGCTTTCCCAGCACG
>Ga0163144_10020791_pt1 | contig 13091 bp, 18 predicted proteins | sample OliLak19BULKMAT1_FD_123175 | JGI IMG/M metagenome (GOLD analysis project Ga0163144, IMG submission 123175) | Freshwater microbial mat bacterial communities from Lake Vanda, McMurdo Dry Valleys, Antarctica - Oligotrophic Lake LV.19.BULKMAT1 | ecosystem: Environmental > Aquatic > Freshwater >...
ACCATTTTTGATGACGCTCCGATCAGGCGTCGGCGACAACACCAACCGCTACCTATACTGGCGGCAACAAAGTGCCGAGGATCGAGGCGTTGCCCACCGGATCAATCACACCCACGACTGCACCGCCGTTCCAGGCCCTGACTGATCAAGGGTTCGAGATTCACTATGTCTCGCACGCCGCCGCGATCCTCGACCACGACTTTCCCGACGCCCGAGGCGACATTGAGCGCGTCCTCAGCGAAATGTCATTGCCAATCACGGAAATCATCGGTTCCGGCGGTGGCGAAACACTGTTCACTCAACGCCTGCGTCGGGCCTTGGCCGAGCTGGGTTGGCGCAAGCATGAGTTCATCGTGCAAAAGGTCATCGACGGCACGCCAAAAGAGTCCACCTCGCACGAGGTGGACCACGTTCGGCGCTATCAGGCCGGGGTCGTTGCCTGCGAAATAGAGTGGAACAACAAAGACCCCTTCTTTGATCGCGATTTGGAAAACTTCAAGCGCCTGCACGCCGAAGGCGCTATCAGCATCGGCGTATTGATCACCCGTGGCGCTTCACTGCAGGACGCCTTGTGGGAGTTGGTCATGCGGTTCGCTCGTGAACGCGGCATCACCGACTTTCCCTCGTTGGCTGCTGCCGGTGTAACGCCGACGCCAAAGCAAATGGCGAACATTCGCCGGCGTGTCGAGCGCGTTCATGAGCCGGTTCCTTTTGCCGTTGCTTGGGTCGACAATTTCGTGTCCAACAAGTACGGCGCGGCCACCACGCACTGGGTCAAGCTCATGCATCGCGTGGATCGCGGGGTCGGCAATCCCTGCCCCCTTCTGCTGATCGGGCTACCTGCGTCGATCGTGACCTTCAATGCCATAGCCACCGTCGAACAGTTAGACGAAAACGACCTTGGGGAGGATTCGACAACGCCCGCGATAACCTGATCAGTCGATGGCCACGGCTACATCGCGGTGTTGCCGCGAATGATTCGCGTAGGTTGGCCATGTAGGCACGTAGGACTCGTCGGCTTGGTTGCCCCAAATCGCCCACCCCGGTCGCGCTCCACGCGCAAACATCTCAAGGAATGGTCCCGAGCTGCATGACTGGATAAGGTCGTATTGCTCGTCTGGCTTGCGCGAATGCTCGCGCTTGCGCGTGCCGATGTAGTTGACCTGAGTCCGACCAGGTTGCAACGTCCTCGCATTCTTGCCGCGTACGCCGAACAGCAGCAATTCAGTGACATTTCGGAAGTAAAAGCCGACGCCCCGGCCATCACTGCCCCCGTCTTTGCGCAGTTTGTGCCAAACGACGTTGCTCTTGTACTTGAAGCCCCATGCCGCCATCACCGCCAGCCCTTCGGGCAACAGGGCGTTGGGCACCCATAGGTACAAATGCGCTGTTTCTGCCGCTGCAGCAGCGACGGGAAGACCCTTGATTTCATCCAAGTTCATCGTGCCATAGCGGGATAGCCGCTTGTGCTCCGGCGCGATTTTTCCTGTTCGATTTTGGAACTGCCACGGCGGATCAGCAAGGATCGTCTTGAACTTCCGATCATCAACGAATCCAACAAAATCCTCACCGGCGCAATCCGGCCCGTTGCTCTGGCTTGTATCCATGGTGTCCATTAAAAGGGGTGGCCGCGGCGCGCGAACTCTGCCTCAAGCGCCTGGACGATGATGGACTGAACGCTAGTGCGCTCGTCTAGGCTCAAGTCCCGAAGGTTCCTCCATCGGCTTCTTGGCAATCGGAAGCTGGTTTGAACCAGCTCACCGAGATCCGGCTGCGCGCGTTTTCGCGCGGTAGGCCTGACCGCCGCCGTCGCATCTTCTTGTCGCATGCCTTTCCTCGTTGGTAGCGTGGTAGCACCATACCAACGCGCCTTGCGCGCATGCAAGCGTGAGTTTGACCAATCAGCCTCGATGCTCTTGCTCTGCCTTCGCTTTTTGCAAAACCGCTCTTCGGCCGCCCTTGAGGCGGACGTGACTCTCGACGCGAAGCGGCGACCGATGCGCGTAAGCGCGCTGTTTCTGTAAGCGGCGGATGCCGCTGGAAGATCAAATAAAGTCACGCCGGAGCACGGCCCGTAGGCCAAAGGCCGTAGGGTTGTGCGTAGGGCACCTCCTGCAAAGGGGCCCCGGTCGCGTAGCGATTGGGGGCAGGAGGCGTGCGCATTGCTTTCTCAGCGCGAGTTATCCACAGCTTTCCTGTTTTAGCTTGTTTTAGCTTGTTTTGCTGTCTTGTTTTAACGGTCGGTTTTATTACTAAAATCAGCTAGATACGCGAGTTATCAGCAACAAATTCCGAGCGTAACAGCAACAAATTCCGAGCTAGGTAGCAACACATTCCGAGCAAACAGCAACAGTTTCCGAGCGCTATCCACATATCCACAGCCTCATGAAGCAACAACAGCATGCGAGCTGTGTTGCTGTATTCTATGGCCATGGCACAGCAGCTCGATACAGACAGGCACTCCGTCACGCAGTCGAACGACTTGATCGAGGCTGCACAGACGTTGACGCTGAACGAGAAGCGCTTGGTGCTATGCATGGTCGGCAAGCTTGATCCCCGCAAACCAATTCTTGCTCGCGGCACCGTCGAGATCCACGCCGACGAGTTCGCCGAGCTCTATGGCATCGAGTCGCGTGGGCACACTTACGAGGCGCTGGAGGATGCCGCGCGTGGTCTCTACCAACGATCCATCAAGACCATCCGCCGCGGCTCAAAGGGCAATGTGGAACGCGCTGTCCGCTGGGTGTGGATGGCCGAGTACCGTCAAGGCGAGGCCAAAGTGATCCTGGGGCCGAGTCCTGGCCTCCTCCCTTATCTCACACTGCTGCATGAGCGCTTCACGACCTATCAGCTCCGCCAGATTGGGGGGCTCAGCTCCTTTTGGGCGATCCGCCTGTACGAACTTCTTGCTCAATTCCGCTCCATGGGAACCCGAGCGATACCGATTGACCGCTTTCGCGAGATGCTCGACCTCACCGACAAGTACGACAGGATCGAGGCCCTGAAGCGGCGCGTGATCGAGCCTGCCATCGCACAGATCAATGCAGAGACCGACCTCCGGGTCTCTTGGAAATTCATCCGGGAAGGAAGGAGTGTCTCGGCCGTATCGTTCGTTTTTGGTATTGAGCGTCAAGGAAAACTGCCGTTAGATGCGCCTTGACAGCTAGTCCACAACGATAGCTAGCTATCTAGCTATCTTGCGTAAAGAACGCTCGGAAGTTGTTGCGCTTCCGGCTTTTTCACTGGCTTGAGAAATAGGTAGTAGCCAAGATTGGCTTTCTATCTTTCTGTTTTTATTACCTTTATATGCTTACTCCGAGCACACTCTTCGAAAGTGTTGCTTTGTAGCATTTGCTCGGAAAGTGTTGCTGTATACAAAGTTACAAGCTAGCTATATAGCTAGCTACCTAGCTATTTCGGCAGCTTGTAATGCGCGCAAAGAAGCTCTTCAATCACTTCTGTTTCAGTGACCCGCCTGCCCGATGCAACGCTCGACTCGGCCGCACCAAGCTTGAGCGCGTTGGCAATATCCCAGCGCAGGCGAAACAGCTTTTGCACAGTGGGCTCCGGCTTGATGGGCGATGCGGGGGCGGACACTGCGGTGCTCGCTTGAGCACCGCCCCGGTTCGCGTGGTCCCCTGCCCCACCTTCCAGAAACGCCGTTGGGTCCTTTGCGCTCACGAACCCACTGATATCGGGCTTAGCCTTCATGCGGTGATCTCCCGAAAGAACCCTTCCATCTCGGCGGTGGCCAAATGATCGCGGCCGATTTCCTGAACGGTGGAGCCCTCCCCGATCGCGCGACGAAACGCCACCCGTTCGCACACCTTGGTCTGCAGAACGGTGAGACTCTGCTCTGCCAAGAATTCCAGCATTTCGGCGGCGTCTTTGGTCCTTGGATCAACGCGCGTCAGCAGAACACGTACATCAAGGCTTGGGTTGTAGTCCTTCGCCAGTTCCACGACTTCCAGCAAGTCCGTCATGGCGGCGGCATCCAGGTTGGATGCCCCCACCGGGATCACGGCGCGTTGCGCCAACAACAGTGCTGACCGGAGTCCAATCGAGTCGCGACCGCCGGCATCCACCACCACGTGGTCGAAGCCGGCCGCCAGCTGCTTACCCTCGCTCAGAATGGCTTTGCCGGCGAGGCACGTCGTGGTCGGGCTGGGCTGGTGATGAGGGTTGTCGCGTCGCCACGCCGCCCAACTGGCCGCACTGGCCTGGGGGTCGCCATCGATGAGCAGGGTCTTCCCCTGCCTGGCCAGCATCACCGCCAAATGGACGGCTGTGGTGGTCTTGCCGACGCCACCCTTTGTGTTGACGCATGCGTAGATCATAACTGTCCTTCCCTCATCTATATAGCTATCTATATAGCTATATATATAGCTATATAGATAGCTATAAAATGTCGCATTGTCAATTGTGCTCAGCCAAGGCCAATCGATTGGCCGCTGCTCGCGGTTCAGTGCGAGGCGCTGTTGCACAATTCAGTCAGCGGTAAAAGCCTCGCCCAAGACTACGGCCGGACCTAGCGGCACGCGCTGGCCGCGCCTTCTCAGTGACCTTGAATTATGCACATTAGCTTTAGACCCGCAGCAGGCGCATCGGATTGTCACTTCATTCATGACCTAATCATGCGCGAGGTGCCAAACGGGCATTTCGACGCGCAACTTCTCAGTCCCGGCGCAAACGCGGGGTTGATGCTGAACATCCAAAAGATGGTGGTAGAGCAGAGGCGCTTTGAGTCGCAGGAACTACAGGTTCCCGCGCACATCACAATGGTTGACGTCGACGGGGAAACCGCGGGATTCGGGATAACAACGGATCTCCAGATCGAGGAGGTCAGGTTGAACGAGCTATGGTTGGCGGGAGTCGCAACAAGGCATCGTCGCTGTGGCGCCATGACTTCCCTAGTCGGCTTTTATTGCGCGCAGTTGGACCTGCAGGGCATTCGGATGGTCGCTCGACTACTGCCTGCATCGCAGGGTATGAGGGCGGTGCTCGCTAGTCATGGCTTTGAGGCGATGGAAACGCTGCCAAGTGGCCATGCATTTTTCGTCAGAAATGCGAGAACAGATCAGCGACGGTAGAACGCTAGCGCGCAAAAGCCTGATAGTCATCCGCCACGGACGGATCCACTTCAACGCGGGCACCTTCGTCGGAGAGGACAATCAGGCCTTGGTCGTAGAGTGCGTGGACGTCTCTACGAAGAAGCCAGCCATCGCGGGCGTCATTGTGCCCATCTTGCCAGCGCCGGCCACGGCGGTGAGCGGCCTCGAGCGCCGGCACGGCTGCGCAGCCGGTCACCACGCAGCGCCCATTGCAGGCCACGAAGACGCGGTTGCGGAACGCGCGTTGCTCGGGACGGATGGCCACTTGTGCGAATTGCCTTGCGCGATCGCGCAAGGCAGTCGCGTCGAGCACCAGCGCTGCGGGTGTATCGCCCCAATAGGCATAGCAGGCGGCTCGCTCGGCGATGTCGTCGACGCCGAACTCCTTCTCGAACCCCTGCGACGTTCGGCCAGTGTCGTTGACGATTAGTGCGGTGAGGATCGGCTCGCCGGCGTCGCGGCATTGGTTGCCCAAGCGGTCCATCGCATGGCGCAGCTCGAAGGTGCGCAAGCCGTCAGGCGTCCGCGCCTGCGCGTAGGTGCAGGTCCCACCCTGCCGCGCTATGGCGATCAGGCGCTCGCGCATCCGCGGGATAGCGGCGAGGTAACGCGAGGGTGCCTTCACGGGTACGGTCGCCGCAGGAGCCAGCGCCGCCACCGGAAAGTGCCCGTACCCCGCCTGCAGCCGATGCCGGCTGGCGTGCCGGTGCAACCGTTCCACCGGCACCGCCTCGCCGAGCTGGGCCCATATGTCGCCTTCCATTTCGGCTAGGCGGTCGATGGTTTGCACCGTCGCGGCGTCGTAATGGTGAATGGCGCGCGGGTGCGCCGACGGGTCGACGGCGTGGGCGATCACGGCGTAACCAGCTAAGCCGCCGGACCACAGCAGCCGCAGGTGGTCAATGCGCTCGCGGCGGCCCACGGTGTCGGCTCGGGGCTGGCAATCGCCCAAACGCAGCACCCTCACCCAACCGAACCGCACCTCGTCCACCCACGCCATCAACACGACGCCCTTGGGCGTCATCGCGCCCCAAGAGTTGCGCACGTTGCGCAGCGGGAAGCCGAGCTCGCGAAGGAATTCGCTGATCGGCGGCGTGGATCGGCGCCCGGCCATTCGTGGTTCTCCTGCGATAAAAAAAATGCCTACTTCACAAGTTGAAGTACAGGCTTCGCTCGCGGCTCTTCAACGACAGCCAAGCAAGCAGGCAATATTTCTGAAAGCAGCTCCGTTCTTACGTCCAAATGATTGGCCATCGCGTCACGGCCAAGCTTGTGATGAACACGCAGAACCTCCAGAGCCTTGGTGACGATTTCCGCCTCTTCCTTCTTGCAAAAAGCATCCTCCGCTTCCTGGATCGCCTCTCCACGATTCTTCAGCGTAATGACAGCGCTGCGGTATTCGTCGTCATCCAGCAAGTCTAGCGACTTTGCTCGATACAGAATCGCCGCCTTGCTAACTTGAAACTCCAACTTAAGAGCTCGTATGCCAGCCCAGTCAATACGACTACCTCGCCTAGGAAAGACTTTCATAAACGTCGATCGGGGTAGCAGGAAGGCTGAGGCAAACCGGTTCGCCTCTGACTCTGTCTTTCGATCTCCTGTTACATGCCCTTCGTGCAAAACTAAGTGGCCCAGTTCGTGGGCGATATCAAATCGCATACGGAACGGGCTGGCTTTGGCATCGTTACGCACGATGACCGGCCGGCGCGACGTAATCGACAACGCATCGATCTCGGTCGACGCGTCTTTGAAAAAGGCCACAACCGCACCTGCACGTTCCACTACACGCACCATGTGTGAAATCGGGCCTGTGCCGAGGTTCCAATGCCGACGGACGCGCTCAGCGGCGAGCTCGATTTCCTCCGCAGATTGCGCACCCGACTCATCAGGGAAGTCGACATCAGGGAGCTTTACCTTCGTGTCGATGAACTCAACCACCTGATCAAAAATAGTCCCCATCGCCAATACCCGCTGTCGGGTACTGGTCTTAGTCGTTGCCAGCTTACGAAAATGCGCCTGGTCCTCGGACAACAACACGCCGGCAGACTTGTAGAAGAATGCCGGCTTGACCTGCAGCGAATCCGCCAATGATTGAACTATCGGATCGTCTGATCGAGGCTTTGCCTTTCCATTTTCAAGCTGTGAAACGTATTGGCGGGTTTTTTCAATATCGATCGCGACGTCGTTGAGCGTTTTTCCCCAAAAATGACGTGCAAGTCGAAGCTGTCCGCCGTTAAAGGTCTCGGTCACCAACTGCGTCGGCGTTTGCGTTGGTTTCATGTGAGTCCCCGGATGGTGCAGCTTCGTCATAAATAGGAGTTAGGTCGAGTGGCGCGAGTTCGGCCGCTGCCGGGATGTGATCGTCCACCGCATATAGCGAACGGACCGATTCGCTGTATTGCCACTGCGCGACCACCTCAGCCATTCGGTTGTAACCGACAAAAAAGACGTGGTGCTCGTCGTCCTCGGTCACCGCACGCTCGACAATGAATCGCCACAAATCGACCAATTTGTCGCCGGACTCGGGCAAGAGCTCAAGCTGGATTGCCTCGCTCTCGGTGGGGTTCAGCACTCGGAGCTTGCGAGGATTGAGGTGATCATCCAGAAAAAAACGAACAGGATGGGGGCCGATGCCGATCAAAAGATCGTTGCCTCCGTGCTTCAAACTCAACCAAGGGTATCGCCGAGTTGCGATCAACTGCTTGAGCGCATTCCGGATACGACCCCACGGGAGCGTGCCGCGGGTATATGCGCAATCGTGTTCGGTATTCGTATCGAGCAGCGCCTTGTGCAGGACATCCAGCATCACCTGCGCAATAATGCTCAGGCGACCAGGGGCCAACTCTTCGGAGATAGCTGATGGACTTGCCAGTTTGTCCAATTTACAGTTCCATATTGATGATTTGTAAAGCGTATAATTGTTCTGATTTTTACATTTGTCAACCCCCAAATCGACAGGTGCCCGTCGACAGCCGGAGGAGTTGGGGTCGGGCAGTAGTAGAAGTGCGCAATAGGCCGGTGGGGAACTGCGGATAGAGCAAGCTGATGCTGTTGCGCCGATGCCGTCTAGCGACGACAACAAACTCGCGGCCGGCGGCCAAGCAACACGCTCCAAGGCTAAATGTTGTCGCCGGCTTTACGAGTTCTGGCTCTTGATGCGCAACACTTGGTAACCAGCACCAAGAATGCAAACGCCAGATATATAGCTAGCTATATATCTATCTATGAATCACCCACAATAGCGAAGCTTGTCGACCCGGAAGCATTGATCAGGCGTCTTCGATCCGGGCGGGCAGTGGAAGGCCGCCTGCCCTGGAAGAACGTTCTTCCAGCTACCAGAATCACCTGACTCGTTGACCTGTAGCGTCGATCCGTTGCAACGATAGCCGTCCGGTGGACGATGATTGTTGGCCTTGTGCTGAGCACGGACTGAGGGGTCAACCACATCGATCTTGCGATTAGGCTGAAGTAGAGCGCGTTCACCCGGTTTCAGTTGGCAATTTCGACTGAGAATCGCCAGCTCATCGCCATTCGTAGCCGCGCCGCTTTGGAGGTTGACCACCACCCCTAGCGTGTCGCCAAGCGGCTCCAGCTGCATGCACACAGCATCGATGGTGGAGTAGCTACGCTCTTCATTACGCGCAACGATGGCGAAGAGGTTGGTGTTGTCGATCCAGACTACGGAGCGAACGCCATCGACAACCTTGGCGGCCGTTCGCGCTGCCTCGCGATCTACCGCACGCGCGGGGTCTGCTAGCCGGATTGACTTGCGATACGACTCACTCAACGCGTGCACGTTGGCTTGGACTCGCTCTTGATCGCCAACAACCGCCGCAGCCTGAGCGCCTGCAATGTGCGCGGCAGTCGTAACGGGATTCAGCGGCTGTCCTGCTTGCTGCGGACGGCGGGGCTCTGGCTCCCGGTCTTCTGAAGCGCAGGCGGCAAGTAAGACTGGTGCAACTAGGATGATGCAAAGGAAGCGAAGCGACACAGGCAACTTGCTAAGCACTTTCTAACTCACTCGATGGTTGAAGGGAGCAGGGCATCCTGCCAAAAGATGTCAGGGATGTCCGTGGGAACCGTTGCGACGATTGAATCAGGATCGGACTTGCCTCTTCACGCTTAACTCCACCGCATGCGTGTGTCAGAACACATGGCAATCGGTCTTGCTGACGCGCTGCTTCGCTGCTGTCAAACGAGCGCCGGCGGCTTCCGATGCAACTGCAGCAAGACGCCATCGGTCCAGCCTGCAGCGGCTCGCTCCAGCTCGTCCAGCGAGGCCGATACCTTGGTTAGCTTCTTCCCGCGCTCAATGGCCTGCGCAACCGCCTCGATCTTGGCGGCATCGACGCCTATGTAGACGCGGGCCCGGCCTCCATTTGGCTTTCGCACGTGAAGATAAGCAAAGCGACCATCGCGGTAGTAGATCGATGCGTGCTCGTAGTGTTCTGTTCTTCTGAGCGCGTCGCATTCGCGCCGCAGCGCCGCACAATTCCGCACCAACGCATCGCGTTGCCGCGCGATGGCCTCGGCTGCCTCATCGAGCTGGCGAAGCCAACAGGGCACTTTGGGCGGTACTGGTCGGCGGACAGCTATAGCGTCAGCAGTAGCGTGCATTGGTTTCCCCGGAAAGTCAGGTGCACCTTAGGTGCGTATACGTAAGGTCTGACAAGCGCCTGCTGCAACGGCTGACCCATCTTACATATAGGTGTTAGTTCGGATTGGCACGTGCCTATTTGGCGTTGTGCGTGATGCCTCAAACGAGCGCGCACTGTCAGCCTCTCCAGCGTGCAGTGCTCGCCAGAAGCCATAGCCAGCAATTCGCCGCGCCTGCGCCGTCGAGAGAGGGCAGGGGTGCCGCACCGCCTGGGTTCCCCGCCTTCTGGCGGATCCCAGCTATCTACCTTTCGCACGCACATAAGTCGTTTCTCTATCCTTCATGTGGATAGGTGTAACGACAAGGCGAAAATTCGCACCCACCTTACTGCTTGTAACAAACTGGCTGCGCTCTCGGTGCCCATGAATGCGTCTGCCATAACGGAAAAGGGCCGGAAGACCGGCCCTTTTTTAATCACTTTCTGCTGTCGCTCGCGGAGGGCGGCAGCCCCACGTCCTCGGGGTCGATCCCCTTTGCTTGGGAAAGCGGCCTCTCGGAGAGGGTATGGCCAACGCCTTTCTCCCAATGGCCAACCCAACGGCGCACCGCTTCCTCGGTCAACTCAACAATCGACCGCTCTTCAAGCGCCGCAATCTTCCTCAGCTTCTCGCGCCACTTGCGCGGGATCTGTAGCGTCACGAGGTCGTCCTCGTCGAGCTGACCGTACTGCGGCCGGCCTCGCCCTTTAGTTTCTGGCTTCATATAGGAAAATAGTGATGTAGGAATACAGTTCACCGGCGAACATACGCCCCACAAACAGGAAGCGCACGCCGTACAAAAAAGCCTGCCGGGAATGGTGACTACCGTAGGGCTACGCATGCTACGCACTGTCGCCAGTCTACCGCTTGCGACTAGCGCTCGATACGCGCCGGAAGTCACAAAATCGAAAAGGAGCGGCAGATGCCACCCCTTTGCCGACTAGCCGCGCATCGCGGCGATGAGATCAGCGATTGCGCTGAGAACCGCAGCGGCGGCGACTAAGATTGCGACGATGAGCTGCACGCGACGCTGACGGGTGAGGCTAAGGGGCCGGCTTTGCTTCTTCATGGATGCTCCTTGGGTTCGAGTTGCGCGGCGGAAGCACCGCGTGCGCTGCTCAAAAGGGCAGGGGATGAAGCCGCCCGCAAGGGCACCATCGGTGCCCGGCCTGACCCTTGCGGGCGGTGACCCTTCCCTAGAGTCTGCGCGACCCGGTGTGTCTGCCGCATCGAACCTAAAAGCCCGCCGCAATGAAGAAGCAAAGCCGGCGCAGCAGCATCGCTGCTGCGTGCGGGCAATCTTCGATCATCGTTGCAATACATCCCAAATTATCCAACGGCACGGTGTGGTAGGTATCCCGTTCAGCGATGATCCGCCGCCACGACGCACCTGACCTGCATGGTTAATCCTGCTCAGTCGTTCGTTGTGTGCGACGCCACGCGATCAGGGCGCGCACGGTGCGCTCCAGCTCGTCGACGTTGAGCGCGGAAAAATCCGGGTTGTCTTCTGCGTAGCTCCACGCTTTCACGCGGTTTTTTGGAAGGGGAATACCCGCCACCTGGCAGGCCTCCGAAACGTCGGCCGGTGCGAGCTGATCGAGCGCCGCTACTAGCTTCCACAGCCAGTTCATACGGTTCGGGTCCACGACACGCGAAATCGGCGGCCGTTGATACGGGGTTTGTGGCTTCATGGCCGCCTCCGGCGGAACAAAAGGATGGTGGCGCGCAGCGCTACGCGAATTGCTACGCGACGGCCGCCGCCATCAACTCGCCTGTCATTGCTGCGCCTCCTGCTCGTAGCTCAACACCAGACGGAACCCCACTGCGCGCGCGGCGCGCTCGGCCCGATCTAGGGTGATGTTTACGCCGCGTTCGAGCTCATTGATTCGGCGCCAGGCTGACGTTTCAAGCCGCCGGCCGAGTTCAGCCTTACTCACATCGCCTCGATGCCAACGAAATAGCATCGCCGACTGCGCTTTGCCGCTGGGGGCAAGGTAGACCATGCCTCCAGGCGACGAAGGCCTCGGCAACGCGTCGTCCCGTTCTAGCCGCGCCTCGATGGCCAGCGTGAGCGCTTCCTCAGCATTCCTGCGCGCCTCATCCCACGTCCGACCTTCGGTGACGATCTCCGGTAAGTCGGGAAACGTGACGCTGACGCCGGCTTTGGTTGGTTTGAACTTCGCCGGGTATCGGGTCATGACAGCTTCACTCCGGTCTGCCGCTGATCACGGCAATCGTTTCTGACAACAAGGAGCGACGGCCCGCGTGCGGGACCATCACCGTTCGTTTTCCATCACTCAGCAGGTGATGGCGCGCGCTGCTGCGCAGCGCCCACCAGCCGTCAGCCGCCGCAGCTCGTCGTGTGCGTTCATTGTAGGACATATCCGCCCGTGCTAATTGGGTTGTGCTGGTGGGGCACGTCGTGCCCCACCAGCGCCTGTTGATCAGGCCGCAGCCTTTAGCCGCCCCATTTCCTCAGCGAGGCTCCACAGCGCCTGATTGAGGCGAACGTTCTCGCCGATACCGCGCACTTCACGGCTACGGCGTCGCTCATACGGTCGGGCCGGGTTGCGGGTCATCAGACCGCCGCGCACGATGTTTTCCTGCACTCGGTTGAAGGTTGACCACATATCACTGCCGGCGTCGGCCGACCGCCGCGCACGGTTCACGGCGTCGGGTGTCACCACATCGGGTTTCTCGAAGCGCAGAGCCCGTGCTGCGCTCGCGAACGCCTGCTGCTCGCCTTCGCTGAGCGGCAACGCCTTCATCGTTTCAACGCGATAGGTGGTCTGCTGGAAGTGCGTAAGCATCGCGGCCGCACCCTCGCGAACGCCTTCGATGATCTGGCCACGATGCGGGACGCGAACTTCAAGCGCGCCGTCGCCAACTACCAACCCATTGCAGCAGACGAACCGAAAATAGCCAGCGAGCATCTGATAGCTGGTCGTACCGTCATGGCTGTTAATCAAGATGATCTCTGGCGCTTCCTGCGCATCACGCAGCGAGATAGACGCGTGACGTAGCCTCAGCATGTGCTTGGCGTGGCCAAGTCGAGCATCGTCACGCGGCTTAGCTTGCACGGCAAAGGTCGTTGCCCAGCCATCACGACGCAGCTGCTCGACGATTTCAATCGTCGGAATGTAGACGTAGCGCCCCGACCGACTTTCGTGCGCCTCTTCGGCGAAAATCGATGGTACCCGCGCCATCAGTTCATCGGTGCTAAGGGACGAGCCAGGTGCAGCGAATACCCGGCCATTGGTGTGACGGAAAGACGTAGCTAGCATTGTGTTTTCTCCTGCATGTCGCGGTGACTACCGCGAAGGGACCCGGTAAGACGGGATGGTC
>Ga0163144_10020792_pt1 | contig 13091 bp, 8 predicted proteins | sample OliLak19BULKMAT1_FD_123175 | JGI IMG/M metagenome (GOLD analysis project Ga0163144, IMG submission 123175) | Freshwater microbial mat bacterial communities from Lake Vanda, McMurdo Dry Valleys, Antarctica - Oligotrophic Lake LV.19.BULKMAT1 | ecosystem: Environmental > Aquatic > Freshwater > Lake...
CGGCACCGTCACCTCTGACGCCACCGTAAGTGTCACACCGGAAAACGCCGGCCCAATGATGGCCGGGACCTTCACCACCTCTGCCAGGTGCTGCGCGGCGCGGACTGGATCAGCGTCATCATTGCAGCCCACAAACACCATGGGCCGCTTGGGCCCGCCCGCCGTCAAAGACGGAAGCCCCACCGTGCTGCGGAACTCCCGGCGCGCCAGCTCCACGCTGTTCTGCTGCGGGCGCCCGGTGCTCTCATCCGCACCGCGGATGGGCAACATGGTTCCAAAGTACACCGTGGCGTCATTCTCCAGGTCTCCGGGACCGGCCATGATGTCCGTGCAGTCCTCAGATTTGAGCACCACGCAGAGGCCTTCCGGCTTGCGGCAGAGGGCGGGTTCACCGCCCAGCTTGGTGATACATTCCACGTTGGTGGTGCACGGCGTGCGGACCACGCAGACGCTGTCTGTGCACTGGTGCGTGGCCAGGCAGTGGGTGTCATCCGTGCACTTGGGTGCAGGCACCGGGCACGCAGCCAACAACGCCAGCGCCGCCGCGCCCAGAATGCTGGTTTTCAGGGCCCGCTCCCTCGTCATGCACCCGTCCCTGTCCGGCCTGCAGCGTGGCATGGTCCCCGGGTGGAGACCAGAAATCCACCCGGCCGGACCCACCTTCTGTGGCCCATCCCCGCCGTCCCACGCAACGCCTCAGGATCCGACGGAGGGAAGCACCGTATCCACCGCCACAAGGCCGGCCAGCGCGCCAGCCGCCAGCGGGATGTGGCCCGGGGCACCGCGGATTCACGCGGGTTGATGCGCATGAGGGTCCCGCCCAGCGCGCGCGCCACGCGCTCGGAAAAAGCGCGCACGGTGGGAATGGCGGTGCCGGCACCGCACTCAACGACGACGGGGCGGGCGCCGCGCGTGCGGAGGACCTGAAGCCAGGTGTCCAGACGCGCCTCCTGCGCCGCACTGCGCGTGTCATCCCAGCCGCTGTCACCAAACATCAGCACGTTGGGCCGGGCCAGGCCGCCACACGCCGGGCAGCGGGGCAGCGGCGGTGTTGCCCGGAAGCTGGCGGGGTCCACGGTGACGTTGTCATTGGAGCCATCCCAGATGCCGGCGCCGCAGTCCGCAAAGCACTGGAGATGGTGAATGCTTCCATGAACCTCATGGAGCCGCTCCGCCGGAAAACCGGCCCGCTGGAACTGACCGTCAACGTTGGAGGTCATGATGAACGCACCGTGCTCAGTCCCTGCGGCCCAGCGTTGCAACATTGCAAAGCCCGGATGTGGCACGGTGCGGCGGTACCGCATCATGCGGTGGCCGTAGAATCCCCACGCCAGCGTGGGGTCACCACGGAACCACACCGGGTTGGCCATGGCGGCAAAGGACAGCCCCAGGGTCTTCATAGGTGGGTATTCTTTCCAGAATCCCTCGTCTCCACGGAAATCCGGCAGGCCGCTGTCCACACCCATTCCGGCGCCGGCGGTGATGATCAGCGCAGTGGCATCAGCCACCGCGCGTGCAGCGCGTTGGACGTCTTCATGGTGCAGCGTCATGGCCACCCGCTCCGTCCGTAGACAACGGACGGAGCGAGTTTGCCGCGTTGCTGGGAAGAGGAGAAGCGCGGCGTGGGATCAGCTCAGGAACACACGCCGCAGAGCTTCACGGACTGGTGGCAGGACACTGGTTGGTCACCGTCACCGTGTTGGGTGCGGAGACTGAATAGTCCTGGTTGAGCTGCGGAATCCCGTTGGCCCACGACGTGAAACTGGCGTTCACGCCAAAGAACACAGCGAGGCCGGCCGCGCGGGAGATGAGCCCGTAATACCCCGGGGTGTACCCGTGGATGATGTTGTTGGAGCCGCACACGCCGCTGCTGATGTTCCAGCTGTTGGCGCCTGACGGCGGACGCAGGAAGCCCACCTGGTGGCCACCATTCCCAAAGATGTTGTTGTTGGAGAAATTGCCGCCTGAAATGGCGCCGTTGCTGTCAACAAGAAACCCGCCCACCGCGTCTGTCCCGGTCACGCCCACGGAGTTCCGGGTGATGGTGGTCTGGCGCATGCTGAGCACCGGTGACGCAAAGCCGGCACCCGGCGCAGGCTGCATCACCACGCCGGTGTTGCCGTTCCCCGCCACCATGGCCTGAGCAATGGTGATGGCACCGTTGGCCACGTGCACGCCGTAGCCCGCGTTGTCCTCCACACGGATGGCCGCGGTGGGATCCCCCTGCAGCGTCAGGATGCCCTCCACCAGCATGACGCCGGGTTGCACCGGCGCTGAGCCTGCACCGTTCCCGGTGATTGCCCCGCCCGTCACCGTGACGTTGGCAGCGCTGTTGGACACCAGCAGCCCCTGCGCCGCGTTGTTGCGGAAGTTGCTGCCGGTCAACGTGATCAAAGAGCCGCCCGTTGCTGACAACCCCTGCGTTGTGTTGCCGGCCACCGTGAGCGCGGCCCCGTTGAATGACGGCGCCGTCCCGCCGTTGACCGCGCTCAGCGCAACACCGGGCCCAAGGTTGTTCTGGAAGGTGGCACCCGTGGCGTTGATGACGCCGCTGCTGGCCGCAAGACCGCCCGCCTGGGTCAACAGGCCATTGCGGCTGACAGTGGTTCCTGCCCCAAGCACCACCCGCACGTTGCTGCCCACCTGGATTCCGGCCGCGCCATTGCCGCTTACCGTGGTGCCCGTGAGGGAGAGTCCGCCGCTGGACGCCCAGCTGATGCCGGCGCGCCCGGGTTGGGTGTTACCATTATCGGCAATGATGCCGCCGTTGATCACCAGCGTTGCGCTTGACGTGTCCGCAGCCAGGATACCTCCCAGTGGGCAGTCCGTGATGCTCACGCCGTTCAGGTTCACCTGGCCGCCGGTTGCACGCAGCCCACGTCCGGAACTGGTGATGGAGCCAACCGTGATGGTGGTGGCGGCGGCACCGGGCCCACTCTGCTGGACCACAACACCATCCGTGGTGCTGCCGCTCACCGTGGTGTTGATGATGGTGGCGGAGCAGCTCCCATCCACCAGGATGCCCGTGGTGGTCACGGCGGTGGCCCCCGCTTGCCCCAACGTCACGTGGTCAATGGAGACTGCGCCGGAGTCACACGCAATGCTCGCGGTGCCCGAGGGATTTCCCAGCGCGGTGAAGACGGCAAACTTTTCAATCCTGGAACCACTGCGCAGGGTGATGGCGCGTGCGGCGGTGCTGCTGGTGGCGCTGATGATGTAACCACCCGTTACCGGCAACGTCTCCACCGTCCCCAGCGTCACGCCGGGCGGCACCTGCAGCGGAAAGGTCTCAAATCCGTCAGGAGTCCCAGAGAAGACCATGGCGGAGCCCTGCGGCGCGCCCACGGCCAGGACGGAGCCGCCTGACACTCCCGTGGATGAAGCGGACAGCGCGCGCGTGAGCGAGTTGAAGCGGCATTGCGGCGGGTTCAGCAGACCGGTTGCAAACGGCGCTGCCGTACCGCTGGTGCCAGCGTCAGAGTCCGCGTGCCACGGGCCATTGGGATTGGCGCCGCACATGCACTGGGCTGTGCCACTGCGGACGCCACAGACCAGCAGTGACGCAGCACAATCTGTGGCCTGTGCCCAGATGCTGCAGCCGCCAATGGTGACGCAGGTGAGCAGTTTTGCGCCGGTTGCATCACACGCCGTGGAGTTGGGCGTATTACAACCGCCACCTTCCGTTGGTGAAGCGGACACCAGCGGACAGATGCACGCGCCGGTCTGGCCCGTCTGCCCGCAGACTCTGGGTGTGGTGCAGGTGGTGGTGGCGCCCGTGGTGAAGCAGCCGTTGCTGTCCACGTCGCATTCGGCCTGCACTGTGGCGCTCTGGCAGAAGGAACCATTGGCCGTGGTGCAATATTGGTGTGCAGTGCACGTGCACACTGCAGACGGCGCAGCGCCGGTGCAGGTCTGGTTGGCTGCGCACGCGGTTCCCGTGGCGGGATACGCGGGACATCCACCGGGCGCGTCCAATCCGCACGTCACCAGCGTGCCATTGGACGCGCACATGTCATCCGTACCGGGCTGGCACATTGCGGGCAGGCCGCACACGCACGCGGAGCCGCCTGCCGGGCAGGTCTGCTGGGCGCTGGGACAGGCGCTCAGCGCCGTGATGTGAAGGCAGCCATCCGCGCCGCGGGCGCACACGCCAAGACGGTTGGAACCTGCGGGGTCACAGAGTGGAGTGGCTTCTGCGGTGCAGCCCACGTCATCACTGCACATGGTGGAGGACGTGGTGCCCGTGCCGGAGGACGCGTTGTTGGTGCCGGAGGACGCGCCCAGATCAGACGTTGCCGTCCCGGAGGACGCGCCCAGATCAGACGTTGCCGTTCCGGAGGACGCGCCCATGTCTGAAGACGCACCTGGATCTGACGTTGAGCTGGCGTCTGCACTGGAGGAGCCGCCCACAGCTGAAGACGCGTTGCCGGAGGCACCGGAGGTGTCCGTGGAGCTGGCCTGCGTCCCGCTGGAGGCGGCCGTACCGGATGAATCCATGGACATGCTCCCGGAGCTGTCCGGACTTCCCGAAGACACCACGGGCCCGCTGGAGCCCGGCGCAGAAGAACCGCCGGAAGTGCGGCTGCTGCTGACCAGGGTGCCGGACGAGCCCACGGCAGAAGAGCCGGTGGACGCGCCCATCACCGACGAGGATTCGGTCCCCGCGGTGCCGCTGGATGAGGTGCCGCCGCCGTTGGGATCTCCTGACGTGGTGCAGGCTCCAGTGGTGAAGGCGGCCAGCGCTGAAAGCAGCAGCCATTGCGTTCGCAGTTGTTGGGTCATGCCAGGTCCTCTCGCATAGGCGCGTTGGCAACCCGCATGGGCCGCCGCCGCGCAATGGTGGTGAAGTGTGTCTTTCCCCCGCCGCTGACTGACGGCGCTGCAGCTATACAACCTGTAGACGACGGATTGGTCCGGAATTGTTGCGCACAACGTGGGAGTACGTGGGCAGAAGCGCGCTTTGTGCCAACGCGGACCATGGCGTTGATTTCGTTGTGTGATCGTAAATGGTTCGGTGCGGACCGGGTGCGGGGATTGCGCGCGCCACGGGCGCGCCGCATGGTGCGTCATGGCATCCATCCTCTACCTCCACGGTTTTGCGTCCGGCCCCAAGAGCACCAAGTCTGTGCTGGCCTCCCAGTGGGCTCAGGAGCGCGGCCTGGCCATGGCCGCGCCGGACCTCAATGGCGCAGGCTTCTCCACGCTGACGGTGGCAAGTCAGCTGGAGGTTGCGCGCGCGGCGCTGGCCACGCTGGCGCAGCCGGTGGTGGTGATGGGAAGCTCGCTGGGCGGGTATCTGGGTGCGTTGCTGCAGGCTGAGGGCGCGCCAATCCAGGCGGCGCTGCTGATGGCCCCGGCGTTTGATTTTGCGCTGCGCCTGTCACGTGCGCTGGGCAGGGACGCCATGGCGCAGTGGCGTGCGCAGAGAACGCTGGAGGTCTACCACCACAGCGAGCGGGACCAGCGCGCCGTAGGCATTGGCATCATTGAGGAGGGCCCGCGTTTTGCGGCCATGCCGGAGATGAACATTCCCTGCACCATCCTGCATGGGCTGCATGACGTGGAGGTGCCAGTGGAGCTGAGCCGGCTGTACGCGCGGGACAATCCGCGCGTCACGCTGGTGGAATTGGATGATGACCACACGCTGCTGGCAAATTTTCCCCGCGTGATAGAGGAGACCCAGAAGCTCCTGGCTGAGGTGGGACGGTGAGCGAAAATTTCACCGGCATACCTTTGAAATAGGGGGTGATTCCGCTCAGAATTCCGCGCTCATTCCCATGACCGGGATGAACGGGAGCAACGCCAGCCACGCGCTGTTGCGGTAGCGGTAGTCCCAGGCGCGGAACTCAGCGTTGGGGCGGTTGTAGACGTTGATGAAGTCCACGTAGGTGTTCACCAGGATGTTGTCGAACGCCATCTTGTAGTCCACGCGGATGTCCAGCTGGTGGAAGGTGGGCAGGCGGGTGGTGCGGAAGCCGCCGCTCTTGGACACAAAGCTGTCCGTGTCCACGTCATACACGGCGCTGACAACGGGCGTGTCCGGGTTGCCGGTGACCACGCGCAGGCGTCCGCCCACGCTCCAATCTCCGGAGAGAATGGCCCAGCCGGTGTTCCACCACAGGCCGCGCGGGAGGCGGCCGGTGCGGGACCATTCACGGAAGGGCACGTGGAAGGGAACCTTGTACTGACCCACCAGGGTGAGGATGTGGGTCTGATCATACTGTGTGACAAAGGTGTTCTGCTTGGGCTTGTTGCGCTGTTCGCTGCGCATCAGCGTGTACGCAATCCAGCCAAAGAAGTTCTTGCCCAGGTCATGGCGGAGCAGGATTTCTGCGCCGTAGGACGCGCCAATCCCGTCATTGGAGTAGACCTCAAGGTCCACCTGCCCACCGTTGACGGACTCAATGCGGTTGCTGTCCACCACCAGTTGGTTGCGCCGGTTGTAGAAGACCTGGAAGTCCACGTTGATCTTGTTGGTGAGCCGCTGCTCCATGCCCAGGATGTGGTGGCGGCTGCGCTCGGGCCAGAGGCGGGGATTGCCGGTGCTGGCAATACGCGTCTGCGGCTCACTCAATTGCTCATAGACGCCGTAGGCACCTTTCAGCGTGGTGCCCGGCATCACTTCATACCGGACCGCAATGCGCGGCATGGGTGACACGTTGAAGCGGCCTTCAAACTCATACACGTCCAGGCGGAAGCCCGGGACCACCTTCAGCCCCGCAAAGGGCCCAATCTCTGCCTCCACAAACGTGCCGTACGCCACGCCGCCACCGCTGTTCTTGAGCTTGATGCCGCCGCCTTCAAGGCGCGGCGTGATGCGTGGGAACGCGCTCAACTCACCGCTGATGGGCAGCTCCGCGGCCAGTGCGTAGGCGCCGCCCTGGACGTCAATACCGGCGTTCAGACTGAGGCCGTCCATTACCGTGTACTTGAAGTCATCCCGCAGGCCCCATGAGGTGATGGCCACGTCAAAAGAGGCGCCCAGGTTGCCGCCGCCTGCGCCGCCACTGAAGCCAAGCTTCTGCAGCTCATAGCCAACCCACGGCGCAAACCGGTTGGTGACGCGCGGGTGCATCCGCCATTCCCACGTGGCCAGCGCGCGGTGGAAGGTCTGCGTGGTCCGCAGGTTGATGCCCAGTCCGGAGGCTGCGCCCGTGGACAACACGCGCAGTTCGTCAGCGGAGCCAAAGCCAAAGAGGGAGAAGGTGTGTTGGCTGAGCGGGCGGTATTCCACCTTGGCCTGGTAGTCCCAATACACCGGCGCCGCCGTCAGCGAGCCCGCGCCCGCCGGCAGGAACACACTGGTGAACAGCGGAATCAGCGCGTCCAGGTAGCTGCGCCGCGCCGCGGCAGCAAAAGTAATACGCCGCCAGTTGGGCGCGTCACTTTCCACTTCCGGGCCCCACAGCGTCACGGGGCAGCCAAAGAAGAAGCCGCTGTCAATGAGGTCAACCTTGCCCGCACCGCGGCAGCGGCGAAGTTTCATGTCCCGGGATTTCACTTCCACAATGCCTGCCGTGGCACGGCCGTAGCGCGCGCCAAAGCCGCCGGGATAGAAATCAATGGTCTCCAGGAACTCCGCATTGACGACGGACGTGAGCCCCAGGAAGTGGTACAGGATGGGGATGGGGACGCCGTCCATGTAGACGCCGGAGTTGGACGGATTGGCACCACGCACCAGCAGCGCGCCACCCAGCAGTGGAGCGCGCTGCATGCCGGGGAGGTTCTCAATGACGCGGATGGGGTCACCAAACGTGCCGGGAATCTGGCTGACCTCTTCACGGGTCAACGCAATCCGGCTCACTTCCTTCTGCCCACGCCGGTCCCTGACCACCGTCTCAAACTTGTTGTAGCTGCGCCGCGGCAGGTAATAAATCGCCTTGACAGCTTCCTTCTCGCTGAATTCCTCAACCGTGGCCATCTGCTCGTAACCAGTTGCGGACACGCGCACCAGGTGCTTGCCCGGAGGAATCCCGCGCAGCTCAAAGCGGCCGGCCTTGTCCACCACGGTGCTGATGGGCTCGTCCATCTCCTCCACAATCACAAAAATCTCGGCGTCAGCCAGCGGTGCCTTGGTGCCGCTTTCACGCACCACACCCAGGAAGTTCAGATACCCCACGGTGCCGGGGATGGGCACTTCCACTTCTTCGGGCGGCGCTTCCACCGGCTGTTCGGCGGGCGTCTCCACCGGAGTCTCCACGGGCGGCGGCTCCGTGTAGACCTCTTTCACTTCTTCCTTGAGCACAAAGGCCTGTTTGTAATCCACCTGGATGGGCGCGGGGATGTCATCCACTTCCGCGGGCTCAAACACGTAGTTGGCCACGGCGCCCATGGCGGCATAGTCCAGGTCCAGACCCGCACTCTGCAGGACGTCCAGGCGGCTGACGTAGCCCTCATCATCAATGGTGATGCGGAGGACGGAGGTTCCCTGGCGCCGCTCTGCGCGGGCGGCCTCCGGGTAGACCGGCGGAATCTGGTAGATGAGCCTGGGCGGCTTGGTGAGACGAGGCTGCCGCTGCTTCTCCTGCTCCTTGCGCAGGAGCTCTTCCTCTTCAGCGTCACGCAGTCCGGGCTGCGGCTCCAACTGCGCAGCGGCGTCCTGCGCCACAAAGAGCGCGGCCAACAACAGTGCCAAAGCAGACTTGCGGACCATCTCCCACGCCTCCAGAAATGAGGGCGCACGCTTCTATGGCTTTGGCGCAATTGCAACCCTCCGCCGTCGGGAAACGGTGCGCTCCCGAGGCCACCGTCCACCAGTCTGCGCCGCAATGCCCGCTTCAGGATGCGTGCGCGCGGCTGCGTACAATCAGTGCGCCCATGCCTTGCAACGTCGCCAGCATGGCGCCCAGGAGGCCGTTGTTGGAAAGCTCCCGCAGGCCCTGGGCCACGGCGGCCAGTGGCTCCGGAAAGCGCGTGTACTGCGCCGCCACGGCCTGCATGCCCAGGGACATGCCCAGCACTGCAAAGATGACCGAGACCACGCACCCGGCCAGCAGCGTGACCGCGCGCTCTTCCGGTTTGCGGGCAAACGCCACAACCACCGACGTCACCGCAGCAAACACCATCAGCCACATGCTGGAGCCACCATCACGCATGAATTCCATCTGAGCCTCCGTTGGGGCGGCGTGTGCCGCCCGGGTTGCCTCCAGACAGAGCGATTCCCGGGCCAACCTGCGCCCGCAGAATCACTGGGTTTTCTGCATGAGCCTGTCCTCCCCACCGGACAGGGCGCCCGCTGCGCCGGACACTCAGCGCAGGACCCGCACGCGCGCGTTGGCGTCCGGCAGCAGCAGGGTTGCCTGGGCCACGGTGGCGTCGGGCGGGATGGCCGGTGTGTCATCCAATGTGAGGGTTACACGCAACGCACCAAAGTCCCGCGCAATGGCGTACGCCGCTTCCGGCGGCGCGGTGGCGGAGAGCTGCAGCGGCGCGCCCCGGGTGAACAACACCTGCACCTCACGCACGCCCAGCCCCCACGCCACACCCAGCGCGCGCGCCGCCAGATGCCACGGAACCTGGCCGTCCATCATCAGCAGCAGGTGCGTGGGCCCGGACAGCGGCGCGTCCGCTGCGGCCAGCCGGTGTGCAAGATCCTGCGCCAGCGCCGCGGTGCCTTCCGGAGATGCCAGTGACGCCGTCAGACCAACACGTTCTGAGTCCAGCGCAACCACGTCACGCGCCAGCCGCAGGCACGGCGCCACGGCCGGTGTGGGCAGACCTTCCCGCACCGGCGGCTGCAGTTGGAGGAAGGAGCTGAACACCGGGGCAAGCTGCTGCCACGCCGCGCGGTGATGCCAGGCAACCCATCCCAGCACCGAGACATCCACCACCATCCACACCACCGCGCTTGCCATGAGCACGCGCAGTTTTGTGGGCACGGGACCCGTGGCACGGCGGACCTGCAACGCCGCAATGACCAGCGTGGTGACAACGGAAATGAACCACACCAGCTCCACCACGGAGCGGTCCGCGTAGACCTGCGTGATGATGCGTGCACGTTCCGCGCGCTCCGCTCCTTCCATCCACGCGGCAGCCAGTGTGGCATCCACCCGGGCATGCGCGGCGCCGCCCATCAGCATCACCAGCACCGTTCGCACCACACCAAGCCGGAGGCGTGCGCCCCGTCTGGGATCTGCATCATCCAGCCCACACGCGCCGGCCGAGGCCAGCGTGATCCACGCAACGTCCACGGCGCCAATCAGCAACGCCGCCGCGCCCACCAGCGCAAAAACCATGGCCGCAATCCCCGCACTGCTGGTGCGGCGGGAGAACACGGGAACCGGGAGACAGAGCAGGCCCAGCAGCAGCGCGCCCGTCAGTGACATCCCGACGACACGGTTGATGTTGGCCTCAAACATTCCGGCCTGGAAAAGGGGGAACTTGTTGGCGAGGTCCACCGTGTCTGCATGGCGGAGCACTGTGTGCCAGCCGGTCAGCGTGCCCAGGGTTCCCATGACGCCCGTTGTCACTGCCCAGCCGGTGGAAGGTTTGCCCAGAATGAGTGTGACCATTCCAAGGATGAATGCCGCCGCAATGGCATACGCAGACCACCCCGCAAGGCGGGACAGCTCCAACGGGTTGTGGATGCCGGCGTACCCAACAACAAAAACCGCAGCGGCGGCACACAGGGCCACCAGGACTGCGGCGGGTGAGGTGCGCGGGCGGACATCCAGCGCCTGGTCTACGGCGTGGATGAACGCGTCCATGGACGGGAAACGGTCTGCGGGGGCTTTGGAGAGTGCGCGCGCAAGCACCGGCGCAAGGGTAGGGTGCGCAATGGTTGGAACGGGCGCGGAGAGGTGCGCCTGCATCAGCGCGGGGAGGCTCTCAGCGTCAAAGGGGGGGTGTCCTTCAATGAGCTCATGGAAGACGGCGGCCAGCGCGTACTGGTCTGACGCCGGGACGGGTGTGTTGCCCCACCATTGTTCTGGCGGCATGTAGAGCGGTGTGCCCACGGTGACACCGGTGCGGGTGAGGCGTGCCTGTGCGTCGTCAATTCGGGCCAGGCCAAAGTCCGTCAACAGCGCTTGCTGCGCGCCATTGAGCAACATGTTCTCCGGCTTGACGTCCCGGTGGATCACTCCCGCACTGTGCGCGGATTGCAGCGCCTGCGCGGAGAGACGGAGTACGCGCCACGCGTCTTGTGGCGTCATGCGGTTGGTGTGCTCTTCCATCCACGCACGCAATGACGGCGAATCCACCAGCGGCATCACCAGGTAGGGCCGCCCGTCGTCAAGAGTGCCGGTCTCTTCCACGGGAACAATGCCCGGGTGTCTGACAGTCCGCCCAACGCCTGCTTCCCGGAGCATCCGCGCCGCGGCGTCAGCGCCGTCATGGAGGTCCGGCTTCAGCACCTTGATGGCGGCACGTTGTCCAAGGTTGTTGGTGGCTTCATAGACGTCACCGTTGGCACCTCCGCCCAACCGGCGGTGCAACGTCCAGGAGCCCGCGTGCAGCCCGCTCATGGCGCCTTGCCACGTCCCAATCCGTGTGACCGCAGCAGCTCATGCAGATGCGAGCGCGCCAGGTCCACGCGCCGCGCCGTCTCACTCACATTGCCCTGGCACGCATCCAACGCCTGCTGCAGAAACGTCCGCTGGAATTGCCGCAGGCCGTCCGCGTACGTGGTGGAGGACGTGGTGTCCCGCGGTCTGTCCGGGTGGAGGTGCTGCACATCAATGCCACGCGCGTCCTGGCTGAGCGCCACCGCCGCGGCACGCTGAAGCGCACTGGAGAGCTGGCGGATGTTTCCGGGCCACGCGTCCTGCTGCAACGCCATGGATGCCGCACTGCTGAGCGTCATCTCCCGCCCCAGCAACGGAGCGAGTTGTTCAAGAACATGGTTGGCAATGGCCGGGATGTCTTCCATACGCTCGCGCAGCGGGGGGACGCGGACGGTGAGCACGTTGAGCCGGTAATACAGATCTTCCCGGAAGCGCTTCTCCGCCACCGCCTGTTCCAGCTCCGCATTGGTGGCCGCCAGGATCCGTACATCCGCCTTGATGGGCTGGGTGCTGCCCAAAGAGTAATACGTGCGGGATTGCAGGAACTGCAGCAATTTGGCCTGCATGGCGGGTGGGAGCTCACCAACCTCATCAAGGAAGAGGGTCCCACGCTCCGCGGCGGAGATCTTGCCGGGGAGCTTGCGCGTTGCGGTGGAGTGGGCGCCTTTCTCTGCGCCAAAGAGCTCCGCTTCAAAGAGCGCCTCCGGAATGGCGGCGCAGTTGAGCTCCACAAACGGGCCCTTGGCGCGGCGGGAGCTCTGGTGGAGGGCGCGGGCAAATTCGGTCTTGCCGGTGCCACTTTCCCCCGTCACCAGCACCGTGATGTCCACGCCGGCGGCCACCACCATCTGGCGCAGCACTTCCGCCATGGCTGGTGATCTTCCGACGAGGGTGTCCGCGTTCAGGCGCGCGCGCAGCTCGGTGGAGACCTCGGCCTCGTACGGCGGGAACCCCGCGTGCTCGATGCGGATGCGCACCACGCCGGGTGGCAGGCGATCGATGGTGAAGCCGGCATCGTCGACGAGCGCCGAGCGCCCCGCCGAGACGCCGCCGGCGAGCGTCACGCGGGCGCCGCGCACCGGCAGGCCGGTGGGATCGACGACGTCGCCGGCGAGCACGCCGTCGGCGACGATCAGCACGAGGTCCTCGAGCTGCTCGCCGGCGGCCGTGCCCGCCGGCGCCACCAGCGTGAGCGCACGGCCCGCCTCGCCGTGACCGTGCGCGCTCGCGCGCAGCGTGACCTCCCCCGCCGCCGGCCCGACGCGATAGCGGCCGTCGCCGTCGGTGGTGGCCTGCAGCACCGACGGGCTGCGCGGCCGCTGCAGCGTCACCACCGCGCCGAGCACGGGCGCGCCGCGCTGATCGCGGACGGTGCCCACCACGTACGTGCCCGCGGTGAGCCGCACCAGCACGTCGGCCACGGTCTTACCCGGCACCGCCGCCTGCGACGCGCTCTCGCCGTCGGCGAGGCCGTCGGCCTGCGCCACCACCGTGACCTGACCGCGCGGCAACCCGACGATGCGAAACCGGCCGTCGGCGTCGGTGATCCATGACGCCGGCGGCAAGCGCGTCAGCACCGGCGCGGGA
>Ga0163144_10020793_pt1 | contig 13090 bp, 17 predicted proteins | sample OliLak19BULKMAT1_FD_123175 | JGI IMG/M metagenome (GOLD analysis project Ga0163144, IMG submission 123175) | Freshwater microbial mat bacterial communities from Lake Vanda, McMurdo Dry Valleys, Antarctica - Oligotrophic Lake LV.19.BULKMAT1 | ecosystem: Environmental > Aquatic > Freshwater >...
GTAATAGGGCTCTATTTATGTTATTATTTGTCGCGTGAAAGAAACAGAATACGGAACCGTTCTAGAACCAAATGACGAAATTGTATTGATAGGCAATATTTTGTCAGCTATAAGAAGACACCGTAAATCTGGCGTCTTGGACTTAATATTTTTAACAAAAGCACCTCAGCATTGCGCAGTACAGATCATAGAAGGTCTTTACAGCCAAACACACTTAGTAACAGTTTTTGCGGATACCCAATATGCTCTCGGTGAAAACCCATCAGCACCTTTAGAAATTAAAGTTGATCAAAAAACATTAACTACAGAAAATATATCTGTTGCAATAAACGAATTTCTTCTGGAGCATTTCCCAGAAGCTACGTCTTACAAAATAAACTTTTACGAAACGCTACAAGACTATAAATCTAAAGCTTAAATACCTAAATTATCACATTTTTAGCCTCGACAAGTCGCTTATTGCCCCTCTAACGGCTTTTTGAGTTTTTCCTATATCTACGTTCATTTAAAATCTTATTTTAAGAACAAAGTAAACTTTAAAAAACTTTTTATGATTTAAAGGGGATAAGTATGACGATTCAAATCATAACAAAATTATTTAGTTAAACGGAATAAAAGACAATAGTATTAAATAACAAATTTAAAAAAGCCATACAAAAATCTTTATTTATAATCAAAAGTGCCCTTCTCCAGTCTTAGATTCAATATACGTCGCAAAAGTATCATTGTGCGACGTAATAAAGAAAAGGAGATTGACCCCACCCGACAGAAGAGCATAAAGACTTAACAAAACAAAAAATAAAATCAGATACTTGTAATAAACATCACTTTCAAGCCAATCCAACCTCTTCCCCTGAGAAACCAACTATTTCGTGCCTACTAGGCACGATTAGCACCTTATAATAATCTCTGCTAGTCAAAACAAACACTATAAGCAAGAAGTAGAGTCTTCTAGTTCTCTATCCGGTTGGATATGTGCGGTTATTTATATTCAACCCTTAACTTATTCCTAACAAATACACTTGGCCGATAATATTTTCACGGTATACCCGTGACAGTTTTCACATAATTATATCTGTATCTAACTATATCACCTATTTACTCTTCCCTGTCTCCCTCACTCCTATACTCTTGCTTATTTAATCAAAGCTAAATTATAGCCAGACAAAATCTATACAAAACAAATAATTTTACATCACAACACCACCTCTCTAATAATTACTATAGGGTATAATATTAGGTAACTATCCCCACTTTGTAGAAATCAAAATGACCACAAAAACCAAAATGGCAACAAACAAGTGTTCCCATACAACACGTGGCTTAATTTTCTCCTGAAATACAAACTGCCCCAAGCCTAAAAGTACGTACATAACGGTGACTATAATTAGCGCGGCGTTGATAGGAACAACGGGCCAAAACGAAATAATAGCCACAATCTGCACAGTAACAAGCGTAAATACGCTTGCAAAACTAAACACACGTCGCGAGACAAAATCTTCAAGTTCGTATGACCACATACCGACCAAATACAATGGGCCCGTAATCAGTACTACTGCAGGTACAATAAAATACACCGGCAAATGCAAAGAAAACAGTACGTTTGTCAAAAAAAACGTGCTCACAAGCGAAAACAACAAACCGACAGCATGGGCAACCCGAAGAAGAGCAATTGTCCTTATAGAGGAAACGTTGAAAATATTAGAAGTCAACATAAGTAAATACACAGATACGCCAAACACAAGCGCAAATGGTAACCGGGTCAACCAACGTACAGGAAGTAAAAAGTAAAACAAAGAAGCTCCCATCACAAAATAAATCGGGAGCAGAAGAAGCAAAAAGTATTTAATACCGCTGAGCTCTCCCCACAACGCAAACATTGCAAGCAACAATGTAGCAACAGCCAAAAACATCATTACCTGATATCGCACACCCTCACCTACCGTTTGTGTCGCAATAAGAACCATCGACAAGAAAAACGACATCAGTATTAACTTTTGTCGTTTTGTGATTTCGTAAGATTTAACTCTTTTGAATAAATTCATTTCACGCTCTTCAAATCAGCTTTTCTTTTTTTACCGTAGGTTTCACTTTAACCTTCACCACTTTTGGCTTAACTATTCCCTCGCCTGCAGCAATAGATACCAACTCCATATGATGACAAATCGCAACAGCAACCGCATCTGCCGCATCATCAATAAAACCCACCCTTGGCCTTTCAAGCTTTCTCTTGCCTAAATGTTTCATCACCCATTTTTGCATTTCCTTTTTATCTGCCTTTCCAGAACCCGTAATAATGTGCTTAATATGGAGACCTTGATACTCGAAAATAGGTATCCTATAGTTTGCGGTCGTAGCGAGAATTACTCCTCTTGCCTGCCCCACAGTCATGGCAGTTCTAGAATTTACTCCAAAGAACAATTGTTCGATAGATACACAATCTGGTTTAAACTGTTGCAGTAACTTATCAAGATCTCTTTGAATACTAAGTAGCCTCATTGGCATCTCCGTGTCTTTAGAGGTAACTATACATCCGTATTCGATAAGTTCGTATAGCTTTTTAGGATTGTCTGGGTTAATTTTTACTACCCCATAACCCGTCGTTGCAGTCCCTGGATCAATACCAAATATAATCACGATTTCCTTGGCCTTGGCCTTGGCCCATCATACTCTACATCGTTTTCACTCAACCTTCTTACTGGCTTTTCCCTCATTGCTTCCTCTACAACGTGGGCTACAAGCCCTGGAGTCCTTGCGATAATAAATATTCCTTTGCCAACTTTAAAGTCAAAACCCATTTCAATAAGCAAAGCCGCAATAATTCCATCAATATTCAGTGGTAATTTTTTTACTTGTCCTGAACTTGCCTGCCCTGAGTTTACCGAATGGGCCGAAGGATCACTCTTACCAAGTTCACCCTCCAAAGCCAACGCAAACTTAACAAATTTACCAGCAAAACCTAATTCTTTGGCTATTTTCAAAAGCACCTGTGTCCTCGGGTCAACGCTATACAAACGGTGTCCATAACCACTTATCCTCTCCCCTCTCTTCTTAAATTCACCGACAACACTTTCCGGTTTTTGCCCAAAATACTTTTTAAAATTCTCCATCGCCTGCTCTATTGCCCCGCCATGAAATTCTCCAAATGCCAATATTCCTGACGCAACAGCCGCCTGTACTGGCGAGCCACCACTATAAACATTACGCGCCGCAACTACCGACGACGGTTCAACTCCATGGTCAATAGAAATAGTCAAGATTGCATCGAACATCCGCTCAGAATTCTTATCCGGCATCTTCCCTGCCAAAATCAAATAAATTGTTTTAGTAAAAGATGGAGACTTCGCAAGTTCAGTTAGATCATAACCATATACATACGGCTTCCCTTCGCTATGAGTGGAAATGGACGTTCTGTAGGCCTTCGACATATTAAGTAGTATATCTCATATCATACTTTTAATAACCTTTGGTATATCCTCAAAATTTTCAGCCAATATAACTCCTGCGTCACGTAAGTATTTAATTTTCTCATTCATAGAAAACTCCAAGCCTACAATTGCCCCAGTATGTCCAAGCGCCGTATCTTTTGGCAATTTCTCTGCAAACTTACCCGCTAAAAAAACAATCAAAGGTTTTGTGAACTTGCCGTCGCGAATCAGCTTAGCCGCCTCAATTTCACTACTCCCACCAACCTCACCAAAAATAACAACAACTTTAGTCTGCAAATCGTCCTCAAACATCAAAAGCAAATCCGCATAAGTTATGCCAGCAAGCAAATCCCCGCCAACTCCAATAACCGTCGACTGTCCCAACCCGTTGCTCGACAATAGCATTCCAAGCTCACTACACATTCCACCACTTTTAGAGATAACTCCAACATTACCTTTTTTAAAAGTCACCTTTGCGTTTGGCCCACCAATAGAACCAATTTTGCCCTCTCCGGGAGAAATTGCACCAACAGATGCCGGCCCCAATATCCGCACGTTATTTTCTTTGGCTTTTGCCAAAATCTGCGAAACATCCATAATTGGAATTTTTTCCACAAAAATGTGAATCATAGGAATGCTGTTTTCCATTGCTTCAAAAGCCGCCCCTTTGGCCATTAGCGGTGGCACGTATATCATAGAAACATCAACTTTCCCAACGGACCCGATAACCTCCGCAACTGAATTAAAAACAGGGATTCCCAAAACATCTTGTCCACCTTTCCCAGGCGTTACGCCACCAACAATTTGCATCCCGTAATCTAAAAGTTCCGGCACAACCTGCATACCAGATTTGCCTGTTATCCCTTGAATTATTATTCTTGTTTTTTTATCTATAATTATTGCCATTTTTACTTGCAGAAAAACTCTGCTTAAATTTATCGGATAACTTCACCATTTCTTGACATGCAACAGAAATTGGCACTTCTGGCCCAAACAAATGGATATCAAATCCTTCTTTTTTTGCAAACTTTTTAAGCATTTCATATGCTTCTTTTTGTTTTGGTCCCCCACGCCGAATAACAATTGGATAATCAACCCTAGGACTAACTTCCCTTAGCCCTTGCACAAAACCAGAGAGGGTTTCGTATATATCAGTGAAATTCGCAAACGCGCCAGCGACCAAACAACCGCATAGCCCTCCCCTGTCAAGTGCAATCTTAGTTAGCTTTTCTACCTTTTCTTTTGGCGGGTTTCCAGAATATTCCGTATAGTTTGCACATTTTCCACCTGCTGCAACAACCGCATCCATAACCAACAGAGACGCTCCACCACCAGAAGCCAAGATTGCAATATCACCATCAAATTCAATAAATGTTGAACCAGCACTCCCTCTATAATCTTCCGCATCGATTTTTCGAGCCTCGATCTCTCTTTTTGTTGGAACCGCCCCAGCAGATCCTTTAGGTAAAACGTCTATATCTTTTTGCCTAGGAAGTCCACTGTCATCCAAAATAATTTTGGCATCAACTGCCATATAGCCATCTTTTGTTTTTGCAATCGGATTAACCTCTACTAGTCGACAATCATACTTTGCAAACACATCCCAAAGTCTAAGCAGAAAATCAACAAGTAACTGGTCATTTGAAACAGCCCGCGTATCTTTATCAACCAAACCAACCAAAGGATCAATATCGATTCGTTTAATCTTTTTTGGGCTTTTATTTTTAACCTCTTCAATATCTATTCCCCCTTCTTCCGAATAAAGCAAAAACGGAATTTTAAGTACTGTGTCGTAAGTGATCGTTGCATAAAGTTCTTTTTCAATATTTACTTTCTTGGCCAAAGAAATAAACCTGACATCTTCTCCAGCAAACGTACTTCCAAACATTTTCTTACAATAATCCACTAGCTCTTGGTCAGAAGCAACGATTTTAACTCCTCCACCCTTTCCTCTCTTCCCAGACAAAACCTGAACTTTTGCAACGATTGGAAAACTTAATCTTTTTCTGGCTTGCTCAACCTCATCCATATCCTCGCAAACAACAAAAAAAGGGCTGTCGATCCCAACCCGAGCAAGAATATTATGTCCTTCAAATTCGTATAACTTCACGATAGTTTGGAGTATAATTCTATCATGGAGATACGCAAAGCCACAGAAAAAGACATCGACACAATCCTTTTGCTACAGCCACAAATCTATCGAGTCGACAAAACAGATCCTGGCGCACAGGATGCGCTGAAAAATCAAATGGACAACGATACGTGTGACGTTTTAGTTGGTATTGATGAAAGTAAGGTTGTTGCTACCTCAACTATCTATTACATCCAAGTTGCTGTTCGCAATCAAGCATACGCACTTTTTGAAGGATTAGTTGTCGACAAGGCCGAACGCGAAAAAGGCACAGGCACTGCAATGCTAAATGAAATGATAAAAATCGCAAAGCAAAAAAACTGCTACAAAATAATTTTTACCTCTGGCGAGGATCGAAAAGAAGCGCACGCATTCTACGAAAAATTAGGTTTTGTTAAGTGGGGCTTGGAGTTTCGAATGGATTTATAGCAACCAAGAAAAAGCGTACAAACTAACTCAATAGCGCCTCAGGAATGTCAAAATTCGCATAAACCTTAACAACATCATCAAGGTCTTCAAGCTTTTCAATTAAACCCAGTACTTTCCTGGCTTGCTCAGCATCTTCCACTTTTACAATTGTCGTTGGCTTCTTTGTAAGCTCTGCTCCTGTCACGCCCAAACCCTTTGCAACAAGTGCTGACCTAACCTTCTCTAAATCTACACTCTTCGTATAAACCTCAACAACTTCACCAGAATCTTCAACATCATCTGCCCCAGCATCTACTGCAATCTCAAAAATATCGTCAAATGTTTTTTTTACCCCGCTCTGCGGGGCCACCTTTGCAACGCTAATGATTCCAACATCAGCAAACATCCAAGAAACAGCACCTGAGGAGACAAATGTTCCGCCGTTTTTCTCGAGAGTTCCACGTACCTCTGGTAGTGTTCTATTCCTGTTATCTGTCGCGGCTTCAACAAGAAGCGCAACTTTCCCAGGCGTGTAGCCTTCGTAAACTATTGTCTCAAGCGTAGCCGCACCTCCTTTGCCGAGTCCACGATCTATGGCTCTGGCAATATTATCCTTGGGCATATTAACTGCCCTAGCATTATCAATTACCAACCTAAGCTTAAAATTAGACGACTGATCTCCTCCTCCGCCTTCTTTTGTGGCAATTGCAATCGCCATAGCCATCTTTGTAAACGTCGCACCGCGCTTGGCATCATTTACGCCTTTCTGCCTTTTAATTGTGCTCCACTTACTGTGACCACTCATATATTTTTTATAGTGGAGTGCAATATCAGAAAACTCCCACTAAACTTTATTTTAATTACCATATCCCTTTGTTTTGCTGATTTTGTCGACCATTTACTGTGTCCAGACATAAAACCATTATATCTTAGCAACGCTTATCTGTCATTACAACATGTTATAGGTCTATAATTTTGAAGCTAATGTAAGTAATTTCGACATAATATCGCATACACATTTTACCCGCACCCTACTAAATTCGTCTCATTTTTTTCACCTATTGACGCAAAGACCCGACTAATCTAATTTAAGTCCTTAGATTTTACATGAACACCGATCAGACCCCCGCGCCATCAACTTACCAAGATCTAGAACTCTTAACGAGACTTGCAATTGACGCAGCTGTCACTTCAGACTGGACAGAGGCGGCGAAACTAAATCAAAAAATACTCAAGGTAGAAGAAAACAATATAGAAGCCCTGAACAGACTTGCAAAAGCCTTCATGTGTACCGGCCATATAGACAAAGCTCAAAAATCATACAAAAAGGTCCTAGAGCTTGACCAGTACAACGTTATAGCTCGAAAAAACATAGAGAAAATTAGCAAGATTCCACCCAAATCCTTAAAGAACAGTAAAGCTCAAGCAACGAGCCAACACAACACACGGCCAGGCACTCAAACAAATCTTTCTTCTATATTCTTACTCGAACCCGGCAAAACTAAAACCATCAACTTGCTAAATCTAGCTTCCCCAGCGGTTCTCGCAATCCTAAATTGTGGCGACAAAGTAGAAATTATTCAAAAAAAACACTCAATCACGATAACAACCTCAGAAGATATTTACTTAGGAGCCTTACCAGATGACGTCGCCTTCAAAATGCTTGGGCTGATAAGTGGGGGCAACAAATACGAAGCGTATGTTAAATCAGCTACAACAAAATCACTAACAATTTTTATCAGAGAGACAGAAAGATCTGCACGTTTTGCCCACCAACCATCCTTTAATGAATCCACACGTTCAGACGACAAAGATACTTTCTTCGCTTAGTCTTTCTTTCTTATATCACTCAAAGAGAATTCTCCGACAAGTAAATTGCGTTTTTTAGCATCCATCCTAGACGTTTCAACGTCAACAACTTCAGGCTCCGCAAGTTCGCTTGGTCGAAGTCCTATTTTGTTAGCCGTGATTTTCGCAAGCTCTTCGCGTATAGCATTTATAGATTTTGCATCATCTGAATCTCCAGGCTTAGTATCTTCAGTAGATCCCCGACTAGAAATTTTATTCCACCATACTTCTTCGTCTGCGCCAGATAAAGCACCACCCGCCCCAATATCAGACATAGCATCATACCCGGACACCACGCCCAAAGGCACAACAGCATCCGTAACCGGCTCTACAACAGACTCATAGCTGTCTACCGAACCATCAACAGGTTCAACCGAGCTAGGCGCGCCAGCTTCATCCACGTCGTCTATTCTTTCTTCAACTTTTTTTTGCTCCCAAACTAAAGACAAAAGCGCAACAATAAAAGATATAATAAGAATGAGAATTCCAACAATTACATAAAACATTAAAGATGGTTCGTGACAAAATCCTGACCAATCACGATGTTTAAAATATCATCAGGCTCACCAAAAACCTGGTCTTTTATATCACAATCAAAAGTCTTTGCCAAATACTCCCGAATGTAGCTATCCTTACCTACTAAGTAGCACTTCTCTACAAAATCAACTGTTCCAGAAACTGTGGTAACTCTGCCACCAACAGAAGTGATAAATTTTTTCATAAGTGTAGGGGCAATGGGGTCCTCTGTCGCATTGACAATGTTAATCTCCAAATCATCATTTAAAATCGCTAAATTTTCGACGTAGGGAGTAATAACTCTATTTACATCTGCTGTATTCACCCCCAAAACTGACTGGTCTTTATCAGGGGTAGCTTGCTTCTGGATATCTATCTGCAATACGTCATTTACACGAATATTTTTAGCTTGCCACCACAGAGCAATAGCGTCTGTTCGAGCTATATTATTGTTCACATTATCCCAACCACCCAACGCTATCTTTATAGGAGTGAGATAAGAAGTAAAATTCCCAAAACTCGCAAGTACATCATCACCCCCACTACTTACTAAATAGTTTCCAACCAAAACCCCACTTTCCTCAGAAATCGACTTAATCATTTCCTCGGGATTGGCCCCGCCAGCAAAAGCGTCACCCAGGGCAAATAAGACAACACGTTTAGGATCTTTTTGTAAAATAGCCAGATAATCTTTGGAACCATCTATTGCAAGCACAAAAGAAGATACCCCGTCCCACCTGTTTACACGAACATCTGCATTTTTTTTGTTACCAACAATTCCACGAACTGCAACAAGTGACAATATCACACCAATCAAGAAAATAACCACAGTCGTACCACCAACCGCACCAACTTTGCGTTTCACGCCCCGAGCATGTCCAGAATAATCTGTCATAAATTCTCGCTGCCCGGTAAATTTATTAGAAAGTTACTTCTTGTCTTTTCCCTTACGAATTATCTCTACTTGTGGGATAGTCTGGATCTTGGACATGTGCTCAGCCCTTTTTTCCAAAGTATCGCGTTTAACTTTTTTCTTCTCTCCTTTATAGAAACTTCCGTAACTCATAAATTCCTTCCTGAGTAAATTCGGAAGTTTCTACGTCGCTCGCATCACGAGGAAAACATAATATCCGCCAAATCCACCCATAATTTACTCCTACACTCTCAATTCTACAATCAACCTGGTGTCCAATCAATACCCATCCAAACCCATCAAACGACCAACCTTAAACTATCCAATACCTCATCTAGTTCTTTCGGCATTGGCGCTTCGATGGTTAAATTCTTTTCTTTACCAATCGTACCAATAGAAATTGATGCCGCATGCAAAAAAAGTCTAGGACACCACGACAAATCAAATTTTAATAGTTTATTCGGACAATAAATCGCGTCCGACACAAGTGGGTGTCCAATGTGTTTGAAATGAACTCTTATTTGATGCGTTCTACCTGTCTTAGGATAAACCTCAACCAAACCATAATCCAAACCATTAACCCTTAAATATCTTTCTCTAGATTTGTTATAGCCACCATCCGCAAGCAGTCTTGTAAATACCTCATCACCAAATCCGTACCTGGAAATTTTTTTATATTTCGTCATCGATTCACGCCCACTATCAGCCACACCAAATCTGCCAAACTTACCCACTCTTGCAATTTTTTGCACAATCTCACCCTCATCGTCCACAACTCCATGAACAAGGGCGATGTACTTTTTTTTAATCTCTCTATTTTTAAATTTCTCCTGCAGTTTTTCAAAAGACTTTGAATTCTTTGCAACCACCAGTACACCAGAAGTTTCTCTGTCTAGTCTATGAACGATACCTGCTCTGCCACCAACACCTAAATCCCCCTCTTCTAAACCCAAATACTCCCCCACTATATCTTGCAACGTTTCCGCGCGTATCGTTTCCGATCTGTTCACAACCAAATCATATGGTTTATTTACAACCAACACATCAGTATTCTCAAATAAAATATCAAGTTTCATTTTTTGTATTTATCAAATTAAAAATTATCAAAACCACGCCGATCGATATCGCAACGTCAGCAAGATTAAACGCAGGGAAAATACGAAAATCTATAAAATCTCTTACACATCCAAAAAAAACTCTGTCGACGAAATTAGACAAACCTCCCGTAAAAATAAGCGCAAGTGCCAATATATTCCTCTTAGAATTTTCAAAGTAAATTAAACCAAGCAACACAAAAAGTACTGCAACCGAAAATATCAAGTTCCCAACAGGTAACCCAAACGCAATTCCCCTATTACAAGCAAAAGGCAAAAAAGCAACAGCTATATACTTGCTTCCTTGATCCAAACTAATAACAAGAGCAACAACTAGAGGTAAATTTTTTTGAAGTTTGGAAAATAAAAAACTTTTATCTTTTCTTTTTTTCAACTTCACCTTTACACTTAACACAATACACGGCCTGAGGCTTAACCTCAAGTCTTTTTAAATCAATTGGCTTGCCACAATTCTCACATTTACCATATGTTCCTTTCTTAATCTTACCAAGAGCACTCGCAATCTCAGTAAGGTCATCCTTTAGCCTTTCTTCCATGATTACAGTTTTTTCGTGACTAAATAAAACTGCAGCATCTGTACCCGGCTCAACGATAATCGACCGATCCTCAGTTGCAAGTGGGTCTTCCCTTCGAAGCCTCTTAAGCCTAGAAATAATCTGCTTTTGTCTATCTTCTATCTTTAACTTAATTGTTTTTATGTTTATCATTTTCGCAGTCCAAACGAGCGCTTCAAATCAATAAGGCTCTGTGTAATTTCTCTCACAATGTATTTTACAAGAAAGTAAGCTCCTTTTACTAGGTAATAAGGAGAAAGAACAACAGCTTTTGCACTATTGTCTGCTTCTTTTATGTTTGTAGCCACTCTTCTTAACTTAAAAATAGACAGCAAAACAAGTCCAAATGAATTCTTAATATCGTCTGCCATCTTTCGCTTGGCTAGCAAATACCAATTTATAGAGACTATTACAAGTATTATCGCCAAAAAAAACTCTGGCCAAATTAAACCCCAACCTACATTCGACTCCCTTACAACATTGAGCACCAGATTAATGAGTACAGCCACTACTAAAAAAAAGCTACCGAAATAACCAATATGTTTCTTTTGTTTATTAAGTCTTTTAATAGACCAAAACAAAATCAGAAAACAAAGAAATGCTGACAACGACCTAACTACAAACTCACGGTTCTCTAAAAATTTAGTCAAAAAAGATAAGAACAAAAATAAAAATATACCAAAAGCCAGACCCTCGCTTGCAAAGTCAAATATTTCCCAGAATTTTTCTTTCTTTTTTCTCAAATAAAACCACACTAATACAATACCACCCAAAAAAGCTCCGTAAATGTCAAAACCCCAAAATGCATTAAAAAATACCAACTTTGAAAAAGACCAGTTGTAAAACTCTGGCCTTACAAGAAAATCTACGAGTCTTCCACCAAAAAACGCTCCCAAACCAAAAATTGCCGCAACATCAAATAAGAGCTGATTTTCAACAAGCTCATGTCTCCCAGCACGCCAAAACAAAAATACTCCATAAAATATTGCTATAAAAAAAGCAAGCGCACCAAGGAAACGGACAAGGTATAAAGAAGTTGTAGCATCAAGCATGAGAATGTTGAACTAAGCGGTTCACATATGATAGTATGAAAGTTGGCCAGGATCAACCCTAGCTTTTTAACTGGCCTTGGCTAGTCAACAAATGACAGCAACTGCACACGCTCTAATTGGGGCATCACTCGCGGTAAAGATAGCAAATCCCTACATCGGACTACCGCTTGCCTTAGCTTCACATTTTGCAGCTGACTTAATGCCTCATTGGGACGCAGGCACAAATCACAAAAACAAAACCAAAAAAAGGTTAATTTTCGAAGCAACTCTAGATGTCCTACTTGGTTTTGCATTAGTTTTTCTAATTTTTCGCAACCCGATTGCACTAAATCCAATTTACATGATCTCAATGGTACTCACAGCCCAACTGCCCGACTGGCTAACCGCACCAGCTTCTATGTTTAACATTAAAGTTCCACCTTTTTCTTGGATGTACACGCTTAGCCACAACACACAAACCCGCATGCAACTACCATGGGGTCTTGTAAGCCAGATTGCAGTTGTTGGCGCACTAATAATTTTTGCACTCGGCGGTATCCACAACATTGGCCCAGTTCTCGCCACAAATTTTTAGCTTTAACTTGAAAATATCCGAAGATTCTCTATTTTGCCCGTTCTACGTAAGCGCCACTTCTAGTATCGACCCTGATTACTTCTCCATTTTTAATAAATAATGGTACTTTTACAACTAATCCGTTTTCCAAAACTGCATCTTTTTGGCTTGCCCCAACAGTGTTTCCACGCGCCGCGCCGCCTGTTTGTTCGATTTTATAATCTATTATTTTTGGAATCTCAACGTAAAGTGGTTTATCGTCTACGCTAAACATCACAATTTCCATTCCTTCTTTTAAGTACTTAGCAATTTCACTTACTAGCTTTTTATCTATTTCCATTTGCTCGTATGTTTGCATATCCATAACATGCACTAGGTTGTCCATGTAAAGGTATTGCACTTTTCTGCGGTCAACATTTACGTCTTGTACGCGGGCACCAGTTGGGAATGTCTTATCTACATTTGCTCCACTTTCCAAATTCTGAACCTTAACTCGAATCGTTCCAGACCCACGTGCGACTTTGATGTGCTCATATGTCAAAACAAGTAGATACTTACCTTGCTCTGCAAAA
>Ga0163144_10020795_pt1 | contig 13090 bp, 12 predicted proteins | sample OliLak19BULKMAT1_FD_123175 | JGI IMG/M metagenome (GOLD analysis project Ga0163144, IMG submission 123175) | Freshwater microbial mat bacterial communities from Lake Vanda, McMurdo Dry Valleys, Antarctica - Oligotrophic Lake LV.19.BULKMAT1 | ecosystem: Environmental > Aquatic > Freshwater >...
GGCCCAGGAGATGACCCATTAGTGTCCCACAGCGGTGGGCTTACACTGCGACATAAATGTGCTATAGATCTTTTCATTGGGGGTTCGAGACATGAAAGCAAATCGGATTTTTGGAATTATGCTAGGAGCCACCTTAAGTTTGGTTGGCTTCGCTGAGGTCAAAGCTGATCAGCCGAAGAAGGCATTTTCGAAAAATATTGATGAAGCCGACCTTCAGCCCACGAAAAAAACTCCGTGTGTTTATCCGAAGCGATATGAATCTTGGTTTGTGACAGTTCCCCACACCGCCCGCTGGCTAATACCTCAGGTTGCAAAAGATCGCGGATGGGTTGTCGTTAAAGATATTAATACTTCCGGTGGAGAGGAAAAGGCGTCGCATCTTCCTTTCTGTACTTTTACTAGTGCTCGTTATCCCAGTACGCCTTTGTTTAACGAGCCATCGTCTGGAAAGTATTTTATTTATGATTTCGTGAAGAAAGTGGAAGTGCTTGCCTGGTCTCAAATCGCTCAAACGGATGATGATGGAGAAATTTGGGTAGATCACGTCAACCAAATTGTGTGGGGACCAGCTATTAATGAGACAATTGCTTCGAATGGACAAATCTCGATTTCCATTAAAAAATTGATGACCATTGATCAAGCGCTTGCGGCCAAAGACACTTTTGAGTCCCGGGATTTTCCAGAGGGTTCGTGGAAGCTTCCCAACTATGGGGACTATCGCAAATCCCAAAGCGTGGGGCTGAACCTCGTTCTTCCTGGGTTGACGAATAATGACTTTAAGGTCCGTTCAAACTCTTCCAAGGGCTATGGAAATCCATACTGGCTCTTTACCGGCGATGCGAACGACGAGATTCAAGAAGATCTCACGAGCCTTCTGACGTTTTCGGGTAAATACGGCAATCTTTCGAATCGAGGAGATGGAGTATTGGCCGACCTTTTGGATTCAATGAATCGAAAAAAGAACTATTTTCGAGGGTTCGATAAATTTGTCTGAGAGAAGAATCCTGTGGGGAATTTACTTTCCTTCATCTCCAGGATTCTGATCTCGGATGTTTCTGAATCTTTGAGAGCGTCTTGAATGCGAATTTTTTGAACGCGTTCCCTTCCAGCAAGAATTCCAAAGTCTTCAAAGGTTGCCACTTTTAGCGTTTTTCCGAGCTTGGTTTGAAATTCTGCGCGTAACGGGCGATTGTCCTTCGGATTTACTGAAAGTTTAATTTGATCGTACGTAAGATCTGATTTCTTGGCGGTAAGCAAGAGGACGGATTGGCCTTCAATAAATTTGGCATGGTAGTCATCCTTCCATTTCATTCTGGAAATATCTCCCTGTGCAACCTGACCCATCAGTCGTTGCCTAAGCGCGATTCGGACAGCTCGCTTAATTGATGGCATAAACATCCACATATCCCGATCAACCATCAGCATATTCCGGCCGACATCACGGGCCGGCGCCTCGGTCACAATCATTGAACGATCATTTCCCTCGATATAGACTTTGAACTTGGACGAACTTCCATCTCGGTCCACAACTTCCACTCGTGCCTCAAATGATCCCTGAGGACTTCGGAAGGCATCGGCCTGTTCCAAAGTTTTTTCAGCGGTCAAATTTCCAGCCAGAAGAAAAATCCCAAGAATTACATTCACCATCGTTAATGACCTACAAGATCAACCCATTGGGTCAAGCTCTGACTCTCGGTGGCATCTAAGCAGGCGAGATACAATGAGAAATGTTCATCGCACTATGGGCGGCCCTCATTTTTGCACCCCGCACGATTGCTGAAATCAAAGAGGGAGATTGCCTCACATTTGCAGACATGCAGACGTTGGTTGGAGTTCAGACAAAAGATGTCTATTTGGCAGGAGAGGGAAACTGCAGAGTCGACTATCCAAAATCTGCGGAAGTAAGTCAGCTGGGAGTTTGTCGTGAGCCTTTGATCACGGGATACTGGCAGAGAAATTTGGCTGAAGACAAAAAATTCGGAGTTTACTTTCCTTGGTCTCCACCATGTTTTGCTTCTGTCACTGAAGCAGATTTTATAAATTATCATGTTGCTGAAATTTTTGGTACCTCTGACGAATCCGATTCCTCATCCTGCGCGATGGAAAATTTATTTGTAGACAGAATTCAGACTGAGAAATTTAGAGCCAAAAAATGGGAAGCGGGAGAGGGATATATTTTTCTTCCCAATCCATTGGTCGTGCGAGACGAACGATATTCATTGACCGAAGAGAATGGTTACGTTCGCAGTTCGTGTGCAGAACGAAAGCTCATCGTTTCATATACAGGCTGGGGATCCTTCGAATCAAACTGGTGGGAGTTTTCTTGTGATTCGGAAGTGCCCAAGGTCTGTCGCCATTCCAAAATGAAATCCTCGGAGAATAAAAAGGGCGAAACTTGTATTCTCGTTAAGACTATTTCCAACTGTCAAAAATAGGTCTTGAGCGCAACACCCGTCGTTCGAGAGTCAGCCACATTCTTCCCAGCAAAGGGCATGCGAAAAAAGCCGGCCACAGAATAGGGAAATTTTGAACGACCAGCCCTGACGTCTGTTAAATTGGTAAACTCAACATTAAATGCACCTGCGTGAACCTCTTCGCTCGTTCCACTAAAGGAATCCTGCATCTTATAAAAATAACGATAGCGAGCGGAGACTGTCAGGCGTTTGAAAAATTGATAGTTAGCCTCCAGCTCAGCGTTCACCAGATCCCCGAGCTTCCTAGAAATTTTTTGGCTTAGACTATTGATGGGAATCTCATCCGAAAGTGGAACGCGAACATCTGAAGTGTCGGGCAACTGAAAGGTGTATCCGACCTCAAGTGTAGCTCCGAAATCTCGAGTGAACTTGTAGTCCACCATATTGAAGAGGCCCAGATCGACCTGCCCATCGCCAAATCCAAGATCAAAAAGTATATTGGGATCGTCGACGCGACCTGTGGGAAGCCGAACTCCGGCTTTCAAAGTAGAGAGGAGCTGGGGACTCTTATAATAATTGTATTTACCGCCAAGCTCTAGATCTCCGAGGCCCGCACCGGACCAAGATTGCAGACCGTTTCGGTAGTTGTATTGATCCCTGAGCATCGAATCAAATGTTTGCACATTGAGTCCGCCTTGAACTTGTTTGAGAATGGCTTTTCGAGGGTCGGCATCACTCATGGCATTGATTTTGGAATTGAGAGCTTCGTCGGGGGAAGCATTGGCATCAACATTCACTTCAGCATGCACAACAGGCAAAATGAATCCGATGCTCACTCGATCCGTGAGCCCATACTCGAGTGCCAAAATATTACTCAGAATTTGAGTATCAACCTTGGTGCTAAGATCCACTGCAATTTCGTCTCCCAGCCCTGGAGAAACAGAATTTAATTTTTTGATGGTGTCGGCAGTTCCTGGATTCAAGGCTGACAAGAGCTTGGAATCCAAACGTTTCGTGAAGGAACTTCCAAGACCGAGGATCTCTCCGTTGTTTCCAAAATTATTCTCAATGGAGCTGAAACTGGTCACCAAGCGAACTCGGAATCTGCCCTTTGGCAGTACAAGTGCATCATCTGCGCAGACCACATCGCCTAAGAAGGCCAACGTTAGTAAGCCGACAAAAGCCAAACTATATTTCATGAGTTTCTCCCCAGGCTCAGAATAACAAATCTACTGAGGAAGCACCTAGTCTTTCATGGATGAGTGCTCTCTATTTTTTAGATATTGGGAATTCCCTACATTTCGTTAGGATATGAGGAGTGATGGATGTGTGCAAAAAGCTCAGTTCGCTACTGAGCGCTGAACAGGTGACCGAGGAAGTTCAGGATTTAAAGAACTATGGACGAGACTGGACGCGTGTCTACGAATCATCGCCCGCCGCCGTTGTTTTTCCCAAGTCCACCGCAGATGTTCAAAAGTTGGTAAGGTGGGCTCGAGATGAGAAGAAGCGCGGTGAGTCGATTGCGTTCGTGCCATCGGGTGGCCGAACAGGATTGAGCGCTGGTGCCGTAGCCGCTAAAGGCGAGGTCGTTATCTCGCTAGAGAAAATGAATGAAATATCTGAATTTAATGAAGTTGATCGGCTGGTTCGCTCTGAGGCAGGAGTCGTAACGCAGAATCTTCAGGATTTCATTCGGCAAAAGAATTATTTTTTCCCAGTAGATTTTGCCTCTCGAGGGTCTAGCCAGATTGGCGGGAATATTTCGACCAACGCTGGAGGCACCAAAGTGATTCGATACGGATTAATGCGAGACTGGGTTGCAGGCCTGGAAGTTGTCACGGGCGCTGGCGATATTCTTAAAATGGATCAGGGTCTGACGAAGAACAACGCGGGTTATGATTTGAAACATCTTTTTATTGGGAGTGAGGGGACTCTCGGAATCATCACTTCAGCCATTCTGAAATTTACAACACAGCCTAAGAATTTGTGCGTCGCGCTTTTGCAATCTGCAAAATTGGAATTTTCAACGGAGATCCTCAGACGATTCTCGGATGGATTGTCTTTAACCGCTTTCGAGTTTTTTAGTCAGGCCGCTCTCGACAAGGTATTGGCGTCGCAGTCTGGTGAGGCATCACCGTTTGAGAGGCCAGCTCCCATTTATTTTCTGATTGAGTTTGAGAATTCAAACGAGGCAGACCTGGTTAGGGCTCTTCAGATTTTTGATGATGCAAAGTCTGATGGTTTGGTCTTGGAGGGGAGCCTCAGTCAGAACGATCAGCAGCTGGATAAAATTTGGATGTATCGAGAGAATATTTCTGAAGCTTTGGCCCCCCTTAAGCCCTACAAAAATGATATTTCAGTAAGAATATCCAAGATTCCAGATTTCGTACGTGAGGCTGAAGGGGCTTTGAGAAAAGAATTTCCAAAAACTGAAATCATTTGGTTCGGGCATATTGGTGACGGGAATTTGCATATCAATGTGATTGGATCTCAGGAGAATGAAAAACTGAGTCTTAGACTCTTTGAGATTTTACAGAAGTACAATGGGAGCATTTCTGCCGAGCATGGTATTGGAATTTTGAAAAAGCCCTATCTTCATCTCAGCCGCAGCGCCGAAGAAATTAGAGTGATGAAACAGCTCAAAGCGGTGCTCGATCCTGATTCCCTGCTCAATCCGGGGAAAGTTTTTGACTTAGACAAGCCCTAGTAGAGGATTCTTGTTCGAATACTTGTCGGGAGCTGCTTGATCTTGTCATTCACTTGGTCTGAAAGTTTTCGATCAAGATCCACGATGAGATATCCGATCTCGGAATCGGTAGATAGATATTGGCTTTGGATATTTGCCCCGAGGTCCGAAACGATTCCGTTAATGTCTTTCAAGACGCCCGGAACATTTCTATGAACATTGAGAATTCGATGGCTCTCGTTCATTACTGGCAAGTCCACCTGAGGGAAGTTGACCGCCCCTCGTGTTGAACCGTTATTAATGAATTTCGTAAGCGCTTCGTGCACTTCGTAGCCGATATTCACCTGGGCCTCCTCAGTACTTCCACCGATATGGGGAGTTAGAATGACATTCGGGAGCTTTTGAAGATCTGATTTGAATTTTTGATCGTTTGATTCTGGCTCTTCGGGATAAACATCGAGCGCCACCCCGGCTAAATGATTTTCTTTTAGAGCCGCGACAAGATCTTTGATCTCAATCACTGTTCCACGGCTGGCATTGAGGAGGTAAGAGCCCTTCTTCATCTTCTTCAAGTGCTCAGACCGAATCATTTTTTTTGTTTGATTGGTTTCAGGGACATGGAGGCTTACAAAATCAGACTCCGCCAGGACTTGATCCAGAGACTTCAATTGTCTCGAATTTCCGAGAGGCATCTTGGTAATAATGTCATGATAGACAACCTTCATTCCAAAGCTTTCAGCCAAAACGGAAACCTGCGATCCAATATGTCCGTAGCCGATTATTCCAAGTGTCTTTCCTCGAATTTCGAAACATGACTTGGAGACTTTATTCCAAACGCCGTCGTGCAGCTCTCGATTGCGATCGCCGAGTTGCCTGGCCAATATGACAATTTCACAGAGGATGAGCTCTGCGACGCTTCGAGTATTGCTGTAGGGAGCGTTGAAGACTGGGACACCGTGCAGTCGAGCGGATTCAATATCTACTTGGTTAGTTCCGATACAAAAGCATCCAACGCTCATAAGTTTGGTTGCTCTGTCGAGAACTTTGGAAGAGATCTGCGTTTTTGAGCGAATTCCCAAAATGTGAATATCCTCAATTCGCTTTACGAGTTCTGATTCGCTTAGAGCGCCAGAGACGGTTTCGACATTAAATCCCCCAGCTTTGAACTGTTCCACAGCGGCGCTATGAATATTCTCAAGTAGTAAAACTTTGATCTTTGAGTGCGAGAACGAAACTTTTTCCATAGCAAAATAATGGACGAAACCTAAAAGGGGTCAAGGTGAAGAAGGGGTCAGGGCACTTTGGGTACAGGTAAGGTTCTTACCTGTACCCAAAGTGCCCTGACCCCTTCATCAAAGTGCCCTGACCCCTTCATGTCTCAGACTCCTCTTTCTAGTCGCAGCCAAAATGCCTGATGGGGGGTATATCTTATTGAAAATACTAGGGTATTCTTGTCGCAGCTCCGGCATGAAGTTTGCTCCTTTAAGCGCTATGACGGAGAGACTAAGACTAGGAATTCTTGTGATAGGGATGCAGCTGAGTTTGGGCAGTGTCTATGCGAATGATGCCAGCCTGAGCTGCGACGAATTTCAAAAGATTTATTCCTATTTTCAAGAGAATCATCTCCGATTCACTTTGGCTCCTGATACCAATCGGGAAGATCTTCTAGCTCAGGCGGTTAAGAAAGTTCCTGAGATTCTGCGAGATATGGGTTATTCATTTTTGGCACCCCAATTCGAAAAAAATATTTTGCAGGCATTCAAAGTTTTTAAAACGGAAACTGGAAATCCAGACATCTCAAAAATTTGTGATGTGCTTGTGACTTCCCAGTACCGTGCGGTCTTCCTGAAAAGCTACGCAAGACTTCTGGATCCGTATTCCGATTTTTACCTTTCCGAGGAGCTCGAAATCAGATCATCCGTATTGGATGGAGAGTTTGTCGGTGTTGGAATTGGAACCGACCCTATGGAGGGTTATCTCTCTGTGAATCAGGTCGTTGAAGATGGGCCAGCTGCCGGAAAGCTTGTGATCGGGGACAAAATTTTAAGCATTGACGGGCATGCCGTTAAGGGCCTGGGTGAACTTGAAATTCGTCAACGAATTCGAGGAGAGAAAGGCACGAGGGTCCGATTTCTGGTTGAGCGTGAGTTTAAAGTGATCGTTGTCGATATCATCCGAGATAGGGTTCAACAAAGATCCGTCAGCTCTGAAATGGTTGATAATCGATTGCTGATGATTCGCGTTCATCGATTTTACAAACAGACCCCTATGGAAGTCGAGGCGGCGCTACATTCTCACGGAAAGAAAATCCGAGGAATTATTTTGGATCTTCGAAACAACCCTGGGGGATTGCTCCAGGCTGCTCGAGATCTTGTGGATATGTTTATTTCTTCGGGCGTCGTTGTTTATCTCAAAGGTAAAGATGTCGATGAGCAAGTCTGGGCGATGAATGACGGGGGCTATCTGAGCATGCCCTTAGTGGTTCTGGTTAACGAAGGCACGGCAAGTGCTGCTGAGATTGTCGCTGGTGCTTTGCAAGACTACGGAAGAGCCATGGTCGTGGGACATCGGACCTATGGAAAAGGCTCAGTTCAGAATATCTATGAGACTCAACCTGCTCTGGGAATCCAGTATCGCGGTGGTTTCAAGCTGACGACGATGTTCTATTATTTGCCCTCAGGCAGGAATGTAACAAGGTTAGACCCAGATCTAGTTTCTGCTTCAAGTGAACGGAAAGAAATTGATCATCCTGTCATGCCTTATTTCGGTCCCGATCAAATTGCTGTCGGAAACTTTAAGAGGCTCAATAAACCATGGAAATTTCAGGGCCTCGACATCGCATCGAAACCCAGTGAGGAAATTGGCAAGGCTCTTCTCAAACGGATGCTTGCAGATTCCTTTTAAAAGGAAATTCTGGTTTTTTTATTCGAGCTCACTCCATCATTCGATGGTCGAGAATCTTTGCCGTCATTTCTTTCGAGAGCCTGCTTAGCGAGTTCACGTCCAATATCGTCCGAAACCTTAGGTCTCGATTCCTGCTTAGATGAAGTTTCGCTGGGCGCCACCTTCTGTCGATCCACAGATTCTCGGGTCACAATTCTCTGATCAACCTCTGAAGTATTTTGTGCAGAGATCTCGGTCGTTTTTTCCTGAGGGATAGGAATTGCAGCTGCTCTTCCAGCTCCTCCAACCCCACCTGGCTGTCCAATATCCATTGTTCGTCCTCCCATTAGTTTACCGCAATGCGTGCTGCAGCGCGTCATAGGCTCTATCGGTAGGAGGGGGCAAAACTTGAGTGATTTCCAAATAATTCACTAAAACCTAATGGTTTTAGCTTCTTAGCCCGGAATTCGATCTCCTGATTCAGCATCGACTCTGTGAAGAATGAGGTTCTCAGGCACATCCTCAGAGCGCTCAAAAATGAGGTAAGTTTTTCGAAATTCCGAAGGGCTATCAAGTTCAAAAACTAGTGGATCTGTTAATCCCAACCAGCGAATTTGAAATCTTCCTTCAATTTGAATGCGCTCGATGGGGTTGGCAAACGGTCGATGGGTATTTCGGAATTTTGGGTGAAGCGAAATGACTCGGCCCTGGTCCTTGCCAGCAAATACATCTTCGATCATCGCGACGGCATAGCCATCTGCATTCAGAAAACTTCCAAATTTGGTACTTGAAGGCTCTCGGTTGGGCGGATTGGGAGTGGCCGCCTCGCGAGCTCTTTGTGAGAGTCCAAGGGGAAGATTTCCTCCATTAACTTCCTCGAGCCCTCGATAAGTTAAGAACCTTTCATGCTCTCGTCTCAGCAGATTCCAGCGAACACCCTCCCATGTAACCGCTTCAACACCTGAAGTCTGAGAATCTTTGACAATCTGATCCAGGAGTTTGTCGGCTTTCGCAAGTGCTAACCCAGCTTGCTCAGGTGTGAAATTAAAATAGCCTTTGGACTGCACGAACTTCAAAAGCTCCGGCGCATTTTGTAGCGCGAGGAATGCCAATTCGGAATCCACAGGGAAAAACATTCTTGGCTTTGTGCTCGGCTTTGCGTCCAAAAAGATGCTCATCACGGGTAGGGGTCGTTTTTCAAAACCCCATATTTCAATAGTTTCAAATCTAGTTCTTTCAAAGCGTGTGGTCCCAAAGACCAATAGATTGGGGGCCTTCAAAAGAAGTGCAACGTCGCCGTGATATTCAGTTGGAATTGGAAGAACTGCTTTCAATTCGGCGGTGCGAATTCCCAAAGACTGCGCGATTCCTGCAGATGCTACGACGGCTTTGAGGGGGCCAGCGCAACCATTTGGATCTGGCGGATTTGCTACCAAGATTAGTGCCGCCGAAATTGATAGAAACATTCTGCCCCTCCCCTTAAAAACCCTTATCGAAACATTAGCTGAGCAGGGGGTGAGAGGTTCAAGCCTTATTTAACGCAGAGCGCAAAAAATCTATGCATATGGTTTCATAGGCCTATTTTGTCACCCCTCTGGAGGGCTCAAAGCGTGGTTTAAGGACCCCCTTTCCGGGCAGGAAAATTGCAAAGTCTAACCCCAGGAGGCTCTATGCTTATCACCGCGATTTTACTTCTTGGACTTCAGGCTGACCCTTATGCAGATGAACTTAGATTTCAGGGTTCCCTGGCGACCTCAGCGCGCGGTGAACTAAATCTGGTTGAGCGCTTTAGAGCTCTTCGAGTCGCTACCGAAAAGCTTCCCGCCACTTGGAAGTCTTCGAGTTTCAAAGCAAGTGCAGGTGAGACTAAGGTTCTTACCAAGCAAGGTCTCCTCGACGAAATTCAGTCGATGGAACTTACGGCTGCTGAGCGCTGGGCCATTATTCTTGAGAACACAGCCACTGTAGATTCTGCAGCTGCAAAGCTGGACGCTCGTTCTTTGGCCATGCGAAAGAAAGTCGAAAATCTTCCGAGTCTGCACCTTGATATCAATACGAAGCTCGATTCCTTTAATATGCGCTTGAAGGATGGAATTCTATTGAATCTGGCGACACGACTTTCGAATTAGCACGCTGCTAGTCCACCATTCGGTAGTACTTTAGCTTTCCGACTTTAATCACGGCGCCGACTTTGAGTTGTGAGACAGAAAAGTCTAAATCCACTTTTTCCCCATTCACTTTTACTCCGCCTGATGCGAAGAGGCGTTTTGCTTCAGCGGCAGAAAATAGACTCAAGTTCTGCGCCAGAACTTTGAAAAGAGGAGTGTCGGCCGGCAAAGATTTGAGCGAAAGACTGGGGGCGTCCGAAGGAACTTCTTGCTTTGAGAACTGCGAAATAAAATTATCAACCTCGCGCTTTCCAGCTGCTGCTCCGTGAAACTGCGAAACAATCGTCTCGGCGAGTCGCAGTTTTGCATCGCGAGGGTGAGAGGCAAGGAGTTTATCGATTTCTTTGGTGTCAATCCGCGTGAGATTCTCAAAGTACTTACGCATCAGCACATCGGGAATGCTCATCAGCTTTCCAAACATTTCTTTTGAGCTTTCGTTGATCCCGATTGCATTGCCAAGTGACTTGCTCATTTTCTCGATCCCATCAATACCTTCGATGAGCGGAGTGAAAATTAGCACTTGTTGCTCTTGGCCATAAAACTTTTGAAGGTCGCGACCCACCAGCAAATTGAATCTTTGATCCTGGCCGCCCATTTCGATGTCGGCCTTCATAACGACAGAGTCATACCCTTGAATCAGAGGATAGAGAAATTCGTGGATGGAAATGCTGACGCCTGAATTGTAGCGATTTTTGAAATCTTCACGTTCAAGCATTCGCGCCACATTCATTTGAGCAGCGAGTTCAATCATTTCTCTGCCGGTCAGCTTAGAGCACCACTCAGAATTGAACATCACCTTGGTTTTCTGAGGATCCAAAACTTTAAAGACCTGATCTTTGTATGTCTGAGCATTGGACTTAATGTCTTCATCGCTGAGAGGTGGGCGAGTTTTGTTCTTACCCGAGGGATCTCCGATTCTGGCGGTAAAATCTCCGATCAAAAAGAGCACATCATGACCGAGGTCCTGAAAATCTCGCAATTTGCGAAGTCCCACGCAGTGGCCCAAGTGAAGATCGGGCGCAGTCGGATCGAAACCCATTTTTACTCGCAGGGGAACTTTCTTTTCTGCCGACTTCTTAAGCTTTAGTTTGAGCTCCGACTCCGAAATAATTTCGGCCGTTCCTCGTTTGATGAGTTCAAAGTCGCTTATAGGTGATGTCATGGCATTTTTTCGTGATGAACTCGTTCAATTCCCACGCATTTTCCATCGTCTGTGTCTACTTGATATACAACGCCTCTAAGGCTGCCGGGATTGTCAGAAACTTCCATTCGAATATGCTGCTTACGAACGAAACGTTCGACAATAATTTCTGTCTTCATTCCAATAATCGAATCATAAGGCCCATTCATTCCGCAATCAGTCAAATAGCCGGTACCTTTGGGAAGTATTCGCTCATCCGCTGTTGGAACATGCGTATGGGTTCCGACGAAACAAGAAATTCTTCCATCGGCAAAGCGCGCCATTGCCTGTTTTTCGCTTGAAGCTTCGGCGTGCATATCTAAAAAAACGATGGGGGTTTGACGTCGTACACTCTCGATTTCTTTTTCAAAAATTTGAAAGGGACAGTCGATAGGATCCATAAAGATCCGGCCCATCAGATTAATCACTCCAATTTTATGTCCCGACTTAGTATGTAAGATACTCACTCCCTTGCCGGAGGTCCCAGGAGGGTAATTCGCAGGGCGCAAAACTCGATCCGGATATTCTTGGAAACACTGATTCACTTCTTTTTTGTCAAAAGTATGGTTTCCGCCGGTCAGACAATCAATTTCAGCCTGAAAAAGCTCGGCGGCAACCTGGGGAGTCACTCCGAATCCATGGGCAGAATTTTCAGCATTTGCGATGACGAAATCGAGCTGCATTTGCTTTCGCAAAATGGGGGTCCAGGCTTTAACAATCTTTCGTCCACTAGACCCAACGATATCTCCGAGAAATAAGATCTTTATAATCGACATGAGGGTCTGATGCTTAACATGCGACTCAGTGTTCGTCGATGACTCGTTCGATTTGCCAGACGCCACCGTCGCCTTTATTCATGAGGATTCGCTTTGGATCGCCCATCCGCTTTATTTCCCAATCATAGGGGTTCTCTCGTGTCCAATTGCGGTGTTTCACCCCTGAAAATCCAGTATCTGGTACGCGACCACTCTTCAAGATTCTGAGCCATCTGAGGCCTTTAACTCCTCGTCTCTCAGAAGTTAAAAACTCGAGGACGCTCTTGTGAAAGACGACGGTCTGAAGTCCACTCTCAGGTTGACGATCAAAGAAGAGGGTATAAGGAACACCTACTTCAAGATCTTCGAGAGGGCGTTTACCTTCCAAAAACGAATTGAGATTGCCTTCGCCTGTAGTAACTGAAGCTTGAGAATCCACGGATTTCAAATCCCTAGATGTGCTCGAATTGCTTTGCTTATGGGATTCCAAAATGGCTCGTGCCAATTCCATTTGTTCTGCGCTAGTCAATCGATCGTGATTGTCGACGACACCTTTGATTTTTTTTAAAAATCGATTGCCGAAGTCTTGATCACGAAAAAGATCTGAATATTCTTCCATCAGAGGAAGGAGTTCTTCACTCACGAATGATTGAGCACCTGGAAATTCTATTCCCAGATCCTGGAGACCTTGAAGGGTACCATTTAAAATCCTTTTGGAATTTAGGCGCCACTCAGTTGAATGCTGAGCGATTCGAACAACACGAGATGGCTCATCGAAGGTAGGAGCTGCAGGCTGTGTGGGGTGGGGCAACCTAGTCACAGGCTCTTGAGCCATATCCTTTTTTGGAAGGAGTAAAATGAGTTCCTCGGCTTGGCTAAATCGCAGTTCCAGACCGCTCACTGTTCCTTCTGCGTCTAAACTGACAAGGACTTGCGCGCCGCGATTGACGAGCATCAAGTTTCCATCTTTTCGCCTTCGCACGGGGAACTCAAGCGTATCGGGA
>Ga0163144_10020796_pt1 | contig 13090 bp, 13 predicted proteins | sample OliLak19BULKMAT1_FD_123175 | JGI IMG/M metagenome (GOLD analysis project Ga0163144, IMG submission 123175) | Freshwater microbial mat bacterial communities from Lake Vanda, McMurdo Dry Valleys, Antarctica - Oligotrophic Lake LV.19.BULKMAT1 | ecosystem: Environmental > Aquatic > Freshwater >...
CAACTGATGCAGAATCGTGTTAGAATGGGCCAAGGGGAATCCTCCGTCGTAGAATGGTGTCTAAGCAACCTCATTCTACTACTGGCGAAGGATTCCCTGTCGTTTTTCCCCGGACACGAGTGACATCATGTTCCTATTCATTATCGGGCTCGGCGTGGTCGCCTGCATCATCTTCTACAAGCGCTCTACGGAAATCGTCAAGGTCAACCCCATCCGCCACCAGACCCCGGGCAGTACCGAGCCGGCCTCTCAAACCATCGATTTCGCCCGCATCATCAGCACCATCCAGGACGCGGCCGCCGAAGCGGCCAAGGAAGCCGCGAGCACGGGAGGCGCCAGGCTCCCCATGGACAAGGGCCGCGCCGCTATCCTCGCCATGGTCCGCAACCAGCAGTTCATCGAGGCAATCAAACGCTACCGAGAGGTGTACGGCGTCGACCTCAGGACCGCCAAAAAGGCCGTCGACGAGATGATGCTGGAGGAGTAGCCGTCGTCGGGCCGATCGTGGTATAATATAGTCCGTTCATAATTTGAACAAGGAGATCCAATGTCCACCGCCACCGTCGTGAAAAACGATTACAAGGTCAAAGACATCACGCTCGCCGAGTGGGGCCGCAAGGAAATCACCATCGCCGAGAACGAGATGCCCGGCCTCATGGCCCTGCGCGCCGAGTACAAGGGCAAGCTCCCCCTCAAGGGCGCCCGCATCGCCGGCTGCCTGCACATGACCATCCAGACCGCCGTCCTGATCGAGACCCTTCTCGAGCTCGGCGCCGAGGTCCGCTGGTCCTCCTGCAACATCTTCTCGACCCAGGACCATGCCGCCGCGGCGATCGCGGCGGCCGGAAAGTGCGCCGTGTTCGCGTGGAAGGGCCTTTCCGAGAAGGACTTCGACTGGTGCATCGAGCAGACCTTGAACTTCCCCTCGGGCCAGCCCCTGAACATGATCCTTGACGACGGCGGCGATCTGACGAACATGGTGTTCGACAAGTACCCCAAGCTCGCCAACGACATCGTGGGCCTCTCCGAAGAGACGACCACCGGCGTGCACCGCCTCATCCAGCGCATGGCTGCGGGAACCCTGTTGACCCCCGCCATCAACATCAATGACTCGTGCACCAAGTCCAAGTTCGACAACCTGTACGGCTGCCGTGAGTCCCTGCTGGACGGCATCAAGCGCGCGACCGATGTCATGATCGCGGGCAAGATCGCCGTCGTCGCCGGCTACGGCGATGTGGGCAAAGGCTGCGCGCAGTCCATGCGCGGCCAGGGCGCCCGCGTCCTCATCACCGAGATCGACCCGATCAACGCCCTTCAGGCCTGCATGGAAGGCTACGAGGTCGTGACGATGGACGAGGCCGCCGCGCTCGGCGACATCTTCGTCACCGCCACCGGCTGCCGGGACATCATCCTGCGCAAGCACCTCGACGCGATGAAGAACCAGGCCATCGTCTGCAACATCGGCCACTTCGACCTCGAGATTGACATCGCCTCGATGACCTCCGACAAGACGCTCAAGAAGGTCGAGATCAAGCCCCAGGTGGACCAGTTCGTGTGGCCCTCGGGCAAGGTCGTGACCGTGCTGGCCGAAGGCCGGCTCGTGAACCTCGGCTGCGCGACGGGCCACCCGTCCTTCGTGATGAGCGCCTCCTTCACCAACCAGGTGATGGCGCAGATCGAGCTCTGGAGCAACAAGGGCAACGGTAAGTACAAGAATCAGGTGTACCTGCTGCCCAAGACGCTCGACGAGAAGGTCGCGATGCTCCACCTCGGCAAGCTCGGCGCGAAGCTGACCAAGCTCACGAAGGGTCAGGCGGACTACCTCGGGATTCCCGTGGAAGGGCCGTTCAAGCCGGACAACTACCGCTACTAAGAACTAGACGGTCGCAAAAGAAAGGCCCCGGCGGGGATAACCGCCGGGGCTTCTTTTTTACCAGCCCGTTCCACCGAGGGAATCTATGCGTTTATCTTAAGATAATCTTGGCGGAATCTTTGCGATAATGCCGGCGCATGGATCGACGCTATGGTTGGGACTCCGACCTCGGGACCTTGATCACCTCCGACCGGGACTCCGTCATCCGCTCCCTGCAGCCGGTGATGAAGCCGTACGGCGCGCTCCAAAACAGACATCCCCGGCGCGAGGGTTTGCCAGTATCGGAAGTCGCCGATGAGCCGTCCGATCTCCTCGTGGATTCGATGCACCGGCACCCCGATATTGAGATCGACGCGACGATATAGGCCGGCCCAATCCCAAACCCTCGCGTACATGTCCGTATGAAGCTTGCGCAGAAACGGCTCATCGAGCCAGGTCGCGTCCGCGTTCTTACGGCGAGTGAGATGACGGTCGGCGGCGGCGAGGATGTTTTCGGCCTCGACCGCGCATAAGTCGGCAAAGGACGACCTTAAAAACCTCCCGACGAAGGACGATATCCGGGATTTGCTGCGTCCTATCGCGGCGACATTGGCGCATCACACGGCCGAGCTGGCCGACATCCGCGGCTACATCAAGACCAGCCTGGTGACGCGCGACGAGTTTCACAATCGGATGGGCGGCTTCGCCCGGCGCGTCGAAGATCATGATTACTCGTCGGCGAAGAACCTCGACCGCCTCGATCAGCACGAGAAGCGCATCCGAGCTCTCGAAGACCGGTCTTCCTGAACCCGGTTTCGTAGAATAGACGGGTGAAAAGCCCCTCCCCCCTTCGCCGTCTGCTCCAATACGCCTCCAAGCATCGCCGCACGGTTGTGATGGCGTCCGTGTGCTCGTTTCTCAACAAGGTCTTCGACATCGCCCCCGAGATCCTCATTGGCATGGCCGTGGATGTCGTCGGCAACGGCTCGGAGTCGTTCGTCGCCAGGCTCGGCTTTCCCGACCGCGTGGACCAGCTCATGGTGCTGGCCGCGGCGACTTTCGTGATCTGGGTGCTGGAGTCGATTTTTGAATACCTGTACGAGGTGAGGTGGCGCGGCCTGGCGCAGACCGTTCAGCATGAGCTGCGGCTTGACGCGTATGGGCATGTGCAGAAGCTCGACATGGCCTTCTTTGAGGACCGCTCCACCGGCGGCTTAACGGCAACGCTTAACGACGATATAAATCAGCTTGAGCGCTTCCTGAATGGTGGGGCCAACATGCTCATCCAGGTTTTATCGACCGTAATACTTGTCGGTGCCGTTTTCTTCTATCTCGCACCGAAGGTTGCAATGTTGGCCATGCTCCCGATTCCGTTTATCCTGACCGGCGCATTTTTCTATCAGTTCCGCGTCGAGCCCCTCTATGCAGGCGTGCGCGAGCAGGCCGCGGCCATCGCCTCGCGGCTGTCGAACAACCTGTCCGGCATCGCCACGATCAAGAGCTTCACGGCGGAGGAGCGCGAGCTGAAGGCGATCGAAGTCGAAAGCCTGGCCTACACCGCGGCGAACAGCAGGGCGATTTCCGTCAGCGCCGCTTTTATTCCCATCATACGCATGGCGATCTTGGGCGGCTTCCTGGCGACGCTCGTGGTCGGCGGAAAGATGGCGCTAGCCGGAACGATCACGGTGGGGGCGTTCTCGGTGCTCGTGTTCCTGACCCAGAGATTGCTGTGGCCGCTGACGGGCCTCGCCGAGACGGTGGACCTGTATCAGCGCGCGATGGCGTCGACCGCGCGCGTGCTCGACCTGCTCGAGACGCCGATCACGCTCGGCCATGAGGGGAAGGCCTTGCCGCGCGCGTCCGTGAAGGGCGAGATCCGCTTCGAGAATGTGAGCTTCTCCTATCCCGGACGAGCGCCCGCGCTCAAGGGCGTGAACCTGATCATCCCCGCCGGCACGACGGCCGCCTTTGTCGGCGCCACCGGCTCGGGCAAGACGACGATGACCAAGCTGCTGCTGCGCTTCTACGACCCGACCGAAGGGCGGATCACGCTTGACGGCCAGGACATTCGAGGTTTCGATCCGCGGGAGCTGAGGCGGGCGATTGGATTTGTAAGCCAAGATACATTCCTGTTCCACGGTACGGCAAAAGAAAATATTTCATACGGCGATCCGGCGCAGGATCAAACGCATATCGAGTTGGCGGCGAAGGCGGCCGAGGCTCACGATTTTTTAACGGCGCTGCCGCAGGGATACGACACCGTCGTCGGCGAACGCGGCCAAAAGCTGTCCGGAGGCCAGCGCCAAAGGCTAGCGATCGCAAGAGCAGTGCTCAAGGACCCGCCCGTGCTGATCTTGGATGAGGCGACCTCGGCCGTGGACAACGAGACCGAGGCGGCGATCCAGAAGTCGCTCGACACCATCGTGGTGGGACGCACGACCGTGATGGTCGCCCACCGCCTGTCGACGATCGTAAAGGCGCACCGCATCTTCGTCCTCGAGGATGGGAGAATCGTGGAGGAAGGCACGCACGCCGAGCTCAGCGGACGCGCCGGGCCCTACGCGGATCTATGGCGCGTGCAGACCGGGACGGCTTAGGCGCCGCGCTTCTTGCGGGCGAAGACGGTCTCGCCCGCGATGCCCCAGCTGTCGGCCGGGACTTCTTCCATGACCACATGCGTCGTGGCCGGATTCTTGCCGAGGATGTCGGCGGCGAGCTTGGTCACCTCGGCGATGAAGCGGGCCTTCTGCTCAGCGGTGGGGCCGGGAGTCATTTTCACATTGATGAAGGGCATAAGCCATTCTAGTACAATGGCGGCGGACATGACCCCATCCGACGCCCGGCGGCGCGACGACGCACTCCGTCTGTGGGCCCCCGCCTTAGTCGTCATACTGACCTTCCTGGTCTTCTCCGGCAGCCTGGCCAACGGCTTCGTGAATTGGGACGACCGGCAGGGGCTCGTCGGCAATCAAGGCTGGCGCGGGCTGGGCTGGACCAATATCAAGTGGATGCTCACCACCTTCGATTTGGGGCATTATCAGCCGCTGAGCTGGCTGAGCCTCGGACTCGACTATGAGCTGTGGGGCCTGAGCGCCTTTGGCATACACCTGACGAGCCTGCTGCTCCATTGCGCCTGCGCCTTGATCGCGTACTTCATCGGCCTGCGCCTGCTAAAGGACCGCGCCGCCGCCGCCGCCGCCGCCCTGCTGTTTTCTCTGCATCCCCTGCGCGTCGAGTCCATCGCCTGGGCGGCGGAGCGGCGCGACCCGCTCTCGACTCTTTTTTATCTATGGACGCTTTTGCTGTGGCTCGATGGGCGCCGCCGCTGGGCCTTGGCAAGCGCTTTTCTATCCTTGTCGGCGAAGCTTTCGGGGATGACCTTGCCGGGGGTGTTGCTGCTGCTGGACATTTACCCTCTGGGCCGGCTGTCGACCGATTGGCGGCAATGGCACAAGCCCACCGCCCGCGGTATTTTTTTGGAAAAGATTCCGTTCGCGGCCTTGGCCCTCCTGTTTCTCATGGTCAATGTTTTTGCGCAGGTGAGCATCGCCACCATGCCGACCTTGGGGCAGTTCGGCCTGGCCCCGCGGCTGAGCAACTCGCTGTATTCTCTCGTATTTTATTTGGGAAAAACCGTATGGCCCGCCGACCTGTCCCCGCTCTATTATGGAGGCTCGGACGCTGATCGCCTGACTTTGTGGATCGGTGGCGGGGCCGCCCTGATGATCGCTGGGGCCTTCCGTTACCCGCGGCTTCGGCCCGCCCTCGCGGCGGCCTGCTCGTTCTATGTGATGACCTTGATCCCGTATCTGGGGCTCGTCAAATCGGGGCGCCAAATCGCAGCGGACCGCTACACCTACATCGCCTGCCTGCCCTGGGCCTTGCTCCTCGCGGCGGGCTTGGCATCGCGCGGACGACGCGTCTTGGCGGCGGGGACCGTGGTTCTGCTGCTCGCGCTGAGCGCGGCGAGCGTCAAGCAGACGGCTCTGTGGCACGACTCGTTGTCCTTGTGGCGGCACGCCCTCGCGGTCGAGCCGATGAGCGACACGCCGCGGCCGATTTTGGCCTTGGCCTTGATGGAGCGCGGCCGCGCCGACGAGGCGATGCTTTACCTCGAGGAGCAGGTCAATCTGTTCAAAGGGGATTTTGAATCGCGCAAGATGCTCCTTGAGCTCGCCGGCAAGGACGGTGTAAGCGTCGCCGAGCACGCGCGCATCCACGAGAATCTCGGCCGGGAGTACTTCTCGCTCGGCAAGAACGAGAAGGCCGCCTGGCATTTCCGCCGCGCGCGTGTTTACGCGGAGGCCGCGCGCGGACCCCAAAAGGCCCAGACGCGGCCTGCGCCCAAAGACCTTTAGGCGCGGCGCCCCGCCTTGTACTAGAATCCGCGTCCGCCGAGGAATGTCACCGGCCGCGATCGCGCGGCCGGGATTGGAGTTGCCCCTATGCACGCCTCCGCGTATCTCGTCGCCGCCCTCGTCTTCGCCGTTCCCACCAGCGCCCTCACCAACCCGCCTGAGACCTTGCTCGCGCTGAACTCCGTGCAAGCCTTCGGTCTGAGCGGGATGGAGTTCGGACGCTTTTTCGACGCCGGGGCGCGGCACGCCTTCCTCATCGTTCCCCCCGCCGGCGAAAAGACCGAGGCCCCGCGCGTGCATCCCGCGCCTCTACCCAAGCGCCTCGCGCCAGCGCCGTTCGTGCTCGAGATCCCGCTCACCCCGCCTCTGCCCTTCGCGCGTACTTTCGCCAGGCTGATGGGCAGCGAGTCGTCCGGCAGCTACGACGGGCTGATCCGCTCGTACGCGGAACGACTGGGCCTGGACGCGCGCCTGGTCAAGTCCGTGATCGCCGCGGAGTCCGAGTTCACCCCGCGCGCAAAGTCACCCGCAGGGGCGCTGGGGCTCATGCAGGTGATGCCCGCGACGGCGGGCGAGATGGGAGTGTCGGGCAAAGCGCTGTTCGAGCCGGAGGCCAACATACGGGCGGGCACGGCGTACCTCGCGCACCTGTTCGCGCGAGCCTGGCTCAAGTATCACCTGCGTGGGGTCGCCTACAAAGACGCGCCGCCGTGGCTGATCCAGCGCGTGGTGGCCGCCTACAACGCCGGGCCCCGCTTTTTGGCGCACCGGCGGCTGTACGCGCAGACCCGCAACTATGTCCGCAATGTTCTGCTCTTCTACCGCTCGAAGGTCAGCGAGCTGCGCGCCGCGCCCTAATCCTCTCCGCCCGAGTCCACGGTGAGAAGGGCCGGGGTCCGGTCGTCCAGAAGATCCTTCACGGCGGCCAGGAGCTGGCGCCGGCCGACGGGCTTAGTCAGGAAGCCGTTGCCGCCGACGGCCAGATTGCGCTGGTAGTCGCGGCTCTCATGAGAGGCGGTCAGGAACAGCACCGGGACCTTCGCGAGGCCCTGCGTCGCGCGCAGACGCCGGCATAGCTCAAAGCCGTTGGCGCCGGGCAGGTGCAGGTCGAGCAGAACGAGATCGGGCGCCCTCACATGCACGGCGCCGATCAGCTCATCGCCATCCTTGAGCGGAACCACCTCATAGGCGGGCGACAACCACGAGTGGAGGATGGTCTGGAAGTCGGGCTCGTCGTCGACGATGTAGAGCGAGGGTTTCATGATAGGCAGTGTAAACCCTTGTCCGGCCCGTCGCCATCAAATCATCGTCAAGCTTTCGTGTCGGCGGCTTAACGGCGGCCGTGCTTGCGATCAGCGGTTCGGCGGCCGTTTGCCGAACCGGCCCCCGCGGGGCCGCTCTGGAGGAACAGGAAGCTCACGGGGAAGCCATACTCCTTGGACAGCTCGGCCTCCTTGGAGCGCAGGAAGTCGATGAGCTCGAGCTTGCGCGCGTCCTTGGGCAGGACCTCGGAACGATCGCTCTCGGGGTCGATGGCGACATCCATCGCGAACACCACCGCGTCAAACTTCTTGCCGATCATCGCGTCGAGCTCGGCCTTGAATTTCTTGTAGGTGCGCAGCTTGTACGCGACCTTGTCCTCGAGGACCTCCTCGGGGGGCAGGCCGACGCGAGCGGACTTCGCCTCGACGACGGAGACCTTGCCGTCCGGAGCCTCAACGACCACATCGAGCTCGGAGATGTACATGCCGTTCTTGTCGAACAGCTCGCGGCCGCTCTGCAAGATCTTGTAGCCGAGCTTGTGGTAGTGCTCGACGGTCTTGAGCTCGAGCAGGAGGCCGACATAGCGGGAGTAGATCACGCCCTCGTAGATCTTGGAGAGGCCGTCGCCGTTGTACTTCTGGGCGAGATCGTTGAGCTTGGCTCGGATCTCCTTCTGCTCCTTGGGGAGCGGCGCCAGCTCATCGAGGAACTTGAAGGCGATGCGGCCCTTGGACCGGGCATTGATCTCCTCGCCGCGCATCTTGAGATGGTCCTTGATCTCCTGGTAGCCGCGCGCGTCGAACACGAGCTCGACCTCGTCGATCTTGCCCATCTGCTGCTCGGCCTTGCCGCCCTTGGCGAACATCTTCTCGGCGTCCTTGAGATAGCCGTCCACGCGCCGGATCCCCTCGGCGATCTCGGACTTGGGCTCCTTGGACTTGTGGAAGAACACGCGGTGCGTGTGCACGGCCACCTTCTTGTTCCCGTCGTCGAGGACGCCGTCCACGAACACGAGCGTCTCCTCGAGATGGGTGTTGACCTGCTCGAGGCCGCGGCCCTTGGCGACGGCCTCGACCGCGGAGACCTTGGCCAGCACATCGGAGTACGCGTCATCCATGACATCCAGGCTTTCCTCGAGATTGATCTGGCCCTTGTAGGCGGCGACCATGCGGCGGACCTCGGTGTAGTAGATTGCGGCGCGGTCGTTGATCTTCACGCCCTCGTCGTTGAAGATGAAGACAGGCGGCGTTGCCGTTCGCTCTTTTCCGCCGTCGAACATTCGGCCGCCGTCGTTACGGCCGTGGCGCGAGGCCGCGGAAAGTTCAAGGGCTTCAAGAGCGGGGGCGACAGCGTCTTTACGCGGCGCGACGGAAGGCGCCGACGCGAGCGGCGACGCGATGGGCGAGAGCGCCATCGGGACGGCGGGCGAGGGGATGACCGAGAGCGTGGGCGTCAGCGAGAGCATCGGCGACAGAGCGAAAGGCGAGGCCGCGCCGGGACCGCCGGGGACCATGCCCGGGGCGCCCAAGGCTCCGCCGAGGGTCGGGGTGAGCGTCACGCGCGGAACCGAGACCTGCTGGGCCGGGGCGAACGAGGCCGAGAAGAGGGCCGTCAGGATCGCTACGAGGACGCGTCGAGGGAGTCGGTTCATATAAGGATCGTAGCAGTACCGCGAGAATCCGTGCTGGGCCGTTGGGGCCTAAAATCAGCGCCAAGAGGCCTACCTCCATGTTCACGGGGTTTAATCCACGCGCTTGTGCCGCAGGTGCGGCGCAACATCGATATGGGCCGGGGTGGGGAAGCGACCTTCGCCGGTGTCGGTCGGGGATTAACCCCTCCCTCGGGGGGTTAATCCCCGACCGCCACCGGCGGAGATGAATATCCCGCCGGGCCGTCGTGAGTCCCGCGCGTGCACGCTTCCCAAACCCAGTGAACATGGAGGGCCTACGCCTTGACTGTCCCCTGCCGAGGGGTTACGCTTATCAAATGCGCTTACTTATATTGGCCGCGGCGGTCCTGTTCTCGGCGTGCGGGTATGTGAGCTTCGGACGAAAGGTGTCCGACGATGAGCTGAGGCTGCGCACCGAGGTGCGCGCGTATTACGACGAGGTCGCCCAGGCGTTCGCGTCCGGAAACCCGGAGGCGCTGACCTCGCTGTTCGACGGGGCGATCGCCAAGCCCATGACGCGCGACCAGATCGCGGCCTGGGGCAAGGACTTCTTCGGCAAGCACGGCGGGGCCCGCTTCAAGATCGAGTCGGTCGAGTACGAGCGGTTGGGCTACCAGAACGCCGTCGTCCTGCTCACCTACCGCGTCGAGACCTCAGACGGCAAGGGCGACTTCGGCGGCACGGAGCGCGACTACCTGGTCAAGCGCGGCCGCCGCTGGATCATGACTTCTTGGGAGAAGGCCGAGCCGCCGAAGACGAAACCAGCCGCTCCCTGATCGCCTCCGCGAATTTTTTCGCGGCGCCGGGAGCGTAGGAGAGATAAAGCGACGGCTCGATGAGCTCGAGCTCCACGACGAGCAGTTCGCCGCCGCGGCGCACGCCGTCGACGCGGGCGTACAGGCAGGGCCGAGGCCCCGCGATCACCGCGTCGCGGGCCCGGGCGAGCAAGGCCGGAGACGGCTCGCGCGGTACGGTGCGGCCTCCATGCTCCTCCTGGACGCGGAAATCACCGAAAGCTGGGGTCTTGAGCACGGCGTGGGAGAACTCCCCGCCGAGGAAGACGAAGGACCATTCTCCCTCCGCGACGATCTCCGGCAGAAAGGGCTGAACCATCGCGGCCGAGTGCGCGAGCGCCTCCTCGAGCGCGGCCTGCGCTCCCTCGCCGCCGAGCTTGACGCGCCGCGTGCGGTAGGCGCCCGCGGAGACGACGGGCTTGACCACCGCGTCGTCCCAGCCGCGCGCCTCGAGCAGCTCGTCGAGCTTGACCGCGCTTCCCGCGGGGAGCCACGCCGTGGGCGGGATCATGACGCCTGCGGCTTCGAGCTCCTTGAGATAGGACTTGTCGGCGTTGGCGCGGATGACCGTCGCGGGATTCCAGAGGGCCACGCCGAGAGCCTCGAGCCGTTCCAGCCAGGCCGCGAAGGCGCCCCGGCTCAGATGATAATCCCAGGTGGACCGGATCACGGCCGCGTCGAAGCGCTTCCAATCCACGGCGGGGTCATCCCAAATAACCGGTTCGGCGCGTATGCCGAGGGCCCACAGATGGCCCAGGATCGGCCGATCGTCGTCGGTGAGCTCCCGAATGGAGCCGCAGGTGACCAAAGCGACGCGATAATCCTTCATCATGAGGTCTTATAATAGGAAATGACGCCGTAACACCAATAAATTATATTTCCCCTAATGCGATTTTTCGCGCATGACGGCAAGACCACGCACGGCCCCGCGGGGATCGACGAACTTTTGAAGCTTCCCGGCTTCGATGGGGACACCCTCATTTGCCCCGTCGGCTCCAACGACACCGCGGATTGGAAGCCCGCCGTGGCGTATCCGCCCTTCAAGAAAGCTCTGCTGGAATCCGTGGCGGTCGCGCCTCCCGCTCCGCCGGCCGCGGCGCCGGCCTCACCGTTGTTCACGCCCATCGATTCCCCTAATTCTCCGAAATCCATGCTGGCGCCGCTCGACTCTCCCCGATCCGCCTCCCCCATCCTACCGCTCCCGGCAATTCAGCCGATGCAGCCCCTGCCGCCTCAGCCGCCGCCGGTCGTCAAAACCGCTCCCTGCCCCGCCTGCAAGCACCCCAATCTGATGGACGCCCGCTTCTGCAACGCCTGCGCCGCGCGCATGGACGGGAAGGTCGAGCCGCCCAATCCCGCCCCGGTCGAGCCTGCGAAGGCGCTGGTGCCGCCGAGCGCGCCACCGCCGTTCCCGGTGCCCATGGAATTCCCGAAGCTGGCTCCGCCGCCGGTCGAGCCGCCCTCGGCGATGCCCTCGCCTTTGGATCTGCCGCAGGCGAGCGCAAATCCCTTCGATCGGCCCGCGTCGCCGGCACCCGTGAAGGATCCCTTCGCGCACCTGGATCCTATGCTCAACTTTCCCGCCGAGCCCACCCCGGCGGTTTCGTTCGACTCGCCGAAGCGTCCGCTCAAGCCCGCAAAGATGGGCCAGCTCGCCGCCTTCGACGAGCCCCTGCCCGTTGCCTCCGCGCCCGCCTTGGCCCCCGATCCCGAGCCCGCGGTCGCCGTCCCGGTTTGGAAGCGGCCGCTGGTGCTGGCGGCATTCGCCGTCGCCGCAGTACTTTCCGCGGGCGCCGCCTACATGATGCTGGGAAAAACCCCCTCTCCCGTCGAGGCCGTCGCAGAACTAACGCCCTCGGCTACGCCGCCCGTGCCGGAGGCCTCCCCGGCGCCCGCGGTCTACGCTCCGCCGCCCATGACCGCCTCGCCCTTGATGCCGTCGCCCCGCTCAACCAAGGCGAAGACGCCTCCCGCCGCCAAGCCCAAGCGCGCGCGCAAGCCGCGGCCCGCGCGCGTGCACAAGGCCGTGCCCGCCACGCTCGAGGAGCCGGGCGCCGGCGACACCCTGATCGAAAGCCGCGCGCCGGAGGAAGCGCCGAAGCCCGAAGCCGCGGCCAAAAAAGGCGCCAAGGCCGCGGAGCAGGACCCCCTCCTCGAGGCGCTGCTGTCCGACGCGACGCAGGGCGGAGCCGACGCCGTCGAGGAATCGCCGAAGGCGGCGGCGGCGGTCAAGAAGGAGGCCCCGACGATCGGCCAGCGGCCCGCCGCCAAGCCCAGCGAGTTCTCGCTTCCCGGCCTGTCCCGTCCGGTCAGCGCCAGCGACCGCGCGATCACGCCGCCGAAGGCCGCCGCGGAGCCCAGCAAGCCCGGCCCGCGCCCCGGCATCGAGGACGAGGCCGCCAAGCCCGCCGAGGGCGGCGACCAGCTCGCGCTCATGCAGGTCCACGAGCAGTTCGACTTCTGCTCCCAGCTTCTGTCGCAGGGCGCCTTCGGCGACCACTACGACACCTGCCTCTGCAAGGAAGCCCGCGAGGCCTCGCCCTACCGCGGTCGGCGAGGCTACTATGTCACCGCGAAGAAAAAGGAAGCGGGCGCCGGGCATCTCGAGACGACCGCGAAAATTCTCACCTCGAAGCTCGACGGGGGCGTCGCCTCCGTCACCGCGCGCTGGAAGGCGACCGGCGCCGACAAGGGCCGCACCTCCTCGCAGACCTGGAAGCTAGAGGACGGGCTCTGGTGCCAGGCGCCTTAGCGCCGGCTCTCCTACAGGCCCTTTAAGGAAATCTTCAGCGCGGACTCGTCGCCCACCACCACGGTGACGAGCTTCTTAGGATCGAGGCGAGAACGGATCGCGGCGAGCGCCGACGCGGGCGTGGCCTCGGCCAGGCGCGGCTCGTACTGCGCGATCGTCTCCCTCGGATCGCGGCCGCTTTCGGCGACCGACGACAGGTAGCCCGTGACGCGGTCGAGAGACGAGAGACGCATCAGGAACAGGCCGCGCAGGTGGCGTCGGGAGTTGTCGAGCGCGTCCCGAGTGATCTCCTTCGAGCACAGCTCGCGCACCTCGGCGAGCATCTCATCGAGCGCCGGACGCGCGACCTCGGTTCGGCAGTCCGCGGACGCTGACCACACGATGCCTCGGCCGTACAGCTCG
>Ga0163144_10020797_pt1 | contig 13090 bp, 10 predicted proteins | sample OliLak19BULKMAT1_FD_123175 | JGI IMG/M metagenome (GOLD analysis project Ga0163144, IMG submission 123175) | Freshwater microbial mat bacterial communities from Lake Vanda, McMurdo Dry Valleys, Antarctica - Oligotrophic Lake LV.19.BULKMAT1 | ecosystem: Environmental > Aquatic > Freshwater >...
GGCGCAGTGCAACACCGGGCCGTACATCGTGTTCTTCGACTTTGATCGTTCGGATATCACGGCAGAGGCATCGACGATCCTCAACAACGCTGTCACCGCCTATGCCAATTGCGGCAGTGCGCGAGTGATGTTGGCGGGTCACACCGATACCTCGGGCAGCGCGACCTACAACGAAGCTCTGGCTGAACGTCGCAATGGTTCGGTGCGCAACTATATGACCGGTCGCGGCGTTGCTGCCGGACAGATCACCGGCGAAGCGTTTGGCGAAACCCAGCCGCGCGTGCCGACCGCCGACGGGGTGCGCGAAGCGCAGAACCGCCGCGTGGAAGTGACTTACGGCCCGGGTTCGGGCTTCTAAGTCACTCGGCAAACCGAACCGCATTGAGAGGGGCCGGAGCGATCCGGCCCCTTTTTCGTGCCATCAGGCCACCAGCCGCAGCCGCGCCTTGCCCTTCAATGGTACGAGCGCGACATTGTCGATCCCATCGACCGCAGCCAACCGCTCGGCGAGTTCGCCATTGAGAACAAAGCCGCGCCCCAGCCGCACCTGTGCATGGCCGCCAGCGGCCAGCGCGAGACGCGCCACCACTTCGCCGCTACCTGACATCTGCACTCCCTGCGCCGCATCAAGTTCGATCTGGAGTTCAAGCAGCGCCTCCAACGTCGCGATATCGGCGGAAAGCTCCATCACCGTCGCGCCGCTGACGGCAGCCAGGGGCCGCGCGCCGCGCACGGTCAGGCGCGGAGGCTCATCAGGGTTGGGCGCATCGAGTTCGACCGTCAGCAGCAGGCATTCCCCCTCCTGCCCCCAGCGTTCGAACTGCGGCACCAATGCTTCTTCAAAGCACGCGGCGGAAAACTGGCCCGATGAATCGGAGAAATCCGCGCGCACAAAGGTGCCGCCTTTGCGGGTGCGCGCTTTGGTGATGCCTTCGACCAGCGCCGCCATCACCGCCGTGCCGCGCCCGCCGGGAGGCGCGCCGGCCTCCATCAGGCTCTGATAGGTGCGTGCGCCATTGGCCGAGGCGACGTCACGGAATTGCTGCACCGGGTGGGCTGAGAAATAGAAGCCGAAATTCTCGCGCTCTTTCGCCATCCGCTCGGTACGGCTCCAGGCTGGCGCGGGTTGCAGACGCAGATCTTCAGCCGTTGCATCATCCCCGCCGAACAGGGCCGCCTGCCCGCTTGACCGTTCGCGCATGGCAGCGTCGGCAACGGCCATCAGCAAATCGGCGTTGGCGTAAAGCAGCCCGCGATCGGGCTCCAACCCGTCGAGCGCGCCGGCGCAGATCAATCCTTCCAACTGCCGCCGGTTCATGGTGCCCTGCGGCGAGCGTTCGAACAGATCCTTGATGCTGGCAAACGGCCCGCCCGCCTGCCGCTCGGCCGCAATCGCTTCCATCGCTTTTTCGCCGACATTGCGAATGCCCGCGAGCGCATAGCGGAGGCCGTAGCCGCTGTCGGTCTGTTCGACCGTAAAGCGCGCCTGCGAAGCGTTGATATCTGGCGGCAGCACCTCCACCCCGCCGTTGCCGTTGGGGTAACGCCGCGCATCATCGACAAACACGCTAAGCTTTTCCGACTGGTGCATGTCGAAACACATTGATGCGGCATAAAATTCTTCGGGGTAATGCGCTTTCAGCCACCCGGTCTGATAGGCAAGCAGCGCATAGGCCGCCGCGTGCGATTTGTTGAAGCCATAGCCTGCAAACTTGTCGATCAAATCGAACAGCTCATTGGCGCGCTTGGCCTCGATCCCCGAATTTTCGCGGCAGCCATCGACGAAGCGGCCACGCTGCGCGTCCATTTCGGCCTGCACTTTCTTGCCCATCGCACGCCGCAGCAAATCTGCATCGCCAAGCGAATAGCCAGCGAGCACCTGCGCGGCCTGCATCACCTGTTCCTGATAAACAAAGATGCCGTAGGTTTCGGCGAGGATGCCTTCGAGCTTTTGGTGCGGATACTCGATCGGCACGACGCCCGCCTTGCGCTGGCCAAACAGCGGGATGTTGTCCATCGGGCCGGGCCGGTAGAGCGAGACGAGCGCAATGATGTCGCCGAAATTGGTCGGCTTCACGGCTTTGAGCGTGCGGCGCATCCCTTCGGATTCCAGCTGGAACACGCCCACCGTGTTGCCGTTCTGCATGAGGCTGTAGACCGACTGATCATCCAGCGGCAGCGCGCCCAGATCGATGGCAATGCCGCGCTCCTCCAGCAGATCGGTTGCCTTTCGCAGCACCGACAGGGTTTTGAGCCCGAGGAAGTCGAACTTTACCAGACCGGAGCTCTCGACATATTTCATGTCGAACTGCGTTACCGGCATGTCAGAGCGCGGATCGCGGTAGAGCGGCACCAGCTGCGCCAAGGGGCGGTCACCAATCACCACGCCCGCCGCGTGGGTCGATGAATTGCGCGGCAGGCCTTCCAGCTGCATCGCCAGATCGACGAGGCGTTTGACGTCCTTGTCGTTGTCGTATTCGCGCTTGAAATCCGCTGCCCCGTTCAACGCGCGCGGCAGTGGCCAAGGGTCGGTCGGGTGGTTGGGAATCATCTTGCAGAGCCGGTCAACCTGCCCGTAGCTCATCTGCAAAATCCGCCCGCAGTCGCGCAGCACCGCGCGGGCCTTCAGTTTGCCGAAGGTGATGATCTGCGCGACGTGATCGCTGCCATATTTGGCCTGCACGTAACGGATCACTTCGCCGCGCCGGGTTTCGCAGAAATCGATATCGAAGTCTGGCATCGAAACGCGTTCGGGGTTCAGAAAGCGTTCGAACAGCAGCCCCAGCTTGATGGGATCGAGATCGGTGATCGTCAGCGCCCATGCCACCGCTGAACCTGCGCCAGACCCGCGCCCCGGCCCAACCGGAATACCCTGTTCCTTGGCCCATTTGATAAAGTCGGCCACGATCAGGAAGTAGCCGGGAAAGCCCATCCCCACGATAACGTCGATTTCGAATTCGAGCCGGTCGAAATAGACCTTACGCTCATCCTCGGTGAGATCGGGATAGGCCGCCAATCGCGCCGTCAGCCCGGCGCGCGAATCTTCCGCCAGCATACGCGCTTCGCCTGAAAGATCGCCCGCGAGGCTCGGCAGGATCGGCTTGCGGTACGGCGGTGCAAAGGCACAGCGCCGCGCGATCACCAGCGTGTTGGCGGTCGCTTCGGGCAGATCGGCGAAGCTCTCGTCCATCATGCTGGCCGATTTGACGAAGGCCTGCGGGTTGGAACGCGGGCGATCATCGGCTTCAATCTGAGTCGAGTTGGCAATGCACAGCATCGCATCATGCGCCTTGTGCATCTGGGGTTCGGCAAAGTTGGCGGGATTGGTCGCGACCAGCGGCAGGCCACGGGCATAGGCGAGATCGATCAGCGTTTCCTCGGCCCGCTCGCACACCGGATCGCCGTGGCGCGCCAGTTCGATGTAAAGCCGCTGCGGGAACAATGCCTCCAGCCGGTCAGCAATCCGCGCAGCAGCTTCGTGCTGGCCTTCAGCGAGCAGGCGCGTCAGACACCCCTCGCCCGCGCCTGTCAGCGCAATCAGCCCGCCGGTGCGCCCTTCGAGGTCGGCGAGCGTAACGTGCGGATCAAGTTCCAGCGGACGATCAAGGTGCGCCTGCGACACCAGATGGCACAGGTTGTCATAACCTTCGTCATCCTGCGCCAACAACGCGAGGTAGTCGATCGAGCGCGCACCCGAACCTTCCACCCCTTCACGCGCCACGCCCAGCAGCGCGCCGATGATCGGCTGCACGCCTTCGCTCTTGCACGCGGCGGCAAACGGCATGACTCCATACAGCCCGTTGCGGTCGCAGATGGCGATGGCGGGAAAGCCGCGTTCCTTTGCTAGCTTGGCGATTTCCTTGGGATCGATCGCCCCTTCGAGCATCGAATAGGACGACAGCACACGCAGCGGGACGAAAGGAGCAAAGGCCATGGCTGCAGTTTAGGAAATTGCAGCGATTCTCATAGCGCGCCGATCGGATAATTCTCCACAGGCGTGCTGATATCAATCCGCCTCAGCATCCCGCTCCGCTGCGATCTTGCGGCGCGTGTCGCGGATCGCAGACCACGCGCCATAAGCCAGCAGCGCGGCGAGAAAAATCCACACCCAGACCGGGATGTTGCGCCCGACAATCGCCAGATAGAGGTAGGCCGAGACGAAACACAGCCCCGCGCACATTGTCGGCACCAAAGTTGAACGGCCAGCCCGCGCGCGGCGCACCAACCAGCCGACCGCCAGCAGGAAGAACGGGATCGCGCCCACGTAAATCGCGCCGAAGATATAGGGATTAACCCCGTATCCGGCCCCGAGATCGAGGATCCATTGATGGGCAGCTTCCATGCACGGCACCTCCTGAAATGCGGTCGATGCCCGACGTGTGTTACAGCAGCTTTTCGATATCGCTGGCGATGCGCTCAGGCGTGTCGGTCGGGCCGTAGCGTTTCACGACCTTGCCATCGCGGCCCACCAGAAACTTGGTGAAGTTCCACTTGATCGAGGTTGAACCCATCAAGCCCTTGGCGGAATTCTTCATCCAGTCGAACAACGGCGATGCGCCCGCGCCGTTGACATCGACTTTGGCCATCAGCGGAAAGGTGACGCCGAAATTGACCTTGCAGAATGCGGCGATTTCATCGGCATTGCCCGGTTCCTGCCCGCCAAACTGGTTGCAGGGGAAGCCGAGCACTTCGAACCCGCGATCCTGATAGGTCTGGTGCAGCTTTTCGAGGCCATCATATTGGGGGGTGAAGCCGCATTTGCTCGCCGTGTTGACCACCAGCAGCACGGTGCCGAGCTTGTCCTTGAGATCGAGCGGATCACCCCGGTTGGTGGCAACGGTAAAATCGGCAATCGTTTTCATGGTCGCGTTTCCCTTTCAAAGCCCGTGGACCAGCACGCCCTCTTTCAGGCGCACCACCCGGTCCATCTTGGCAGCTAGGCGTTCGTTGTGCGTGGCCACAAGCGCGGCGCTACCTTCACCGCGCACCAGCGCGAGGAATTCGGCGAGCACGCCGCCTGCGGTCGCTTCGTCCAGATTGCCGGTCGGTTCATCCGCCAGCACCAGCGTGGGCCGGTTGGCGAGCGCGCGGGCGACCGCGACGCGTTGTTGTTCGCCGCCCGAAAGCTGGCTCGGGCGGTGGGTCAGGCGCTCACCGAGGCCGAGGCTGGTGAGCAGGCTATCAGCCCGCGCCTCGCACTCCGCCCGTGGCGTGCCGAGGATCATCTGCGGCATCACCACATTCTCGCGCGCGTTGAAATCGGGCAGCAGGTGGTGGAACTGATAGACGAAGCCAAGATGCTCGCGCCGCAGCCGGGTGCGCTGATCGCTGGCCAAATCCTCGGCCCGCTCACCCGCCACGCTGATCGAACCTTCGAAACCGCCTTCGAGCAAGCCCACGGCTTGCAGCATGGTCGATTTGCCCGAACCCGACGGGCCGAGCAGCGCGACAATCTCACCCGGCATAATGTCGAGATCGACCCCGCGCAGAACCTCAATCCGCTGCCCGCCCTGTTCAAACGCGCGCTTCAACCCGCGAAGGGAGACGATGGGAGCCGCACTATTCATAGCGCAGCACCTGCACCGGATCGGTGTTTGCGGCCTTCAGGGCGGGGTAGAGCGTCGCCAGGAAGCTCAGCCCCAGCGCCAGTGTCACGATCCCGGCAATCTCCCACGGATCGGTGCGCGATGGCAGGGTGGAAAGAAACCGCACCTCGGGATCCCAGATTTCCTGGCCGGTGGTGAAGGCGATGAAATCCACGATTGGCTCGCGGAAGAACAAGACGATGGAGCCCAGCGCCAGCCCGGCCAGCGTGCCAATCGCGCCAATTGTGCTGCCGGTGGTCACGAAAATCTTGAGCAAGCTTTTCCGCGTCGCGCCCATTGTGCGCATGATTGCAATGTCGCGGGTCTTGGCCCGCACCAGCATCACGAGGCTCGACAGGATGTTGAACGCCGCCACCAGCACCATGAAGCTCAAGGCAAAGAACATTGCCACACGTTCGACCTGCAAGGCTTCGAACAGGGCCGAGTTAATCGTTTTCCAATCGGCAATCACCGCCTTGCCGGTCAATTGCGCGGCGAGCGGTTCGAGGATTTCACCCACCCGGTCAGGATCATCGACGGTGATTTCGATCATGCCGATCTGATCCCCCATCAATAATAAGGTCTGCGCGTCCTTGATCGGCAGGATCACGAATTTTTCGTCATAGTCGTAGATGCCGACTTCAAAGATCGCGCCAACCTCGTAACCGACCTGCCGAATCGAGGTGCCGAACGGCGTGGTGCGGCCCTGCGGGTTGATAATGGTGATGGTATCGCCGACTCGTGCGCCGATATTCTGCGCCAACCGGGTGCCGATGGCGATCCGTCCCGATCCATCCTGGAGCGCGGCGATGTTGCCGAGCACCACCTTGTCGCTGAGCGCCTTGATGTCCTTGTCGATCTGCCCGCGCACAAACACCGCTTCAGCCCGGCCGTTGAAGCTGGTCAGCAACGGTTGTTCGATCAGCGGCGAGGCATCGACCACGCCGGGCGTGCGCTGCACGTTGGCGAGCACACTTTCCCAATTGTCGAGCCGCCCGCTGTAAGCCTGCACAATCGCATGGCCGTTCAATCCCACGATCTTGTCGAGCAATTCGGCACGGAAGCCGTTCATAACACTCATCACGATCATCAGCATCGCGACCGACAGCATCACCACGCCCACCGATATTCCGGCGACAAGCGCAATGAATGCCTCCCCCTTACCGGGCCAGAGGTAGCGTTTGGCGATCATCCATTCGAACGGGGAGAGCATGGGAGGGTCAGTGCTGCCTGTAAGGTGAACGCTGCCTGTAGTGCGCCCGCGTGCCGCCCGCAAGCGGCGGCCAACCTGTCACATGCCAGTCAGCAAAAACCGGGGCACGGCGCGCGCGCTTTCGCTTGTAATTGATCCGTCACATCGCCATTGGAGCGGTGCGCCCCGGCGGTTAGCCCGCGAACAAGTCTGGTGATGCCGATGACACCCTCAAATATGACTCACCCCTTCCTTGATGCGGATGGCGATAAGCTGCGTGAGGAATGCGGGATTTTCGGCGCGATCAATGCGGCCGATGCGGCGGCGGCGACCGCGCTAGGCCTCCATGCGCTCCAACATCGCGGACAGGAAGCGGCCGGAATCACCTCGTATGACGGGCAGGAGTTCTATTCGCACCGCGGCCAGGGCCATGTGGCGGAGAATTTCTCGTCATCCGAAGCGATCGCAGCTTTGCCCGGTCATATGGCGGCGGGCCATGTGCGCTACTCCACCACTGGCGGATCGGGGCTGAGAAATGTGCAGCCGCTCTACGCCGAACTCGCCAGCGGCGGGTTTGCGGTGGCGCATAATGGCAATATCTCGAATGCGATGATGCTGCGCACGGATCTGGTCAACAAAGGCTCGATCTTCCAATCGACCTCGGACACCGAGGTGATCATCCACCTTGTCGCTACCAGCCGCTATCCCACCATCGCCGACCGGCTGGTCGATGCGCTGCGGTTGGTCGAAGGCGCCTATGCGCTGATCGTGATGACGCCCGAAGGCATGATCGCCTGCCGCGACCCGCTGGGTATCCGCCCGTTGGTCATGGGCCGGATGGGGGAAGCGGTCCTTTTTGCATCCGAAACCGTCGCCTTTGATGTGGTCGGGGCCGAGGTGATCCGCGAGGTTGAGCCGGGCGAATTGGTGATGGTCGATTTCTCGGGCGAGATCCGTTCGGTGCGCCCCTTCGGCAGCCCGTCCCCGCGCCCTTGCATCTTCGAACACGTCTATTTCAGCCGCCCCGACAGCGTGTTTGCCGGACGCAGCGTCTATGAAGCGCGCAAGGCAATCGGCATTCAGCTCGCGCTGGAATCGCCGTGCGATGCCGATCTGGTGGTTCCGGTGCCCGACAGCGGCGTGCCGGCCGCGATCGGATTTGCGCAAGCATCGGGCTTGCCGTTTGAACTTGGCATTATCCGTTCGCACTATGTCGGGCGCACCTTTATCCAGCCATCGGACGGCGCGCGCCATTCCAGCGTGAAGCGCAAGCACAATGCCAACCGCGCGTTGGTTGAAGGCAAGCGGATCGTACTGATCGACGATTCGATCGTGCGCGGCACCACCAGCATGAAAATTGTCGAGATGATGCGCGAAGCCGGCGCCAGCGAAGTGCACTTCCGCGTCGCCAGCCCGCCCACCGCGCATTCCTGTTTCTACGGCGTCGATACGCCAGAACGTTCCAAACTGCTCGCCGCGCGGATGGATCTGGAACCCATGCGCGAATTCATCAAGGCTGACAGCCTCGCCTTCGTTTCGATTGACGGGCTTTACCGCGCGGTCGGATCGCAGGCGCGCAACGCCGCCTGTCCGCAATTCTGCGATGCGTGTTTTACCGGCGACTATCCTACCAGCCTCACCGATCTGGCGCTGGCCGAACAGAAACACGCCGAACTTCCCTTTGCTGACCCGAAAGCTGCCTGATCCCATGACTGATACGACGAAACCGCTTTCCGGACGCACGGCGCTTGTGACCGGAGCGAGCCGGGGCATTGGCGCCGCCACCGCCAAGGCGCTCGCCGCAGCGGGCGCACACGTCATCCTGGTGGCGCGCAAGGTCAAGGCGCTGGAAGCGGTCGAAGATGAAATCCACGCTGGCGGTGGCAGTTCAACCATCGCCCCGGTTGACCTGATGGAGCCCGACGCGGTCACCCGGTTGGCGGTCGCGATTGCCGGGCGCTGGCCCACAATCGACATCATGGTGCTGGCAGCGGCTTACCTGCCCGAACTCACCCCGCTGTCGCAGGTTGATCCCAAGCAGTTCAATCAGGCGCTGCTGATCAATGTGGTCGCCACGCAGGCGCTATTGTCTGGGTTTGACCCGCTGCTGCGCCGTGCGCCTGCGGGCCGGATCATTGGCCTGACGAGCAGCGTCGGTGGTGCACCCCGGCCCTATTGGGGCGCCTATGGTTCAACCAAGGCGGCGTTTGAAAACCTGCTTGAAACCTACGCGGGCGAAGTCGAACGGCTCAGCCCACTGCGCGTTGCGATCATCGATCCCGGCGCGACCCGCACCGAAATGCGTAGCCGAGCCTATCCTGGCGAAGACCCGGCCAAGGTCAAAGCCCCCGAAGTGGTCGCCGACCGGTTGGTTGCTCTCCTGACTGAAGGCTTCGACACGCTCCACCGCGAGCGGATTGCGTAAAGCCACTTAGTCATCCCTACTTGCCGGTTAACCACAATCGGCAAGCGTTCCTTAGCATTTGCCCCCGCATTACCGCCTCGGACCAACCACCCCGAGAGACCGCAGGCTACGCATACAAGGTTCAAAGCGATGGCGCTTGATTCTGATCCCTACCGTATGGCCGCGCAGGAAGATCGCTGCTCGCCGCGGACCCGCCTTACAATCCCGGCGACATTGCGCGCTTCGGGTGGCCGCGCTTTTCAAAGCGTGGTGCAAGATCTGTCGATTTCCGGCTTCTCGGCGGCTTCGATCAACCGGATGCATGAAGGTCAGCTGTGCTGGCTGACGCTGCCGGGCCTCGAAGCGTTGCAAGCCGAAGTCGTATGGTGGGATAACTGCATCGTCGGCTGTGCTTTCTCGGAACTGCTCAGCCCGATCGTGCACGACAACATCCTGCAGCGTTACAGCAATGTGGGTGTTTACCGTCAGGTGATCTGAGGGCGACCGCCCTAGTCGGCTTCAGCGGCGACCTTCCGGCTCAGGTCCAGAAATTGCCCGCGCTCCGGCCCGCCGCTCGCCGTGGGCCAGTTGCCGACATAGGCAACCACGACCCCCTGTCCTGGGCCCTTGCCGGGAAATAGCGTGATGGCCTGACCGAAGATGCCTTGCGCCCCGAACGTGCCCTGCGGATAGGTCCACCACTGGTAGCCATAGCCGAAACCGCTTGTCCCGAAATCGACCTGACTGTCGGTCGCCTCGGCAAACCAGCCTTCGGGCACCACGCCCTTGCCGCCTTCCAGCGCAAACTGGCCCATGCGGGCATAGTCGCCGAGCGTGATCGACAGGCAGCACCCGCCGATATTGCCGCCGCGCGGATCGACCATCCAGAACAACCCGCCCGCAAACCCGGCTGGCTCGACGATCTTCGCCTGCGAATATTCCGCCAGCGACTTGCCGACCGCGTTTTCGACGACGACGCCAATCAGGTTGGTCTCGCCGGTCTTGTAAACCCACTTTTCACCCGGAGGCGCCTCACGTGGCAGGGCCTTCATCTGCACCACAATCGCGTCGGGCCCGTATTCGACCACAAACCGGTTCATTTGCGCGACGTCGCTGTTCGGGTCGGTGTAATCCTCGTTCCACTTGACCCCGCTGGTCATGGTGGCGAGCTGGCGCACGCTGACCCCGTCATAGGCGGACCCTGCCAGCCCCGGGATATATTTGGTCACCGGATCATCAAGGCTGGCGATAAACCCGTCCTCCAGCGCCGCGCCAAGCAGCGTGGAGGTGAAGCTTTTGGCAACCGAGAAACTGGTCCAGCGATCAGCCGCGCCAAGGCCGAGCCCGTAGGCTTCGTAGCGGACCTTGCCGTCTTCCAGAACCATGATCCCGGCAGTGTTGGTGCTGGCCATCAGCGCCTTCAATTCGGCTTGCAATTCCGCGCTGAGCGGTGCGCCCTTGGGCAGCGCGCGGGCGGCCTTGGCGGCGGGGACTTCGTGGCCGGCAAACCACTGCTCCATCGCGCGGAAGCGTTGGCTGCGCTGGGCATCGTTCCAGAACAAAACCGCCAGTTCGGATGGGTCGCGCTGCGGCGGCTGGGTGATCTGCACCGACGGCGCAGGCGGCGCGCTGGCGAGTTCGGTTACGCTGCCATATCTGACATTGCATCCGGTCAGCAGTGCCGCGAGCGCGATCCCTGAAACCATCCCTGCAAACCGCTTGGCTGCGCCCATCATTCTCGCCCTCCGATTGTGTTATGAGCGATGCATAGGCTGACGCAGCACAGCCGGGCAAGCCCCCCTTAACCGTCCTTCATCACCTTCAACGCCGCCAGCGCCCGCTCGCGCGCGGCCCGGTGCCCGATGATCTTGCGCGGATATCCGATGGGCCGCCGCCCAAATTCCTCAGGATCGTGGACGGCTGGCTCGTCCAGTTTGGAGAGTTCAGGCACGTATTCGCGGATATAGCGCGCGGCGTCGAATTTCTCGGATTGGGTGAGCGGTGCCATGATCCGGCTGAACATGTTGGAGTCGACCCCGGTGCCCGCCGTCCACTGCCAATTTGTGGCGTTGGAAGCGTAATCGGCATCGCACAGCGTGTCCCAGAACCACTTCTCGCCCTCGCGCCAGTCGATCAGCAGGTGCTTGATGAGGAAGCTCGCCGTGATCATCCGCACGCGGTTGTGCATCCATCCGGTCTGGTAGAGCTGCCGCATCCCGGCATCGACGATCGGGTAACCGGTGCGCCCCTGCTGCCATGCCTTGAGGTCGCGCGCGGCGCTCTCGTCCGTAGCGGGGTCGCGCCACGCGAAACGGTCAAAATCCTCGCGGTAGTTTTTGGATGCATAGGCGGGGAATTGCAGGATCGCGTTCTGCGAATAATCGCGCCAGATCAGCTCGCTTTCATAAACCTCCCAGCCCTTCGAGCGCTTGTGCTTGAGCGCGTGCCAGATTTGAACCGGCGAGATTTCACCGAAATGCAGGTACGGGGAGAGGCGCGAAACCTTGTCGACGCTCGGGAAATTGCGCTTGTCGTCGTAGTCATCGACGTGATCCTGCCACCAGCCAAGGCGTTCATGCGCAGCGGCCTCCCCCACCTGCCAGAAATCAGCGATCCCGCCTGACCAATCGGGCTTTGTGGGGAGCAGGTTCCATGATGCGAGGTCGTCAGAGACGGGCCAATTCTCGGGGGCGGTGAGGGTTTCGGGCGCAGGCAATTCGTCGCGCGGCGGGAATTCGGCGCGCACCGCACGGCTGAACGGCGTATAAATCTTGTACTGCCCGCCGCTGCCGGTGGTGATGCTACCCGGCAGCATCAGGAAATTGCCGTGGTGGAGTTGCAGGTCGAGCGTCTTTGCCAGCTTGCGCTCGGCGTTCAGCCACCACGGTTCGTAATGGTGGTTGGCGTGAATGGTGGCCGCGCCTGTCTCCGCCGCCAGCTTTGCCAGTTCCTCCACCGCATCGCCGCGCCGCAGGATCAGCTTGCTCCCCCGCGCTTCGAGGCTCCGCGCGAGGCTCGCCAGCGAGTGATGCAGCCACCAGCGCGAGGCGCCGCCATAGGCGTGGTGCTTGGGCGCATCATCGTCGAGCACATAGACGCACTCCACCGGGCCTACGTGGGCCGCGTGATAGAGCGCAGGATTATCAGCCAGCCGCAGGTCGCGCCGCAGCCATACGAGTTGGGTCATGCTTCTCCTTACCCCCTCCTCTTCAGAGGAGGGGAGCGAGACTTGGTGAGCGCAGCGAACCTAGTCGCAGCGGGGTGGTGAGCGAGGCGGAGCGCGACGCTTCCGCGCCGCGCCACCACCCCCAACCCCTCCTCTGAAGAGGAGGGGGGTAAGTTGGCGCAACGCCGCTAAGGTTGGGTAAGTTCCTCGCAACGCACATCCGGCAGCGCCACCGAGAACCGCCCCCGCGCGCGCGGGTCGTAGAAGCGGGCGTCGTAGAGGATCACCGATCCGTCCGCCGCGCGAGTCGCAAAGGGCGCGCGCGACCAGAACAGGAAGGCGTCGAGTTGGGAGTTGGTGCGACGCAAGGCGGTTAAGTCAGGAAATGAGCAAAAGCTAATGTTGGCTCGCTCTAAAGGCGGCCATTCGACGTCTGCGCCCCATTCGAAGCGCTGAGAACCGGCACGGCCAATGATTACCTCACGCCCCCAAGATGCCAATGGGGTCGGGCTAACAATGAACTTGTCATACGGCTCTTCTATGATCACGCCACCGTAGAGATTATCGGTTCTCCAGTAGTTTAGCCCAATATATACCAGCGCAAAAATAATCCCCACCCGCGCAGGCAGCATCCACTCCGCCCCCGCATTCTCCCGCCGCCGCGAAACCCATACGCTCGCGATCAGCACCGCCCACAGCCACACATCGATGATGAACAGCGTGTCGCCGTAGAACCACTGCGA
>Ga0163144_10020802_pt1 | contig 13087 bp, 8 predicted proteins | sample OliLak19BULKMAT1_FD_123175 | JGI IMG/M metagenome (GOLD analysis project Ga0163144, IMG submission 123175) | Freshwater microbial mat bacterial communities from Lake Vanda, McMurdo Dry Valleys, Antarctica - Oligotrophic Lake LV.19.BULKMAT1 | ecosystem: Environmental > Aquatic > Freshwater > Lake...
AAAACGAAATCTTGCCTGTTTTAACATTCGAGCCCGTTTATTTGTTCAATCCGAAGAAGGCAGATGCCAAAAACTCCAGGCGATTGATGTAGCGGAACTCGCCAAGAGTTTCGGATGCTGTCACCGAAAGCCTTGGCGGTTTCCGCTACGAGTTGTGGCACTAGCGACTCACACGCCCTTCGTGCCTCAGGGCGTGCCACCCCGAATCGAAATTCTTTGATTTGAATGGTCCGAAAGCGACACGGCCTCCAAGGCCATGGTGGTCGAACTCACATCGCTACTTTAGCGCTTCGAAGAGGTTGCTCTTGTCGTCGGTCCAAAGAACCGGTTTTCCCTTCGGCTGAACCAAGTCAATCGCTCCGGACGCTTTGTTAAGCGTAGGCTTTTGGTTGGATAAGAGAACCCAGCAGGATTTAAGGGCACCTGGGCATGAAGCTTGCTCATCGGAAACGATGGTCGACTCAAAGGACGCGTTTTTTGCCAAGCCGCTGACAATTGCATTCAAGTCAAAATACAGGTTGGAAATGTGGATAGCAAGAACGCCATCGTCTCTCAGGTGGCGTCGATAGATGTCCATCGCTTCGCGAGTCAAGAGGTGTACAGGAATCGCATCACCGCTAAAGGCATCCAGGACAAGTATGTCAAACGCTTGAGGATGCTCTCTTTCTAACGTCAAGCGCGCGTCCCCCAAAATCAGTTCGATCGAGGCTGGAGTGTCCTCTAGGAACGTGAAATACTCTTGGGCCATTTCAATCACATTGTTGTTGATTTCGTAGAATCGGTACCGATCGCCCGATTTCCCATAGGTCGCAAGTGTTCCTGCTCCGAGACCCACCACACCGACGTGACGTGGCTGTTCGGCCTTGTGATTGCATAGCGCTAGGCCGACACCAGAATCCTCCGTGTAATAAGTGGTTGGTCGATTTTTTGTCCCGAGTTCTTGAAATTGGGAGCCGTGAACGATTCGACCATGCACGAGATTTCGCATCGGCTCGCCTGTTTTAGCATCCCTGCTGTTGGCTACACTGAGAACACCATAGAAGTTTCTTTTGGCAGTAATCTGATTGTTAGAAAAGGAGGTCCACATGCTGAGCCATAGAATTGCGAGGGTCGGTAATACAATTGCAATAGCCGACTTGCTCCACGCGGGGACTCGGGTCTTCCAAATGGCATTGTTCTGAAGATAGGTATCGAGAAAGACCAAAATACATGCGAACAAACCCAGCTGCCATTCAAAGTAATCGGTGAAGAGCGACGGAGCCAGGAGGCCGACAAAAATGCCACCGCTAGCGCCGCCTGCCGACAGTGTCATGTAAAACGAAGTGAGGCGGCTAGGATGTGGCCTGAGTCGCACGAGTTCTCCATGGCAGACCATGCAAGAGAAAAACAAGCCTGCGAAATAAAGCGACACTTCTACCGCCAACGGAGCCTGGATCGCGAACAACTTGAGAACGAATAGAATCAGAAAGGAGAGCGTGGCCAGCATGATCGATGGTCTTCGGCTATACCAGCGGTCGCTATCGAAGGTGAGAATAAACGTTAACAAGTAGATGGCCAAGGGGATTACCCACAGAAATGGGATCACACCCGTGTCCAAGCAGACTTGGTTTGTCGTCGCGAGCAACATCACGGATGGTAACATAGAAAGTGCAAACCATGCGCCTGCAGTAGACCAATCGACGGTTGCGGTATTCTGCGTTGTCCTGTTGTCAGAATCAATTGGCTTACTGGCACGAAAGAGAGCAACGCCGGAAACGCTGCACGCGATTGCGAAAACAGTAAAGGCCACCGACCAAATACTAGACTGCTGCGAAGACGAAAAAGCCGGTTCTATCACGAATGGAAAGGAAAGAAGTGCCAGCATCGATCCAACGTTGGACAGCGAATAGAGTCGGTACGGTTGTTCAATGATTTTGGATTGGCCGAGCCAGGATTGTAGGAGCGGGCCAGTGGACGACAACAGAAAGTACGGGGCGCCAACTTTGCAAGCGAGCAGCAGCATGATCATCCGGGTCGGAGACTCGTCGCCCAGCGGTTTCCAAGAACTCGCAGGGGTAATCGGCAGCGTCAACAGCGCCAACAGAAGCAGTCCGCAGTGCAAAATGATCTGAGAACGTAAAGCCAAAAACCGATTCAGTGCATGGGCATAGGCATACCCACCGAAAAGAAGCACTTGAAAGACCAACAGGCAAGCGGTCCAGACTCCCGGACTACCACCATACCAAGGCAAAATGTATTTGCCCATGATCGGCTGGACCTGGAACAGTAGGAATGCGCTTGCGAAAATGGTTGACGCGAACAGCAACACCGTAATGCGATGGGCGAGCAATTTGTTCATGGACTTGATACACCGAGTTTCAGAGACACACTTTTTTGCTTTAGAAAAATACAGCCAAAACAGAGAGATGCTCGAAAGAGAATTCTGATTAAGAAAAGTTTGACGGCTTTGCGGGAGAAGCGGTCGGATTGTACCGATTGGAGTACACAATCATCCAACGAGAATTTACTTAGCAATTTTCTGCTTGCTGCTGACTGTGACATACTTCTTGAGCGAAAGAAGTCGGCCTTCTTTGATCCCGCGAATATGCATCAATTCGTCAACCGATTGAAAGCTTCCAATTTCTTCCCGATATTTGAGGATGTCGCTCGCAAGTTTTTCGCCAACGCCTGGGAGTAGATTTAGCTCGGCTAGCGTGGCGTCGTTTAGATCGACGACTAACTCGCCGGGTAGTCGACTATCCGCACTTACGATGGTCGATCGATAGCACCAAACTCCCAGCGTCCAGCCTGCGATCACAATGAGAAGAGCTGCGAATGCTTGAGTTCGAATCCGGACGACTCGATCGCGTTCCCGATTGCGAAGTACGATGTCGTCTGGGTTTTCTGCCTCCTGCATTTCGCTTTTGCCTTGGTATGCTGTTAGTTGGCTCGCAACTGTTGCAAGACTTCGCTGACGATTCGGTCGATGACTGAGTCGTCTGCCAACTGGCTGTTATCGGCCCGCATGTTTCCCTGCGGTGACCGATTGGTTTGCATGAAGTCAAAGCTAGCCAGTAGGTTCTGAAGTTTTCCTTGAGTCACATCCGCAGCGCTGATTTGCTGTGGAGTGAGAGGCTGGCGCGATTGGCCGAGATCCCAACCTCGAATCTTGGCCCCTCTTCGGAATCCCTCGGGAAACTCTGCTGTCGACAACATCGTGTCAAACAATGGCAGCAGTTTATATTGAAGCTGCATCGCACGTTCCCATTGGCCAGCCCGAGCCGCTTCGTAAATGCTGCGAGTTAACTCGGGAACCACGCCACTCGTTGCATTCGTGCCTCCGTCACAACCGACCATCAGCATAGGAACGAGAGTTGCGTCCCAACCGGTCATAAAGAAGAAGTCTTTTCGAAGCGGGCGGACTTCGGCAATCATTCGCATCATGTGCGGAACATCGCCTGAACTATCTTTGATCCCGACAACGCGTGGGCATTCTTGCGCAAGTCGCTTGACCGTCGGCACGTCGATGGGTGAGGCGAACAACGGGATGTTGTATAGCGTGACATCGACGGAAACCCGGTCCGCAATCTGTTTGAAGTACGCGTAAACGCCATCGGGTGCTAGCCGATAATAGAATGGAGCGACAATGGCCACAGCCCTGACACCCAATGCACCGTAAGTATCGCAGGCTCGGATCGTTTCCTCGATGTTGGCTTCTGCGGCACCCGCCAAGATGGGAACGCGGCCTCGGGTCTGGTCCACGACCACTTCGATAACCCGTTTGCGTTCCTCTGGGGTAAAACGAACGAACTCGCCCGTGCTGCCGTTGGGGTAGAGTCCATGCACACCATGTTCGATTAGCCAGTCGATGTAGCCGCGAAGCGTGTCTTCGTCGAGTTGGCCACGGGAGTTGACGGGGGTGATGTTGGGGGTGAAGATCCCCGCTAAGGGTTGTTTGCTCATACCACAACCATAACACATCGAATACGCCGCTGGCAATCCGCCCAACGTTTTGTCATCATTTGGGCCAGGAGTTGGGGCCGTTTTTACGGGTTTTTCCAATATCCCAGTCGACTCCACGAAAGTTTTTTATGCGTTCCGCCTTGCTTTTCGCAATTCGATTGTTGGTCCCAGCGATGGTATTGGCGTACGTTTTTGCATTTTTGGCTGCTCCCTGCATGCCCTTGGCTGACCCAGCCGGGCAAGCGATGGCGATTCCGAGATGGGAGTATTGGCTCCTACACGTTTCCGTTCCATCCGCGATTTGGTGGCAGTGGACAGGCGGAAATCTGCCCGTCGTGATTTCGGATCGGATACCCGTTTTGCTTGCGGCGACGAGTTGGGTCGCGTGTTGCCAAGTTGTTGGAAGTTTGGTTTCGCGATTGGATCCCATTCGGATTCGGCTCTCCAAATACGAACGAATCGGAGTTGCCGTTTTGGTTGGCCACTCGGCACTTGCAGCAATCGTCTTTTTGTTTGGTACGTTGATAGGCGTGCGGTCGCTTGTTTGGGTGTTTGGAATCGTGGTCGGGGCCGCGTTTGTTTGGGCTCGATTTCAAACGAAACAAATCGATCCGGAATCCACCGAGGGAACCATCGAAGACGTGTCGTTTGCAAGTTCAATCAGTAGACGAATGATCGGCCTACTGATCCTTGGGACCAGTTTCTTGGCATGCATACAAGTTTATGGCGCAACTATTCCCACACGGGATATGCAAGTGCGGGAGGTCGACTGGTGGTTGGTGAAGCATGCTGCCTTGGATGGCAAGATAAAGTTTTCGGAGAACCATGCACTTGTCAACGCACCAGCAAGTTTCACGATGCCTGCGATAGCGTTTTCAAGCGTCTTTATGATGGACCTGCCATTCCATAAGGAAAGGAAAGATGAAACGATTGCACAGCGAGAGCAATGGCAAGGCAGGATGCGAACAAGCGTGTTAGCGGGCAAGACGGTCGCCGCCATGCTGGGACTGATTGGTGTTCTGTTAGCGAGTGTGCATCTTGGGCGTCGATGGGGATATTTGTCGGGGCTTTTCGTTGGCTTCCTTTTGGTTGCAACCCCGGGGCTCTCGGAACTGGCGAGATTGGGGCGCACGGAAGGGGTCGTTGGCGTTTGGGTCGTAGGGCTGCTGGTGGTTTGGCATGCGACGGTTGACACGAAACAACGAATGGCTTCGTTCGGGTTGGTATGGTGGTGCTTGGTTGCTGGCGCGTTGAGCAGTGGGTATGGAACCGCAGTGTTGGTCGGTCTACCCGCGTGTTGCGTTTGGCTTTGGAAACAAAAGCATTCCGCGTTTGGGTCAGCGAATGGGTCCGACTTAAGCCATGCGAATTCGACCAGCGCCTCGGTCCCACGTAAACTGGTTGTCGTCTCAATTTTATTATTTGCCAGTGGGGCTTACGTACGGAATGTGGTTGTAAGCGGTGATCCGATTTATCCGTGGGGGCAGGTCGCAGCCGAGAGACTTGGTGTTGTTCAAGCAAGTGAGATGGGCAAGGGGTTATCGTATGCGTATCGAGTCCCAAGCGAAACGGTATTCGAAATGGTTGACTCGTCGGATGCAAACTCCCAATCCGTTAGCTCGAGCGAAATCAAATCACCGTATCGGTTTGCCAATTGGATCGATGGAATGTTTCGATTGATTTGGAATTCGAGTGGCCATGGCTTGATGCTCGTTCCATTGGCGATCGTTGGTGGTTTTTGTTGCTACAGTTTTTCAGCGAGTCGCATGGCAATTGGCTGGTTCGGCTATTGGGCATTGGTGTGGTGGCTTTTCTCGCTGAGGCAGGACCGCGATTGGATGGCGGCGCTCCTTTTGTTGGCTTGGCCGGCAGCGGCCGGAGCGCATTGGCTAGCCGCACAAGCTCGCGGTTATCCTATGATACTTTTGGTCTTGATAGCGATTTGCTGGTCGGTCGTGGTTATCCCGATTTGGCCCACCAGCGACAATCGAATGCTTGTGGCACTAGAAACCTTGGACCAAAACGGTGCCGCGGAAGTGGAAACGAAGTTGCTGGCTGGTGAAGATTCCAGGACTTCGTACTCGGCGTGTTTCAACAGGTTGTATCGTCAATCGGATGAGTTCTCGTCGTATGCAAAAGTTTTGTTAATTGGAGAAAGCGATGATTTCGATTTTCTGGCAGAATGTGAGAGTTGTGGTCCATTTGATCAAGACAAGCTTGGGCTTGGATCGTCTAAGGCGTTTGGAGATTTTTTGAGGTCCGGAGGTTTCACAGAGGTAGTGATCGTATGGTCAGGCGTGCAATATCGCGAGAAATTAACAGGCAAAAAACAGGAGTCCAGCTTCCGCGAGGCGATCGACGAAATGCTTGGAAGATCGCAGTTGCAGGCGGTTCAGTGGGAAATCAACTCATCGGAAGCCGAGTTATACCGGGTGATCAAAGAGTGACGGACTGCTATACTTGCTTGGGAACTGATTGGAATCTTCGAGGATTGTTTATGCCAAAAAGAGTTAAAGCGTTGCTCACCCGAAATCGGCTGAGTCTAGTCATCGCAATGGTGGTGCTTCTTTTTACCGCCGTTTGCGTTCATTCAGCGATTGGGCAGGTGTCCGACAGCGAATTGAATCAACGCGTTCGCGATGCCGCTGCGAATCGAGCAGAAATGACGGCTGCTCAAAACGGGCCGCGACTCGACATCGATTACTTTGACCTCATGATCAAGGGTGGGGTGTTCATGATTCCCATCGGCTTAGTGAGCCTGATGGTGGTCACGTTTGTGTTCGATCGTTGGATCGGCTTAAGGTCTGGAGCCATACTGCCGAGTGATCTTCGCAAAGGTTTAGTGCAACTTACGCGGCAAGGGGACTTAGATCCTCGCGAGGTTTATCGGCTTTGTGGCGAGTCGAATTCAGCAGCGGCGAAGATCTTCCGAGCGATGGTTTTGAAGACAGGGCGTCCTCAGCCGGAATTGCTAACTGCGACAGCGGAAGCAACACAACGCGAAGTCGATCGCGCCTATGGTAATGTTCGCTGGCTCAATTTGGCGGCTGGCATTGCACCTCTGCTTGGATTGCTTGGGACGGTCTGGGGGCTGATTCGGGCATTTCATGATACGACTCAGTTGACGGCCGGCCAGAACCGAGCGGATTTCTTAGCCGTTGGGATTTATGAAGCGTTGGTGACGACCTTGGCAGGGCTCATCGTTGCCATTCCAGCCGCGGTGGCGTCGCACTATTTCGAGGGCAAGATCACTCGGGTTTTTGGTGCGATTGAGGAGTTATCAGCCGAGCTGATGATGCGTCTGGAATGTTATGAGGGTCGGACCCGCTTCGAGCCGATTGGCCGCGAGTTGGCAGCGAGGGATCTGACTCAGGGTGGATCGGCATTGACCGCGCAACTGCCGATCGCATCTGTTGTTCCACCGCCAGCATTGAGAGCAGTCGCAAAGCCAGAGCTAAGGCCTCGGACGTCAAGGACAGTGGAGTAGCGACGTGTCACTGTTTAGGGTTTCTGGGCCAGCGTCCGGTTGGTTTCCCTAAACCGTGGGCTTGCGAGGCTTAGCCACGAAGCTTGCACTCCCACGAGTGAACTCGCAGGGGGTGGCGAGACTCTCGGTCCCCCATGAGCTTGCTCATGGGGACCAAAGCTTCAAAGCTAACACCGGGCTTAGCCGAGCGCCCTTTGTCAAAAAATGTAGACGACAGCCAAAATCTCTTGACCTGCAGCAAATACCGCTATGCGAATTACGATGGCTTCTTGCGAAGATCCAGCCACTCGCTGTGGAAGGTACCCGGCATATCGGTTCTTTGGTAAGTGTGAGCGCCAAAGTAGTCACGCTGCGCTTGCAGGAGATTCGCCGGCAAGCGAGGCAAGCGATAGCTGTCGTAATAGGCCAATGCGGTTGTGAATGCCGGTGCGGGTAATCCTAAGTGCGTTGCGGCCATGACCGCGGCACGCCATGATCCCTGGGCCTTTTCGATCGCTTCGGTAAAGTAAGGGTACAGCAACAAGTTCTCGAGATTGGGTTGTGCATCAAACGCTTCCTTGATTCGATCTAGGAATTGAGCGCGGATGATACAACCGCCTCGCCAAAGCAATGCGCAGTCACCATAGTTCAGGTCCCAATTGTGTTCCTTGCTGGCTTCTTGCAATTGCACGAATCCTTGAGCGTAGGAACAAATCTTTGAGGCGTACAACGCTTGCTTGACCGCTTCGATAAATGCCTTCTTGTCACTGACAAGCGTCTTTACGGCTGTGTCGAAGAGTTTGTTGTCAGTCGCCGCAGGGCCAGGCAGTACCTTACTGGCTCGAATGCGTGCTTCCTTGATGGAAGACAGCGAGCGTGCGTACACTGCGGTGGTAACCAGTGTTGAGGGTACGCCGAGATCGAGTGCGAGTTGGCTCATCCATTTGCCCGTCCCCTTGGCACCGGCAACATCGAGGATCTTGTCGACAAGATAGCCACCTTTGCCTTGGTCGTCTTTGGCACTGAAGATGTCTCGACTGATTTCGATAAGATAGCTCTGCAATTCCCCCTTATTCCATTCTGAGAAGACGTCGTAGAGTTCCTCGTTGGTCAGTCCAGCGGCTTCCTTAAGCAAGAAATACGCTTCGCAAATCAGCTGCATATCACCATACTCGATGCCGTTGTGCACCATCTTGACATAGTGACCGGATCCGCGAGGCCCGACCCATTCGCAACAAGGAATGTCGTTGTTTGGACCCACTTTAGCGGCGATGGATTGGAAAATCGGTTTGATCGTTTCCCAAGCGGCTTCACTGCCACCAGGCATGAGGCTCGGTCCCTTGAGAGCACCTTCTTCACCACCAGACACACCCGCTCCGACGAACAGCAGTCCTTTGCTTTCCACGTATTGCGTTCGGCGTTCGGTGTCAGCGAAGTGGGTGTTTCCACCGTCGATTATGATGTCGCCGGGTTCGAGATGTGGGAGCAACTGCTCGATCAAGTCGTCAACAGCAGGGCCGGCCTTGACCAACATCATGACGAAACGTGGTCGCTTAAGATTCTTGACCATCTCAACAATGGAGTGACAGCCGACGAAGTTTTTCCCATTGGCCCGACCCTTCATTAGATCGTCTACTTTGTCGATTGAGCGATTGAAAACCGCGACACGGTAACCTCGACTCTCGACATTGAGAGCAAGATTCTCACCCATAACAGCAAGGCCGATCAGGCCGAAATCGCACAATTCGCTCATTGAAGTTCAGTTGTTGTAACAACCGTCGCAAAAATAGTGTAGAGGCTCTCTAAATGCTGGTATTCGGTTAAACACCAACCTTGACCAACCGGAATTCTATCCAGAGTTCTCAATCCCATCAATTGCTAGTGATTGGGCTTCCGGTCTATTGAGGATTTTTGCTAAGAACACAATTCGACTTAAGTTTACGGTGATTTTAGCGACAACCCGGCAAGGACGTCAGGTTCATGAAGAGATTCGTCTATGCAGCCGCAGCGATAGTCCTGACCGGCGTGTTGGCTTTGCTCGTAATTGCAGTAGCACAACGCGACTCACGGGACAGCGATTCGTCTCCGGTAGAAAATACTCTTGCTTATGCCAACAAAGCGGCAAAGCCCATCTCGGGAACCTTTGAGGATGCCGGTTTAACATCGAATTCCGCCGACTGGCCACCGCTTCCAATCGTGCGAGGCAATGATTCGCCAAACGCTTATGATCATCCATCGCCAGCTGCTTATGCTGACGGCACAACAGCTTCGCAAGCATCCCCTCCGAACAACGTTCGCAAGCAGAATTCGACTGGACGATTAACAGAGCCACCGCCACTAAGTGCGCTGAACCGCTTCTTGACTCCAATGCTGCCTGGTTTGGCCAATCCAGCGGATTCAGGTCAAACCAGTTCCAGCCCTCTTTCCAGTTCCAGCCTGCCTGCCATTCGGGATAAAGATGCGGGAAATTATTTGCCCCGGACGCTTCCTAGTCTGCCAAGTTCACCGAGTTCCATTTCGGACTACCCTGGAAATCAGCCACTCGGGACCAACCCGCTGCCGGCAAATTTGCCCAATACATCGCCCGAACCTGCTGCGACTCCATCGTACACCGCTCCGTCAATGAACTCTCCTCCGTCGTTGGGTGCTTCGGCCCCACTCAGTGCGCCACTAATAAGTTCCGCTGACCTGCCGACACCAACTAACGCACCGGAACCAAGACCGGTTGCAACACTCGGAATGCCGTTACCAACGACATCAAGCCTTAATTCCAGCGGCACGGATTCGATTCGACCGGCACCGTCTACAATAGGTGCGCCTTACCAGACTCCTGTGCCATCGTATTCGGCCACCAACTCCTATGAGCCACCGAAGCCATCGTCTCCATCGTCTCCATCGCCGATCGACCAACCGACCAGTTTCAATGCGAACTCGGCGGTGGGTGCGAAGGCGATAGGTTTCTCAAGTGCAGCCCCTGGCTTGCGTCAATTGGATGGTTCTCAGAATCCAAGCATGGAGATTCAAAAGCGGGCACCGAACGAAGTTCAAGTCGGGATTCCCGCGACGTTTACGCTATTGGTTCGAAACGTTGGCAACGCGACCGCTTACGATGTCCAAGTCGTAGACGCCATTCCCAAGGGTGCGCGTCTGGTTCGCACAGAACCGCAAGCTCAACAGAATGGACCGAGCGGACTCACATGGAAGCTTGGCGAGATGGCAGCACTTTCAGAAAAAACCATTACGATCGAATTGGTACCGGAATCCGAAGGCGAAATCGGTTCCGTTGCTAGCGTCAACTTTGCGGCACAGGCATCGGTTCGTACGATGAGCACACAGCCCAAACTGGTCGTAAAGCAGCAATCGGAAACGCTGGTTCTCGGCGGTGACCGCATCAGGATTATGATCGATGTTACCAACACGGGAACCGGCACCGCACGCAATGTTCGCTTGGAGGAGGATGTCCCGCAAAACATGCGACATGCCTCGGGTTCCGCCATGCTCGAACGGGATCTCGGCGACCTAGCACCAGGCGAAAGCTTCAAGCTCGATATTGAATTGACGGCCGTCTCGGCGGGCAAAGTTTCGAATGTTCTTCGGGCCGTAGCCCAAAACGCAGCGACCAACGAATCGACTGCTCAGATCGAAGTGGTCTCGCCGAAACTTCAAATCGGACTCGATGGTCCGAAACTACGGTACATCGAGCGACAGGCAACTTACACAGCGAGCATTACCAACACCGGTACCGCCATTGCTACCAACGTCGACTTGATTTTGTACTTACCCAACGGATTGCAATTTAACTCAGCAGAAAACCGAGGTGATTATATTTCAAACCAGCATGCCGTCATGTGGCAATTGGCGGAATTGGCGGCTGGCCAAACCGCTACGACCAAGGTCACACTGCTTCCAGTAGAGGAAGGGGATTTCGTGCTTCGAACGCAAGCGACAGCCGATTCTGTTCGAGCCGAAGCGGTCGAAAAACCAGTGCATGTCGAGGGTCAAAGCGAACTTGTTTTCTCCATCGAGGATGACAACGACCCGATCGAAACCGATGGCAAGACAACCTACATTGTGAAGATAGTGAACATTGGGACTCGCGTCGATAACGACGTTCAGTTGTCGATTGAATTGCCTGACGGTGCCATTGTCGAACAAATAGATGCACCGGTGAACTATCAAGCTTCGCAGCGATCGATTCAGTTCTCACCGATCGCCCAGCTGAAATCCAAGGACCAGCAGTCGATTCGCTTTGTTGTCCGTCACTCACGGGAAGGAACACACGTTGTGCGTGCACAGCTCAAGAGCAAGCTGCGACCTGGTGCGGTTATCAAAGAGGAAAGCACACAGGTCTACCGCGATCAGTAGTCTAACGTGATCTAACCTTGAAACCGATATCGGACGATGCACCAGAGTGTGCTGATCAAATCCCCTACTCCTATCTTTTTGCCTTCTTGCCATGAACGACTTTTGTAGGAGATAGGAACTTCCCGAATGACGATTTTCTTCTTCGCTAACTTGGCGGTGATTTCCGGTTCGAAACCAAACCGCTGTTGCTCAATTGGAATGCTCTGGATTATCTCTCGCCGAAACGCTTTGTAACAAGTCTCCATGTCCGTCAGTCGCTGGTTCGTCATCCAATTGCTGAAACCGGTGAGGCATGCATTGCCAAATCGATGCAAAGCGGACTGATCTTGATGATGATTGGCCAAGTAACGAGAACCGAACACGACGTCCGACTTGCCATCCAAGATCGGTTGGATAACAGACAGTATATCCTGTGGGTTGTATTCCAAATCCGCATCCTGGACGATGACGATATCCCCGATGGCAAGCTGAATGCCGGTTTGGATCGCAGCCCCCTTTCCAGAATTGCGTTCCTTGAGAACAACATAGATTCCGCGACGATCGTCAAGCGAGCAAATGATTTCGCGTGTTCCGTCTGTGCTGCCATCATCCACGACAATGATCTGCTTGCTGACCTCCAGTTTTTCGACCGACTCCAAAACCTTGAGAATCGTCTTGGACTCGTTAAAAGCTGGAATGATAACAGTCAAGCAAGGAGCGTAAGGTTTCGACGATTGTGCGTGCGAAATTAAACTGGATGCATTTTCCAGTTCGCGAATTGCGGAATCGGTGGGCAATTTATTTGCAGGTTGAGTCTGACCGCGTTGAACCGTAGGTGGCAACACCACCTGGGGAAAGTCGACGGGGGGAGAAATACCCTGGGCGGAAAATGAATTTTGCATAGTTTTTGCCCGCAATCGGGACGAGGAGCGTAACTACAGAATGGTAGCTAATGGTCAGTATCGATCTAGAAACAACGCTCGGTCGTGGAAAAGGGAAGCATTGGACCGAAGTTGTTTGGCGCAGGTTCGCATAGTCCGCCTATTCGATCCAAAGCCGCTAGCCTGACGGTACGCCCTTAGTTGTACGACGCTCCGCGTCGTAGGAATCACGACGCGGAGCGTCGTACAACTAAGTTCTTAATTTTAGGGTGCACTTGAAAGTGGCATGGGGTGACCGTAATTCTTAGTTGTAACAAAGCGATAGCATTGTTAGCCCAACTTCCCCAACAACTTTGATCGGAACAATGAAAACATTGGGTTTTGGCTTTTTCGTTTCCACTACATTTTTGCTACACGAATTCTGGTTGGCAGTCGAAGACCGAGCTTTTCCAGA
>Ga0163144_10020803_pt1 | contig 13087 bp, 8 predicted proteins | sample OliLak19BULKMAT1_FD_123175 | JGI IMG/M metagenome (GOLD analysis project Ga0163144, IMG submission 123175) | Freshwater microbial mat bacterial communities from Lake Vanda, McMurdo Dry Valleys, Antarctica - Oligotrophic Lake LV.19.BULKMAT1 | ecosystem: Environmental > Aquatic > Freshwater > Lake...
ATGCATGAGCTTGCGCAGCGTGCTTCGAATGCCGGTGCGCTGGTGCTGGCGCATCGACGCTACCAACAGGTCGCGCAACGCTGGGCCGCGCTGGGAGATATGGATCGTCACGCCGCAGCTTTGTTGGGCTTGGCGGAGCAGTCCATTGATGCTGGCTATTCGGCGCGAGCCTTGCAGGAGGCCATCCTCGCGCAAACACGTAATGAGGATAGCGGGCTAGCTATTTACGCAACGCGTGCCAAATTAGCTCAGGCGATTGCACTGGGGCGTTTAGGCAAGTCGCAGGTAGCGCAAGCTTTGCTGCAGCGGGCGTTGGCTGAATTTGCCAGTTATGGCGAAATGGGCGAAGTGGCGAACGTTCGCAACAATATGGCTGTGGACGCGCTACTGGCCGGAAATTGGCAGGAAGTCGATCGCCAGATGGCCGCCATCGCGGCGCTGGACGCAGCGCTGCAAACACCCGTCATCCAAGCGCGCATCGCGCAGATGCGCGCTTACCGCGAGATCGCTGCTGGGCGCCTGTCTGTCGCGCTGGCGCACTATGAGCAAGCCATTAGCCTGTCGGAAACGGCTGGCGCACAAGCTAACGTGGCGATCGTTGCGGCCTCCTTGGCGGATTTGTATCGATCACTGGGCATGTACGACGAGGCCTATGCGCAATTGGCGCGGGCATTTAGCGTGAGCCCCGCCGGAGAAGCGCCGCAGCTCACCGCGACCTTTTTGGCCAATATGGCGGCGCTGGATTTGGATGCCGGGCGGCTGCACGCCGCGCGGCATTGGGCGGCCGCGGCGCAGAATATCTATCAGCTGCTCGAATTCCCCATTGAGCAGCAATGGACGCAGGCCGTGCGTCTGGACATCGACTTACGCTTGGGGGCAGCGCCGGCTGCAGTTATCGAGGAAATCCAGACCATGCGCCGTGATGGTCGGGCGGCAATCGCCTTCACCTGTGCCACTTTGGCCAATGCGCTGACCGCCCAAGCGCGCCCTGCAGAGGCGCTGGCCTCGCTCGATTTACCGGGCTGCGTGCCGCGCACGCTGAATATGGCAGTGGACTTGATCGAAGCGCGCGCGCTGGCAAACGGCGCCGCAGGCGCGCCTGAAGACGCCCAGCAACAGTTGCTCAGCTATGCGCAAAGTCTGAGTGCCTTGCTGCCAGAGAGTAACGCCGGCGTGAGTTATGCCGCGTTGCGACGCTTAGATCGTTTGCGTGGCACCTGGCTGCACCTGGAAAAACAACGCACATCGGCAAGCGATCTTGCCGAGCGCGCGTTGGCGTTTGCGTTGGCAACCCATGTGCATCAATCGGCGCTGTCTCACCTAGCAAGCGCGCCTTCCGCATCGACGGCCATCGGTGCGCTGCTGTTGAGCGACGATCCGCGCGGCGCATCGAACGCCGCCAGCGCAGCGGTGCTGAAAACGCTGGCGCGTTCCGCGGGTGCCAAGCGCGGCAGCAGGCGAGACCCACGGCTGGCGGACCTGCAAATAGGTCTGCAAGCGGGGCAGTGGCTGCTGGTGCCGCTGCTCGCGGCGAAAAGTGGGTTGGCGATCTGGATCAGTCGCGATCGCGTGCATACCACACCGATTGCCGGACAAGCCGTGCTGCGCGAGGTTCAGACGCGCTTGCAAGCCGCGCTGCAATCGCCATCAACGCCGATTGTCGACGTCAATGCAATTGCCCGTGAACTGTCTGCTGCGCTGCTCAGCGGAGCGCCAAGCGGCGCGGCGCCTACCCAGTTGTCGGTGTTGGCAGACGACTCGATCGCCGCAACGCCGTTGGTTCTACTGCCCTGGCCAGGCACGGATCGACCGTTGATCGAAACCACTGATCTCAGTTGGATCACCCGCTTGCCGCATACGCTCGCGCCGGATTCAGCTGCGCTTGGCGTGCCGCCGGCAATTCAGGTTTTCGTGGCCGCCAACACAGGCAAAAACGCCAATCCAAAATTGGCAGCACTACCGAATGCTGATCTGGAACCTGAGTGGATCGCGGCGGCGCAGCCCAATCTTATACTCAGGCGCAGTGTGGGTGCAAAGGCCAATCGAGCCGCTTTAACCGCAGCTTTGCAGGCGCCTGGAAGCATCGTACATTTGGCCGTACACGGTTACGCGAGGCCCAATTTGCTGGGCTACGCGGGCGTTTGGCTGGCGCCAGCAGCAGACACGCTAGAGCCGCAGTTTCTCAGTTGGCTGGATATCGCCGACTTGCCTTTAAGCGCCGATCTGGCCGTGCTCAACGCCTGTCAACTCGGCGCTGGCGCCAGCAGTTTGAGTTTTGCCGCCGCGGTGTCCGGCGCCGGCGTTGCGCACGTCATTGCCGCTTCTTGGCCGGTCAGCGATGCAGCCAGTGACACTTGGATTTCCGCGTTTTATGGCGCGCTTGATCCACTTAAGTTGGACAGTAGCGCAGCCGCTTTGCGGCAAGCGCAACTGGCGCTCAAACAGAGGCGACAGTTTCGCCACCCCTATTTTTGGGCATCCTTAGCCCATTGGCGCAATTTGGACCTGCCGCCTCGGGCTGATTTTTAGCGGAGCCTGCGCCGCTGCCCAAAAAAGCCGAAGCAGAAGCGTTTGGATAAGTACAAACCCTCGAAAAGCGGCCCCGCCCCTCAGTCACGCTGCGTATCGAAAGTCCCATCCAGTTGGATGCGCAAATAAGCGCACCGACAGGAACGAGCTTCACTCTGCAAGAATCGACTAACGCGCCCTTACACTAAACGAATGACGGGCATCTCCGCTGATCAACGTATAGGTGCCAGGCCGCACCGGCGCTGCCAAACCAATACGCAAAAACTCGCCGTCCCGTGTGCCGCTCACTGACTCCTGACGACCATCCGGATGGATGAGTTGCAGTTCGGTGGCGGCGGCTTGCGCCGACACCTCAACGATCAGCACCGCTTCATCGCTCAAACTGAGCGTGCGATCGGGCAGCGCGGATACGCCTCGAACGACATCCAGCGTCAGGTATTCCACGTCCGCCAGCGCAAAACTGCGCCCCAAGCTGTGTTGCAAAGCGGCTGTGCCGACTGCGCCCAGCACCAAACCGGCAGCCAACGGCATCCACCAAGCTTTGTTTGCTCGCGGGGCTTTCGGTTGCCGCACCGCGCCCGGTTCCTGCAAGCTGTCGCGCAGCACCATCGCAAGTTCAACATCACCCGCCAATTGCGCATCCTGCAGCAAGTCAATTTCGAAAGCCGACTCTTCGTCGGCGGCCATGCGCCCCGCGCAATACCGCACGATCCGCTGTTCACGGTCAAACCACTCGCGCTCCACGTCGTCCTGAAATCCCATTGTCATATCAACCAGTATGCGCCTCGGAAACTGCGAGCACCTCCACACCCATGGTCGCGCTCGCAACCTGGTCCAGTCGCGCTGCGCTCATTGCAAAGCTGCAGGGCTACCACACTGCCTGTTAGTCTGCTTGGGGCGGAATTTCTCGCACCAGTTTGGGGGTTAAATGTCGCAATGGACGATTCTTGTTCAGGGAATCGTCAGCAGCGACGCCGCGGCAGAGCATGCACTCGCCCTGCAAATGCTGCCGGCCATTCGCGTGATGATCCGTCGCCGTGGCGTGCGGTCGTGGTCTGACATCGACGATCTAGCGCAAGAGGCATTCGCCGAACTGCTGGTCGCTCTGCGCGGCGGTAAGCTACGCGAGCAAGACAAGCTTCCCCAATACGTCGCCAAGTTGGTCAAACATTTGTGCGTCGACCAGTATCGCCAAAAGCTCAAGTTAGTGTCTGTGCAGGCCGAATTGGTTTTGCAGCCCGATGAACTGCCCGCGGCGCGCGCTGAGCGCCGCCAACTGTGGTCGCAAGTGCTGCATGCCATTCGCGCGCTAACCGTACCCAGAGATCGCGAAATTTTGATTGCGTTCTACGTCGATGGCGAAGACAAAGAGCAAATCTGCGCGCGCTTTGGTTTGACCGCGGCGCTATTTGACTCGCTGATCCACCGTGCGCGCGATCGGGTGCGTGAGAATCTGCCTAGCCCAGGCAGATACTCCGCGCCTAGATCGCAGGACTAAACAAAACAATTCTATTTCTGCCTTGGTGTTTGGCTTCGTATAGCGCTTTGTCAGCCTGCGTGATCAGCGCTTCTCGGGTGTACGATTGGGCGAGATTCGAATCGCTACTGATGCCTAGGCTAATGGTCATGCTGATGGTAATGTCAGCATGATTAACAGGAGAATTGGCCACCAACAGGCGGATTTTCTCGGCGACCAGTTGGGCATGTTGCTGATTGGTTTGCGGCATGATGATGCCAAATTCTTCGCCACCGTAACGGCAAAGCACGTCGCTAGCGCGGATATTGCCTTTGATGACTTCGGCAAGGTGAATCAACGCCGCATCACCGGCTAGATGGCCGTGTGTATCATTCAAGCGCTTGAAATGATCGACGTCTAACATAATCAATGAAAGTGGCGCGCCAAAATGCTGATGGCGTCGTAATTCTTCGTCTAGCCGACTCAGAAAATAGTGTTTGTTGTAGATCTGCAAGGCTTTATCCATCTGCGCCTGGCAATAAAGCTCTTCGTAATACGGTTGCTCGGGGCTGTCTGCGGCGATAAATTTCAGCCGGCTATCACCAATGGCAATTAAATCTTGATCTTTCAGGGCAATTTCACTAATGCGGTCTGAATTGACAAAGGTGCCATTGGTGCTTTGTAAATCCGCAATCAAGAATTGTTTTTCGTTTTGACGTTTGATCGCCGCGTGACGACGCGAGACGCCGGCTTTCGCTAGGCGCACGTCTACCTCATCGGCCCGACCGATGATCATTTCGTCTTTTTGCAGCAAAAACTTGTTGCCGGTGCCGGCGCCACGCACCACCACCAAACAGGCAGTCCAGATCGTTGCATCGATCGTTTTCCCGCTGTCCGGGATTGTGCAGGTGGTTTGCTCGGAGTTCATGACCATCTTTCCACTTGGCGGACCGGAGGGAAGTTTAACCTAACAGCCTGCTTGGATTTAATCGCGGCGCATGCCTCTCCATGAACCGATATCGTAACTCATCGATTCGTCGTTGCGAGGTCTTCGACGCGACAGCGGCGACGGCCGTGGCAACCCAGGGACGTTGGAGGTGGCTTAAGCGAACGTCCCCTTATTGCCGCGGTCGCTTTAGGCTCCCTCGCAAAGACGAGTCTTGTGGGGTTCATCCGCGCGCATTTTCGGGCGGAAAAAGGACGCTCGCAATGCCGTAGTGTCCTTAACTTAACGGCAAGGAGCTAGCTTAGCTCGCCCCTTCAGGACCTAGCCCTGCCGCTGACTTCGCGCGTCCATTGCCGTAGCTTCGGCCTCCCGCCCTTCGCCGCGTAGCGACTTCGCGTAGTCGCGCAGGAATTCCGGCAATTGCGGATAGTCCTGCCGCTTGGAGCCCCCGTCTGCTTCAAAGATGGCCAGGGCCTGCGCGTAAAAAACCTGCGCTTCCGGCCAACGTCGTTGATCGCGCAGGCAATTGGCTAAAGTCCAGCGCGCCAAGGTGCCTGAGAATCCCGGATTCTGATCAAGGGGAAAGATCGCCACCGCGCGGCGCAGCACAAGCTCTGCATCAGCATATTGCTGTAGTCCATCACTGAGTACCCAGCCGAGATTGTTAAGCGCCTCGCCTACCCATCGGTGTTCGCCGCCTACGCTGCTCTCGTAAACCTGAACCAAGCGCCGGAACGTGGCTGCGGCTTCGTGCCATTGGCCTTGGTTAGCTAACAAGGTGCCCAAGTTCTGCAGACCGCGGCTTAAACTGATGTGGTTGGGTCCCAGAGCCTTTTCGACGATCGCCAAGCCGGCCTGCAGATTGGATTTGGCGTCCGCAATTCGATCCATTGCCAGGTAAACGCGGCCTAGCGCGAAATGACTTTCAGCGATCAGCGGATGTTCGGGCGCGTAGACCTTGCGTTTGATTTCCAGGCCGCGTTGATAGAGTGCTTCGGCTTCTGCGTTTCGAGCTTCCCCGGCATAGACATCGCCCAACAAGTCCAAACTGTCGGCAACCTGGAAATGGTCGGCGCCCAGTGTGGTTTCGCGCATCGTTAGCGAGCGCAACAACGGCACTTGCGCTTCTTTATAACGCTCCTGATTGCTCAGCAGAAATCCCAGATGGGCTAAATTGGTCGCCAGCGCCGGACTGTCGGGACCCAAGGCTGCTTCGTAGATACTGAGCGCACGTCGATAGAGCGCCTCCGCGTCTTGCTGTTGACCGAGCAGGAAACGCGTGAGGCCCAGTTGCATCAGCGCTTCAGCCAAGTCTGGGTCATCGGGGCCAAGGCTAGCCTCAAGCACGGCGACGGCTTCGCGCTGCAGGACTTGCGCTTGCTGGTAGCGCCCTTGTCGGTTGTACAGGGTGCCTAAGGCGGTAAGGCTGCGGCCCACATCGGGATGATCTTTCCCCAGCGCGGCGCGGCGCGCTTCGAGGGCCGCCTCTTCCAGCGGCGCCGCCTGCGCAAACAAGCCCAGATTCTGATAAACGCCGCCCATCGTGCGCATCAATCGCGCCTGTACGATGGGCTGGTCTTGCAACTCGGTGCGAATCCGGCTGGCGCCTTGATCCAACAATTCGCGCGCGGTGACCGAATTGCCGCGCGCCGCGCCGGGATCTGACACCTCGAAAATTCGGGTCAGAAAGGTGGAAACTTGGCGCGCTGCTTCCGCTTCGCGCGCGGCTTTAAGCATGCCGACCGAGGTGCCAACGATGCCCAAGATCAAGGCCAGCAGCACCGTGCTTGCGGCCAGTACCGCAACCCGGTGGCGGCGCACAAACTTTCCGGCGCGATAACGAAAACTCGGTGGACGCGCTTCAACCGGCTGATCGTCCAGAAATCGGTTGAGGTCGGCGGCAAAGTCGGCGACCGACGCGTAGCGTTGCTCGCGATCATCCGCGATGGCTTTGGTGACAATCCAGTCCAAGTCCGCGCGCAGATGCTCGGACAATTGCCCGATGGTCAAGCGGCGTTCTTCGGCGATCTCGCGTACGCGTGTTTCGTCGAGATCGGAAATTCGATGCGTCAGGCGCTTGGATTCAGGTCGCTGGCCGCTGATATTGAGTTTGATCAAAGCCGCGCCGGACACATCATGAGGGCGCACGCCGGCCAGCAATTCATACAACACGATGCCTAAGGAATAGACATCGGTGCGCGTATCCAGATCGGCGTTGGACGTGAACGCCTCCGGGCTCATATAGGAAGGCGTGCCGATGGCGCCAGCGCCGGTGAGCTGGGCGTCGTCGGTGAGCGGCTGGTCCACTGCTTTGGCAATGCCAAAGTCGATCACCTTGGGCACCGCTTGCCCGCCTGATTCGGCGACTAGCAGGTTGCTCGGTTTCAGATCACGATGAATCAACCCTTTCTGATGCGCGTGTTGTACGCCGTAACACAGCTGCACAAACATCGCCACGCGCTCCCGAATGTCCAGCCGCCGCAAGTTGCAGTAGTGGATGAAGGGTTCGCCCGGTAAAAACTCCATCGCGAAGTAGGGGAAACCGTCACGCGTAGTCCCCGCTTCGTACAACTGCGCCACATTGGGGTGCGACAAACGCGCCATCGCTTGGCGTTCGGCGGTGAAACGCGCCAGCGCCATGGGGCTGCGCAAGCTGGCGTGCACCAATTTCAACGCCACGTGGCGTTTTACCGGCTCGTCTTGCTCGGCCAAATACACGGCGCCCATGCCACCTTCACCAAGCAGCCGCACTATTCGAAACGGCCCGATGCGCTCGGGATGTTTGAAGGCGGACTCGCTTGCGGAATCGTCGGGCTCCGGCCCAGTCGGTATTTTTGCGCTGGCCGCAGCGATTTGATCCAGACTGACGATGGTGTCCATCGTGCAAGGTTCGGTGGGCTGGTCGGCATCTACGTCGCCATCTTCCTCGCCCCAGGCGCCGGTGATATCGGGATCGGCTGCCTTGCTAGGCGCAACCGGGGAAGTAGTCGCCTCATGATCGGCGTCCGTTCGCGCCAATTGAGCGGGCTTGCTTGCGCTTCCGGCGGCAACCGACGCAGGGGTTGGCGTTTGGGAATCGTTGCGCCGCGTCGGCGTCATTGAGTTGCGCTTCTGATTAGAAAATGACCCATGTGCCCCGCGCTCCGTTAAGAGCGCTTGCGGGCGACGGGCTCACACTCACTGCGGTGGCCGGGTGACGCCACTGCCACCACCGGGACAAACAACCGGGAAAAGCAGCCGGCCGAATCCGTTGCCATCCCAGTCGTACTGAAAATCGGTTCCTGCCTGTCTCAGGCGGCCCGGATCGTCTGGGCGTGGGATGGGGTTGCAGCCGTGAATAGGTGCAAACGGCGCGGTTCCCAGCAAAACTTGGTTGCCGACTTGGCGAAAATTGAACACGATCTCATTGGACAGCACCTGGTAGCCCATCAATTTGGCGTCCAGCGCGGTGACGCGTCCATCTGCGTTCGAATCGACCACGGTGTCCAAACTCAGCAAACGATTGGAAACGGAGTTCCAGATCGGGGCGACCACAAAAGCGCGGATTTCAACTGCGGCGGGATCGGTATCAAAATGACCGGAAAACGGGGTGAGCGGCCCACCGTCCACGCGTTGGGTCGCCACACCCGCGCAACTGATCGGCTCATTATTAAAGTCGTAACTCACTACGCCAACGCAAGAATCACGCAAACGTATCGGCGAGAACAAAAACCGCGGCACGATCATGGTCGAGGTGATACTGGTGCGACCGAGCGTGTCGCTCAGTTCGTAACCTATCGCGTTAGTAAAACCCGCCAAATTGCGCGCTTGCCGGGGCAGCAGCGGATTCCAGCCGTTGGCGAGGGTGTCCAAAACGATACCGACGCCGACATTCGACAAAATGACCAGACCTGGGAAATCATCGTCGGCGCCAAATTGCACCCCGTCGGGCATGGCGACCTGCGTCGCGCCGCCGCCGAAATCGCCAAATCCGGCTTTCGGTAAGGGCCCGCCAATCTCGGGACGCAGAGCGAAGCGGATGGTCGGATCGTGGCTAAGCGGCCCGCTGACCACGTCATCGTTGGCAAAAGTAACGTCGCCTTGGTCTGGATAGAAGTCCAGCAGGGTTTCATCGCGTGGATAGATTTGGATGGGTGTACCAAACGACCATTGACTGTCTGGGTTATCGAAAACGATCGCCGCGCCTTGTCCCACCTCGGCAAATTGCAGTTGCTGCAGTTCAAATATCTGTTCGCCATACATGCGCCCGATGCCGAGCATGTCTTCGAATTTGACCGCCGCTCTGAAGATCAGCGGCCAGCCGGCCCGAAACTGAATCGGCAACCGACGATTTGCACTGACCAGTGGCGACACCAGCTCCAGCGCAACCGGCGCCGCGTCTGCTGAAGTGATGCCTTGGCATCCAACCGCCGCCTCCAGGCCGTTACAGAACACCAGATTGCCGAAACCGCTAGCGGCGCCTTTTGCTCCGCTGGGGCTAATCAGACTTTGCGCGTGGGCGGTGGGTGCAACGCATAGCAGCGCTCCGCTCAGCAGTGCAAGGATTGCCCAAGGGGTCCGCCGCGGGGTTTTACGTGAGTGAATTGAATAGGAGTTCATCGTATCCACCGGCCGTGCGCCAGTCGTAACTTTAACATGAACCCAGAAACCGGAAGGATTCAAGCTAGCCGCGCGGGTGCGCCCGCACTTCGTGGATTTTTCAAGGATTCGATCCGATCACTATGGGCTGATTGGCGCTGAGCCGTTAAGGTGGGCGCGTGCAATGTATGAAATATCAGGACCAAGTGTACGCATGTTGCGGATCAAACTTTGGCACCGAGTGTTTGCAGTGACCGCGCTAGCGACCTTGCTGGCGGTGGTGACCATGGTGCTGGTGCAACAACACATGTTCCGGCGCGGTCTGCTTGACTATGTCAATCAGTTGGATCGCGCGCGCGCACTGTCCTTGGTGCCGGGTTTCGCGGCCGAGTATCAGGCGCTGGGCAGTTGGCAGCGCTTGCGGCGCAATCCGCTGCTGTTCCGGCAGTTACTGGGCGAAGGCCGCGGTTTCGGTCAACCGCCGCGCGATCAACCGCCGCGCGATCGACCTCCTCGGGATCGGCCACCACGCCCGTTCTTTGCTCCTCCAGAACATGTTGGAGATCGCCCGCCCGCGCGGCGCCCGCCCGATCCCGCCGGTCGTCCGCCGCGTGGCAATGCGGATCCTACCGAGCGTCGGGTGGCGCTTTACGATGCGTTGGGCACAGCGGTGGTGGGTCCGCCGCAACCTTGGAAGGATGGTGTGGCGTTCGCAATCAATGTCAGCGGCCAGCGCGTGGGCAATTTGGTTTTTCAGCCTTTACCGAAATTGGAGAGTCGCTTCGATTTGGATTTTGCGCGCTCGCAGTGGCGCAGCAGCTTAGCCACAGCGCTAGCGGTTTTAGCACTGGCGACGCTGCTGTCTTTGGTGTTTGCGCGGCGCTTGGTGGCGCCATTGCGTTGGATGGCCGATCGCGCCACGCACATCGCCAGTGGCGATTACACGGCGCGCGTTGCCAGTGCTCGTAGCGACGAAATTGGTGAATTGGGCCGTGATTTTGATGCGATGGCGGAGGCATTGATGCGTAATCGCGAAGCGCGGCAACGCTGGACCGCTGAAATCAGCCACGAACTGCGCACGCCGATTGCGGTGATTCGCGCTGAACTCGATGCACTTGAAGACGGCATACGCCCGTTTGACAGCGCGGCACTGCGCTCTCTGAGCGGGGAAGCGCAGCGCTTGACCCGCCTGGTTGAAGACCTCTATCAATTGTCACTCGCTGATACTGGCGCGCTGGCCTATCGATTCGTAGACGAGGATCTAGCGGCGCTGCTGCGCGAGGCGCTGGATGCGCAGAGTGCGGCTTTTCGCAAGGCGCAATTGAGCTTGAGCTGCGATTGTCCCAGCAGTGCACCGGTGCGCGCCGATGCCGGCCGCGTGCGCCAACTGTTCGCCAATCTGATCGCCAATAGCTGCCGATATAGCGATGCGGGCGGGCGCGTGCAGGTGTCGATGCGTGCCCAAGCGCGACTTTGGTTGATCGACTGGGAGGACAGCGCGCCCAGCGTTCCAGATGAAGCCTTGAGTCGCTTATTCGACCCGCTGTACCGAGTTGAAGCCTCGCGTGATCGCGCCACCGGCGGCGCTGGCCTTGGCTTGGCGATTGCGCGGCGCATTAGCGACGCCCATGGCGCAACGATGATCGCCACCGCCTCGCCGCTGGGCGGTTTGCGCATCCACCTCACTTGGCCCATGGCATGAGCTCCCTCCTAGGTAAACGAATTCTGATCGTCGAAGACGAGCCCAAGCTCGCCGCGGTGCTGCGCGACTATTTAGTGGCCGATGGCGCCCAAGTTGACATCATCGCGCATGGTGATGACGCACTGCCGACACTGCGTTTGGCGATTCCAGATTTGCTGCTTTTGGACCTCATGTTACCGGGCACCGATGGCATCCACATTTGTCGCGAACTGCGCGTTTTTTCGACGGTCCCGGTGATCATGGTGACCGCCAGAGTCGATGAGATTGATCGATTGCTGGGTCTGGACATCGGCGCGGATGACTACATTTGCAAGCCCTTCAGTCCGCGCGAGGTGGTCGCCAGGGTGCGTGCGCTGCTGCGTCGCAGCGCGGAATGGCAGCGCGCTGCAATTCCCGGCGCAGCGGGTGGTTTAGTGCTGGACGAGGAGCGATTAACAGCCAGCTGGCGCATGCACAAGCTCGAGTTAACGCCGGTCGAGTTTCGCATGCTCAAAGCCTTGGCGCATCGTCCCGGCTATGTACTTTCGCGCGCGCAATTGTTGGAGCAACTGTATATGGACCACCGCATCGTGTCGGATCGCACGGTGGACAGTCACATCAAGAATCTGCGCCGCAAATTTGAAGAAGCGGAGGCCGGCAGTGATCCGATCCGCTCAATTTACGGCGTAGGTTATAAATACGAGCCGGAGTTGGCTTAGTTAGTGCTCGTGCGTCAATAGCTAGTCATCGTCGGCCCCGACAGCGGCGTTCGCTAGCGAACAGACTGGACGGCGGAGCGCGCGCACCGTGAGTCATGGCGCATGTATTGGGCCGCGCGCGCATTGTAAGTACTCGCCGAACTTGGTCCCATGCAACGGAAGCCCAGATGAAAAACTTCCCAGTGGTTTGCGTAGGTGGGTCCGCTGGTGGCCTGGACGCCTACATTCGTCTGCTGACACATCTGCCGGCGGACATGGGCGTGGCGTTGGTCATCGTCAACCACATCACCATGATGCCGACCCAACTCCATCAGGTGCTTCCAAGATTTTCCCGAATGCCGGTTGAACTCATCACTGACGATTTACAGATCCAGCCCGACCGCGTCTACATCATCCCCGCCAACCGCGATCTGCACGTCGATGGTGAAATGTTTCATCTGGAGCCAATCTCCAAGCCGCGCGGCTGGCCCGACGTGATCACCGTCTTCCTGCGCTCGCTGACCGAGTATTGGGAAGGACAGTTGATCGCCGTGATCGTATCTGGCTACGATGGCGACGGCGCTGCGGCGCTGTGCGGCATCAAAGAAGTCGGCGGCATCACCATTGCTCAGCAGCTGGACACCGCCAAGCAGCCCGACATGCCCGAGAGTGCCATCGCCAGCGGATGCATAGACTTTGTGCTGTCTCCGGAAGATATCGCGAAGGAAATCATACGTATTGCGCGGGCCCAGCCGATCGAATCGGGTCTGGCAAACATGTCGACCACGGCGCAGGCCCATTGAGTGGTGCTGACGCCGAACAACCTCTAAGTCATTGATGGGCAATGGGCGCGACGCCCCGTAGGGGCCAAATGTCGGTAGAAGAAAGCACCAAGAAACGAACATCCCGTAGGGATGCAACCCGCAGACATGCCGTTTAACCGACCTTAGGTCCCTACGGGACGCGGCTTGCTCTTGGGCTTCTTTTTTCTACCGACATTGCGTCTCTACGGGACGGCGTCTGTCTTTGGGTCTCTCACCAAACATACCGCAAGCAAATGATTTTAATGCATTTTCTTTCAGCGTTGATGCGTAGGTCACGTTGGCCGCAGGCCTACGTGACATCGGAGCACTGTCACGTAGCCCTGCGGGCAACGTGACCTACGACTTTTTTACTCCCAATCGGAGCGAAAGTCCCAC
>Ga0163144_10020804_pt1 | contig 13087 bp, 11 predicted proteins | sample OliLak19BULKMAT1_FD_123175 | JGI IMG/M metagenome (GOLD analysis project Ga0163144, IMG submission 123175) | Freshwater microbial mat bacterial communities from Lake Vanda, McMurdo Dry Valleys, Antarctica - Oligotrophic Lake LV.19.BULKMAT1 | ecosystem: Environmental > Aquatic > Freshwater >...
GGATGTAAATTATAACGATACTGGTTTTGTAAAACGCAAAAAGCAATTTTATCACACTGCGTATCACGGTGCGGTACCTGCCATAGCCGGTGATGTACTTCTGTTGAATATTTACCATATTTCCGGTGAAGATTGCGGACAGCAGTTCACTTTGAAGTCGAATGGGCAGTCTCAGAAATTCCAATCCTTGTACGAGTCTTGTTATAAAAATCAACTGGCGAGTGTAAAGGCAGAGCGTATCATTAACGTACGTACTCCTCCGAAAGTAGTTGCAAAGCCTCTCGCTGTTGTAGATCCTATTGCAAAAGCTACGTATGTGGTTTGGGACAGTCTGAAACGGACGGTGATTGATGCTGAAATGATCTGGACAAAAAAGAAAAAGAACAGTTACACGACAGAGAAAGGCGCAGGAGAAATAATTTTAGATAGGAACACATTTTATAATCTCTCCTTTTCTTCTGTGGGGTATAAGAATAAGAATGTTTCTTTTCTTACGAAGGATACAGTGGCTTCGTTCACGCATTATGTTTTTTTAACTCCGGTAAAGGAAGGGGAGAATTTCTCTATGGATAAAATATATTTTTATCCAAACACGTATGCAATGAGGCCGGAAGCGGCTTCTGAATTAAACAAGTTGTTAAAATACCTGAAGGCAAATGCAGAGATCAAGATAGAGATACAGGGTTATACAAATGGTAACAACAGGATAAAAGCATCTCCGGAAGATATGACGGAAGGAAGTTTCACAGGTACTTCTAAAAAATTATCGCTGATGAGAGCCGAGAAGATCAAGAACTACCTGATGGAGAATGGGGTAGCAGCAGAACGGTTGACTGCGAATGGTTATGGGGGAAGTCAGATGATCTATCCTAAGCCCAAAAATCAGGCTGAGGCCAATAAGAATATTCGTGTTGGTATCCTGGTACTTGCTCAAAAAGACAATGCATATTCGACCAGTACGTTGAAAAAGTAAATCAGCATTCTCATCCTTTACCACTCTCCGGCATAATCAAGCCTTACTTTCTTACATTCTTTCAGAAAATCATATTTTAGTTTAGTGAATCTATATGATGTTCATACAATATCGTGAATGTTTCTCATATGCAGGCGCCCCGGCCTCAGGGCCACCGCATGAGAACACATTAATTTTCAAAATGTTAGATGGTATCGTGAATGTATATAGTTTATTTTGTTTTTTAGCAGGGGGATTTACGAAAATACCGACTGTTAATAATTCTGTTGATTGCGTAAGCACTGGGATTTGATATTATTCCTGATGCGGTGGCCCTGGCCCCGGCCTGCATCCCGACTATCACGTAAGGATATTTTTCTATTTTAGCATTCTAAATAAAAAAACAATTTCTTATGAAAGTAACGGTAGTAGGAGCAGGAAATGTAGGCGCTACGTGCGCTGATGTAATTGCACAAAGAGATTATGCCAACGAAGTGTGGCTATTGGACATCAAGCCCAATTTTGCTGAAGGAAAAGCACTCGACATCTGGCAGGCAGCTCCTATCCATCTGTATGATTCAAGGGTAAAAGGCAGTACAAATGATTATGCGCTTACAGCAAAATCCGATATAGTGGTGATCACTTCAGGCCTTCCGCGCAAGCCAGGCATGAGTCGCGATGATCTTATTTCTACCAATGCAGGTATTGTTAAGACCGTTACAGAGAACGTTTTAAAGCACTCTCCGGACGCTGTGATTATTGTGGTAAGCAATCCGCTGGATGTTATGACCTATTGCGCATTCCTGACAGCGAAGAAGCCATCATCCAAGGTATTTGGAATGGCTGGTATCCTGGATACTGCGCGTTACCGTGCTTTCCTTGCAACTGAGTTAGATTGTTCTCCAAAGGATATTCAAGCCGTTTTAATGGGCGGACATGGCGATACTATGGTTCCGCTTCCACGTTATACTACGGTGGGTGGAATTCCTGTTACAGAGCTTATTGCGAAGGATAAGTTGGATGCGATCATTCAGCGTACTAAGGTTGGAGGAGGGGAGATCGTTAATCTTCTCGGAACTTCTGCATGGTATGCTCCTGGTGCTGCTGCAGCACAAATGGTAGAGGCTATTGCGTTGGATCAGAAGAGAATATTCCCTGTTTGCGCAATGCTCAACGGAGAATATGATTTTAAAGATATTTACCTGGGTGTTCCTGTGGTTCTCGGAAAAAACGGAATTGAAAGGATCATCGAGCTGAAATTAAACGCGGAAGAGAAAATGCTTCTGGCTGATTCTGCAAAAGCGGTGAAAGAAGTAATGGGAGTTTTAGATAACATGAAAGTGGTTGCTTAATTTGCCCCGACCCTAAAGGGAGAAATGCTGAGGAAGAGAAAAATATTTAAAGCCCCCTTTAGGGCTGGGGGTAAAGTGTCCCTTCCAATAAAAATATTAAAACTGGATGATGGCTTTCACCTGCTGATCTCTGTTCGTGTTAACGGGAAGGCTGCCAGGCTGTTGGTCGATACCGGAGCATCCAAATCGGTTTTTGATAAAGAGCGCATCGGTAAATATATTTCGAAGGATAAATTTGAAGAGCACGATAAGCTTTCTACCGGGCTGGGCACCAGCACCATGAAAAGCCACCTGGCTGTGATCAATACAATGCTGTTAGGCAAGGTCAATCTCAGAAATTATAAAACAGTTGTAATTGACCTCTCTCATGTGAATGTAGCGTACAGTCAACTCAAGCACAAGCCGATCGATGGAGTGCTGGGTTCGGATATTCTCAGAAAATATAAAGCTGTAATTAATTATGGAAGCAAAAGCCTCTCCTTGCATTATCGTTAGGTGCGATCAGGGCCTGATTGAAATGGAATAGGGATCTACAGCTACCTCAATCTTTTTGTCCGGGATTACTTTTAATGTATTAAGATCAATAAAACTGATATATCCATTGGTGCCTCCGCAATTGCTTGTGTGGTGCGGAATGGTACCGCCACTGATATTTCGATTGCCTACATATACTAATCCATTCGCATCATCTACAGCAACGCCATGCGGCTCAGACATATTCGCACGCAGGTTGGCCACCCAGGTGTTGGTTACATAATTAATTATTGTAACCGATCCTCTGTTTGTTTCAGGTGCAGTAAGATCACTTTCGCAGGTTACAAATAGATAAGCTTGGGTTTTAGAAAGACTCATTTCAAGCGGATAAGCTCCTGTTGAAATTACAGTTTGTAGCCCGTCATCCGAAGTTCTCATTACCCTGATTTCATTTTTCTTTGGACAGGAAACGTAATAATATAAGCTGTCGGGGGAAAATAGTATCTGGTGGGGTTCATAAAGAGCAGAGCCCCCGGGTATCTGAGGAGGCACTAGGGAAATTTGATCAAAGGACGATGGATCGAGTACAGGAATTTTATATATAAAATTTCCGGATGTGGAAGTAACATAAAGAGTATCGTTTGTTGAATTAAGAGCCGTGCCATGCGGATCATTAAAGCCATTCCATGAAGCGATGAGATTCATGTTTTCCAGGTCAACATATGCAATTTTTCCTGTGTTGCGCCAATCAGCAGCAAATGCATATTTGGAATCGCTGGATATTATTAGTGTATTCCAGCTGCCAGATCCAAGAGGTATCTGTCCTGCATAAGAATCATCCGAGGTTCTGAATTTTTGCATAACAGATGAGCTTGCGCTGAACACCACATACCAGTATTTTCCATCGGGTGAAATTTTGATCATGTGAGGTGATTCGGCAGAACCTCCTGCTATTACACCCACATCCACATATCTCATTTGAAGTTGAGTTTTTGCATCAAAGACAGTAACTACATCGCAGGCCTGATTAGTTACGTAAACCTTACTTCTGTTTGCGTTATCCGCAAAGGCGATCTTACCATTGGAGTTTGGAGCCCCGGCATCAATCCAATTGATGAGCGTTGTCATTTCTGCTTCGCTAAGGGGTGGTTTATTATAGGGCATTGTTGGAGTGTTTATGGCTCCAAGAGCAGGGTATGTATTGGTAAAAAGGAAGATCGTGCTGTATTCGTGCCGGAAAGGTATGCACACCGCTCCGTTGCGGTCGCCTTCAAAGAGTTGATCCCAGGTTTCCATGGCAAGGCCTGCAGCTGCGTCTTTGCTTTGTTGGGTATGGCAACCTGGCGTTGCACATTTTCCCATAATTATTTTATTGATCTCAGGAGGATAACCAGTACCCATTATTCCTTTGTCTTTTGTGCAGGTGGAAACAAGCAGCAATATGCAACAGGCAAAAAGCAAGGTGAATATCGAGGATTTCCGGATCATTTTCTAAAGGTACGAAAACACCCTCTATTTGCAAGTTTGAACTGGGGAATGATTTGTAAATTCGCTTCGGATGTTTTTCTTCCTTTCTAAAATAATTTCATTCCTTTTCACCCCCATCATGTGGGTGTTTGCACTTTTGCTCATCGCGATCGTTGCAAAAGATGCCAGGCGAAAGAAAAGAGCGCTTGTGTGGGGAATGCTTTTGTTCTATTTCTTTTCAAATTCTTTTATCCTGGAAGAGGTGAATCGCAAATGGGAGTTGCCTGCTACACACTACAAGGACCTGAAAACATACGATGCAGGAATTGTACTTGGGGGAATGTTGTCTTACGATTATAATTTTGATAGGATCCAGTTTCACAGGGGAGCTGACAGGTTATTCCAGGCAGTAGAGCTGTATAAGACCGGTGTGATCAAAAAAATATTTTTTGTAGGAGGAAGCGGCAGTATTGAATACGCTCACATGAAGGAAGGCTCATTTGTGCGAAGATACTTATTGACGCTTGGAATTCCGGAGAAGGATATATGGATTGAAAACGAATCGCGTAATACGAGAGAGAATGCTCTTAATGCAAAGTTGTTTCTGGTAAAAAATAATTTTGATGCCGGTAAATTCCTTCTTATTACCTCCGGGCATCACATGCGCAGGTCCCTGGCGTGTTTTAAGGTTGCTGATGTTGACCTGAACGTTGAACCCTATAGCGTAGATAGAAGTGCAAGCCCCTATAGAAGGTATTCTTTAGACCACCTGTTTATTCCTAATGTGGGTACGCTAACCTGGTGGGATGCAATTATACACGAATGGATTGGAATGTTTGTGTATAAAATGAAGGGCTACGCTTAGTTGGCAGGATTTTGCCTGAGAAATTCCTTCTTCAGTTTTTTATTTTTTCTTAATCCGAAAAGCTTCGTATAGTTATTGAATGAGATATCCTTGTAGCTGGTACCTGAGACAGGCATTTTTTGAATATGTTTTGCAGGCTTTAAGTTTAACAGGACAAGCCCATCCAATGAAATTTCTGCTGGCAATTTAAAAGTGGAATCAACAAATTTCCATCTGTAATAAAAATCTATTCCATCCCAGCAATATTCTAAAAAAGGCGCTTCGCGTTTGTATAGATACTGGTTAAAGAACCAGGTGTAATCTTCTCCTGTTTTATCATTTACAGTATTGATGAAATCCTGTGAATTAACAGTTTGCGAATTTTTTTCTGTGCGGAAGGATTTTAAGATATCAAAGAATAACTTGTCGTCATTTAGTTGGGTGCGCAGTGTATGGAGGATCCATGCACCTTTCATGTAGACATCCCCATCTTTGTAATCAAAAAAACGCGTCCCGGTTGGGCCAACTACCGGGCGCTTATTTTTAATGAATAAGCGATAGGTGAGCAAATAACGCAGGTAAGCGTTCTTTCCTTGTGTGCTTTCCACGAATAAGGCTTCGGCATAGGTGGCAAAGCCTTCGTGGAGCCATACATCAGCAAGATCAGCAGCGGAGATGCTGTTGCCCCACCATTCATGTGCGCTTTCGTGCAGTATGATGTAATCAAAGCCCAGGTATTCGGTTTTATAGCCGTTTCCGTATGCGATCGCACTTTGGTGCTCCATTCCCTCGTAAGGCGATTCGATCAGCTTATAACCATCTTTATACCAGGGATATTCTCCAAATATTTTTTCAAAGAAAGCGATCTGCTCTTTTGCCTGTTGAAAATGTTTTTTTGCTTTTTCGTAATTCACAGGCAATACATAATGATTCATAGGGAGTACCTTGCCGGATACGTTGCTCGTGTAAGTATCTTCAATAAGAGAAAATTTTCCCACATACAAGGTGATATTATACAGGTTGATCGGGTAGGAGACCCGCCATTTGTATGTGCTGAAAGCTCCATTAGTTTCCTTTCCTATCAGTGTTCCGTTGCTTACCCCGGTAAGTTCACTTGGTACGGTAATGTTGATTGCGGCACTGTCCGGTTCATCGTTTGTAACGTCTTTACACGGCCACCAAAGGCTTGCACCTTCTGATTCGCAGGCTACGCCTATCCAGGGATTGCCTTCTTTCTCTTTCTTCCACACAAATCCCCCACGCCAGGGAGGCCTTGGAGCGACAACAGGTTTTCCTTCGTAATCAATAATCAGCTTGAATTTTTCTCCGGTCGATATCTTTTTGGGCATTACCACGTACACGGCTCCGTATTTGCGTTTGTAAACTAATTCGCTTCCTTCTTCTTTAGGAGATGAGTTGGAGATGAAGCCGATCTTATTGATCTTCATATTCTCAAACAGATCGATCTGAAGCGTATCAAAATCAGAAAGAGCTGTTGCACTCATCTCTACTTTGCCTTTCAGGTATTTGTTTTTCGGATCTACAAAAACGTTCAGGGTATAATGTGTAGCATCAAAACATGTGCGGTATTTGTTTGAAGCACCAAGGAGCTTAATGGCTGTTGAGAATTTCGGATACTTACCAGTGTGCTTTGGATTTTTAACCTGGATGTGAATGCCGAAGAGGGAACAGCCGGGTAAAGTGAGAAGTATAAATGCTAACGTTATTGCGAGGAACCCCGCTCCGGGGTAACGAAGCAATCTTTTTTTTATGAGATTGCTTTGACCTGCGGTCGCAAGCGATGCTTGTGCTCGCAATGACATTTCCATAGTTATTTTAAAGAAGATAATTGTTCCTCGATCGCTTTAATCTTTGCTTCTGCGTCAGCTTGTTTTTTCTTTTCAATGTCCAGAATTTCCGGTTTTGCATTCTGTACAAAGCGTTCATTCGCTAATTTTTTCTGAACGGATTGGAGGAATCCTTTGTTGTAGTCGAGTTCTTTTGTCAAACGTTCTTTTTCTTCGGCAACATTCATATTTGCCCCCATTGGGATGAAGAGCTCAAGGTTTTTAAGCGTGAATGAAAAAGCTTCATCCATTTTATCTTTGGTCTGTTTTATGGCGGAGAGATTGGCAAGTTTGCTTATGATAGATGGAAATATCCATGAAGCATCGCCTTTCACTGATAATTCAAGTTTTTCCTTGGGAGAAATTCCTTTCGAGTTCCTGAAGTTGCGCACATTGGTAATTATCTCAATCGAAAGGGTCATATTTCCAAGCTCTGAATTTCCTCCTGACACTTTATCGTTGGGCCATGAGGTAACCATAATACAATCTTTTTCTTTTCGATCCCGTACGAGATGCCAAAGTTCTTCAGTAATGAAAGGCATGAAAGGGTGCAGGACTTTTAAAAGCTTTTCAAAGAAGTTGATGGTGGCTTCATATGTTGCTTTATCTATCGGGTTCGGTTTGCCATCAATAAATTCCGGCTTTACTATTTCAAGGTACCAAGCGCAGAAATCATCCCAAACCAGCTTGTATGTGGTCATGAGCGCTTCTGAAAGCCTGAATTTGGAATACTGGTCATTAATTATTTCCAGCTGCTCGCTGAATTTTGCGTTGAACCAGTCGATCGCAATATTGTTTACTTCGGGTTGTTTGGTTTTTTCATCTACAGACCATCCGGTAATTAGACGGAATGCATTCCATATTTTATTGGAAAATTTGCTGCCCTGCTCGCAATAGCTTTCGTCAAATAGAAGATCATTTCCTGCAGGAGCACAGAGTAACATTCCCACACGTACCCCATCCGCTCCAAATTTGTCCATGAGCTCGATCGGGTCTGGAGAGTTGCCTAATTGTTTGCTCATTTTTCGACCTTGTTTGTCGCGTACAATTCCTGTGAGATAAACATTCCTGAAGGGCTTTTCTTTTTTGTATTCGTACCCTGAAATGATCATGCGTGCGATCCAGAAGAAAAGGATATCCGGGCCAGTTACTAGATCGTTGGTGGGATAATAATAATTTATGTCTTTGTTCTTCGGATCCTTGAAGCCATCAAAAACGGAAATAGGCCAAAGCCAGGAAGAGAACCAGGTGTCTAAAACGTCTTCATCTTGCCTGATCTTATCAGTTCCTAATTTTGAAATTGCTTCTTCTTTCGATTTTGTAACCGCTACATTTCCTTTTTCATCATACCAGGCCGGGATTCGTTGTCCCCACCAAAGCTGACGGGAAATACACCAGTCGTGCACATTCTCCATCCAATGCTTGTAGGTATTAATGAATTTGTCCGGTATCAGCTTTATTTCTCCATTCAAGACATTTTCCAAAGCTGGTTTTGAGATCTTATCCATCTTCAGAAACCACTGCATGGAAAGTTTAGGCTCGATCACTGCATCGGTACGCTCACTGTAGCCAACTTTATTCTTGATATCATCCGTTTTTACTAAATGCCCTTTTTCTTCCAATTCTTTGACAAGCTTTTTTCTTACCACAAAGCGGTCTTCGCCAATGAACAGCTGTGCCGCCTGGCTCATGGTGCCATCCGGATTAAGGATATCGATAGAATCCAATTTGTATTTTATCCCTAAATTATAATCGTTAATGTCGTGAGCAGGGGTGACTTTCAACGCCCCGGTTCCGAATTCTTTATCCACGTATTCATCAAAAATTATTGGCACGGATCTGTTAACTAACGGTACGATCGCTTTTTTGCCTTTCAGCTTTTGATAACGCTCGTCTTCCGGGTGAACACAAATGGCAGTATCCCCCAAAATAGTTTCAGGGCGTGTGGTTGCAATGGTTATCCATTCATCTGTGGTTCCCTCAATTTTATAACGTACATAAAAAAGTCTTGAATTAACTTCCTTGTAGTTTACTTCTTCATCAGAAACAGCGGTAAGTCCTTTTGGATCCCAGTTCACCATTCGCACACCGCGGTAGATATAGCCTTTTTTGTGCAGGTCAATGAAAACGTCAATAACGGCTTCGCTCAGCGAATCTTCCATAGTGAAGCGTGTGCGGTCCCAGTCGCAGGAGCAGCCTAGTTTTTTAAGCTGTTCCAGGATAATACCTCCGTATTTCTCTTTCCATTCCCATGCATGTTTTAAAAATTCCTCACGGGAGATATCAGTTTTCTTTATCTTTTTTTCTGCAAGAAGGGCAACCACTTTTGCTTCTGTGGCAATAGACGCATGGTCCGTGCCCGGAACCCAGCATGCGTTTTTGCCCAACATCCTGGCCCTGCGGATCAATACGTCCTGAATGGTATTATTCAGCATATGTCCCATGTGAAGCACGCCTGTAACGTTAGGAGGGGGAATTACAATGGTATACGGTTCGCGTTCATCCGGAACAGAACGGAAAAATTTCCTCTCCATCCAATAGGAATACCATTTAGATTCTATTTCTTTAGGACTATATGTTTTAGGGATTTCTGACACGGATTTCTGGGTAATGTAAATAGGGGATAAAAGTAGTAAGATGTTTGGAAATGAGATGAAAAATCCCCTTTGCCCTGCCAAGCCGCAGGACATTCTCCCTCTACAAGGGGGAGACAACAGCCGTAAGAGACATATCCAAACTCTTTACGCTGTGAGTAAGTGCGCCAACAGAGATATAATCTGCTCCGCAAGATGCGTATTTGCGAATATTTTTTTCGTTCACACCTCCGGATATCTCTGTTTCAAATCTTCTATTTATGAGTGCAACTGCTTTTTTAATATCGGAAACAGCGAAATTGTCCAGTAGTATCCGGTTGACTTTTCCAATGGAAAGAATTTGTTTCACTTCCGGCAGGTTTCTTGCTTCGATCTCGATCTGAAGTTTCAGTTTTTTTCTTTTCAAATAACTGTTGGCGGATTCGATGGCTGGCTGAATGCCTCCTGAGAAATCGATGTGGTTATTCTTGATCAGGATCATGTCGTACAAGCCAAAGCGATGGTTATGACCACCTCCAATAAGTACTGCCCATTTCTCAATAGCCCGCAAGCCCGGACTTGTCTTGCGGGTATCAAGTAGTTTTACATTGTAAGGTTTACAGAGCTCGGCAAATTTACTTGTCATGGTAGCGATCCCACTCATTCTCTGCATGCAGTTCAGAACAACTCTTTCGGCAGTAAGGATAGAACGGGCACTTCCTTTTACAGTAAATGCGATATCTCCTTTCTTGATCTTTGCGCCATCCTTTTTTTGGACTGTTACTTTTAGTTTTTTGTCAACAACAGAAAATATGTTTTTACCGAGTTCGACTCCGGCTAAAATACCTTCATCCTTAATAATTAGTTCTGCCGTATTTATGGCGTCAGATGGAATAGTGGAAAGGGAAGTGTGGTCGCCTGTGCCAACATCTTCTTTTAATGAAAGACGAATAAATTGGTCAACGGTGTTGCTGTGCAAGAGACTATTCATCCTGTGTTTCGAAACGTAGCTGCTGGATGGTTAAGCCGGCACCTTCTTTTTTGAAAAGAAAGTATGTTCTGAATTTCTTTCCGGAAGAAGTTTCATACGTGCCAATGGCGAATTGATCGCCTGTTTTGGATGTGCCTTTATGAACAACTGCAAATGATTTCACCGGATTCTTTGAAAAAAAGTCTTTCAGTACAAGTTCAGCCTGTGCCTTGCTGTATACGTCTTCTTTGTCAATTATTTTCATGTCCACGCTTGCAGCAAAGAATTTAGCAACATTGGCAGCGTTTCCTGTTTTAACCGCGGCTGCTGCATCATCTGAAATATCTAATACAGGTTCAACAGGAGGCTGAAGCATCGTGAAAAACAAGAATATGGATAGTAAGGTTTGCATATGTTTAATTTTCTTCTAAATAAACAATTATCACGCCAAGACGATTTCATTAGGCTATGTAGCGAATTTATACTTTTTTTGCTGCTCTAAAGCTAGTTTTTTTAAACATGACAATCACACTTATTTGCACCGGAAAGACCAGCGAAAAGTACGTTTCCGAGGGAATGGGAATGTATGCTGAGCGATTGAAGCACTATTGCAAATTCGACTTGGTAGAAATTGAGCCGGGCAGAGGAGAGGCTGCGCAAATCCGAAAAAAAGAAACCGAAAATATTTTGAAGAGAGTAGGAGAGAAGGATTTCCTGATCCTGCTCGATGAGAAAGGAAAGGAGTTTTTATCCACTGGTTTTGCCGATCTGATCAAGCATCATCAGAATATTTCCACTAAAAATCTTGTATTTGTGGTTGGTGGAGCTTATGGGTTTTCAGACGAAGTTTACAAGCGCTCTAATCTGAAAATCGCCCTATCAAAAATGACCTTCCCGCATCAGCTAGTTCGCGTGATTTTTCTGGAGCAACTTTATCGGGCGTTCACAATTTTGAAAGGAGAAAAATACCATCATTAAACAATAGGCAGTATCCCGTAGACAATCAACAACCTCTCGTTTTAATCAATAGCCATAAGGGATCGGGATGCTTTTGTACACTGCTGTATATTGTTTTTTTTGTTACTGGCTGTTCAGTTGCCATTTCCAGGCAGTTTCCATCATCTGATCGATATTGAACTTAGGTATCCATCCCAAGAGCTTTTTAGCTTTGGAGGAATCCGAGTAGATCGCTTCTACGTCACCTTCCCTGCGCGTCCCAATTTTATAATTAAGCTTTTTACCGCTGGCTTTTTCAAATGCTTTAATTGCTTCCAGAACAGAAACGCCATTTCCTGTTCCCAGGTTGATGATCTCGAAATTATTTTTCATCTTCCCGTCAATTAAAGCTTGCAATGCAAGCACGTGGGCATAGGCAATATCGGATACGTGAATATAATCCCGAACACAACTTCCGTCCCTTGTTTTGTAGTCACTTCCAAATACATTGAATTGCTCGATTTTCCCAATAGCGGTTTGTGTTATGGCTGGAATGATATTGTCCGGCCTTCCAATTGAAACTTCTCCAATATTTCCGCTTATATGAGCACCCACGGGATTGAAGTACCGTAATGCGATCGAGTAGACTTCTGTATTAGCTTTTGAAAATTCTGCAAGGATTTTTTCTCCGTCTTTTTTTGTCTGGGCATAAGGAGACTGTGCTTTTTGAAGTGGAGTTTCTTCGTTTACGGGAAGTTGGTCAATATTCCCATACACAGAGCAGGAGGAGGAGAAGATGAAATTCTTTATTTCGAACTCTTTTATGCAGGTAAGAATATTTTTGAGCGATTCATTGTTGTTATGAAAATACAGATCTGGATTTGCAACAGATTCGGGTACGGATTTGAGTGCGGCAAAATGAATAATGCCTGTAATGTCCTTGTTTTCTGAAAATATTTTTTTTGTTTTTTCTAGGTCGCACAAATCAATATTATAATTATTGATCTGCTTGCCGGATACTTTCTTTATTCTGTCAAAGGTTACTGCTCCTGACCGCATATAATTGTCGGCTGAAATTATTTCCCAAGAGGTTCTTTCCAGAACTTCCAATATGGTGTGTGATCCAATATAGCCGGCACCGCCCGTGATGAGGATTTTCATAGTGATTTGTTTCTTAATTCCATTTCTTTTTAAAGTCTCCTTTCGAAAAATATTTTTCAATGAGGCAATATATTAAAATAAAGAAATACCTGCTCCCCATTTCGGGGATTATTAAATTGGAAGTTCCAAGTTTTCTGCCTGTCCAGGAGTTTGGAATTACGGTGTATGAGTACCCCCGTACGATCGCTTTCAGGGGAAGTTCCAATGTTAGGTTGAAATGCGGAGAAATAAACGGCTTTAGGCCTTCTATAGTCTCTCTTCTGTATAATTTGAATGAGTTGGTACAGTCGTTGTATTTTAAGGGCGGTTCTAAAAATACAATGTTAAAAACATTATGATAAAATCATTATCTATGTCCGCAGAATACGAAGGTAAAGTTTTTTCTTTTCAGTAGAAAAATATATTCTATGATACCAAATAAAAAACAGGCTGCACGTGGATTCTTTGATGAACAAGAGGCATTAGAGAAGCTAAGCAAATTAAAAGACCCCTTAGAAAAACTAAATAAACA
>Ga0163144_10020805_pt1 | contig 13087 bp, 9 predicted proteins | sample OliLak19BULKMAT1_FD_123175 | JGI IMG/M metagenome (GOLD analysis project Ga0163144, IMG submission 123175) | Freshwater microbial mat bacterial communities from Lake Vanda, McMurdo Dry Valleys, Antarctica - Oligotrophic Lake LV.19.BULKMAT1 | ecosystem: Environmental > Aquatic > Freshwater > Lake...
GTACCACTCCGCGGAATGCGTGTGCCCCGCGGCGTGCAGCGCGGGGGAGGTGCTCATCGGCGCGAACGTGCTGCGCAGCGAGATGGCCGGCGCGGGCGTGTCGTGCCTGAGCGTCGAGTGCCGGGTGCTGTGCGAGCGCGAGTTCAATGAGGTGGTGCGGCTGGCGGGGACCAAGGCCGCGGCGACGGAGGCGGCGCTGGTGGCGCACCTGTGGGTCGCGTGGGAGAAGTGGGCGGGGCTGTTCTCGGCAGACGGCGGGCCCGCGCTACGGGTTGTGTGCGACCGGCAGGGCGGGCGGACGCAATACGCGGGGCTGCTGGCGCGGGCGTTCACCGATGCGCGGGTGACCACGGTCGAGGAGCGCCCCGCGCGCTGCCGCTACGAGGTGGATTCGGGCTCGCGCCGGATGGTGGTGCAGTTCATGCCCGAGGCCGAGTCGCACCACCTGCCTGTCGCGCTGGCATCGATGGCGGCGAAACTGACGCGAGAGACGCTGATGGGCCGCTTCAACCGGTACTGGAACGCGCGCTTGCCGGAACTCAAACCGACAGCGGGATATCGGCAGGACGGGTGGCGCTGGCTGACGGACGTCGCGGCGGTGCTGACGGGGGCCGAGCGCGAGGCGATGATCCGGAAGGGGTGAGCGGGACCAGGAATACCACTGACCTGGAAGGTCAGTGGCACGCGCTGCAAGGTATGAAGGTCAGTGGCACTCAGGCGGCGATTCGGCGTGAGGAGTACGCCAGGCCCACGCGGAACAGGTCGCCCGCCGGCTCGCAACGGACGCACAAGGCGGCCATCCACGGAACGCCGGAACCCTCGGGGCAGAGCGTGACGGTCATCCCGGGTTCCAGGGCTGAACGGGTGAGCGCGCCCAGGCCGCGCTCGGAGCGGTCAACGATTTCCAGGTGCGTCAGGCCGTAACGGTCGCGCCCGTTGGTGTAGGTCGCGCTCATGGTCCCGGTGCCGGGCTCGCGCTCGCCGCCGCGACGCTCGAGTTTGAGCGTGTCGCGCCCGCTGGGTCTGACGGCGACGGGACGGACGTTGATCTTGCTCGGGCGCATGGGGTGCCTCCGTCGCGAGGCAGGAACAACTGCTCGCGCCGGGATGAATCGACGGTGTGACGGAAGGTCTTGAGGCTTGCGACGGATGTGCGGCCGAATTGTCGGGGCATTTTCGACGGGAACCACCCGAAACCGGCGGCGATTAGCGCACCAGTCGCACGATGAAGCGCGCGTAACTCGCGGGGCGGCAAAAAACCAAAACGCCCCCGAGGAGGCAATCCGGGGGCGTTTGGTAGAAGAGAAATGAAGCGACTCTGCAAGGGTGCGTCTTGTAAACACACCCTCCACAGTTTCATACGCCCGCGCCACGATGCCGGTTCGGATTGTCGTGACGAGATTCCGGGGTTTCAGGCGGTCGCCTGGCCGCCGCCGTACATGAACTCCTCCCGCACGATCTTGCCGTTGCGGATGGTGTAGACCCCGACCTCTTCCATGACGTTCCGGGTGCCATCGGCAAGGCTTTCGACATCCATCCGGAACTTGACGGCAAAGCCGCTGGCCCCGACGAATGGCCCCTCAGCGCTCGCGCCGTGGATGCGGTTGGCGGCGTACCACTCCTCGCCCTTGCGGGCCACCGCGCGCCGGCCGACCCACTCCATGCTCACACCCTCGCCCTCGCACGAGACAATGGCGGGGGACCAGAACTTCTGCTCGATCTCGCGGAACTCGCCCTTGTTGAACATCTCGACGAGCGAGCGTCCGACGTCGCCTGCGGATTCGCCGCCGCCGGTGCCGATTGTGCGGATGTCCTTGGGCGCTGCGGCGCGCCGGGCGGGGGCCTTGGAAGCGGGCTTGCGGGCCGGCTTCTTCACGGCCTTCGCGGCGGATTTCTTGCCGGACTTCTTGGCGGGCCTGGCCGTGGTCGCCTTGGCCGCGGCTTTCTTCAAGCGGTTGGATTTCTTGGCCATGTGCTGACTCCGGTTGCTCGCGCCCGGGAGATTCCGGCGGGCGGGACGCGGAGTGTAGTGCGGGAGAGGGAGGGAATCGCACCAGCATGTCGATGCTTACGCGGCCATGGCCTGGATGACTCGCATGAGTTGGCGCATGTCCGTGTCCGCGGCTTCTTCGAGCCCGAGTTTGCGTCGGATGGACTCGGCGGTCTCGTTCTCGGGTCGTACGCTGCACGAAAGGAGCCGCTCGCCTTTGGCGCCGGCGATGAAGGCGATCACCTCGCCGCTGTTTCCCGGCTCGACCTCGATGCTGTACCCGGCGACGTGGAGGCGCTCCGCGCCGCCGCGGGTCTCGGCGCGCAGTGCTCGCTCGATCTGCGCATCCATCAACTCGGCGAGTTGCAAGCAGACGGTTCCGCCGACTGCATCGAGGTCTTCGAGCCTGTCACCGAGATGGGAGAACATCTCGAGGGTGGCCTGATACTCGATGCTCGCGGCGGCGACGACACCCCGCAGGTCGCCCGGTGAGAGGTCAAAGATGCGTGTCGAGTCGGAGGGCTGGGTCGCGGGGAGTTGCGGCGTGCAATCGTCTCCGAGGCGGATCGAGCCGGCGAAGTGGGCGATGCGCTGGAGGGAGGCGACCGAGTCACCGTTGTGACGGACAGGCGGCGCGGCGTGGTGCCAGACGATCGGGCGAGCCAGCATGATCGGGAGTTTCCAGCGCCTTACGAGCGTGGCGGCCACATCGGTGTGGGTGAACTCGAGGTTGTCGAACTCCGAGGCGAATAGGGCAGCGGGGGAGTCGCAGGCGTTGTGGAGGCGGACGTAGTCATCGCCGAGGAGGCGTGCCATGAGCGGGACCGCGCAGTCGAGCATGAGGCCGACGACGAAGGCCTCGCCGACGAGGCCGGGGCAACTGGTCTTGGCCAGCGCGCTGGCGAGGCTGGCGCGATAGACCGACTGGCCCCAGATGCGCCGGGTCAGGTCGCGGACACCGTCGGGCGTGGCCGCGCGGCTGAGGTAGAAGCCCAGGCAGATGGCCTTGGTGCGCTCGGTGCCGAGGAGCACGAGGGCGCGCTCGACCTTGGTGACGGGGGCGCGCTGGGCATAGAAGGCGGAGTTGGCGAGTTTGAGCAGGCGGCCGGTGAGCGACCAGTCGGTCTTGACGGCATCGGCCCAGTCCTGCACGCGGTTGTCGGTGCTCTGGGCCAGTTCCAGCACGCGCAGCGCGACGCGCGGCTGGGTTTCCAAGCCGATCTTGTCGAGCATCCGCGAGAGGCTCTGGTGGAGCGTCTCGAGTTCCCCGGCTGAGAGGTCGCGTCTGGGCTTCATGGGCGCACCCACGGCGACGGCCATGCGCACGGCCATCGTGGCCCGGGGTTGTCGCGGGAAAGCCCAGACATCTCAGATGAAATCGGCCCGACAGGCTCGCGGCTTGGCCCCGGTCGCGCGCGAGGCGTGAGGAATCTTTCAGTGCGGGGTACACATGGGCGCGCGGGTCTGATAACGTCAGGGCTGGAGGCGCATCGAAACCCAGTTACCCCCGCCCGCAACGTCCGAGAGCATTCCGCTCTCGTCGCGGGTCGCGGCGAGGTCACGCCGCCAGCAGGCGCGGTCGTGCAGACGGACCTTGCTGCCAACCCAGAGTTCGACGTACGACGCGACGAGGCGGAACCCGCCCCAGTGAGGCGGACGCGGAACATCGATCTGAGCGTCGGCCCCGGGCGGATGGGCCGGGTCGATGCCGAACCGGCGGAGCGCGGCATCGGCCCTGGCGAGCATCGCGGCGCGGGACGCGACGGGCTGGCTCTGGTCGCTGGCCCACGCGCCGATGCGGCTCATCCACGACCGGGTGGCGAAGTAGGCGTCGCTCTCAGCGGCGCTGGCGCGCACGACCAGCCCCTCGAAGCGAGCCTGGAGGTCGAGGGTGTCCCAATGGAACGCCGCGGCGGCGCGGGGGTGGGCGTCGAGAGCGCGTCCCTTGCGACCGCGGTAGTTGGTGTAGAAGGTGAACGAGCCGCGCGTCGGGTCGATGTCCTTGCACAGGACGATGCGGGTTGAGGGCGCGCCATCGGGGTCGATGGTGGCGAGGCTGAAGGCGTTCGGGTTAGGCTGGACGCGCTGGTCGCGTGCGCGCCTGAACCACGCGAGGAAAAGGGGGAACGGGTCGGGGGGAAGGGGCTCGGGGAGCAGTTGGTCGATGTCCCAGGCCGCGGGGGTGTTGGATGGGTTGGAGGAGGGAGAGGGAGTGGCGGACATGGTTATTACTCTGCACCGCTCTGGAGAGCGGTGCCACCAAAGGCGGTGCCACCAAAGGCGGTGCCACCAAAGGCGGTGCCACCAAAGGCGGTGCCACCAAAGGCGGTGCCACCAAAGGCGGTGCCACCAAAGGCCTGCATCAAGTTCTTCATCTCGCGGACGGCAGCGCGGAGGCCGGTGAACATGGCGCGCGAGACGATCGCATGGCCGATGTGCAGTTCGGCGATGCCCGACTGCGCGGCGATGGGGCCGACATTGTGGTAGTTCAGCGCGTGCCCGGCGTTGAAGCGCAGTCCCGCGCTGCGGATGCGGCTGCCGGCGACGGCGACCTTCTCGAGTTCCGCGGCCAGTTGCTCGCGCCGGAAGTCTCCGCCGCAGGACGCGAAGGCGTGCGCGTAGGGGCCGGTGTGGACCTCGCACACGTCGAAGCCCGCACCGATGGCCGCGCCGATCTGGGCTTCATCTGTGTTGATGAACGCCGAGACGATGAGGCCCGAGTCGCGCAGGCGTGAGACAACCTGTTTGAGACGCGGCAGGTTAGCGGCGACATCAAGCCCGCCCTCGGTGGTGACCTCCTGCCGGCCCTCGGGCACGAGCATCGCGGTGTCGGGCTTGACGCGGCAGGCGATGCCGACCATCTCGTCGGTCGCGCCCATCTCGAGATTGAGTTTCACGCGCACGAGGCTGCGGAGCAGGTGAACATCGCGGTCCTGGATGTGGCGGCGGTCCTCGCGCAGGTGGACGGTGATGCCGTCTGCGCCGCCGAGTTCGGCCTCGTGGGCCGCGCGGACGGGGTCGGGCTCCGCGCTGTCCGTCGCGGCGTCGTCGCGGTAACGCGCCTGGCGGACGGTGGCGACGTGGTCGATGTTCACGCCGAGTTGGAGCATGGGGGATTGTAGTTGGACGGTCCAAGGCCCGTCCCGGCGAATGCCACGGCCTCGGCGGTGGCCGCGCTTGACGTTCCCTCCGGCGGGGCGGACCATGCCTGTACGGCGGCGGGATCTGTCGCGGGCAAGAGAGCGAGCACATGCCGGGACCGATGCGAGCCAAGGGAGTGGAGAAGGCGGCTGCGCCGACCGCTGCGGTGCGCGCTGAAGTCGCCGGTAGCCGACACGGAGTGCCGAGCCACCCAAACAAAGATAACCGGCACGGAGTGCCGGCCCACCAAGTGCCCGTCCCCCCCGACAGCCCGCTCGCCAAGTGGCTCAACCCCGACGGCTCGCCCAAGGACCTCGGGAAGGGCTTTGCGCATCTGCACCTGCACAGCGAGTACTCGCTGCTCGATGGCGGCAACCGGGTCGACAAGCTCGTTGCGCGCGTGAAGGAACTGGGTATGTGGTCGGTGGCCGTCACGGACCACGGCAACCTGTTTGGCGCGGCGGTGTTTTATCAGGCCGCGAAAGAGGCGGGCATCGTGCCGATCCTGGGCATTGAGGCGTATGTGACGCCGCCGGAGCGCAACCGGCGCGACCGGACGTTCACGGGCGTGTCCGATGGCGGGTACCACCTGGTGCTGCTGGCCGAGACGCAGGAGGGCTGGAACAACCTTGTGCGCCTGAGTTCGGAGGCGTTCCTGACGGGGTTTTATTTCAAGCCGCGGATCGACCGAGAGTTGCTGGCAAAGCACAGCGCGGGGCTGATCGCGATCAACGGGCACCTGGGGAGCGAGATCGGCGACCACCTGCTGAGTTTCGAGCGGACGGGGGACAGCAAGTGGTGGGAGAAAGCGCTGGAGAGCGCGGTGTGGCATAGGGATGCATTTGGAAGTGGGGAAGTGGGGAAGGGATCGGGGGATGGGATCGCCGCGTCGGTATCACTTGATCCCTCGATCCCTCTTCCCTCTAGCCCCCGCTTCTATATCGAACTCCAGCACCATGTGCCGGAGCAGAACTCGATCAATAAGCACCTTGTGCGGCTGGCGCGCGAGGTGGGCGCGCCGCTGGTGTGCGACAACGACTCGCACTTCCTGCGGGCGGAGGACCACGATGCGCACGACACGCTGATCTGCATCTCGATGGGGAAGGTGAAGCACGATGCCGAGCGGCTGCACTATCCCGAGGCGCTGTATGTGAAGTCGCCGGCGGAGATGCGCGAGGTCTTCGAGCAGCACTATGTCGGCGGGGAGTGGGAGCAGATCGGGCACGAGGCGCTCGACAACACGCTGCGGATCGCGGCGAGGTGCGCGATCGGCGGGGCGAGGCCGCCGATCGGCCAGAACCATGCGCCGATGGTGCGGGTGGTGCGGCGGGCGGCGGAGCAACAAAGCAGCAACGCAGCAGATGGGCAAGGGGACGCTGTGCGCGATGAGTGGGAGGGAATGCCGACGTGGGACGCCCCGGCGTTCGCCGGCGATCTGTCCGCGTGGTTCGCGGCGTACTGCAACGAGTTCGAGGTCGTGCCGCTCCGCTTCGATGTTGATGCCACCGAGGCGGATCGGGCCGCGGCGGGCGCTGAGGCCAAGGGCGAGTGCGACCTTGCGCTGCGGATGCTCGCGAACGCGGGGCTGGTGTGGCGGTACGGGCCGGAGATCGCGTCAACGAGCACGAGTGGCGGCCAGATGAGCGACATCCGCGCGCGGCTTGAGCGCGAACTGACGATCTTGTGCGACAAGAACATTGCCGCGTACTTTCTGATCGTCTGGGACTTTGTGAACTGGGGCCGCCAGCAGGGAATTCCGTCGAACGCGCGTGGATCGGGCGTGGGCACAATGGTCGGGTATGTGCTGGGGCTGTCCAACGCGTGCCCGGTGAAGTACGGCCTGCTGTTTGAGCGGTTCACGGACCCCGACCGCTCCGAGTACCCGGATATCGATATCGATCTGTGCCAGGACGGGCGTGCGGCGGTGATCGACTATGTGCGTCGCAAGTACGGGCACGTTGCGCAGATCATCACCTTCGGGACGCTCAAGGCCCGCGCGGCGATCCGCGATGTGGCGCGGGTGCTCGCCGTCCCGCTGCCGGTGGCCGATCGTGTCGCCAAACTGGTGCCCGAGCAACTCAACATCACGCTCGATGATGCGCTCCGGCAGGAGCCCGAACTTCGGAAGTTGTACGAGGGCGACGCGGGGGCGATCGAGAAACTGCACCTGAACCTGCCCGCGGGCCAGCGCGCGGAGGCAGGGACGCTGCGGTCGCTGATCGACCACGCGCGGACGATCGAGGGGCAGGCCCGGCACGCGAGCGTCCACGCCGCGGGAGTGATCGTGGCGACCCGCCCGCTGAACGAGATCGTCCCGCTGTACAAGCAGTCGGGCGCGGCGGAGCACGAAGTCGTGACGCAGTGGGACGGGCCGACGTGCGAGAAGGTCGGCCTGCTGAAGATGGACTTCCTGGGGCTGAGGACGATCAGCGTGGTGGAGCGTGCGCGGAAGTTGATCCGGGAAACGCTGAGCGAGGAGGAGGTGTGGAGGGCGGTCGGGAGGGCGAGGCCGACAACCCATGGATTGCAATCCATGGGTTCTGTTCACCCCCTCGACCTCGAGCGCCTGACCTACGACGACCCGAGGGTGTTCGACCTTTTTGCGCGGGCGGACACGACCGGCGTGTTCCAGTTCGAGTCGGGCGGGATGCGCCGGCTGCTGGTGGATATGCGCCCCGACCGCCTGGAGGACCTGATCGCGGCGAACGCGCTGTTCCGGCCGGGTCCGATGGACCTGATCCCCGACTACAACAAGCGCAAGCACGGGCAGGCGCAGGTGCCGCGGGTGCATCCGATTGTTGACGAGTTCACGCGCGAGACGTACGGCGTGATGGTGTACCAGGAGCAGGTCATGCAGATCGTGCATGGCCTGGGCGGGATCGGCCTGCGCGACGCGTACACGCTCATCAAGAACATCAGCAAGAAGCGGTACGACAAGATCGACAAGGAGCGGCCCAAGTTCATCGAGGGCGCGCAGAAGCAGGGGCTATCGCGCCAGGGCGCGGAGGAACTCTTCGAGTTGATCCTGAAGTTCGCGGGCTACGGCTTCAACAAAAGCCACTCGACGGGGTACGCCATCGTCGCGTACCAGACGGCGTACCTGAAGACATACTTCCCCAACCAGTACATGGCCGCGTTCCTGACGTACGAGAGCCAGGCGCAGAAGATCGGCGACTGGATCACCTACGTCGAGGACTGCAAGCGCACACGGTTCGTGAGCGGCAAGGTCGGGGTGGAGGTGCGCCCGCCGGATGTGAATCTGTCGAGGGCGGACTTCGGCGTGGTGTTCGACCCCGGCGAGCCGCGCGATGCGCTGCACGGGCATGTGCGATTCGGGCTGCGGGCCATCAAGGGGGCGGGGGACAAGGCGATCGGGGCGATTATTGAGGAAAGAGACTCAGCAAGGGCAGGGAGCGATGAAGCGACGGACGGGCGGAGCGACGAAGGGGTTGGACCCGCTCCTTCGCTCGATCGCCTGGTCCCGCGTCCCTTTGCTTCCCTCTTTGACTTCTGCGAGCGGGTGATGGCACGGCTGGCGATCCAGTCCGCCGCCTCGGCGGCGGCCAGCGGCACAGCGGGGAACGGCGCGGGCGGCGGAACGGGCGCGAACTTGCTGAACAAGACGACGCTGGAGTCGCTGATCAAGTGCGGGGCGATGGACTCGCTGCACGAGGCGGGGCAAAGCGGCCGCGGATTGCGGGCGGCGATGGTCGCGAGCCTTGAAGCGGCGATGGGGACCGCGCAGAAGGTGGCGCAGGACAAGGCGGCGGGCCAGGGCGGGCTGTTCATGGGGGGTGGGGGCGGAAAGGCGGCTGGCAAAGGGAGGGGGGCGGGCGCTGCAATCCCTCGCGCGGCCTCGTTGCTCGTCAAGGCCACACCTTGGAGCGAGAGCGACACGCTCGCGAAAGAGAAGGAAGTGCTGGGGTTTTATGTTTCGAGCCACCCCTTGGAGGAGTGGAGCGCGTGGACCAAGGTGTTCGTGACCTCGGGGTGCGACGCGGCCAAGGCGCTGCCGCACGACGGGCGGGTGGTGCTGGCGGGGCTGATCGGCGCGGTGCGGACGCTGGTCGTCAAGACCGGGCGCAGCGCGGGCCAGAAGATGGCGATCGTCGCGCTCGAAGACCAGAGCGGCACGATCGAGGTGGTGCTCTTCGCCGACAGGTACAAGGACTTCGAGTCGATCGTGCAGCCGGGCAACCCGGTGTTTGTCGTCGGGCGTGTTGATCGTTCGCGTGCAGGGGAGACACCCGCGGGCAACGCGGGCCTGGGGAGCGATGAGGACCCAGGCGCCGCGGCGGGCAACGGCAGTGGGCGCGCGGGAAAGGGTACTGGTGGGCGGGGGGGAGGCGGGCAGCAGAACAGCGTACAGGTGATTGTTGACCGCGTGGTGCCGATCGATGGTGTGCCCTTGATGCCCGGCAAGTTGTGGGTGCGGCTGGATGCTCAGCGTCTCGACGGCGACGGCTCGCGGACGCTCCGGGAACTCGCGGCGATCGTTCGCGGCGAGAGTCTGGGCGGCGGCGATGAACGGCTGGCGGGAGCGGCGGGCAGCCAGCCGCGCGCTGCGTCAACAACAGCATCGGAGGATCGCGCAAACGCGTTCCCGATGGACCTGGTGGTGGACCTGCCGGAGCAGCGCGTGCGGCTGGAGGCCTCGCCGCACATGCGCGTTCGGCTGTCGGCGCCCATGGTCGCGGAACTAGCGCGCCGGCTGGGCGAGGGGTGCCTGCGCGTGGTGGGCGGGGTGACGGTGGAGACGATGAACGGCAGGGGCGGGGGGGGCGGGGGGGGCGGTGCAAAGCCGTGGATGAAGAACCGGGGCGGCGCGGCGAGCGGGAAAAAGTAGTCTGCGCGGGCGGACCTGCCATCGAGCGCGAGGGCTCAAGCAATGCTCTGCACGGAATCACCTTCCCCGAACAGCAACTCGCGGAGTTCTGCCGCCGCCACAGGGTGCGCCGCCTTTCACTCTTCGGAAGCGTGTTGCGCGATGACTTTGGCCCCGACAGCGATGTTGATGTGCTGGTCGAGTTCGAGGAAGGTTGGCCCCCGGGCATGATCGGCTTCGGGGGAATGATCCTCGAGCTGTCCGCGCTTGTCGGGCGGCGAGTCGATCTGCGGACGCCGTTCGATCTCTCCCGTCATCTCCGCCCCGACGTCCTTCGCGAATCGAGGACGCTCCATGCCGCGTAGTTCGGCGCGGACGCTGCTCGACGATCGGGTTCGGATCGAGCACATGCCCGAGGCGGCGCGCGATATCGTGGGGTTCATCAAGAATCGCACACGCGCGGAACTCGACTCGGACTCGCTTTTCCGACGGGGGCTCGTCAAGGCGGTTCAGCAGATCGGCGAGGCCGCCGCGAGCATCACGGACGAGGGGCGATCAAGAGTCCCCGATTTGCCTTGGGGACAGATCGTCGCGATGCGGCATGTGCTTGTGCATGTCTACTGGGGCGTCGATCTCAATCGCGTGTGGGCAACTGCGCGAGATGATGTCCCCGTTCTGCTGAGCGTGCTGGAGCGGGCCTGCCTGCACTGGCCCTTGCCAACGTCTCCGTGTGCCGCCGGCACGTCCGCGCCCTGAGGCCGGCTACCTCGCCAGCCTGAACACGTCCGTCAGTTCCCCCTCGGCCGATTCCGCGCCCGTGAAAAACGTGACGCGCAGCGTCGGCGAGACCGCGCCCGCGCCTGCGCCGCTCCCCTCGCCGTCGCGCCACGCCAAGAGCCAATCGGGCAGGCCGCCGAGGGACAGCGTATAGGTGCGTGTGACCAGGTCGTCGAACTGGCGCGCGTTGGTCTCGGGGGTCGAAAGGTCCGTCCGCCAGATGAGGTCCTGGGTCTGGGACCCGTCGGCAAACTCAGAGCCCGGCCTGAAGAGTTCGACGCGCGCGGTGCCCAGCGCGCGGACCCCCTGGTCGAAGCGGTCGCGCAACTCGAAGTGGCACACGATGACCGGCTTGCCCGCGGCATCGGCCCCGAACCGCGTCAGGGGGTGGATCGCCAGCCGCTCGGCGCGGGCTTCGCTCAAAATGGGCGCGGACCCGGCCGCGGGCTCTTGATCCTGCGCGCAGGCGGCGATCGAGGCGGTGAGGGCGCAGCCGGCGAGCGGTCCAAAGAATGGCAAGGGGCGCCGGGTCATGCGCGGAGTTTATGGGGCGCGACCGGCCAAGCCGGTCGAAACCAGCAAAACTGCTGAGCAGCAGATCAGTCCCGCTTTGGTCGGGTCGGGCCTGCTCCGACTCGTGCATGACGATCCGAATCGGCGGTGGGTCCGATTGGCGGCTCTGGAAGTTTGCTGCTTTGCGGCCTTTCAGGCGGCCAGGTCCTCATCATCACAACCTGGCGGGTCGCCGATGCAGCCCCACTTCTCCTTGGGGAGGTGGCGGTGGTGGACGTGGATCACGCGCGCCAGTTGCGAGGCGAAGAGTTCGCCGATGGTCCTGAGTTGATCGACCAGCAGCGGGCCGAAGGGCGACAGGCGGTCGCGGAAGAGCATGACGATGGCAAGGACCTCGCCCTCGTGCCGGCAGGCAAAGCCCAGGACGCCCGACTCGCCGAGCCACGCGGCCTCGCCCCCGGCGAAGTCTTCGAGACTGTCCGCATCGGTGAGTTGCACGATCGTGGTGGCCGGCTCGAAGCGCGGCGCGATCGTGTTGGCCATGTGATCCAGGAGCATGTCCACGGTCTCCTTGGGGCAGTCATAGTTGACATACGCGCCAAGGGAGTAGTCCCCGCTGGTGGTGGGCAGGAACACGGCGGCGTTCGTCGGCCCGGATCGGGCCAGGACGAACTCGAGCGTGGTCCTGAGCAGTTGCTCGATATCGAGCTCGTGCTTGATGAGGGTCTTGAACTCGGTTGCGGTGGTGACCTGGTTCATGTTGGCAACGCACTCCATGTGGCCGCCAACTTGATCGGAGCATTCCGCGCCTGCCTGTCGCGCCTTTGCGGGCGCGAGATGAGGGCGGTGTCGGCACAGACCATTCAGCCTTCGCAGGCGTCGCCCGCCGCGCATCGGTGCGTGCTTGCCCACCTTGAAACCCGCCGCGATGAGCAGGCAACGCGAGAGTTCGTGGACGCGCAGGTTCCGCGCGATGGTCTGTCGGCAGCCGCGCGCCGCGGCCCGGAGCAGGAAGCCGGCGTCGAGGGCATCGGTGGCGAGCACGACGCCCGTGCCGCGGCGCGCCAGTTCGCCCGCCAGATCGAGCGACTCGACCGCGCAGGCGGCGTGGTCGATCAGCGCGCCATCGATCCCGGACGATGTGCTCTTCTCGATCGACAGCACGAGGGCCAGGGCCTCGATAGGGTCGCGTGCGATAAGGCAGACGGCGCGGAGCCCGACTGCCCGCACCGCGCGCCGCGCAAGGGCCGGATCGCGCGTCACGATCAGCACTCGGGAGGGCGGGGCTTCATGCGGGCGGAGTTCGCAGCGCAGCGCGGGCTTGCCCTCAATGTAGACATGCGCAACGCGGCCCGGACCGGGCGGTCGGTGCTTGGCGTTGTTGCTCGGCGGCGTTGGCGGGCTCATGGCTTCGTTCTACTTTGATGGGCTGCGCGGGGGGGCGCGGGGGGTGAGCGTCACGCCGCCCGCTGCGTCGCGGATGGCAGGGTGTTGGCGGTCGTGCTCATCGCTGGCGCAACGGTGCGCCCGGATGCGCTCTCACGCGTCCATCTGTAGTCGGGGATGGAGACCGTGACGCTCGTGCCGCGCCCGGGGCGACTGGCGAGCGTGACCTCGCCGCCGTGCAGGCCGACGAGGCGGTGCGCCAGGGCGAGGCCCAGGCCCGGCTGCCTGCCGGCGGACTTCTCGGAGAAGAACGGATCGAGGGCGTGGTCCATCGCGTGCTCGCTCATCCCCGTGCCATCATCGATGACCTGCACGAGGAGGCACGAGGTGTCGGCGGCATCTTCGAGCAGGCGGACCTCAACGGGCGATCGCGGCCCGGATTCGATCGCGTTGAC
>Ga0163144_10020807_pt1 | contig 13086 bp, 8 predicted proteins | sample OliLak19BULKMAT1_FD_123175 | JGI IMG/M metagenome (GOLD analysis project Ga0163144, IMG submission 123175) | Freshwater microbial mat bacterial communities from Lake Vanda, McMurdo Dry Valleys, Antarctica - Oligotrophic Lake LV.19.BULKMAT1 | ecosystem: Environmental > Aquatic > Freshwater > Lake...
CCCAATGAAAGTAGATTCATCAAAAGGATTCGGGTGATTTTGCAATAACATAATGTCCTTATTTTCCGTCGGAATTTCTCCAACACCACTGATCGCAAGTGCATACTCTGTTGAAAATAAACTTTCAACACCCAGTGCATCAACAGAAGCTACACTTACATAAACCGGGCCGGGGGCCGGAATAGCAATGGTATCAATTGTTTTACCAAAGATGGTATAAACGGAATCCCAATCATTGGTTGTTGTTCTTACTCCAACCCGGTAATGTAAATACTGTGTTTGCTGCGTAACATTTATAGCAATACGTACGAGGCCTCCATCTGTTAAAACAAAACTCGGTTTTTTAGGACTGATCGCCATCATACCAATAGAAGTACCATTAATAGCGGCGTTGCGTGCCAGGTAATTAAAATCCACATAAAAACTATCGATGATCATGTCAGCATCAGTGTCAACACCTAAAATATCTGAAGATGAATGCTGCCTGTCTGCATACCCTGTTCCATTCTGTCCATCACCATGTTCATTTGCCGAAGTAAAACGAACGGCTGTATATCCTTTTAATCTGAATGGAATATGGTCACCGCCACGCCCGGTACGATCTTCCAAAGACATTATCCAGATATCCATTGGAACTGAGACTAAAGGTTTTAACTCTTCCTTATACTCTAACTTAGTATACCTCGCAAGTCCTTTATGTATTGAGTTTGCTCCACCATTTGAAAAAATTCTGACGTGTGTACTATCAATATCATTTAATCCTGGACAACCTGGAGGAGACGATGTTTGTCCGCATATAATACCACCAATTACATCATTGTTCTGAACCGCCATTATTTGAATGCTCTTTTGCTGCGCATAGATCGCAAATGCTTCTGCACCATACAAACCCTGCTCTTCAGCTGTAGTAAGTAAAAATACAATAGTATGATTGAAGGTATATTTACTCATTACCCTCGCAAGTTCCATAACAAGAGCAGTACCACTCGCATTATCCTCCATTCCCTGAGCAAGGCAAGCAGTATCACAACCGCTATCGCAACGGGAATCAATGTGACCTTCAACAATTATTATGCTTTTATCAGAGGTATCAGCACCCGGCAATACAGCAAAAATATCTTTATGTGTTCCCATTGAGCAAATACTTTGATCAAACTTCAGGTAAGATAGGATCAACCTGCTTTGGTTTACAGAACTATATTGTTGAAATTTTGAATACGCCCATTTACGCGCTGCACCAATTCCTCTTGCAGCAGACAAAGTATCTGAGCCACTATTGCGGTTATGAAAGGCCTGCAGTTCAACCAGGTTTTTTTTCATTGTATCCGCCGATATTCTAAGGTTAAGTCCTTTTACAATACTATCAGGATGATTAATAATTGTGGTTGGCAAATAAATTGTGGGATTATAATTTCCCTTCATAATTTGTTCAGCCAGCGGATTGGTCGATGATATATTTGTTGGAACCTGGGCTTTTGAAAAAATTGAAACTAAAAAAAGTCCGATAATAAATCCTGTTCTCATCGTATTACGTATATATTTATAATTACACGAAGAAAGTTACAAATTTATCTGCTTAAAACCCCAAGCCCCTGCTATCTAATTTTAAAATCTATACAATTCTAATAATAGGCATTAATATTTCTTTAAAATGAGTTCAAATAAAATATGGATATGCCCGATTAATGTAGCAATGACTCGTACTATTTCTCTCTGCTGTATAATTTGGGTAATAAATTTGATAATCAGCAAGAATTAAGCGATTTTTAAAGTTGCAACACCAATTGCCCCCGAATGAGTGAAGAAATACTAAAGGCCCTGATGCATTTGTTTGGAATTATCTCAAAACAGGATGATGGTGTTACATCCCTGCAGCGAAACTTTGTTGAGTCTTTCCTCAAGTTCCAGCTGGCAAGTGATAAGGTAGCAGATTACCTTCAACTATATGAAACCCATTCAGGCTACGACGCAGAAATTGTAAAACAAAAGGAAACAGCAAGCGCGGAGCCATCTACAGAACCTAAAAAATTCAGACGGACATCTGTTAAAGATGCTGTTCTTATCCTTTCCATTTGTAAACAGATCAACGAAACGCTTACACAGAAACAAAAAGTTGTAGTGTTGGTGCGTGTTCTGGAGATGATAAAATCGGATATACAGTTTACTACGCAGCGTATGGAGCTGGTGGATACTGCCTGTATGGTATTTAACATTAGTCCTGAAGAACTTAAGATTATACATAGTTTTTGTATCAATGAAAATCCTTACACATTGGAATCGGATGACCTGCTAATTGTAGACAGTGAGCCGGTGGTGGTAATGGATAAGGACCATGGTATCAAACATATTTTTTCCGAGGGGTTATCGAAAGAAATAAGTATTCTTCGTGTCAGAGGTGTCGATCTGTATTTTGTTAAATACAATGGTAAGAGCGAAATATTCCTTAATGGTCTTCTCTTTAACAATAAAACAATTTATCTTTTTGCTCCGGGCAGTACATTGCGTCTTCCGCAGGGTACAATTTTTTACAGCGATGTGGTATCCCGCTTTTTAAGTGATAAGATCAAAATAAAACTATCATTTAATGTTCGTGATCTAGAATTCAAATTTCCGAATGGGAAAGTTGGATTGCGCGACATAAACATTTCTGAAAAAACAGGAAAGTTAATTGCCCTGATGGGCGCCAGTGGTGCTGGTAAAACAACATTACTAAATGTTTTATCCGGAATTGAAAAACCATCAAAGGGCGAAGTGGTCATCAATGGCGTTAACCTGCATGATGATAAAGATAAGCTTGAAGGGGTTGTAGGTTATATTGCGCAGGACGATCTGCTTATTGAAGAGCTTACTGTATTTCAGAATTTATATTACAACACCAAACTTTGTTTCAGGAATCTAAGTGAAAAGGATGTTATATCGCTCGTTGCTAAAACGCTCAATAACCTTGGTCTTTTTGAGATACGTGATATTAAAGTGGGCAGCCCCCTCAATAAAAAAATAAGCGGCGGTCAGCGTAAACGCCTTAACATAGCATTGGAGTTAATAAGGGAGCCGTCCATCCTTTTTGTTGATGAACCAACATCAGGATTATCATCACGCGACTCTGAAAACGTAATGGACCTGCTCAAAGAGCTTTCTCTTAAGGGCAAACTTATTTTTGTGGTCATTCACCAGCCTTCATCGGATATTTTTAAAATGTTTGACAAATTGATTTTGCTCGATACCGGTGGTTATCCTATTTATTACAGAAATCCTATTGAGGCGGTAATCTACTTTAAACATGAAACACACCAGATCAATGCCGAGCAAGGTGAATGTCCGGAATGCGGTAACGTAAACCCGGAATTGTTATTTAATATTATTGAAGCAAGAGTTGTTGATGATTTCGGTCAGTTTACGCAGGAGAGAAAAGTAAAACCACCTGAGTGGTACCAACGCTTTAAGAAAAATTTCACCATAAACTTTGTGAGGGATGAAAAAACACTTCCCCCTAAAACATTTAATATTCCATCACGCATAAAACAATTATTAATTTTTACTCAACGTGATGTTCTTTCAAAAATAAGCAACACTCAATACCTGCTTATTAATTTATTGGAGGCACCATTACTTGCGTTTATCCTATCGTTTATTATTAAGTATATCGATAATCCCAACTCTGATGTTTATCTGTTCAGAGAAAACGAAAATATACCTGCATATATTTTTATGTGTATCATCGTTGCGCTCTTTATTGGGCTAACGGTGAGTGCGGAAGAAATATTCAGGGACAGAAAAATATTAAAACGCGAAGCGTTGCTTAATCTTAGCAGGTCAAGTTACCTTTTTTCCAAAGTGATGGTATTATTTACACTCTCTGCAATACAATCATTATTATTTGTGGTCATAGGAAATTCCATTGTAGGATTTCACGGAATGTATTTCGAATTCTGGTTGATGTTGTTCTCCGTTTCATGCCTTGCCAACATTCTGGGATTAAATATTTCCGCCTCTTTTAACTCAGCGGTTACCATTTACATTCTGATCCCGCTTTTGATCATTCCTCAAATGATATTGGGCGGTGCCATGTTCAGCTTTGAAAAACTGAACAGAAAAATAGGCGGAGGATACAGCGTGCCTGCTATTGCTGAAGTAATGACATCCAGATGGGCATACGAAGCATTGATCGTTAATCAATTCAAGAACAATGAGTATGAAAAACCATTGTATGATATTGAAAGAAAAGAAAGTATAGCCAATTACAAACAATCGCTTTATATACCCGAGCTAAAAGACATTACTGAAGAGGCCAGGAGAAATTTTAAGAATAAAAATGATTCTACGTCTTTAATTCTGAAAAGAGACCTGGCCATATTACGCAATGAGATCGAAAAAGAAAATGAAAAAGTAAAACAAGCCACTTTTACCAATCTGAACGACCTGACCATTGAAAAATTCAATGAAGTTGTTGCCGATAACATGATGGAACATTTAACGAAACTGGAAGGGTTATACACTGAAGCTTTCAATGCTATTACCGAGAAAAAGGATCGGATAATTCGTTCCTTTTCTGACAACCCTAAGAATGAAGGATTGTTAAAACTAGCCTATGATAATTATTACAATGATAACCTTGCAGACATCGTAAAAAGAGCGCTTGAAAAAAATAAAATAGTACGATACAACAATGAGCTTATCCAACTTATTGATCCTATTTACCAGGAGCCGCAATCGGGAAGTCTTTTCAGCTTTAAAGCTCCTTTTTATTCGCCCAAAAAATTAATGTTTGGAATGAAGATCGAGACCTTTACGTTTAATGTCATCATCATCTGGGCCTATACCATTCTATTGTTCATTACCCTATACTTCGATGTATTAAGTAAAGTGCTTAACCTTGGAAGTAGAATACAATTCAAAAAACAAGAGAAGTCATAATGCTTTTTAAAATCCAGAAGGCGACCATGAGAGGCTGAGTAAAAAATACCTCCCCAAAGAGTTTATCTTCTGTTCTTCTATGTAATTACCCTGACCACCCTGATAGATCCCTGTACTCTGATCAAAAATATTATTTGCAGACAATTTAACAAGTCCCTTATTTGCTTTCAAAAATTTCATGGAAACAAATGCATCACATAAAAATATTTCCTGTCGCGGTAAAAGTTCGCCCTTAGGATAAACCGTATAATTACCAGAAGTTCCTGCGTTCCATTTCTTTCCAATGAATACCGAAACATCTGAATAATAACTATTGGTTAAATAATTCTGATTATTACCAAGAGAATATTTAATGGTACTATAAGTTAATTTAGTGCCTGCTGAAACATCAATATTATCTTTCTTTTTATTTTCGATGGAAAGATCTACAGTATGTGACCATTTATCACTTATACCCTTTGTATTATTGATAAGCGTCAATACTTTACTATAGCTTTCTATATTGGAAATTTTGAATTTACCTCTTATTAATTTTACAGGGCCATCGAAAGAAATATTTGATGAACATGAATAAGACAAGCCTGAATTTATGGGAGTGCTGGAACGAACAAGAAAACTATCTATACTTGTTGAACTTACAATAGAATTGTTTGTAACGTTAACATTTAACGATGCGAAAAAAGTAGTGAATGAAAAGTTGTTGAAAGAGGAATACCTAATGCTTGTATTGTGATTGTATTGGGCCTTTAAACTTGGATTACCAATAAAAATATTCAGAGGGTTACTATTGTTAACCACAGGCTGTAATTGTTCTACTGAGGGCTCTTTTATATTTGTCTGATAAAAAATATCTATTCGTTTTCCCTTTCCCGGTTTCCCATGAACAAACATTGAAGGCAGAACATTTAAAAAGTTTCTGTTAACAGAATAAACACTATTAGAAGAACTTCCGATAAGTTGCGAAGCCTGAAGTCCAATGCCACCGGTTAAATTCCAATTTGTGCTGTTAAATACTAGGTTTAATACTACTCTATCATAATAAAATCTGCTGTTATACAAATTGCTCAATTGTGTATTTAAAGACTCATCGTTTTGAACAGGAAAAACATCGTAATATTTCTTTACCGCGTTCTTTAAAAGATCGGAATGTGAATAAATCAATTCCATAAATTTTGATTTGCCAATTGGTTCTTTATATGAAAATTTTGCTCCGTAATTTAGCTGACCATTATCATAATTTTGTCTTTGAAAAACAGTATCACTGTTCCATGTTCCTAGCGAATCAGTTAAAGATATTCCATTGATATAATCAAGATTCTCTGTTGAATTATTTTGCTTTTTGCCAAAAGAAATTTCAGAAACAAAAGATCTGCCTTTTTTGTTGAACTTTCTCCGATAAACAAAGGATGAATTAACATTCATCCCCAGGCCTTTTGTCTTGTCATTTGCCAGCGATGAATTTTTAAGTAAGCCAGCGCCGCTATAATTATATGTATTTGAGGAGCTGAGGGAAGTTGCTGTAAAATAAGAAAGATCAGTTTTAAATTTAATATTTTGCAACGAATCAATCTTGTATTTAACAGCCAGATTTAATTTATGGTTATCATTGATTTTGAGAGAAGTGCTGTTCTCATTGGTAGAATAAGTATTATCACTTGTGAAGTTTTTTCTATACAATTCTGATTTTGTATCGTTAACAGACCTATTATAAAAATAGCTGCTATTGAATTCCAGCTTTTTACTTATATCGTAATTTGCATTTACGCCACCGGCGTAGGAAGTATTTAAACCACCCGGATTGCCCATGCCAAAAGGCATTCCCAGTCCATCAATTTCAATGTTATTGGAGGAGTTCATAAGATTTTGAATTCCACCCATCATATTTAAATAATCGTCAAAAGTAAAACCTTGCTGATTTGTATTGTTAGCCTGACCAATGGTAGACAATTGTGTTTTATTGTTGAAACGGTTCAGATTAAATTTACCTTCAAACCTTTCATTTGTACCTATCCCTCCTTTTACATTTCCAAAAAAGCCTTTCTTTTTATCTTCCTTTAATTTAATGTTGATCGTTTTTTCACTCTCGCCATCATCAACACCGGTGAATTCCGCCATTTCAGATTTTTTATCAAACAACTGAACTTTATCCACCGCATTTGCAGGTAAATTTTTTGTAGCCATTTTGGGGTCATCGCCAAAGAAAGGTTTGCCATCTACCAATACTTTATTTACTTTTTGTCCCTGGGCTTTAATAGTTCCGTCCTTTTCCACTTGTATGCCTGGGAGTTTTTTCAGCAGATCTTCAACCACAGCGTCCGGTTGTGTTTTAAATGATCCTGCATTGTATTCCACAGTATCATTCTTTAAAACTACCGGCATTTGCTCCGCCTCTATCGAAACGGTTTTAAGTTCAATTGATTTTTCCTTTAGCTGCAGCTTTCCAATATCATAACTGTTTTTCTCTGTACCTATATTCAAAGAAAAATAGAGGTTGTTGTATCCTACCTGCGAAACCTGCAACAAGCAATTGCCCTTTTCCACTGATTCAAAAATAAAATTACCCAGCGTATCTGTTGAGACAAAATTTTTCAACACAGAATCTTTTGCGTCAAGCAGTACAACTGTTGTATAGGGCATTGGCTCTCCCAGGTTATTTATAATACAACCCGTAACCTTACTATTTTGGGCAGAGATCTGCAAGTCATTTATACCGCAAAAAAAGACTACACAAATTATTATACCTTTAAAATGGACCATTTTCTTTTTTTAAATATTTATTGTTTGTCGTCAATTGTTACAGTCGTTGTCATTCTTATTTGCTCTCCCCCGGTTTCCTTCAGTTTATCCTGTCTTATTTTTTCGAATTTTTCTCTTGTAACTTCTTTACCCTCTTTTGGCGCGATCAACTCAGCTTCATTTATTTTGGTAAACTCTACCTTATCCGCTGTAATTTTTTTATCTCCATTACCCGACAAAACTTCCAATATTGCTCCGGGAAGCTGGCCGTAAACTGTTGGTCCAACTGATACAGGGATCTGAGGTGTAAACCATGCAATAACTGTATCTTCTTTATCAATTAAAATTGCTTTCTGACAGGTATACCCGATTATTTCTTTCTGCACGGCGGTTATCTTCCAGTTATATTTTTTCTGAGCATCTTTTATAAGGAACTTTTTTTCTAATATTTCTTTCTGTTCCACTACAGATCCGTTCTTTAAATCGGTAAATCGCGCTTCTTCTGCTGCACTTGTCATCACCATTACCTGTACCGAACCATCTTCATTACTGCTTGATGCAGGACCTGCTTTATTAATATCCCTATAAAGTGATGCTGTGGTATTAAAGCTTAACACCTTTTTAAAACTTGGGTTACGCATTTTTTCCATTGCTGCTTTTATTTGCTCTATTGCCTCTTTAGGCATCTCTGGAGGAAATACATTTTCAGTAGTATCCATTGATTTTGTATCCATCGTCATCGTTTCGGTATAAAAAATTCTTCCTTCTGTCTTTTGTGCAGATGCATTTAAGGCCAATGTGCTTAAAAGAATAACAATTACTTTTTTCATTTTTTTATTTTTTATGATTATACTTTCAAAAGTATCCCCTAATTGAAGGGGAAAGAGTTAATGCATAGTTAAACAGTGTTAATTAGTGTTAAAGTACAGACGCAGTAAGGGAGTAATTGTTATTTTTGATACATGTCGAAAAGGAACTTTAGAGTCATTATCTTCCTTATCAGTATTTCTGCAATAAGCCTTGTTGGATCACAGGCATATTGGCTCTGGAACTCTTTTAAAGTAACACAGGAACGTTTCGATAAAGATGCGGAAGGAGCTTTAAGAAGAATGGAGGAAACCACTTTTGCGGAACGTATGTCAGATGTTTACCCAAATGATTCGCTCATTAAAACCAATACAACAAAAGGAAAAAAAAGGACAATAAATATGGTTTACACCATAAGTTCCGACAAAAACCATATGAGTGAATCTTCCAAGGTGAGCATTTTAAAAAATGACACTATTGATGGGGCCAAGGAAACGCTGAGTAGTATTGACACATCAATTCAAAATGAAATGATCAATATGACCATGGCTCTATTAAAGAAAAAAAACACAGTAGCCGATACTTCTACATATTTGAGAATTGATTCCATTCTTAAAGAAAAATTATTCAAATACAAGATTGACCTTCCATACGAATTTGGTATATACGATTCACAAAACGATTCTTTTATTTATACAAATGGTCTTTCTCCGCAAAAATTTGAAATCCTGAGAAAGGATAGCCTGACATATAACGGCACTTTACTTTTAGGAGATCTTTCCAGCACCAAACTTATCTATATATACTTTCCCGATAAAAGTATATTGTTATGGAAAAAAATGGGCATACTGCTTGGCACGTCTTTTTTGCTTGTACTTATTATCACTTTTTGCTACGGATACACGCTTCGGCTCATGTTAAAACAAAAACGATTAGCAGAAATAAAAAACGATTTTATAAATAACATGACGCATGAGTTAAAGACCCCGGTTGCCAATGTTTCGCTCGCGCTGGAAGCACTCCTCAACTTTAATGTATTACAGGATCAGAAGAGAACCAACCAATACCTTGGCATTGCCAAAAACGAAATTGGACGATTGGGCGGCCTGATAGAAAAAGTATTAAAAATTGCAGTCACTGAAAGAGAGGAAATTAAATTAAAAAGCGAGACTGTCAATATTCATGAGCTCATTGAAAATGTGGTCGGATCTTTTAACATTCAATTGGAAAGTCGTAATGGCTCCATTGAAACTAAATTGAATGCCGTAACCCCAATTATACAAGGCGATATAGAGCACCTGAAGGGAGTACTTTATAACCTGGTAGACAATGCTAATAAATACGCTTTCAACACTCCTGAAATTACAATTACAAGTGAAAACACAGGAGAGCTATTGAAAATAAGTGTAACAGACAATGGCATTGGAATATCATCAGCCAATCTTAAAAAAATATTTGACAAATTTTACCGCGTGCCTACGGGAAATTTGCATAACGTAAAAGGTTTCGGACTGGGCTTAAGCTATGTAAAAGACATAGTGGAGAAACACGGAGGGACAATTGAAGCCAAAAGTGAAGTTGGCAAAGGCACTACAGTTATAATTTATCTGACAACCTCAAGCAATGGATAAAATTAAAATCCTGATCGTGGAAGATGATCCTTACCTGGGAATGATGGTGAAGGAGTGTTTTGAAGACCGGGGTTTCGAGGCGCATCATTATGGCGATGGAAAATCCGGATTTACGGCTTACTGTGAGCTAAACCCGGATGTATGCATACTAGATGTGATGATGCCTTTTAAAGACGGCTTTTCATTAGCTAAAGAAATTAGATCATTAAACAAAACAGTTCCTATCATATTTACTACCGCAAAATCTATGAAAGCAGATGTGCTGGAAGGTTTTAATGCGGGAGCCGATGATTATGTGAAAAAACCATTCAGTATGGAAGAACTAATTGCCCGGGTTAATGCAATACTAAGAAGAAGTAATTTTAAAACAACAGATAAAAAAGAAACTATTTTCAAACTAGGGAAATACACTTTTGATCACAAATACCTTAGCCTGAAATTTGAAACGACGGAAAAAAAATTATCGCAAAAAGAAGCCGACCTGCTAAAGCTCTTTTGTGAAAACCTAAATGAAACAATTGAACGTGGCGTGATCCTTCAAAAAATATGGGGAGATGATAATTTTTTTAACGGAAGAAGTATGGATGTGTTTATCACCAAAATAAGGAAATACCTCAGGGAAGAAACTTCCATTGAAATAGTAAACGTACGAGGAATCGGATACAAATTACTGCTGGATAAAAGCTAAACCGTTTTACCTTTTCTGAAAACCGAATGCGCTCACTCCGCATCCTTTCATATCCTCTGTATTAAACTGGTAAGCTAAATTGTAGGTACCTGATGAGTTACAATTAAAAATTATTTTATTGTAATACTTATCATTTTTTGTATTGTGATTGCTCATCAACAACCTGTCCTGGTTATCGAGCAGGTTTACAACCATTGGCACCTTATTTCCTGTTTTACCCTGGCAAACAGTTATAACATATGAATTCCCTTTTGTAAGGATAACAGAGTAAACCGATTTTTTAACATCCCCTTTACTCTCTATAGAAATCACCCTTGCTTTTGAAAAAATATAGTCCTTTGGAAATACAGAGCAACTATCTATCACTTTTTTAGGAACACATTGCGCAATGATTCCTTTATCCAGTAATGACATTGTTGCCATTGCTAAAAACAGAAACAATATTTTTTTCATGTGCTTGTTTTTATAAAGTTTTTGTCTTCTTATTTTACAACTTTTTTTCTAACTAATTCCACTGCAGATATTATTCCATTTACATCCTCCTGCGTGATCTTTACTGAACTTTTACTTTTATCTAATACCACCAGCTCTCCATTTACTTCCGTAGTTTCAGGTTCATGAAATTCCGATACAACTGAAACGTTTGAATATTCTTTTTTAATATTTTCAAAACCGGTAATTAAATCTGCACAATAAGGATCCTCTTGATAAACGGTTAATATTTTAAGCAGGCTGTCCAAAATAGGTTTTTGCTCTCCGATTCTTTCTACCAACTCCTGATCGTTTTTTTCCTTTACCACTTCCCCTGCAATGTATAAACCCTCCAGCCATGCACCACAAGCCATTAATACGCTAAGACCACTGCGCTTTTGTTGTCTTAAATACTCATCCATATTATTATAACTGGTTGTACTTATATACAAAAGAGAATCTACATTTTTGTTGCTTTTTGCAAGACGCTTCAATGTAACAAAATCAAAAAATTGTCCAACTTTTATATCATCCGCGAGGCCCTTGATAGCATTTAAATAATTAAGTGACGAATATGTTTTTTCGTAAATATTGATGTATCCAAGATCCGCTCCATAAATGCCAATTGCAAGCGACTTCTCACTATTGGTGGTATAGTTTGAAATTTTTTCAGTTGAATTAAGAATGCTGTTATTGTATTCGTTGCCTATAGATTTGATCAGTGAAGACATCTCAACAGGTGACGGAATGGATTGAATAATTTCGCCCATTGCCTGTTCCGATATCGCATTTGGATCGCCCTTTGGAGCATCAGCGACCAGTGCATCAACACCAAGATCATCCTTCGACTTATTTTTATCTCCACTGCCACACGAAAACAAAAAAGACGACATAACAACACCCAAGGATATTCTAAAAAAATTACCGCTAAAACCCATATAATTAAAATTGTTGGTCTATACAAATATACCTCTGAAACGCGCGAAATACAAATAATTCCCCTCGGGGTTATTCACCATCCTCCAGATTGAGATGATATTTGTTTTTAGGTCCGCTAAATAGACGCTTAATGTTCGTTTTAATTCCAAATGTAACAGCCACCCATTCAGGAGAGCCAATCCTTAATTCTAATTCGGCATAAAAGCCAATAGGACCAATGGGTTTTTCAAAGCCAACACCTAAGTTTAAACAGGGTACAAGGCTTGTTGTATCTGTAGCCGTTTCACTTACAACGATCTTACGGAAAGGTAATTTAGGCTCGTTATCTCTTGTCCACAGCTCAGCGCCTATCCCTTCAAAAATGTAAAACACATCCCAATCGTTGTATTCTTTGCGCGCATGCAATACGTTAAAATCGAAACTGCGATGTTTACTTGTTACTTTTGTTTCACCATTGTAAGTATAAAAATCAGATGCACAGAGCATCATTTTCCATTTCTGTGAAAACTGTAAATAAGCCCTTGCATTATAGCCTCCAATAGTTTTATAAGCCAAAGCCCCGCCACCTCCAATTGCTACCCTTGAACGTTCGTTAAAGTTAGCTTGTGCAAAGAGTTGATGCGTACAAATTGCAAGACAGAAAAACAGCAAAATTCGCTTCATTATATCTTAATAATTATTAAGACGTTGATCCGGGCTATAGTTGCCATAGAAACGTTCCTCTAAGTTAATAATTATCAGTTGATAGTAATTCGTTGAGAGTTGTTTGTTGTCAATTGGGGAGTTCTAAAAATAGAATGTTAAAAACAATCTAATAAAATCGTATCTAAGCATTTAAATTATGGAATTATTTTATTTCTATTTGCAGAATGAAATCAAGTAAAACACAAGCAGCACGAG
>Ga0163144_10020808_pt1 | contig 13085 bp, 9 predicted proteins | sample OliLak19BULKMAT1_FD_123175 | JGI IMG/M metagenome (GOLD analysis project Ga0163144, IMG submission 123175) | Freshwater microbial mat bacterial communities from Lake Vanda, McMurdo Dry Valleys, Antarctica - Oligotrophic Lake LV.19.BULKMAT1 | ecosystem: Environmental > Aquatic > Freshwater > Lake...
AGCTACGACGATCCCTGCGGCGAGATCAGCGACACCAGTCCCGTGCTCGCCATCGGTGGCGCCTACTATTCGAGCGCGGACGTGCGCGACGTGAACGGCACCCCTTTCGCGAAGATCACCAAGGGTATGGTGGTGATGGACAACCTGCGGGCGAAGTTTGCCGGCATGAGCACCGGCTGCTACGAGGAACTGCTCACCCACGAACTCGGCCACGCCATCGGGCTGGGTCATGCGGCAGCCGGGTTGGCGGTGATGGCGCCCACCTTGTCGCCGGCCTGCGTGGACCGCACCGAATCACTGCCGCTGCAGTCCAGTGACACCGCGGCACTTCACGTGCCCTATCCGCCGGTGACCGACACGGTGGGCCCACCATCGTCGCCCGGGGGCTTGACCGCGCAGGTCACCGACGGCACCGTACAGCTGCGCTGGCTGTCGGCGGCCGGCGCGCCGGCCAGCGCGTTCCAACTGCAGGTGGGCAGTGTGCCAGGACTCGCGGATCACGGTGCGCTCACCGTCAATGTGCCGTGGCTCACGGTTCCCGGCGTGAGCCCGGGCGTCTACTACCTTCGGGTCACGGCGGTGAACTCCCACGGCGCCAGCCCACCCTCCGCCGAGGTCGCGGTCGTCGTCGGCACTGGCTTGCCTGGCACACCCACAGGTCTGGTCGCCGCTGGAGGCCCAGGCGGCGCGGTGCGCCTGTTCTGGAATCCACCGCCTGGTCCGGCGCCGACTGGCTACGTGGTGTTTGCGGGCGACGCGCCCGGCACGATCGCCGCGCGCGTGCCCGTGAGCGCGCCATCGGCCATCGCGAGCGGGATCGCCTCGGCGACCTACTACGTGCGGGTCGCCGCAGTGAATGCGGTGGGCATGGGGCCCGTGACACGCGAGATCGCGCTCGTCGTGCCCTGACCCGGTGCGGGCACCGGTGCCGGCCGTACATGACTCGGGGACGCCCGCCGGCGTGATGCCGGTCGAGCGTCCCCGAGGTAAGTAGAACCGGTCTACTGAACGGTCAGCGTGTTCAGCTTGTAGGCGCGCAGCGTGCGGCGGCTCGCCGTGGCGGTAACGCTTGTCTGCCCGTTGCACCTCATCGTGATCGTGCCGGCGGTCGCCAGCGTGACCGACCCCTCCAGCACCGCGAGTTCGCCGATGGTCGACGTTTGGTTGATGAGCTGGTCGAGCACCGTGGCGCCGTTGTAGAGCGTGCACACCGTGCCCTGACTGCCGGCCGTGCGCTGGATTGAGGCCTTCGCCGACAACAGGTAGGTGCCAGTCGGGAGGTTCAACGTGGCCAGCGTCACTTCGGTGGTGGTGAAGCTCTGGCCGGACGCGGTGGTGTTGACCCAACCGTCGGCCCCAGGACCAACGGGACCCTGCGCGCCAGTTGCGCCGGTGAATCCGATCGGGCCTTGCGCGCCGGTGGCGCCCGCCGCACCCTGCGCACCAGTCGCGCCCGTCGCGCCCGTCGCGCCCGTCGCACCTACTGCACCCGACGGACCGACCAATCCTTGCGGACCCGTCGGCCCTGCGGGGCCGGCGACACCCGAGGGGCCCTGAGCACCGGCAGCGCCGGTCAAGCCGACCGGTCCCTGAGGACCCGTCGCGCCCTGCGCACCGGGCGCGCCGTCATTGCCATTCGCCCCAGGCGCGCCATTCAGACCGGCGGGACCCTGAGGACCGACCGCGCCATCCGACCCAGCCGGCCCCTGCGGACCGGCCACACCAGCCGCACCCGCCGGACCCACGGCACCATCAGCACCGTTCAGACCCGCGAGGCCTTGAGGACCCGCCGCGCCCGCCGCACCCGCCGCGCCGTCGTTGCCATTCGCGCCAGCCGCACCAGGCGCACCAGGCGCACCGTCGTTTCCGTTGGTGCCATTCAGACCCGCCGGTCCCTGAGGACCAGCGGCGCCGGCCGCACCAGCCGCGCCGTCATTGCCATTCGCGCCGTTGGTGCCGTTGGTGCCGTTGGTGCCGACCGACCCCTGCGGACCCGCCGCGCCCACAGCGCCAGTTGCTCCCACCGGACCCTGCGCGCCGGCGGCCCCCCCTGGACCTGCCGGTCCTTGCGTGCCCACAGCGCCGTCTGCACCGTTGGTACCCGCTGCGCCCTGCGCACCCGCGATGCCCTGAGCGCCGTCAGCGCCGGCCGGGCCCACCGCTCCCACCGCACCTGCGGGCCCTTGCGGCCCCTGCGGACCAAGCGCGCCCGCGGCACCAACCGTACCCGCGGCGCCAGCAGCGCCCTGAAGACCGGCGGCACCCGTCGCTCCGGTGGTTCCGGCCGGGCCTGCCACGCCCGTGGCCCCGGCCGTGCCCTGGGACCCTTGAGGTCCAACGGGCCCCTGCGGACCCGCGCCCAAGAGCGAGGCCAGAGGCGCAAGGTCGCCGTTCAGCAGCACCTGGCCCGGCGCCACCTGCAACGGCACGAACTGCGCCGCGTTGGGAGACGTGGCCACCTGGATGTAGTAGCGATCGAGTTCGGTGCCGAGGAAGGGGGGCGTCACGGCCACGACGGCACGGCCGGAGCCGTCGAGCGTGCCGAGCGAGAGCAGCACGAAATCGGTGCCGACGGCGAAGTTCACGCCAGCATACGCCAGTCCGGCACCGCGTGAACTGCCGAGCACCGCGAAGTTCTCACCCGGCGTACCGGTGACGGTGACGACCGTGGTCGAGCCCGCCGGCACGACCACGCGGCTCAGTTGCACGGTGGGCGCCTGTGCGTAGGCGGGCGTCACGCCCACCTGCCACAGCACGGCCATGGCCACCAACATCGTCGCAAGAATTCGCCCGTTTCCCCACCCGCAGGTTCTGCCCATCTCGTCCGCCTTGTGCATGTTCATATGACTGTACGCTCCAGCTTTCGCCCTGCTTACAGCAGAAAAGATGCCAACCCGTGGGCCTATGAGATTGTCAGAAATGTTCCACAAATGTGCGGTATCCGCACAGTGGGCGCACGCGGCTGTGCTGTTGCGTCACACCACTGACGCAGGGCGTCACATTCCTGCTGCGTTGCCTTTCCCGTACACGAAAAACGGGCGCGAAGCCAAAGCCCCGCGCCCGCGCGAAAGTGAGACAGCGTCGCTGTCCGTCGCTCCCGAGCCCCGAGTCCCGGGGTCCGAGCCCCCCGCTAGTAGCGGTAGTGGGCCGCCTTGAAGGGCCCATCCGGCGACACGCCGATGTAGTCGGCCTGTTCCTTCGTGAGCCGCGTAAGCTTCACCCCGAGCTTATCGAGGTGCAGCCGCGCCACCATCTCGTCGAGCTTCTTGGGCAGGATGTAGACGCGCTTGGCGTCGTAGTTGGTGCCCGACAGCGTGGGCTTGCCCGTGGCGCTGAAGTGCAGATCGAGCTGCGCCACCACTTGGTTGGTGAACGACGAGCTCATCACGAAGCTCGGGTGGCCGGTGGCGCAACCGAGGTTGAGCAGGCGGCCTTCCGCCAGCACGAGCACCGAGTGCTCGGGCCGCGTCGCCGTGGCCTTGAACACCCACTCGTCGTACTGCGGCTTGATCTGCACGCGCGTGGCCCCCGACTTGGGCAAGCCGGCCATGTCGATCTCGTTGTCGAAGTGGCCGATGTTGCCGATGATGGCCTTGTCCTTCATCTGCATCATGTGTTCGACCGTGAGGATGTTCTTGTTCCCGGTGGCCGTGATGAAGATGTCGGCGGTGGCGACCACCTCGTCGAGCGTGGTCACCTGGTAGCCTTCCATCGCCGCCTGCAGCGCGCAGATCGGATCGATCTCGGTGACGATCACGCGGGCGCCCTGCCCCTTGAGCGCCTGGGCGCAGCCCTTGCCCACATCGCCGTAGCCGAACACGACCGCGACCTTGGCCGACAGCATCACGTCGCTGGCGCGGTTGAGGCCGTCGATGAGCGAGTGGCGGCAGCCGTAGAGGTTGTCGAACTTGCTCTTGGTGGCCGAGTCGTTCACGTTGATGGCCGGGAACAGCAGCGTGTTGGCCGCGGTCATCTCGTAGAGGCGGTGCACACCGGTGGTGGTCTCTTCGCTCACGCCCTTGATGCCGTCGGCCACCTTGGTCCACGCGCCCGGCTTGGCCTTCAGTTCACGGCGCAGCGTGTCGAGGATGACGCCCCACTCTTCGGGCTCGTTCTCGGCATCGAAGGCGGGAATCACGCCCGAGGCCTCGTATTCCTTGGCCTTGTGCACGAACAGCGTGGCGTCGCCGCCGTCGTCGACGATGAGCGACGGACCCGAGCCATCGGGCCACATCAGGGCTTCGACCGTGCACCACCAGTATTCGGGCAGGGTCTCGCCCTTCCACGCAAACACCGGCGTGCCCTTGGGCGCGGCGACCGTGCCACCGGTGTCGGGCCGGCCGACGACCACGGCCGCGGCCGCGTGATCCTGCGTCGAGAAGATGTTGCAGCTCACCCAGCGCACATCCGCCCCCAGTTCGGTCAGCGTCTCGATCAGCACCGCCGTCTGCACCGTCATGTGCAGCGATCCCATGATCTGCGCGCCGGCCAGCGGCTTGGCCGCGCCATACTGCTTGCGCAGCGTCATCAGGCCCGGCATCTCGTGCTCGGCGAGGCGAATTTCCTGCCGGCCGAACTCGGCGAGCGACAGGTCCTTCACCTTGTAGGGTTCACGTCCGGCCGTGGCGGCCAGTTCGAATGCGTGTGTCTGCGTTGCCGTTGCCATCTCGATCTCCTCGTTGCTTCTTGCCGTGGTCGTTAGGTCGTCGGTCGGGGCGCGCGCTCGCGCGCCAGTGTCTACACGCGGCGTTTCATCGCCACGGCGCGGAACAGTGCTGGGCCCTTCGCCGCCGCGTCGGTCGTGAGTTCGTCGAAGCGCACCGCCGTGAAGCCGGCGGCGTCGAGCCACTTGCGCATCTGCGCCTCGGCGAAGCCGAGCCAGACATGGCCCATGTGCTGCTGGTACTCGATCCGGTCATGCGGCAGCATGTCCACGACCAGCACGCGGCCGCCCGGCGTGAGCGCGCGCGCGGCTTCGCTCAAGGCCCGGGCGGGATCCGGCAGGTGATGCAGCACGAGCGCCAGCACCGCCAGATCGAGCTGCGCGTCATCGAGCGGCAGCGCCTCGAGCGCCCCGCGGCGCACGTCCACGTTCGCGCAGGCGGCGAGCGTGACGCGCGCGGCACTCAGCATCTCGGCCGAAGCGTCCACGGCCACCACCTGCGTGACGTAGGGCGCGACCAGCGCGCTGAACTGCCCGGTGCCGCACCCGAGGTCGCCGACGCGCAGGCGCGGGTCGAGCATGGCGAGCACGGTGTCGTGCTGGACGTGCTGGCCGAAGAGCTCGGTGCGAAGCCGATCCCACTGACTCGAGGCCGACGAGAAGAATTGTTGCGACTTGGAGCGGCGCTCGTTGAGCACCGCTTCGGCGCGCCGCGCGTCCTGTTCGGCGGCAGCGCTGCCACTCGCCTGCTCGCGGATGAGCGGCCACAACCGCGCGGCCGAGCCGTCCAGGGCCGCGGCCAGGCCGTAGTAGCGCGACGTGCCATCGCGGCGCGACGTCACCCAGTTGCCATCGGCCAGGGTCTTCAGGTGGCGGCTCACGGTCGACTGGGGCAACTGCAGCACCGCGCAGAGCTCGGTGACGGTCAGCTCGTGCCGCTCGAGCAGCAGCAACGCCCGGCACCGTACGGCGTCTGACAGCGTCGTCATGTGCTCCAGCAGCCTGGGAATCCCTGGCAGGCTGGCGGTGGGAGAAGCCAAAACAGAATCCATCCGTAAATCCGGATTTAAAGATACATGTGCATACCCCCCTTGTCAACATCGCGCCCTGACGCGGCTGCTCCTCCTCACCGAATTGGGCCGTGCAGTCGCACGGGCCGAGGGCGCGAGGCTCACCCGCCTGACCTGGCGCACACATCGTCCGCACCTCTACGCGTTCACCGGGAGCCGAGCCACCATGTGGGACAGCCTTCGTTTTGACCTCACCGCCGCCGTTTGTGGCCTGACCAGCGCACGCGCCTTCACTGCCCTGACGGAGCTGGCTCTCCCGGCCAGGAGGATCAAGCCGTGTTGCTAAGACGGTCGTCGACAGCCAGATGCATCCCGGAGCGGGCGCGCGCCTCAGCCGAGCGCTGACTCGAGCTCGGTGACGAGCCGATCGAGGCGCTGCACCAGCGCGCGGATCGCGGTGGGCTGCGACAGATCGACCCCGGCCTGCTTCAGCAGCGTCATCGGATGGTCGCTGCCGCCGGCGCGCAGCAAGGCGAGATAGCGCTCGACGCCGGCCGCTCGCCGCGTCGGATCGGCGCTGCCGACCTCCTGCATGAGCGCCGCGCTGGAGGCCATGCAGGTGGCGTACTGATACACGTAGTAGGGCGACTGGTAGAAATGCGGAATGCGCGCCCAGGTCCACGCCGTGCGGTCGTCGCGCGTGATCGCGTCACCCCAGTAGGCATCGACGGTGCGCGTATACAGCGCGCTCAGCGCATCGGCCGTGATCGGCTCGTCGCGCTCCACGCACCGGTGGGCCTCGAGTTCGTAGTCGGCAAAGAGCACCTGGTTGTAGAACGTGCCGATGATGCCGTCGATGGCGTGCTGCAGCAGCATGGTGCGCTCTTCGGTGGTCGTGGCCCGCTCGAGCATGAACTCGAGCAGCAGTTCCTCGTTCAGCGTCGACGGCACCTCGGCCACGAAGATGGTGTAGCCGGCATAGACGAAGGGCTGTGTGGCGTGGGCCAGCAGCGTATGCATCGAGTGGCCCATCTCGTGGGCCAGCGTGAACACCGCGTCGAGCGTGTCGTTGTAGTTGAGCAGCATGTAGGGATGCGCGCCGTAGACCGGCGCCGAATACGCCCCGCTGCGCTTGCCCTTGTTCTCGTAGACGTCGATCCAGCGGTGATCGAACGCCTCGCGCACGTGCCCCTGGTAGTCGGCCCCGAGGCGCGCCGTGGACGCCACGATCCACTCGCGCACGTCGCCGTAGCGGTAGTGCACGTCGTGCTCGACGAGCGGCACGTAGGCGTCGGCCGGGGTGTAGCTGTCGAGGCCGAGCACGCGGCGGCGCAGGCGGTGGTACTTGCGGAACGGCTCCACGCCGGCCCGGGTCTCGGCAATCAGCGTCGTCACCACATCGGGCGGGATGGCATGGCCGAAGAGCGCTGCGTCGAGCGTGGTTGCATAGGCCCGGGCGCGGGCCTGGAACCAGTCGCGGTGCAGCACGCCGTTGTAGAGCGAGGCATAGGTGTTGCGACTAGCGCCGAACACGTCGTAGTGCGCGTTGTAGACGGCGCGCCGATCGGCGGCGACGCGGCTCGTCGCCAGCACGCGCCGGTACTGGCCGTAGCTCACCTCGACACTCGCGCCCGTGCTGAGCGTCACGGTCGGAAACCTGGCATCCGCGGTCGAGAGCGCCTCGTAGGCGTCCTTGGGCGCACCGGTGAGCCGGGCGGAGAGCGAGAGCAGCCGTTCCCCGTCGAGATTGAGGACATGGGCCTGCTTCCGGAACAAATCTTCGATGGCGAAGCGGTAGACAGCGAAGGCGGAATCCGCATCGAGCCACGCGCGGATGGCCGGCAGCGGCACGGCGAGCAATTCGGGGTTGAACCACGAGGTGGCGTGTTCGAGCCGCGCGAACAGGAGCTGCACGCGCTGCCGCCGCGCCGCCGAGGCGTTGTCGCGCTGATCCTGGTCGTAGGCCAGTGACGGATAGAACCACACGCGGTAGCTGAGCTGCCCGATCACGTCGTGGGCCTCGAACGCCGCCCTGAGGTGCGCGCCGCTCTGCCCGAGCGTGCCCGAGAACGCCTTGAACGCTCCGATGTGCTGCTCGAGGTCGGTCATGGCCGCGTCCCACGCGTCCCACGACGGAAAGATGGCCGACAGGTCCCAGGTATGCGCCGGGTCGACGTCGGCGCGTTCGGGCGTGAGCTGGTCTGGCGTCGGCGCGGTCATGATGCGCTGATCTTACCTGCCGCGCCCGGACCGTCCAAGGTGGCGAGCACGGCCGACAACGCCGGCAACGCCGGGGCCGCGCCCACGGCGAGCCGCGGCAGGGCCAACCGCTCCGCCAGTGGAGGCGGCAGCGCCACCTCACGACCCAGCGCCGGCTCCACCACCTCGCGGAACTTCGCGGGGTGGGCCGTGGCCAACACCACGACGGGCGCCCCGCTGGAGGCGTGCGCCACGGCCCGCGCGCCGTGGTAGCCCACGGCCGAATGCGGGTCGGCGACGTAGCCGTGCTCGTCGTAGAGCGCGCGGATCGTCGCGCTGATGTCGTCATCACTTGCCGTCACGCCCGTCATGGTCGCGCGCATCGCCTGCACGTCGGCATCGAAGAAGTGCAGCAGGCGTTCGAAGTTGCTGGGCGCGCCCACGTCCATGGCGCTCGCGAGCGTGGGCGTCGAGGCCCGCGGCTCGTAGCCGCCCGAGGCGAGATAGCGCGGCAGCGGGTCGTTCGCCGTCGTCGTGGCCACGATGAAGCGGCCGATCGGCACGCCCCTGCGCTGCGCCATCACGCCGGCGCACAGGTTGCCCAGGTTGCCGCTGGGCACTACCACCGTGAGCGGCGGCGCGCCGGCCGGCAGTTGCAGGGCCGCCCACGCGTAGTAGGCCATCTGGGGCAGCAGGCGGCCGATGTTGATCGAGTTGGCGGAGGTGAGGCGCAGCGACCCGGCGATGGCGGCATCGGCGAAGGCTTCCTTCACCAGCCGCTGACAGTCGTCGAAGGCCCCGTCCACCGCCACGGCGGTGACATTGCCGCCCAGGGTCGTGAACTGGGCCTCCTGCACCGGGCTCACGCGACCCCGCGGATAGAGCACCACCACGCGCGTGCCCGCCACGCCGTGGAAGGCCTGCGCCACCGCCCCGCCCGTGTCGCCCGAGGTCGCGACCAGCACGGTGAGCGGACGCGCGTCGTCACCCGTGGACACGGCAGCCAGCCACCGCGCCATGGTGCGGGCACCCACGTCCTTGAACGCCAGCGTCGGGCCGTGGAACAGCTCCAGCATCGACAAGCCCGGAGCTACCGGCACGAGGGGAATGGTGAAGTCCAGCGCCGACGCCATGAGTTCGCCAAGCGCGTCGTGGGTGAAGGTGTCGGCCACGAGCGGCGCGATGAGCGCGGTGGCCACCTCGGGTAACGAGCGCCCGCGCAGCGCCTCGAACTCGCCGGAGGTCATCGGCGGAATGTCGACGGGCACGTACAAGCCACCACCTGGGGCGAGTCCGCGCTGCACGGCCTCGGCCAGCGTGACGGAGGGGCCATGCGGCTGGCGAGTGCTCACAAACGGCATCAGCGTGGCCCCCCGTCGGCGAGCACGCGTGCGCCGGTCGTGCCCACGGCCGACACCCACAGGTCTGCCGCCACTCCATTCCCGGCGGTGGCGTAGGCCGCCGCCATGGCCGCGCCCACCGCGCGCGCCTCGTCGAGCGAGCGCGCGAGCGCGAACACCGAAGGTCCCGATCCCGACAGGCTGCAGCCCAGTGCGCCAGCCTCGACGGCCGCGGCCTTCACCTGGGCGAAGCCGGGCACGAGCACGGCGCGTTTCGGCTCGGCCACGTGATCCACGAGGGATCGCGACAGCAGGTCCAGGTCGCCCGTGTGCAGCGCCGACACGAGCGCGCCGAGATTGGCCCACTGGCGCACGGCGGTCTGTAACGGCAGTGTGTCGCCGAGCAGCGCGCGCGCCGCGCCGGTCTGCACTTCGAGGTGCGGGTGCAGCACGGCACACGACAGACCGGCCGGCACCGGCAGGCGCACGATGTCGGGCGGATCGGCACTGCGCGCCAGCACGAAGCCGCCAAACAGCGCCGGCGCCACATTGTCGGGGTGGGCCGCACCACACCCGGCCCGCTCGCCCGCCATGGCCGCCCGGAACACCAGATCGAGCGACGCGGGACGGCCGAGCAGTTCGTTCACGGCCACCACCGCCGCCACGGCGCTGGCGCCGCTGCTGCCCACGCCGCTCGCGAGCGGTAGCCCCTTGTGAATGGTGAGGGCGATGCCACGCGACGTGCCGAGCAACCCGAGCAGTGCCTGCACGGCCGACCCGGCGGTGTTCTTCGCCGCATCGCGGGTCAGACGCCCGCCGTCGCCGGTGATGTCGACGATGGCCACGCCGGGCTCCTCTCGCAGGGCCGCCGCCACGACATCGCCCGGTTCGTCGAGCGCGAAGCCGAGCACGTCGAAGCCGGCCGCGACGTTCGACACGGTCGCGGGAGCAAAGGCGGCAATCATGCGTGCTCCGCCGCGTTCGAGGCGATCGGCACCGGCTGACCATCGGCCCCGAGCGCCACCAGCACGACTTCGGCCTCGGTGACCTTCACGCGCTCGCCGGCGCCGGCGCCCCACCGCTCCGCTTCCACGGTGACGCCGACCGTGATCGACGTGCGGCCCACCCGCCGGGTCTCGGTGTAGAAGTTCACGATGTCGCCGACGAACACCGGCGCCAGGAATTCCACCTCGCGCATCGCCTTGGTGACGAACCGGTGCGCGCCGCTCTTGCGCGCCTCGACCGCCGAGGCCAGGTCGACGTGCGACAGGATCACGCCGCCGAAGATCGTGCCGAGTTGGTTGGTGTCCTTCGGCAGCAGCAGCACCTTGATGGCCGGGATGCGTTCACTCATCCTGCGATCGTAGTCAAACTCGGGTCCGCGATGCGAATCTGTCGCCGCACGCCGGGATTTTTCGTTTATTCTCAAATGGCACATGAGCACGGCGACCAACGACAAGCAGCGCACCACTAGCGGCGGCGCGACGACCCAGTGGGCCGTCGCTGAAGCCACCGAACACTACGATGTGGCCCGTTGGGGCCAGGGCTACTTCTCCGTGGGCGACACGGGGCACATGCTGGTGCATCCCACCAAGGATGCGTCCCGCTCGGTCGACCTGAAGAAGCTGGTCGATCGCCTCGAGCTCCGGGGCCTGAGCGCGCCGATTCTCCTCCGCTTTCCCGGCATCCTGCAGCACCGCCTGGGCGAGATCCACGGCGCCTTCCAGCAGGCCATTTCGCAGAACCAGTACGCCGGCAAGTACGTCTGCGTCTACCCGATCAAGGTGAACCAGCAGCGGCAGGTCGTTCAAGAGGTGATGGAGTTCGGCAAGCAGTATGGCTTCGGTCTCGAGGCCGGTTCCAAGCCCGAGCTGATGGCGGTGGCCGCCATGGCCAGCAACGACACGCCGATCGTGTGCAACGGGTTCAAGGACGCCGAGTTCATCGAGCTGGCGATGTGGGCGCAGAAGATCGGCCGCAACATCATCCCGATCGTCGAGAAGTACACCGAACTCGAGCTGATTCTGAAGTACGCCGCCAAGGTGGGCGTGCGGCCGCAGATCGGCATGCGCGTGAAGCTGGCGGCGCGCGGCATGGGCCGCTGGCAGTCGTCGGGCGGCTACCGCTCGAAGTTCGGGCTCACGGTCACCGAGATCCTGCGCGGGCTCGAGCTGCTGAAGTCGCACGGCATGCAGGACTGCTTCAAGCTGCTCCACTTCCACCTGGGCAGCCAGATCACCCACATCCGCATCATCAAGAACGCGCTCAACGAGGCGGCGCGGATCTACTGCGACCTGGCCAAGGCCGGTGCCGGCGTGCAGTACATGGATGTCGGCGGCGGCCTGGGCGTGGACTACGACGGCTCGCAGACCAACTTCGAGTCGAGCATGAACTACACGCTGCAGGAGTACGCCAACGACGTCGTGTATCACATCCAGCAGGTGTGCGACGAAGAGAAGGTGGCGCACCCGACGATCATCTCCGAGAGCGGACGGGCCATCACCGCGTATCACTCGCTGCTGGTCTTCAACGTGCTCGGCACCAGCGGCTTCGGCGAAGAGCAGGTGCCCACGGTGGCGAAGGACGACTTCGAGCAGCCGCTCATCGATCTGATCGAGACCTTCCACAACGTCAACGCCCGGAACGCGCTCGAGAGCTATCACGACGCGCAGCAGGCGCTCGACATGGCCATGAACCTGTTCAGTGGCGGCTACCTGCCGCTCGAGCAGCGCGCCCACGCCGAGAATCTCTACTTCGCCATCTCGGAGAAGATCCGCCGGCTGCTGCCGCAGATGGCCGACGTGCCCGAGGAGCTGCAGAACCTCGAAGAGCTGCTCTCCGACACCTACTTCTGCAACTTCTCGCTGTTCCAGTCGATTCCCGACAGTTGGGCGATCAAGCAGTTGTTCCCGGTCATGCCCATCCATCGCCTGCGCGAGAAGCCGGACAACCACGCGGTGATCGGCGACATCACCTGCGATTCCGATGGCAAACTGGACCAGTTCATCGACCGGCGCGACGTGAAGAAGACGCTGCAGCTGCACCCCGAGAACGGCGAGCCCTACTACCTCGGCATCTTCCTGGTAGGCGCCTACCAGGAGATCCTGGGCGACCTGCACAACCTGCTCGGCGACACCCACGCCGTGCACGTGAGCCTGAACGAGAATGGCGACGAGAACGAACCGGCGCGCGTCGACCACGTGATCAAGGGCGACACGGTGAACGAGGTGCTGCGCTACGTGCAGTTCGATCCCGAAGAGCTGCTCGGCAAGCTGCGCCGCGACGTGGAAGCCGCGGTGCACGCCGGACATCTGCAGGATCAGCAGGCCGGACGGATGCTGAAGTTCTACGAAGAGGGCCTGCAGGGCTACACGTATCTCGAGGACCCGAGCGTCGAGTAGCGGGGTCTCGGGGCTCGGGTCTCGGGCATAGCCCAGATTCTCGAGCGTAAGTAGGCAGCCCGGCATCTGCGCGCCCGTTCCCGGCCGCCCTCGGTCGCCACTTCGCCGTCACTCATTACTATCCCTAACGCTCGGCATCTTCGACGCTTCAGGTTCGGTCGGCGTGTGGGCCCTCATTCCCCCCGCAAGACGCGCGCGCCGATGGCCAGGTCAGTGAATTCCTCGACCGTGTCCTCACCGGTGGCGATTTCGAGGCGACCGGCGGCTACTTCGAGCGCGACATGGCGGAGGAGGCGCCCTTCCCAGGGCAGGGTCCGGGACTCGATGGTCTCAAGGAAACGTTGGTCGGCATTCGATCCGCGTTTCCGGATTCGAACTGGACTGTCGAAGACCAGATCGCGGAGGGCGACAAAGTATTGACCCGGTTCGTCTGGTCTGGCTCGCATGAAGGCGACTTCCCGGGCATTCCGGC
>Ga0163144_10020809_pt1 | contig 13085 bp, 13 predicted proteins | sample OliLak19BULKMAT1_FD_123175 | JGI IMG/M metagenome (GOLD analysis project Ga0163144, IMG submission 123175) | Freshwater microbial mat bacterial communities from Lake Vanda, McMurdo Dry Valleys, Antarctica - Oligotrophic Lake LV.19.BULKMAT1 | ecosystem: Environmental > Aquatic > Freshwater >...
TCGTGCTTCACCCATCGCGTGATCTCCTGGGGGTCCGTGGAATGCCACTCACACTCCATGAAACCCCGCGAATCACGCGATGTTTTTCACGCTTTCAAAACGGCAGGGTGAATAAGACGGGCTAAAGAGTATCGTGAGTTGCTTTTAGCCGCAAGTGTCGAAGTCACGGTTGCGGCGGGTCGAAATATCCAACCGAGCGCCGCCAAGACGAGCACACAATGCCAGATGTTCGATTTCGTCACGCGCTCAGCCTTTCAAGACAGCAGAACCTCGCCGTTGAGCATGTTGAGCTGGCTCTCTGGACCACAGGTGAGATTCGGCGTGCGGTGGAATTGTCGCTACGGCTTCAACTTCAACGGAAAGTTGAAGTTATTGTCACCGTCGAGAGTCACTTCCTCCGTCAATATCGATTCGGAATTGTAGCGGACAGGAATATACATCTCGCCGATGGGACGCCCTTGAGGTGTGAGCTTCTTGGAGAGTCGAACCGAGCGAATTTCCACGCGTTTCTGGCCGGGCTTGCTGCGGAATTGGAACGTGCCGTCGGAAATCCTTCCCGCCGCGGCCGGAATATGAGGATCGACGGAGAAAAACGCAACCTCGCCGTGAGGGATCGGCGCGCCTTCCCAGGTCACGGTTCCTGTGACCTCGACCGTATCCGGGCGCGAGCAACCCAGCATAAAGGCCATCAACAGCGGCCACGCGCTCCACGGCCATCGCTGGCTCGTCATTGTGGAATCTCCCCCGTTTCGCCGCCATCGCGACTGCCAAAGCCCCGATACAACACGGGATCGATTGAATTGCTCACGAAATTGACGGAGCCGTCGGCCATCACGAAGTTCACCCCTCCCGTGTGATAGCTCCGAACGGAAACAAACTGGTTCATGGCGGGCTGGCATTCGCCGCCAGCGCACCAAAGGCCAGGCGCCATTGGCACGGGGGCCCTCGAGATCCAATTGATCTGATCCGCGACCGGCGTATTCGGCGGGTGCAAGGTCGTGAACTGCGCTCCTCCGCCGATTGGATCGTAGTATCGCCCCCGCTCGTCGTCATCGACGACATCGGGCGTGAGGATCAACTCGCTCAACATGGCCGTGTGCGACGTCCCGTCGGTAATGTCCTTCATGCCAACCGTCGAGAGCGCGAAAAAGATCCCGTTTATCTTCGCGCTGTTCTTGAAGGCGGGATTCGCGGGCGTGTCTGGACCGGGGTTGAAATAAGTGCTTCCCGCGCAGGCTATGTAGTTGCCATGAAGCCCCATGCTGGCGCCTCCGCCATCCAGCGAAGGGGGCGGCCCGGTGACGCCCAAGGTGCTATAGGTGTAAGTCACTACCTTGGGATTGGCCGGATCGGCAGGACACATCAATACGGGAATGGGCGTGCTGCATTCTGGAAAGTCGTAGGCGAAGTAATGGGTTTGCATGAAGCTGTCGAAGCGTTGGTACAGGACGTTCTGTTCAAAGTACGGCATGGTGTCGTGCATCCAGCAGCGGCGATTCTGCTTGCCGTTGTACGGCGGTGGGGTCGACGTGTGCTCCATGATATGGTTGTAGGTCCCATGGGGAAAATGCCCCTTGGCATCGTGAAATAGGTGTATCGCCAATCCCACCTGCTTGAGATTGTTCTTGCAGTGCGTTCGCCGCGCGACTTCGCGCGCGGCTTGGACGGCGGGCAACAACAGCCCGATCAACACACCGATGATGGCGATCACGACCAGCAACTCGACGAGCGTAAAGCCCGCGTAGTTTCGCGCGCGGCGCGTGGGTGAATACGCGCAATCCGCCCAGGATTCGTTCGCAAGTTTCATTTCATGTCCTCCACGGAGTATGCCTGCATGTCCGCTTCCAGGAAAGCGCCGTTAGTAAGATTGGCAAAGTCGGACGAAACCGGTTGGGCCTACTTCGCGTTCCTCTCGCGCTGGCTGTCCTTCAGGTGCTGCTGCCTGAGCTGCTCTTTCTCGGCCGCCGTTGGCTCCGGTTTTTTCGTGCCGCAGCCAGCAACTAGCGACACAAAGGCAAACGCGAGCAGCGTTGCCAAGAAGCGCACCGCGGAGGTTGGTCTCAATGTCATCGCCAGATGTACCTCGTGCTCTTGATCGCGCTATCTGACTACCAATGCACACGGCCCACTTTGTTCGATCATAATCCAATGTTCAGGCGGCGCGCCCAGAGCGATTGGTTGCGCCATCCGATCCCGGTTAGACATGTCGCCGCCGCTCTAGTTGGGCAAAGTCGCAATGTCACCCGCGGCTCTCGTTCCGAACGCCTCCCACACGCGTACGTCGACGATCTCTGCAATTGCCTGCACGCTGCCATCGCACATCAGTACATTGACCGTGCCGGTATGGAGACTGCTTGCCGGCGAGACAATTAGCCAGAACGCGTCGCTTGGAACCCAGCAGACCGAGTTGGGCGGTAATAGGTGGTTGTACCAATTGCGCCACGGGCTGCCTTCGCTCCAAGGGTAACCGCGCCAGCGCCATTCGCCATTCCAAGGAATGGGCGCCTTGGTCCAGTCCCTGCGGCCCAGTGCCGTGCGAGACGCATCCGACGACGTCGCGGCGACGGCGCCAGGACTGAAGCAATCGCGTTTCGGATCGGGCGTCGCGCCTACGTTGGGACCAAAGCCGATGAGCGTCTCCGCGAAGGCCGCCGTATTGCTCAAACCATCGGTGATCTTGCCTGCCGTGACTGCAGGCATGCGCTCGCTGATGTCATCGACTTTGTAGTCCGGGCCGAAAACACCGTCCCAGCCTTTGCCTTTAATGGCAACCCACGTTCCGCAGTTCGCGTGGTAGTTGGTCCAGCCCATGTCCGTTTCCTCGCCGTTCTCGGTATCGGTTGGGCAAAGAAAGATCGGGGGGCGGCTGCGAGCCGCGGAATAATTGGGTTCCTCGTAGGGACCCTTGCTGACGTCCATTTGGTTCTGCACGTTCAATTGCTCGAAATACGGAAGCATCACGAAATGCGGAGACAAATACCCCGAAGCCTGCGCCGAACCCGATGGAAAAGTGCCGTTGGCGCTCTCGAAGCTGTGCATGGCCAACCCGAACTGCTTCAGGTTGTTGATGCATTGCGTACGGCGCGCGGCTTCGCGCGCCGCCTGAACGGCCGGCAGCAGCAGCGCGATAAGGATGCCGATGATCGCGATCACGACAAGCAATTCGACGAGCGTAAATCCGACACGCGATTGCAGTGAACGTCGATCCAAACGATTGCGAATCGAGGTTCTTAGATAACCGCATCGCGTTTGCGACGGCTTTCTCAAAATCAAGGGGACCATGTTGCGAACCTCTCGGCAATTGCCCCAAGAGCACTTCGTTCGCCCGCTTGTATTTGTTGAGAGTATACCGCTACGAATGTATTCCACACGCATTCTTCGGCGGATATCGGCCTAAGTATCGTTCTGAAAACTGGCTATTTGGACCGGTCCGTTTTTCTGCCTCATTGGGCGTTTCGGGGGCCTTACCGCTTGGCCTTTCACTTAGCTGTGAGCGTCAATACCACGTGGTTCTTTCCGTCTGGAGCTACCATTGTGCTGAATCCAGACGACGCAGCGGAAGCGTACTTTTCGGGAAGCAGGTTACTCGGCTTGCGGCTTAGACTGGCGCCAGTCGCCGATCGTTCCAGTTGGGTGACTTCGATCAGGTAGCTGCCGGGGCGCATTCCCGGCGCACTAATCCGTCCTTGATCGAATACTGAGGTTACTAAAAACCGGCCCGCTGCGTCGGTAACGGCCTGAGCGGGCGCGGCGTCGGTTGCGTCGGCGGTTGGCATGAAGGAAATGTCGGCCCCCGACACGGGCTGGCCATCGAGCAGCACTTCGCCCGTGACGGGAAACGTCTCTGGCCCAGCCGCGCGCGAACCACAACCCGCGGCACCGGCAAGGGCGAGCAGCAAAACGGAGCGGCGGAGTTGATCGGGGACAAACGTCATTCGAGCTTAGCGTTAGTTTTCGAGTTGCGCGGCTTCGCCATCGGCGCGTGCGCCAAGCCGCTGGTAGGTCGTGTAGTCGATCGCATCCGGCAAGAAGTGGGTCGATCCATCGCAAAACGCAAAGTTGACCCCGCCGACGTGCCGCGACTTGAAACCCATCGCGAGATTGAAATCCATCTCCCAATTGCGACACTTTACCGGAGTGGCAGGTGATCCCAACTCCTCAGGGTCGGTGACGTAATTGATCGGGGCGGTCGTGGCAAACCACAGCCCTTCGGAGCGGGTCCAACCGTTGATCCACTGGAAGCCGGAGCTGGATGCACGGATTTCTCCCAAGGCAATCGTATTCGAGGTTCCGTCTTCGACCTCGCGCAGGGTAGTGGCCCAATTGCTGCGGGCGAACACGCCCGAGATATGCTTCGGCACGGCGCAATCGGAGCGGATGTTTCCCTTGCCGGCGCCATTGCAAGGCGGGCTCATCGTCGAGGTGGTGTTGAACCAATCCTCGCCGTCACTATCGCGGTCGTATTTTCCGCCGCCGCTGGGCACGATGTTGCTGGACCGCATGTTGCAGCCGGCCCATGAGTCCATGATTTGCGATCCGATCGATCCCGCATAGCTGGTGACCGCCACCGGACCGATCGAGAGGCTAGCCCAGTCCTTGATTCCATCGGCCATTTGCAGCCCGGTCTTCGGATCGCTAGGACAGGAAAGGGCTGCCAGCGGCAGTTGGCGCAGCGGCACTCCATCGACAAGCTGATCGCCGGGCACCTTGCCAGCCGTGGGATCGAGATTCAACTTGCCGTACAGATTGGCTTGCTCGAGGTAAGGTGTGAGCATGACGAGGTGCGATGCCAGGTCGCGGCGCTCAACGCGACCGCCGGCTAACTGGGTCACGACTTGCTCGTTGCGCGGGAAACGCCCCTGGGCCGATTCATGATTGAGCACGGCCAAAGCCAACTGCTTGAGATTGTTCATGCACTGACTACGCCGGGCCGCTTCGCGGGCAGCTTGCACGGCCGGCAACAACAGGCCGATCAGTACGCCGATGATGGCAATGACGACCAAGAGTTCGACGAGCGTAAACCCGAAAGTCCTTTGGGCCGAGCCACGAAACGTGCGACTGCGACCGGAAGACCTCATGCGACGGCTCCGCGACTGGGTCTGCTTCCTCAGAACTACCGTTTCCATGTCGCGAACCTCAGCGTAATCGCCCCGCGAGCTAAACTTTCGGCCACAACTTTGCATCGAAACCCCTGCAGGCCGTGGGGGCCCTGACCGCTGACGGGCGCGCGTCAATTGATCGCAATATCGATGACCTGACCATCCTCCGAGACTTCGAACTCCAGCGATTTTTCCTCAGTGCCGTGCTTTTCTTTGAGTGCCTTTCGATCGGTGGCCGAAAGCTCGGCGGCGGGCGTGTCCGTGGTCGCTTTCATGGTCCCTGGTGGTGGCGGCGGCTTGTCGACGATGAACCACACCTTGTGCTTGCCGGCCAAGGCGCCTTTTTTCCCCCGCGCGTATTCCAGTTCATAAACACCGCTGGCATCGGTATAGCCCCAACTGGGCCTGCCCTGCACCGGCTTGAAATTGAGAAACAGATTCGGGACCGGCTGGTCCTTGTACGTAACCGTACCGGTCACGCGCAGCACGTCGGGCCGGCCTTGCCCGCAACCGGTAAGAGCAAGGCAAAGGACCACCGCAGACACGATCGGCAGCGGCGCGGCGGGAGTGAGTAACTGGGAACGCATGCCAAGTCCTAAATGCCTAGGGTACGAAGGCCTACGGTGCGGACACGGGCTCGCCGCCGGCGATTGTAAACATCGCCTGATAAAGTTTGAAATCGATGTCGTCGGACAAATACGTGACGTGGCCATCGACCATCGCCACCTGGACGCCGCCGGGATGGTCGCTAAACGAGCCGCGATGGTTCCAGGAACTCGTATTGGGGGGCGTTGGACCACTGCCGTACAACGGATGCTCCTGGGCGTTGACGTACCCTTGGGAGATGTGATGGACGAAGATGAACTGGTTAGCGCCGCGATCCAGGGACACGAAACTATGACTTCCCCAATGGGAAAACTCGATGAACCCGATCGTGTTCGAGGTGCCGTCGGTGACCTCGGCCAGACGCTTGTAGCTGTTTACATAGCCCAGGCCATCCATGGGCTTGCTCAGATCGACCCCGCTGCCGATATCGACCTGAGCGCGCTCCGGGCAGCACTGCCGCCCCGATCCCCCGTTCATCGCGTAATCCTTGTACTCGGTTTCCGGCTGCACGCGATGCGCGGACGGACACACGAACAAGGCGGGCATGTGCGTGGCCACGAAGAGATTCTTGGGATTGGCGCCCGTGGGATAGGGGCCACGATTCAGCAGCGATGTGGTCCAGTCTCCGTCCGGCACCTCCTTGGCGTAGGCAGGTTGGTTCCAATCGATGGAATTGAAGAGTGCTTCTTGCTCGACGAACGGTAGGATCACGGCGGCCCAACTGAAGTGGCCGAACGGAGAATTGGCATGGTCGGTACCCGGCGGATCGCCCCAGCCACCAGGGAAATTCGCGTTACCATACATCTTTCCCGTGCTGCCCGGCGGAAGACAACCGCGCGTGCTTTCGTACAGTAGCGTGCCCAGCGCGATTTGCTTCAGGTTGTTCGCGCACTGGCTGCGCCGAGCCGCTTCGCGGGCCGCTTGCACGGCGGGCAGCAACAGCCCGATCAACACTCCGATAATGGCGATCACGACCAAAAGTTCGACGAGCGTGAAACCGCTGACGGTTTGGATCGAGCTTCGAACCGCAAGTTTGCGAATCGACGGCATTGGACTACCGTATCGCGCATGCGACGGCTTGCTCAGATTCACCGTTTCCATATTTCAACCCCCTATGGAAGCGACCGTCGAACCAGTCGTTCGACGGCAATTATACCGCTTCTATGGCGATAGCCTATCGCCACGCAATCCTCACACGTCCCTTGTCCCAACGGACGCTTGCGATGCGCCCGGCATTCTCCGCGCGGGGTACAACCTAGTCTGCACGATGCCCCATCGGCGCGCTGGACGCGGTACACTGAGCCACTCGGATTGGGGTCGAGCAGCCGTCCGTCCACCTCCAGCGCGACGATTGGGAGCCATCACAAAGTGAGCCATCGCACAGTTCGCTATCGAGCGACGGCCCGGCGGCGGCGCCAGGCAAGTGCACCCATTCCCACCAAGCCGAAGCAAGCCAGCACGACGCTGCTGGGCTCGGGCACAGCGGCGGAGGCGCCCGGCGGCGTGGGGGTCCAGTAGGCCGAAATCAGGTTGATGTCGAAAATGTTGACCGCGAAGTCACCGTTGACGTCGCCCTCGGGCCCTACCTCGTCCCAATGCGCAGAGACCAGGTTGATGTCAAAAATGTTGACGATGCGGTCGCCATTCGCATCGCCGATCGCGCTACCGCCCGTGTACGTCAGGTTGGAAATGACCAGATTAAAAGAAACGTTCGGGTCGTCGATCCCCGTGGTTCGTTGCGCGAAACCGAAGCTGTCAAACGGGGTCAAGTCCGTGAGCGTCTTCGCTTGCGGACCCTCGTCTCGGAACCAGTTGCCTACAGTTGCCTTCATCACACCTTCGGGCCCAGGAACATAATCGAAGGTGAAGGGATACGTGCCGTTGGGAATAGTGGTGATAAAGTCGGGGGTTATAGTTGCAGGGGGGGGGGGGGGGTTGGGGGGGTTGGGGTTGCTGCCGTCGGAGGTAACGCTGCTAAAGAAATTTCCCGTGGGAGTAAACGTGCCTGCATAACCAAAATCGAATCGCATTTTGTCGTTCTCGGCGGGCGTGGTGCCTTGCACGCCGAGGCCAATTCGATGCCGGGTGTCCGTGCTGGCATACCAACCAAAAAACCAGTTGTGGTTATTGTTGGTGGGCGTATTGAAAGTAACCGTCCCGCTCATGTGCAACTCTTGGCTATAGTCCAATGGTGTCGAGAGCGTTGGGTCTCCCAAGTAGTACATCGCACTTTGAGTAGGGTCGTTAACAAAATTGACCCGGCTTTCAAACTGTCCGCCCGCCGACGTATCTGAAATCACCGAGTAGTTGTTTAATCCCGTCGTGTTGTTCAGGCCGACCCAATCGGCCATCGTGTCGACGGCCAGGGAACGCGAAGTGGCGAATTGCAGGGCACAGATCGCCACTGCGGATCCGGACAATAGTCTGACGAAAAATGTTCTCATTGAAGTGTCTCCAGAAAAAACGATGCTTGGGTGTAGTAGAAACCTTGCGTCGAGGTACTTCGACGACTAATCAAAGGAAACGTGCCTCTTGGGTTCCTACCCACGTTGCCCATTCCAATTTCCCGCCGAGCGACGGTTCAAGGTCGAAATCGTCCGTTGACCTATCTAGTTGCGGCTGACTCCGGGTTATTCTTGGTGGCTGATTGCCCTAGGGTCTCCAAATTAAAAAGTATCAAAAAGGGCATCGCGAATTAACGTGTATTTAGGTTGCAAATCGACTCGCCAGGTACGAACGTGGGCTGCACGACAAGGTGATGGGCAATGTGTGTCCCAGAACTCATTTCCGCGATGTGCAGCGCCAGTTGTCGCACGGCGAGAGCGCCGATCTTGCGCGCGTGTATGTCGAATGTGGCCAGGTGCGGATAGGGAACCGCGAGTAGTTCCGGCGTGTTATTGCCGGCGATCAAACTGATGTCTTTACCCACGCGAATTCCGCGCATCCCGAACGCGCAGTATGCCAAAGCGGCGATACTATCGGCAGCCGCGAATACCCCTGTCGGACATGGCTCGGTCGCCAGCATTCGATCCACGAGCGATTCCACGGCGGCAAAGTTCGAGGTGGGCGGTTGCAGCGGAAGGCGCCAACCGCGGGCAGGCGATTGACAGAAAAAATGAACCTCGGCGCCGAGTCGGCGCGCGGCCGCACAAAAACCGTCTTCGCGGCGCAAAAAGAGCAGATTCTCTGGCATCGGATTCAAAAACGCCAGTCGTCGATGGCCCTTGGCAAACAATTGCTCGGCGGCCCCTGCGCCCAACGCGAAGTCATCGGATACGACGGCGTCGCCCCATGCACCTGGCGGCTGTCCAATGACCCAAACGGAAGGGAATTTCCTCAATCGATTTACAACCTCGGTCTCGGCCGCGGCGGCGAATTCATTCACCATCGCGCCCACGAGGATAAACCCATGGATGCAATCCAGATTCAGGTCCCGGGGAGCCTGGGACAAATCTGGCATATTGATACGTTGAGAGTTCGCTCCGGCGGCCAGTAGTGCCTCTTCGGCGCCCCGAAACGCATTGGCAATCACCGGCATCGAAACGAGCGATTGATCGTGTGCCAGCGACGCGATTGCAATATTGCAGCCAGCGAGGGCGGCATTCACGGCTGTGATTCGTCGATGGTCCCGAACTCGATTGTACCTCAGCTCGCCGGCGATTTTCTTCACGCGTTCGGCTGTCTTTTGGCTGATTGCAGGATGTCCATTGAGTGCGCGGCACGCCGTACTGACCGATAAGTCGGCCTTCACCGCCACTTCTTTCAGGGTCACACGCATCAAGAAAGCGTATTCACAGTGCGTGCAGCTTGCAAGAGAATTATCAAAAGTTCTATGCAAATTTGCACTGCAACAACTCCGCTGGTCCAATTCTCGGATCGACGGACGTGGGACAGGGTGTCGTAAACTACGCAACTGTTGACTTTCGATGGGGGGGCAATTGGATCTACACGCACGATGTAATCATTCGACGGATCCTCGTGCAATCAACGCCCGTGGCTGTCGTTGATCGATGGCCGCGGTTTCACCTACTCAATCCTTGGCAAAGCGCTCGCTGCTCATGACGGCCGCGTCGAGGCAAGGTTCTTAATCGCGTCTTCGCCCAACGCCCGGCTGTAGATTCGCACCTCCGAGATCTTTCCCTGAAAATAGTCGATCTGGCCGAAACCGATTCGCAATGCGCGATCGGTGGTAAGATCGTAGTCGGCCGGCTCGAAAGACGTCGATTTCGCGACGAGCTTGCCGTCGACATAGAGCTTCAGCATATTTCCCTCGCGTGCCGCGACGAGATGCTTCCACCCGGGGCCGAGGTCCTCGTCGTACGAGGCGCATTTGCCGGCCTCCATTTTGTGGACCGTACCTCGCACGTCGCAGGGGGCGTCGCGGACCGAACTGGTGCAACTGCCGGTGCTTGCGAAGAGCTTTCCTTCGCAGATCGTCAGGCTGGTGACGCGGCTCCAAGCACTGACGTCGGCTCGCGTGGGGGCCCCGCCGACCTGCGACGGCGGCACTGGCTTCCAACCCTCGGGCGAGTAAAAGCGCTTGAGCGATGTCCATTGCGGCGCCCCGTCGTAGCGGCAGACTTCGGCGCGAGGAATCGAGCCGCCGTACAACTTGCCGTTGTACACGACCAGGGCGTTGACTTCCGTTCCGTCTTCGCCGACGCGCCCCATATCCTTCCACTCCTCGCCGCCCAAGTACATGGCCACCTGCCCCGTGGGCCAGGTACCGGCGCAGAGCTTGCCCTGATGGACGGCAAACGAATGGGTCTGCAACGTGTCCGTGGTTCCGGCCGGAACGCCGGCATAGGTCCAATCATTTCCGTCAAAGGCGTGTACTGACGGAAAGCCGACGTACAACTTGCCATTGAAGCGGCACATGGGGTGCGGAAAGCAGCGTCGCGGTCCTTGCTTGTCGAACAGTTTGGACGGCCGCCACCCGCTCTCTCCCTCCTGGACGAAGACCCCGCCCGTCGACGGACCGCCGCCGACGAAAAGTTGACCTTTGAAGCTGGCAGCGCAATTGAGAGTGCGGTTGTCACTGGGCTGGCCGCAATCCTTCCATTGCGTACCTCCCAGATACCGATAAACGCGGCCGGGGTCGTAATTGCCGTCTCCGATACGTGTCCAATCGTAGGTCGAGGTCACTGCGTATAGATTGCCGTCGTGGACGATCAGTGGGCCAACGCCCGTCGTGCGGCCAGTGCCGACCCGACCGCAGTCGGTCCAATTCTGATCGCCTTCGTATTTGTAGACGTGGCACCAATCCTTTTCCTCCTTGCCATCCATGACGGCCGCGTACAGCTTACCGCGGTAGACGGTCAGCGAATTGCTGACGTAGTTGCTGGTAGGACTCGGCCGGCCGCAATCCTCCCAGTCGGTCGCGCGGGCATTGTCGATGCCAAAATAGACGTGCCGATCGCTTCCCTGCGACTGGTAGCCGCCGGCCGTGGAGTTCACCGACAGCGTAATCCCCCGCCTACGCTGGGGGTCGAACAGGTCGATGACGTCGCCGACGACGTCGTCGCAATTGTCGCCCGTGAAAACCCAGGCAGACACCGCAAAATCGCTGGTCCCCAGCTTAAGCGACGGGTTGCTCGGAACTTCCAGGTAGGCGTTGGTGCCGTTGAACGAGGATGTATCCAGGTCGACGCCGTGGTTTACGGCGTGGTTGCCGCGGCCCGAGTAGTCTCGGCAGTCGCCGCGGAGCTTCCAGTAGCCGACGAGCCCTGGCTCAACCGTAGTTTCCGGCGCGTGTCCAACTCTCGTGCGCGTGGTGCGCGGCTCCCCCGCCCTGGATTGCGTCAAGTGACTGGCAGCCAAATAGAGACCTGCGGCAGTCAGGTACGCCAGTTGAACCCGCATTGTCATATCGATGAGCTCCGTCATAGGGTAGTGTCATGTCTGATGTGCGACAGCGACCGACCACTCGGCCGCTGGGGCAAGCCGGACGACCACGCTGCTCGCCTTGGTAGGCGGAGCAAGTGACTTCCGCTCGCGGGTTCCGAAGTATTACCAGACCTGTAATAACGGTATCCACAGGTGACGCCGCAAAACATCATCTATTTAGAGGAACCAAGGGCGAACCAGCGGCCGGAGTCGACCCAGGGTAGTTGTGGAAATCGAACAATCGTCGCTTTTGCGCCAATCCAAGCAGGGGGGGCGATTGCGATATGATCGGCCCGAGTATGATAGAATGAAAAACCTTGAGAATCGGGCGGCAGGCGATCCACCAGGCACGGCAAACATGTCCCGACGACATTCGCTCACGGTCAGGGATTTCGAGCGTTGTTTGGCGCTCATCAACAACGTCGCCGAGATCCCACTTAACCATACTGAACGCCGCTGCTCCGCGCTGACGCAGGGGGTCCGCGAGCTATTGAATTGCGATTTCTCGGTTGCCATGGCCTTGGTGCGGAACGACTCTCACGCTCAACATGCGACTTACCGAGGCGCCGGCTCGCAAGCGACCGCAGAAGGTCCTGACGCTTGGACGGTCGGCTTCTGGCGGGCGACGAGTCTTAGCTCGGAACGAGACCGCTTCATCGCGCAGCAGTATTTCAATCGCCGGCAATATGCCTCGGACCCCTTCAATGCGCCGTTCGTCGATCGCGTCAAGCTAAACCGAACGACGCTCTGCACGCGCCGCGACCTGATCGACGACGATGCCTGGTATCGGCATCCGCACGTGTCGCAATATCGCAAGATGATCGGCGCGGACGACATCCTTGCCATGGGCTTCGACGTGCAACCGGGCGTCATTATCTCGATCGACGGAAATCGCGCCTGGCGGCGGACTCCCTTCACCGAAAGGGATCGGCAACTGATCGCGGTGATCGGTCCTAGCCTGTGCAGCATACTCTGGCAGACTTTGAGGTATGCTCCCTTGTGTGGGCTGCGAGAAACGCGGGCATGGATGTGCGTGCGCGACGGGCAAACGCAAACGATTCACGTGTCGCCGCGCGAACAGGCGGTGATTGCGGCCCTGTTGCAAGGCTCGAGCGAAAAGGAAATCGCTTCGGAACTCGAAATCAGCCTGGCGACCGCCCACCAGTACATCACGTCGGTGTTTCGTAAGTTCGACGTCCGCGGACGCGCCGAGTTCATGGCAAACTTCATCCCGCACTCGACCCTGTTTCCGCCGGTGCCGGTCATGGAACGATTGCCTTGAAGTCGCGGACAAAAGCGCTAAGGACCCGCGCGAAAATAACTTGGTCAATTTGCCACGGATTGAACACAGCCCGGCGGAGCCGGAACCAATGAAAAGGGGTCGGCGAGTCGTTGTTGGAGACGGTCCTGCGCTCGGCCGCGATGCGCCGGCGACAACGAATCCCGACCCCCTCGGCATCCATCAAAATCCGCGCAGCAAGCGCGGAAATTCAA
>Ga0163144_10020811_pt1 | contig 13085 bp, 11 predicted proteins | sample OliLak19BULKMAT1_FD_123175 | JGI IMG/M metagenome (GOLD analysis project Ga0163144, IMG submission 123175) | Freshwater microbial mat bacterial communities from Lake Vanda, McMurdo Dry Valleys, Antarctica - Oligotrophic Lake LV.19.BULKMAT1 | ecosystem: Environmental > Aquatic > Freshwater >...
AGCTAAATGACAATAGAAATAGGGGTTCGGCGCAAAGGTGCGCTCGGTCGATCAGCAGGCCGCTGGCAACCCAGCATGATGGATGTCCGATGCCCCCCTACAAGTTGTTTTTGCGACGAGCCTAAGCGCTCAAGAGCTTTCACAAGCTCATTGCCTGTGGGGCGAGGCAATGTACTCATGCCGCTATGGTGACGCGCTGGATTCCGACGAATTCCAAATGGCTCGGCTCGTGGCCAGCCACGTCGAGACAAAGTTGAATCGCCTCGCGAATTTCAAGCATGAGTTCATCGAGAGATGCGGCATCAGTGTGGCAACCGGGCAATTGAGGAACGGAAGCCACATACATTCCTTCTTCGTCCCTCTCGATCACGACATCAAATTGGCGTGGCATTTACTTCAGTTTAGCTCTCGCGAACTCATTGAAGGGATCCCGGACCTGTTTGTTCGGGCGAAGTAGTTCGCAATGGCCGAAATCACGGTGCCAAGAATCGTCGAATTATTCATGGCTGCGGCTATTTGGAGCAGGGATGGTATTTAGAGGCGCGATGATCGGGGACAAGACTACATCCAAGAGATTTGGAATTCTGCACAAGCATTTACCGGGTTGGGTGCTGAAGCAGTAGCGGCCTATGGGATCATTTCCGTTTCCTGGGAAGTCGATCTTGCTAGTTCCCTTCCCTAGTTGCATAAGCGACGCTTTCACCTCTTGGGCAAATTTGCGGCAACAAAACGCGAGTTGCGTGTAATGGATTCCAGCTTAAGAATTGAGCCAAATAGGCACCAATGGAATTGCTATTGATGGGCCGTCCGTTCTTCAGCGAAAGTCTGAATGGTCGCGGCGTATAGCTTGTGCTCTTCGGCGAGGATGCGGGCGCTGAGGGTCTCTTCGGTGTCGCCGTGAAGCACGGGGACGGCGGTCTGGGCGAGGATGGGGCCGGTGTCCAGGCCTTCGTCGACTAGATGGACGGTGCAGCCGGTGATTTTGACTCCATGCTCGAAGGCTTGGCGCTGGGCGTGGAGGCCGGGGAATGAAGGCAGGAGGGAGGGGTGAATATTGAGGATACGGCCTCGATAGGCGCTGATGAAGTCTTTGCTGAGAAGACGCATGTAGCCGGCCAGGCAGACCAGGTCTACGTTGGCTTCTTTGAATATCTCGAGCACCTTCGAATCGAATTCGGCGCGAGGGATACCTTTGGAAGTGAGGGCATGGACCGGGAGGTCGTGCTGGCGGGCATATTCGACACCGCCGGCTTCGTGGATGTTTGAAATGACGCAGGCGATTTGTGCGTTGAGTTTGCCTTCGAGAATGGCGCGGTGGATCGCCTGGAAGTTGGAACCTCTACCGCTGAGCAGGATTCCGAGACGGATCACGCGTAGAGGACCTTGGGCTTCTCGGACTTCTTGCCTTTGACGACTTTGCCAAGCTCTATCGAAGTGAAGTTGACAGAGGCGATCGCCTTCTTAGCTTTATCGAGACCGTCGGCTGGGACGCAGACGATCATGCCAATGCCCAAGTTGAAGGTGCGGCGCCAGTCGTCTTCAGGCACCTTGCCGATGTCCTGGAGGAAATTGAAGAGGGCGGGAACTTTCCATGCTTTTTTGTTGATGCGGGCGTTCGTACCGGCTGGCAACATGCGGGGAGTATTGTCGGTGATTCCGCCACCGGTGATGTGGGCGGCACCCTTCAGGAGTTTTGCTTTTCGGAGGGCGCGCATCGCGGTTGCGTAGCTGAGATGGACACGCAGGAGGGCGTCGCCGACAGTTTCGCCAAGTTCAGGAAGTTTGGTGGTGACTTTGTATTTGGCAACCTCGAATAGCAACTTGCGGGCGAGGGAATAGCCGTTGGTGTGGAGGCCGTCGGACGGGATGCCGAGGAGGATGTCTCCTGGCTGGATGGTGGCGCCGGTGATCAGATTCTTCTCTTCGCATGCGCCTACTATGAAGCCTGCGACATCGTATTCGCCCTTCTTGTAGAGGCCTGGCATTTCAGCAGTTTCGCCACCGATCAGAGCGCACACGTTGCGCTCACAGCCGCGAGCAATGCCACGAATGACGCTGGAGGCGATGGTGGAATCGAGTTCGCCCATGGCGAAGTAGTCCAGGAAAAAGAGGGGGTCGGCACCTTGGACCATGATGTCATTGACGCAATGGTTGACGAGGCATTCGCCAACGGTGTCGTGCTTTTTGGCAAGGATGGCGACCTTGAGTTTGGTGCCGATTCCGTCGGCGCTCGAAATCAAAACGGGCTGTTTGTAACCTTTGACACGGAAGGCAGCGCCAAAGCTACCAATGCCCGTGAGCACGTTGGAGGAAAAGGTGCGTTTGGCTGCATCCTTGATTGATTCGACGGTCTTTTCGCCTTCTTCAATGTTGACGCCAGCCTGGCTGTAAGTAATGGGCATGAAATCTGAAATCTTCTATACTTTAGCAATCCATATGACGATACGGCGCCGCCAATTTCTAAAAAGCGCCGATTGCACTCACTCTTCAAAAACTCAATCGCCGTTGCTAGCGGCGCTCGACAACTTCCAGGTTCATGCTCACCATGGCAGGAGCACTGTATTGAGTTAGCATTGCAGCATGTCGAGGATCGCTCGCGTTGAGCCCCATTTGCTGACCTTCCCATTCGCGGAACCTTTAAAGCTGACCTACTTTGGTGGGGAGCGAGTGATCTACAAGCGCGATGCGATGCTGATTCGCATTGTGAGTGACAAAGGCCGTATCGGTTATGCGCCGGGCCAGGGTAGCGAATCCGCCCGGGATCTCATTTTGAACACGATCGGGCCATGGCTGGAAGGCAAGTCTCTGGCGGACCCAGATGCCCTGCGGGTTCAGTTCATGCTGGGCCCAGGCCGCGATGCGAGCGTGGCAAAGATCTATTTCACAGTTGAAGTGGCGCTTTATGACCTGGCTGCGCGAGCCAAAGGCCTACCGATTTCTGAACTGTTGGGCGGCAGGATTCGCGACAAAATTCGATTGTACGGTTCCGCCGGAATGTATATGCAGCCCGAAGAATATGCAGACGAGGCTGCGGAAGTTGCCCGGCTTGGATTCAAAGCATACAAGATGAGGCCAGGGGTGAGCCCGGAACTGGATGTGGAGGCGGTCAGGCAGGTGCGCGAGCGCGTTGGCCCGGGGATTGACATCATGGTGGATGCTCATACGTGGTGGCGCATGGGGGATCGCAGTTATTCGCCCGAAACCGTGGAGAAGCTGGCGAGGGAGATGGCGGAGCATGACCTTTGCTGGCTGGAGGAGCCGATGCTACCTCACAAACATGAGCTTTACAGAGCCATGCATGAACAGGATATTGTTCCGCTTGCCGGCGGCGAACATGAACTGACGGAGAGCGGCTTCGAGGATTTGCTTGACGGGCCTTGTGTGGATTTTGTGCAAGCAGATATTGTTTGCCAGGGCGGGTATGCGTGGGGGCGAAGGCTGTTCGCCCAGATCGAAAAATCAGAGCTGAGATTCGCATTCCATAGTTGGGGCACCTATCTGGAAATCATCGCGGCGGCGCAGATCGGGATCTGTTGGCCGGAGCATGTAGTGGAGTGGCTCGAGTATCCTTTGTACCGGAAGCCCGGGCAAAGAATCATGTATGAGTTTCCGTTGGCTGAGGAGATTCTCAAGGAACCCTTGCACATTGTGGATGGAGACTTGATTGTGCCGCGGACACCCGGATTGGGCGTTGAAGTGGACGAGCGAGTGATTGAAAAGTATCCATGGAAGCCCGGGCCATGGAGCACGTTTACGTTGATTGAACCGGCGGGCACCTGGGCCGTCTATAACGATCACAGCGTACAGTGGGTAGTAGATCAGTAGTTTGCTGTATGGTTGAGCTTCTTAGTAATCCGTTGACTCCCATTACGATTGCCGGCGCCGGCATGGTTTGCGCCGTGCGCGCCCCGTGGTGTACCTGGATGGCGCCGAGTATTTATAGGGGCGACTCTTCGAGGAAGACGCTTGCATTGACATTTGACGACGGGCCGAGCGAATCAACGATTGAGCTGCTCGACATGCTCGATGTCTACGGGGTAAGGGCAACATTCTTCATGTGTGGCGCAAATGTCCGCCGGTTGCCGGATGTGGCGCAGGAAGTTTTTTGCCGCGGCCATGAGATCGGGAATCATACCTACAGTCATCGCCCTTTGTATTTGAGAAGCGCCGACTTCATCGAGCGCGAAGTGGCTGCGGCACAGCAGGCGTTTGAGGATGTCCTTTACTTTCGACCGAAGTACTTTCGGGCCCCGTTTGGATGCCGTTGGTTCGGACTGAGTGCGGCTCAGGAGCGGCACGATCTAATGGGGGTGATGTGGACGGTGATTGGGCTGGACTGGAAGTACCTGGCCGATCAAGTAGCGCGGAGAATCGCCGATCGGGCACGACCAGGAGGGATTATCTGCCTACATGATGGGCGAGGCCTGAAAATCAATCCGGACATCAAGAATACGCTGGACGCGCTTGCCTGGGCGCTGCCTTTTTTGCAGAAACAAGGCTACAAATTTGAGACCATCAGTGAACTGCTATGCCCGACCAACCAAATGTCCCAGAATCTGATCTCCGAGTAGACTTGACGGCGAGAGTGATTCGCATCATCGCGGAAACGCAGCGGATCAGTGCTGATTCCATCGGCCGGGAAGCCACATTTGAGGAATTGAAATTTGATTCCCTCGATGGAATTAACATTCTGTTCGCACTTGAGAATGAATTCGATATCAACATTCCTGACGATGCCGCCAAGGAAATCAAGAGCATTCCGGACATGGTTGCCGGCATTGAGAAGCTAGTGGCAGCCAAGGCAGGCTAGAAGGCGCGAAGGTATTGGTTGGGGATGTGGGGGATCGCACCAAGAGCCTTGGCCGCCTTGATCGGCCAATAAGGTTCACGTAGAAATTCTCGCGCCATCAGGACAAGGTCGGCCTGCCCATTGCGGATGATGTCGTTGGCTTGCTCGGGGTCTGTGATCATGCCCACGGCGGCTGACGAGATTTCACCCTGATTGCGTACGGCATCTGCGAAGGGCACCTGATAGCCGGGACCTATTTGCATTTTTGCGTCAGGCGCAACGCCCCCAGATGAGCAATCGATGAGGTCTACGCCGAGTGGTTTGACGACTTTGGCAAGCGTGACGGAATCGTCAATTGTCCAACCGCCCTCTTTCCAGTCGGTCGCGGAGATCCGGAGGAACAAGGGCTGATTTTGTGGCCAGACCTTTCGAACGGCGACGATGATTTCGCGCAGGAGGCGAGTGCGGTTCTCGAATGAACCACCGTATATATCGGTGCGGTGATTGGTCAGGGGCGAGAGAAATTCGTTAATCATGTAGCCATGTGCGCAATGGATCTCAAGCACCTGGAAGCCTGCGTCGAGTGCGCGGCTTGCCGTTGCCCAGAATCTAGCGGTGAGGGTATGGATCTGGTCGGTGGTCAGTTCGGCGGGCGTATGCCAACCTTGATCAAACGGAATGGGGCTGGGAGCAAATGTTTGCCAGGCGCCTTCACTTTCCGTTAGCGCTCGACCGCCCAGCCAAGGCAACTGCGCACTGGCCTTGCGGCCTGCGTGACCAATTTGTAGACCGGCAATACTGCCGTGAGAACGAATAAGCGTTGCTAGGCGGGTCATGCCTGGAATCTGATCGTCTGACCAAAGGCCAGTGCAGCCGAGCGTGATTCGTCCTTCAGAGCTGACTGCCGTAGCCTCGATCATGGTGAGTCCGGGTCGAGAGGCAGCACGCGCACCAATGTGGCTGACATGCCAATCGTTGATCACGCCCTCGATGGCCGAATACTGGCACATTGGAGAAACGCCAATGCGGTTTGGAAAATCGATTTCGCGGAGTCGAAATGGCGTGAAGAGAGGAACAGCACTCATTTCCTCATGGTTACACTCTATTCGAAGCGAATGCGGCTGAGATCGGCGACCGGTTTCGGATACTGCATATTCATTTCCTCCAGGGTCTGGCGGAGGATTTCCGAGACCGCCAAATTGCGGTACCACTTGCGATTGGCGGGGATGACGTACCACGGGGCATGGGACTTGCTGCACTTTTCGAGAGCGGTTTCAAAGGCTTCCATGTAGTCGTCCCAATACTTGCGCTCCTCAAGATCGCCCATAGAGAACTTCCAATTCTTAGCGGGGTTGCTGAGCCGTTCTTCAAAGCGCTTCTTCTGTTCATCTTTGGAAATGTAGAGGAAGAACTTGAGGATGTAGGTGCCGCATTCAACCAAAGTTTCCTCAAAGTGGTTGATCTGTTGGTAGCGTTTGCCCCACACGTTTTCAGGCACCAGATTGTGGACGCGAACGATCAGAACTTCTTCGTAGTGGCTTCGGTTGAATATTCCGATTTGTCCCCTGCGTGGAACTGCATTGTGGATGCGCCAAAGGTAATCATGCTCCTTCTCGATACCCGCTGGTGTTTTGAAGCTGGTGACGGTGACGCCCTGAGGGTTGAGGCCGCTCATTACCTTCCTGATCGTGCCATCCTTGCCACCGGCATCAATTCCCTGCAACACCGCGAGGAGTGACCGTTGGCCTTCAGCGTAAAGCAGGTATTGAAGCACGGTTAACCGATCAATGTTCTTTTCGAAGCGGGCGAGGCCTTCTTCCTTTGTCTCGCAGCCCGGTGTACTTTCGGGGTCGATGTCAGCGAGCTTCAGTTTCGAGCCCGGTTTGACGAGGAGCTTTGCGCGAATGTCGTCCATTTAGTTCATTTCCTCTTTGCCTGCGTACATTTCGTTGATCTCTGCCGCGAAGTGATCCATCACGATGGTCTTGCGAATTTTCATGGTTGGGGTGACTTCGCCATGATCGATGGAGAGTTCGCGCGGCAAGATCTTAAACTTGCGAATCTGTTCGTGCGGCTCAACCTTGCGGTTCACCTCTTTCACCGCTCGCTGGATGACCTCTTCGGCTGGCTCGCCGAGTGTTTCCGCCGCTGCCTGGTTGAGGCTGAAGAGTGCGGTCACGAATGATCGCCTGTCGCCGACGAGCACCACCTGGCTGATTAAGGATTGGCCTTTGAACATGCCCTCGATGCGGTTGGGGTAAATTTTCTTGCCGTTGGAGGCGACGAGGATTTCCTTCTTGCGGCCGGTGATGTACCAGTAACCTTCGACATCCACGCTGCCAATGTCGCCGGTCAGCAGCCAGCCGTCAGCGAAGACTTTGGCGGTAGCTTTCTCGTCGTTGTAGTAGCCACTGAAGAGTGTTGGTCCGTTGAGGGCGATTTCACCATCGGGCATTAGCTTGCATTGGACGGTGGGCAGTAGTTTTCCGATCGAACCAACGATTGGCTTCTTGACAGGGTTGAGGTGGGTGACGCCGCCCTCGGTGAGCCCGAAGCCTTCGATGAGATTGACTCCGATTGCGTTGAAGAAGTTGGCGAGGTCTTTGCCTAGTGGCGCGGAACCGGAAACTGCGAGTGTGATGCGACCGCCGAGTTTCTCTCGGATCTTGCTAAAAATCAGTTTGTCGATCAAGGCGAGCGGCGCGGACACCCAGATTGGAACGGACTTATCCGCGCGCTTGTTTTCGTTGGCCTTCAAGGCAAGGCCCAAACCAACCTGGAACAGGTTCTGAATCACCTTCGGCTTCTTCTTCATCTCGGTAACGACGCTGGTGTGCATGCGTTCCCAGAGACGCGGAGGAGCCAACAGGAATGTTGGATGGAGGTTTTGAATTTCCTTGGGCAGCTTCGAAAGACTTTCGCTGAAGTAGATCACCATGCCGAATGCGAGGGGCATCAATTCAAGAACCAGGCGTTGTGTGATGTGTGCGCTGGGGAGGAAGGCGATAGTTGTGTCCTGGGGGCCGAGCGGGAGCACCGCAGGTGCCGCGGCAACATTGGCGACGATCGAGCGGTGGGAGACCATGCCCATTTTGGGTTCGCCCGTTGAACCGGATGTCAGGTAAATGATCGCAGTATCGTCGGGCTTGGTCTCGAGATAAATTCTGGCGAAGAGTTGAGCATCTTGCGCCATTGCTTTGCGGCCACAGTCGCGGAGGTCCTCGAGCGTCATGACGCCATCGACAGCGCCGGTCATGAGCACCCATCGGATATCCATCGGCTCTGCGCCGGAGAGGCTGGCGGCGAGGGTTGCGAGCATTTTGGGATTCTCAACAAATGCCAGTTTTGCGCGGCAGGCGTTCAGCTTCTTGATCGCTTCGCCCTGCGGATAAATGGTGTACATGGCCGCGGCGGTGGAGCCATTGGAAATGATCCCCATATCGACGAAATAAAACTCGGCTCTCGTCTCGCTTTGAATGGCCACGACATCCCCGCGCTCGATGCCCAGCGAACGCAGTCCACAGGTAATTTCCTTGACGATCCGCAGGTACTGATTCCAGGAATAGGTCGAGTTTTTGCCCTCGCCCATAGGCTGGATCAGGGCGGTGCTGTCCCCGTATCTGGCGGCGGCTTCCTCAAGCATCGTGAAGATGGTCCTCGTGCTCATTTGCACGATGTTATCATCCCGATTTGAATGAGCTACGATAGTGAACTTTTCTTTGCCCAGTCGGCGGCGCGTAAGGCCGGCGAGGCTTGTATCCGGATCTTGAACCAGGGAGTGGTGGCAGAGACGAAGTCGGATGAATCACCGGTGACGCAGGCTGATAAAGAGAGTGAGCGCCTGATCGTCAGCATTTTGTCGCAGGCCTTTCCCGATGATGGGTTTCTAGGGGAGGAAGGGGCGAGCAAGGACGGGACGAGCGGTCGGCGGTGGATTATCGACCCGATTGACGGCACCCGCGATTTTGTCAGAAACAACCGGCTCTGGGCAATTCTGATTGGGCTCGAAGAGAAAGGTGAGCCCGTGGTCGGGATTTGCTATTTGCCGATGCTCGGCGAGATGTACTATGCCGCGAAAGGGAATGGTGCGTTCTGGGATGGGACTCCTATCCAAGCCAGCACAATCGACACTGCCAAGCAGGCAGTGGTTTGTGTGAACAAACTGAATGGAGTGCTGCATCCACCATTCGGCCCACGGTTGCTCGACTGGCTGAGTACGTTCTGGTGTGTGCGAGTCTTTGGAGGGATTTACGACGCAATGCTTGTGGCGAGCGGCAGGATGGAAATCTGGATGGAGCCAAGTGTGGCGCCCTGGGATCTGTGTGCACCTACGTGCATTTTGCGTGAGGCTGGCGCCAAGTTTTTCGCCTTGAACGGCAAAGATTCTATTTACGAGGGGAATGGAGTGGCTTGCGCACCGGGGATGGAGCCGGAGGTACGGCGATTTCTTGGGCTTTGATGGCAGCCTCGATTTCGGCCTTGGCGCTGAGGAAAGCTTTGAAAGCCACCAGCACTTGATGCAACCAATATAATCGTTGCCATGAGGCTCATTCTTGTTCTGGTTGCCGCCATCAGCGCCTTTGGGCAGCAGCCTGTCAGTTTCAATCGAGATATACGGCCGATCATGGCCGATACCTGCTTTCGGTGCCATGGGCCGGATGCGTCTTCAAGAATGGCGGGGTTAAGACTGGATCTGCGTGAAGAGGCGACTAAGGCCAATCGCGCCGGGCGAACGCCAATTGTCCCTGGAAAACCGGATGATTCCCAGATCGTTGCCAGAGTTTTCCATGCCAACCCGGCAAGAGTGATGCCTCCGCCTTCTGCTCATAAGGAGCTGACCGGGAAGCAGAAGGAAACCATTCGAAGATGGGTTGCCGAGGGTGCGAATTACGAAGGGCATTGGGCCTACGAGCCGTTGCGACGGGCTGAAAGCAAATCGATTGATTCGTTTGTCGCAGCGAAGCTAGCCGATGTTGGGTTGAAGAATGCGCCGGAAGCAGAGCGACGGACCTTGATCCGCCGGTTGACGCTAGATCTGACCGGGTTGCCTCCGACACCGGCTGAGGTAGCTGCTTTTGTGGGCGACGCCTCCTCAAATGCCTACGAGAAGGTTGTTGATCGACTCCTCGCCACCAAGGCACATGCCGAGAAGCTGACCATGCACTGGCTGGATGCAGTACGTTATGCGGACACGGCTGGCTTTCATGGGGACAATCTGATCCCGTCCTGGCCTTATCGAGATTACGTCCTGAATTCTTACCTGCAGAACAAGCCGTTTGACGTGTTTACTCGCGAGCAATTAGCTGGGGACTTGCTGCCGGGCGCCGGTACCGAGCAGAAGGTGGCTGCGGCATTCAACCGATTGAACCGCGTTTCCGCCGAGGGTGGTTTGCAACCTAAGGAGTATCTGGCAAAGTACGGCGCTGACCGCGTGAGAACAGTCTCGGCCGTTTGGCTGGGGGCGACGCTTGGCTGTGCCGAATGTCACGATCATAAGTTCGATCCTCTACTGGCGCGCGACTTCTATTCCATGAAGGCATTCTTTGCTGACATCAAAGAGACAGGACTTGTGCCGGATCGCGGCGCCAAGGCCTGGGGGAGTGTGATGGCAATGCCTAGCCCGCAGCAGAAGCAGCGAATGGAGGCGATCGTGTCGCGCATCGATGCTTTGCGTAGCAGCTTTGAGAAGGCAGTGAACCCAATTGATGAAGAGTGGAAGATACCGTTGTTGGCGGATTACGAAGCAGGAAGACTTGCGTGGAAGGTGCAACGTCCACTTTCCGCAACCGCGCAAAATGGGGCGACGCTGAAGATTTACAACGAAGAGGAACTGGAGAGTATGCCGTATGTCGGTGGTATTTTGCGGCAATACAAAGGACCGGGCAACGGAATCGTAGTGGCAAGCGGTTTGAATCCGGATAATGAGACTTATACAGTGACGTTTCGACCCCCAGCAGGCACGTGGGCTTCGCTAGGTCTGGAGGTAGTGCAGGATGATTCTCTGCCCAGCAATGGGATTGCGCGCGGTGGCGATCGTTTGGTGGTGACGGAAGTGGAAGCGCTAGTTGGCAAGAAGAGGTTGGCGTTTGCGCTGGCCACGTCGAATGTGAGTGATCCAACGTGGGAACAGCCGCCCTTGTCTGCAGTCGATGTTGATCCGAACACCGGGTGGGGCGTGACGACATATGGCGAGAACAAGAATCCATTCCTCGCATTGCGTCTGAAAGAGAAGTTGGTGACCAAGGGCAAGGAAACTGTGACTGTTCATCTGCGGCATGATTCAACTGTCCGCAAGGCAACGATTGGCCGGTTTCGTGTGGCTTTGAGCAGTAGCGATTATTCGTGGCCGGAAGGTACAGAGATCACCGAGCGCCGCAATAAGAACAGCAAGAATCCAGGCGGGTTGCCCGATGAAGTGGTCAAAGCTTTGCGAGGCGAAAAGGATCATGATCCGAAGTCGCTGGTGCAACACCGTATCTGGATGGAAAGCGATCTCACTGAGTTGGCGAGGCTGGAGCAAGAGCGATATTACCTGGATGGCGCGATTCCCAAGGTATTGGCAACAGAGCGGGTTGAACCGGTAGAGACTCGCATCCTGCCCAGGGGGAATTTTCTGGACGAGACGGGCAGCATTGTCGAGCCGGCAATTCCGGTGAAGTTTGGAAAGCTTCAAACGGATGGCCGACGTGCGACGCGGCTGGATTTGGCGGGCTGGATCGTATCAAAGGACAATCCACTGACTGCTCGTGTGCAGGTGAACCGCATCTGGCGGTTATTCTTTGGAACTGGGTTATCGAAGGTTCTAGACGACCTGGGGTCGCAGGGCGAGTTACCAGTGAACCTGGACCTGCTGGATGCGATGGCGGCGGACTTTCGTAGCGATTGGGATGTGCGGCGACTAGTGAAGTCGATTGTGATGAGCCATACGTACCGGCAAAGCTCCATACCGTCGAAAGAGGCACTTGAAAAGGACCCTGAAAACCGTTTGTTGGCGCGGCAAAGCAGGGTGAGAGTGGACGCTGAGGTGGTGCATGATATTGCACTTTCGGCGGCAGGATTGTTGACTGAAAGGTTTGGCGGCCCCAGCGTGCGGCCTTACCAGCCCGAAGGGTATCTGGGCGCGTTGAACTTTCCCAAGCGGGATTACGCCGCGAGCAAAGGTAAGGATTTGTACGCGCGTGGCCTGTATGCGCAATGGCAGCGTACATTTCTCCATCCCAGTCTGATGACCTTCGACGCTCCTTCGAGGGAGGAGTGTACGGTCAATCGCGTGAATTCCAATACGCCGCTGCAAGCGCTGGTGATGCTCAACGATCCGATCTACGTCGAAGCAGCTCGGGTGTTTGCACAAAAGATGCTGACCGAGGGTGGTAAGACCTTGGGTGAGCAGATTGATTGGGCGTTTCTGCGAGCAGTTGGCCGCGTGTCGACTGCTGAAGAGAAGGCAGTCTTGAGCGAGTTGCATGCGAAGAATCTGGCTCGATTCAAGGTGGATTCTATGGGCGCGAAACAAGTGTTGACTGTTGGGGATGCTCCGCTGCCGGTCAAAACCAAACCGGAAGAACTGGCTGCCGCATTCACGGTAACAAGAGCGATCCTGAACCTTCACGAAACGATCACGAGGAACTGACCGATGCACGAACTCAATTTGAAACGAAGAGCTTTTCTAGGCAGGGCGTGCGCGGGATTCGGGCTCGCAGCGCTGGGCGACCTGATGGCCGCATCGGACTACCGGCATCACGCAGCAAAGGCGAAGCGGGTCATTTTCCTGTATCAGGCTGGAGGGCCTTCGCACCTTGAGACCTTTGACTCAAAGCCGAAGCTTGCTGAGATGCATGGCAAGACCATGCCGGAGTCGTTCACGAAAGGCCAGCAGATCGCACAATTGCAGGGCAAGCCGTTGATCTGTTATGGACCTCAACAGAACTTCGCACGCTTCGGAAAGAGCGGCCAGCAAATGTGCGACCTGTTTCCCAAGATCGGATCGGTATCCGACGAAATCTGCATCGTTCGTTCGATGTGGACAGAGCAGATCAATCATGACCCGGCGCACACGATCATGAATACGGGGTCGATCATTACGGGCCGGCCCAGCATGGGCTCGTGGATCACTTACGGGCTTGGTGCGGAAACAGAGGACTTGCCTGGCTTCGTCGTCATGATGTCGAGCGGACGTGGGGGGCAGAACCAACCCATCGCCGCCCGGCAATGGAGTGCAGGGATGTTGCCGTCCAAGTTTCAGGGTGTGAAGTTCAATTCGATTGGCGATCCGGTTTTGTATGTGCGCAACCCTCCG